>Ga0208061_100032_pt1 | contig 42741 bp, 43 predicted proteins | sample DeeseametaMP0555_FD_184209 | JGI IMG/M metagenome (GOLD analysis project Ga0208061, IMG submission 184209) | Marine microbial communities from the Deep Atlantic Ocean - MP0555 (SPAdes) | ecosystem: Environmental > Aquatic > Marine > Oceanic | place: South Atlantic Ocean | collected 2011-01-23 | reverse complement strand
TGGTCATGAGGATATCGAGAACGTGTCCGTGACCGTAAAGGCACCGCTGGAAGCAGGGCCCGAGGATGTGATGGCCTGTGATGCCATCCTGCTCGGCACCACCGAAAACCTGGGCTACATGAGTGGCGCCCTGAAGGATTTTTTTTCCTTATATGAACTTAATATTGGATTTTCGTTGCCGTAACAAACCTCTAGTGCTGCAATGAGCTGGAGAGGATTCGGAGGCGACAGAAGATGCTCTGCAAGGTTAGAAAGCTGTCAACAGAATACAAAGGGAAATCACTAGACCCCCTCTGGGTAATACTGGACGAGCAAGGGGCCCCACCCATTCTTCCGTTATTATTTACTACCCATTTGTCATTATACGGAGAGGTTTCAGAGAAACGAAGAATTGAAAATAGTTACAGCTCAATAAAATCATATGTCTTTGAATACAAACCCGCATCAGATTCCACAATACGAAGTTACGTATATTGCCTAGCGAGATTTCTTTCTTACCTAGAAGAATGCAAAAATCAACACTCAACACCAGGCATGCACTCCTCATCATCATGCAGCGAGAGATTTCTTAACTTTTATATCAATTCAGTTCTCGCAGAAAAAGCGAACTCTTCCCTGACCTTACACATCCATGCCTCGGCCCTAATCGCATATTACAACTGGCTTGACGATAACGAGCTATGTGAAGAGAAAAAGATAAAGACTTACCGGAAGACAAGACAGCACATAGAAGACCATTGCGATACCAAAAACTACATTCAATACATATCCAGAAGCCAACGCTCAAACCTATTAACTGCATGTAAAACAATATCCGAAAAGCTGATGATGAGAATGGGTTTCGAGGTGGGACTAAGGACATCAGAACTAGTTGGAATACGGGTAGACGAAAAGTTATCCAGCCTATTTGCGCAAATTGCAGATGAAAAATTCAACTCAGTTAATTTATTTCGATATTTACTAAAGGGAAAGTTCACAAAAGGTGGAAAATCGAGATGGATATACTTTAGCCGCCCCCTCCTAGAAGAAATGCACAGATACTATTTAACTGAAAGAGCAACAATCGAAAAAAAATCGAACAAAAAAGATGATTCCTTTTTCCTTAGAACCGACAAGAGGTTTTTCGGTACGGGCATAGGTCCAGAACAGGGATCAAGGGTTTTTAGAAAAAGAGCAAAAAACACGAATTTAAACACCGATCTTAGCTTCCATGATTTAAGACACACATTTGCGACGGAGACCTTTCATAGTGAGATTAAAAGCAAAGAGGGAAGAGAGACAAGATCCGAGTCAGCAGCATTAATAGTTGTAGCTCAAAGGCTTGGACATAGCTTTGGGAGAAATGGAATTGCCCCCTCCGTTACTACTCGCTACATACGAATGAGAATGCAAATGTTTGAAGTTGAGGAGAACCTTCATGAATAAATCCCCCTCACCTACAAATGAGGCAGACAGTTTTGACCGACTAATCACTAAAACCCAAGACAAAAAAATAAATAAATCCGCAAAGACAATTCATTACAACACAAAATCGGGAAATAGAAAAACAATCAATTACAAAGGGAACAACAAGTATGAAATCCTCATTTACAAATCAATTAAAGAGGCATTATACAGCGAATGGTTCAATGAAAAGAAAGAAACAACAAAGTGCACTTACTACGATCATGTTTATCGCTTCTTTTCCTGGCTATCCAGTTCTGGATGGGCCACTACAAACGAAAACAAATATGAAATACTGAAGGGCCATGAGGAACACGAGCTAAATTCACTAGGGATAAAGAATTCAAAGCTAGGCGCCCTTAACCAACTCATCAACGAGGGCGCCGGAAGCGGAGGATTTTCTTTATCTCAAATCAACTACCTTTTCACACTAACAAAACTTTCCTCTCCAGCAAAAAGCCCACAAGCATCCCCGATAACGCTTAGCAGATGGTTCAACCTTCCCTGGCTCAGAGAAGAAATCGGCGAAAAATTATACCTACAGATTGAAAGCCCCAAAATATTAATGTTGAGCTTCAGAACCACCATAGCAACAACCCTTAACTGGCTCCTTGATCAAAGAGAGGGGTGGACAATAATAACGCCCTCTGAACATAGCAAAAATCAAACATGGTACTACTGCTGGAATCCCGCTTTCTTTAATGAATACATCAAAAAACGGACAGCACCAAGCAGCATAAAAGATATAAATGCACTTGTAATCACTGACTTAATAAGACCGAAGCACGAAGAGCTGGCAATAAAATCGATCAATCAAGGCCGCCAAATTAAAGGAAACAAAGATCCTGAAAACGGACATATTCCATGGCAGCGACCTTTGATTATTTCGCCAAAGCATTATGAAGGGTATTCGCAGATAGAAGAGCGGCTATTCGCCTGGCTTGCTGCTTGCGAAGCCATTCAACCCAACGACATTCCAAAACTTAAAGCCAACAGTTACGCACGCGAGTTTGACAAAAATGGAAAACTTAGTCTTATGGAATGCACATATTACAAGGGTAGATCAGGAAAAAAGCAAAGAACTTCCATAATGACAGGAAGCGATCCATGGGCAATAGCACAATCTCGATATATCGACGGCATCAAGGATGGAAGGCTAACAACCTCAAACGTCAACAAATCAGAAAAATTTCCTTACTTATCTGGGCAATATAACCACCGCAACATCATATCATTTCTAATTAGGCTATGGTCTATAGAAAGCATCAGGGAAAAAATCGATAAAGACCTTGCAAAAATCAACGCATCACCAGTATTCATTGAGTCAATGCTTGCTCTCAAAAAATCCGGAACTAACTACACCTCATTTACAAAGAGAACCGGCTTATCTTCAAAGGAATATTTTTTGCAGGCCGAAAAACCAACACCAGTATCCACTTTCACTCTAACACACCTAAAAACTTCATCTGTACATGCAGCTAGCGACAAATACAGAGATGGAGACCTGGTCAATAACCACTCACACTCTTCTCTGACAGAAAAGACATCATACTTAACGGATGAGAATAAAGAATGGGTTAACCAATCAAGTCGAATCACAAGGCTAGTCTTGAATGATCTTCAAAGATCAGCTTACAACCCCTCAATTTCAAATCTCATAGAATCCGTTAACAATCTAAACTCACTAACTGAAATCAACTCGAACACAACATCTAAATCCATAGATGAACAAAGATTGACGAACAGCATTGAACGCACACAGCGTTATTCCAAGCTAATTATTTCCGACTCAGTGGATACAGCTATCTACTTGATTCACTACATAAATGAAGCAGAAAGAAATTATAAAGAAATCGTTTCAAGGCGTCCTAAATGGGCAGAGGACATCCTCCTGGTTAACATTGAATGGATGACACAGACGCTGTGCAGAATGAAAAGCTCTTCCGAAGCGCAAAAGCAATACAGTGAGTACAAGGAAGCCCTGCCGCCGTTGCTAGACTATATCTTGGAGACCATTGAATGAAAAAGTCCAACGCCTACAAGATAGAAGCCACAACATCTCAGAACCAGTCAATACTAAATGCCCTGCCCGGGGCTACTAATAATAATTATCACGATGACACATGGTTTTTTAAAACACAGTATGGAGAAGACATAAAAATTGATTTTTCTGACATCATGAGATCACACTCAAAATCAGAGAAAACCCCAGGGAAACCCATAGAAAATCTGGTATTTACAGTTAAAACAGTATGGATACACCTGGCCAAAGAAACAACCCAGAATCAGTACAGGGCACGACTACAAGGGTTGAAAATATTCATTTTCGCAATCAAAGCCAACGAATCCGGAACGTTGACTCGAGAAAATGCCTTAACGACCATCAAATACCTATTAACTCATTACTGGGAAAACGACAAATTATTAACATCCCCCAGAATAAAATCATATATGGCTTTTTCTATGCTGTACCACATACACAAATGGAAGGTAATCCTTCACAGCATTGGAAGCGACTTGATATCCAGCGATATAAGCAAAACTCACATTGATAAAGCAATCAAGGTTGCACTAGATGACATCACAAATGGAAGCATCACCTATCGAGACTGGATTGAAGGAGGAAATTACAACCATTTAACCCTGGATCACGGCCGCTATTACATTGAGCACTGCCTAAAATTCTTCAACACTCATTATGTACTAGCTAAAGCTATAGCCCATACACTAAACGGCGCACAGCGTATCGCAGACTCCATCGGATACCAGAGAAAACCCGTAAGCGATTTAATGCCTTTAATTCTAAAAGACCTCTCAGGCAAAGATATTCATTTCAGGCACCCCACTCTGAGCAAAACCTACATAAAAAAAGTTCACACTGCCGTCCTTTCTTATTACAAAAAGGCATACATTGAAGCGCTTGTTTCAAATTTACTTTTAAATGAACTCTCCTCTAGGAGAATTGTTTCAAATTCAAATTTGGAAATGACCAGGGAAAACATTGATAGAGCCAGAATTGTCACATGGCATTATTTAAACGGCCCGGATATAGATAACATAAATTACTTTCTAAGCAGAGAGGCAAGCATATCTATCAATGAAGTAAGAAATGAACATCAACGATTAACTAATAAACTTTCTATCCTGTCGATCAGGCCTCCAGATGTGAATCATTACGCATCTATTGGGATATTGAAAAATGAGATGAACGATGTGATTTATAGCCAGCCAAGGCAACTAGTTAAACTTGTCTCTGAAGCAGGAATGGTAGGCTTTATGGCATTATCTGGATGGAGAAAAAGCGAGTACGGATTCCCTGAAAGTGCAATAGATATTTTTGAGAATGATGACAAGCTCGATCAGCATTCATTCCCATTAAGATATCAAGTTAATTGGTACGTTTTCAAAACATCCGGAAAAGTAAAGCAAAAAAGAGAGTTAACATTTGACTCATATTTAATTGCGAAAAGACTGGGATCTCTCCACTGTCCGGATATTAGTAAGCCAATCCTTTATCGTGAAGGAAAAAGATTATCAACACATAACAATTCGTCATCTACAACGCAGAGAAAAGTATCTAGCGTATGGAATCATTTTGTTGATAACTACGAAGGGTTCAAAAGGCTTGATTTTTACCAAAAGCCCATTTTCTCAATGAAGACTAGAAACAATTACATACCCCTTATTGAAGCCAGAAACAGAGTCAAGAGCGAAAAACACCTCGTAAGGTTTGCACTTCTAGACAATAAACGTCACGTTAAAAAGAACTGGGTATCTCGATACAAGACGGGAGACCTAGACCCAGAAATCCATCAATTAATTGATGACAACCTCTCTCTCGAAATGAAAGCATGGATTGACACCCTCCCCGCTGAAAACTTATCACTAAAATCAACGACTCGGCATGCAAGCCAGGATCTAATTAGTGGGGCCATTTATCCGACAACACACGGATTAAGGCACATGTGGGCCGAAGCCGTATACCGGCGATTTGATGGAGATGTTGGCTGGATGATTAGAAGTCAATTCAAACACGTATCAAACCGTATGTGGCTGGCTTACGTCAGGGACAAGGATAACAGGCAAAACATTGAACATATCAAGCAATCCGTCGCTAACTCACTTGTCAACAACTACATTAACCAGAAGGGTTCAGGCTATGCAGGATTAATGGCTCGGTGGCTACGCAGACTTCTACGGAAAACTTTAATTTTGACGACAGAGGAAAAGAAGCGTTTTACTGAACAGGTCGTTCTACCCGAAATAGCGTCGATAAACGCAAACCCCTGGGGATATTGTTTGATCCGTAAGAGATCAGTGAGGAATGCCAGATGCGCGCAATCAGGTGAAGCCAGGCCCCATATTGCCTCACCTGAGTTATGTCTTGGATGCCAACACAATCTACTCAAGTCAGGCAATGCAGAGTGGCTAATATTTCATATTTCTCCACATGTAGAAACATTAAAGAACAAAGATGTTCCGCATATATTTAAGAAGTCATCATTTGAATTGATTAGAAAGGCATTTATTCAAATCTCCAGCTTAGACAAAAACAATGAGGCACTTCCCGAAATAAAAAAAGCCATGGATGATTATATTGAGGAGTGCCAATAACATGGTTTTGGATTATTACAAAACGAAGAAAAAAAGCCGAAACACAATCAAATCTTCGGCTCCATCATGGACCTCTGATAAAAACAAAAGTCTAGCAGCATGGATCTGCGTAGAAGAGATGAAAAGGGAGAAGGCTGAATATATAAAAAAACACATTAAAAAGACCGACTATAATTTAAAGAGCCACTACCAGATCAATGGGGCGATGGTGGCTAGAGCTATAGAAACAAGCAGGTGCTCATTGATGAACACCTCTCGATTTTCTCCCCATTTCAGAGCCTATCTTGACAAGGTGAATCATGATCTTGAATGTGCGAAAAAAGCCCAGTTGGACAGGAATGCATCTAGAGGCCCAATAAAAAGCAGCAAAAAAGACCTGTTAAGCGAAAACAAACGCCTCAAAAAGGAATTGAAGGATCTTGAATTGATGAAAATTGAGAAAGCGGTAGAGCATGCTTATGATTCTTTACCTCTACCCATCAGAAAAAAATTTGGTCTCAGTTAACTCCAACCCACCCCCCACAGGTCGCCACATGTCACACGCAAAGAAACTCATTGTAACAGCCAACACCCCGTCTGCGAATACTTCCCGAATGCTAGATGCAGTTGCACGAGGCGCCAACATTGAATCCATAGACCTGCAAGTCATCGCTCCAGATGTGTTACAACCTGAAGATCTAATTTCAAGTAACGGATTAATACTTGGGACAACTGAAAACCTAGGGTATATGGCCGGAACCATCAAAGATATATTTGATCGCTGCTACTACCCTTGCCTGGAAAAAACGCAAGGCTTGCCTTTTGCATATTATATAAGAGCAGGTCATGACGGGGTAATCACCCCATTTTTAGCATCGCCCAAAAGTAGAGCTTACGCAGCCATCAGTGGCGGCTTGCCGCCATTGGCTTTGTGGGGGCGACGGTGATTGTAGAACCATAACCACTTGGTCGCATAATCCTGAACTTCCTCCAGGCTGTCGAACAGGTGTTTGCTAAGCCAGCTGTAACGGATTGTCCGGTTTGCACGCTCGATATAGGCATTCTGCTGCGGCTTTCCGGGCTGAATATACTCGATGCGAATCTCCTGCTTCTGAGCCCAACCGACGAACTCGTGACTGATGAACTCGGGGCCGTTATCGCAGCGAATGGCTGTCGGTTTGCCTCGCCACTCGAGAAGCTGGTCCAGCACCCGAACCACTCGCATCGTGGGCAGCGAGAAGCCTGCCTCAATGGCCAATCCTTCACGCCGGTAATCGTCAATCACATTAAATAAACGGAAGTTCCTGCCATCGCTGAGCTGATCGTGCATGAAGTCCATCGACCATATCTGGTCCGGCTTGATTGGCTCCTTCAGGGGTTCAGGCGTTTGCCGATTCAGACGGCGCCTGGGCTTGATTCTCAGGTTCAGCGCAAGTTCGCAGTAAATGCGGTATACCCGCTTGTGATTCCAGCCCTTGTTCTCGACGTTGCGAAGATAGTGAAAGCACTGGCCGAAACCCCAGTCACTCTCTTCCTCGGTCAGCTTGACCAGCCAATCGGCGATCTCGACGTTCTCATCACAGAGAGCAGGCTGATACCGGTAGCAGGTCTCGCTGATCCTGAACGCCGCACAGGCCAGGCGGACTGAGACGCCTGTCGCGGCAACCGCTTGCTGAGCCATCTCCTTGCGCCGGGATGGCTTTACCACTTTTTTGTGAGTGCCTCCTGGACAATCTCGGCCTTGAGGCGCTCCTCGGCATACATCTTCTTGAGCCTGCGGTTCTCGTCCTCAAGCTCCTTCAGGCGAGCCATCAGGGACGCGTCCATACCGCCGTACTTGGCGCGCCACTTGTAGAAGCTGGCGCTGCTCATGCCATGCTCACGGCACAGCTCGGGAACAGGTACGCCATTCTCCGCTTGTTTGAGGATTGCCAGGATCTGGCTGTCCGAAAATCGTGACTTCTTCATGCAGAATCTCCTTCGTGCTAGGTTACGAGAAAATTCTACTTTTGAGCAGGGCTAAATTTCGGGGTGATTACCGGGGGCCAGGGTCCAGGCTGGAAATGTGCTCAGGGAGTTTGTTGCTGCCTATGAGTACGCGATTGGGTTGGAGCGCTTGCCTGACGACTTCCCCAACCCTGCATGGTTGGCCAAGGCGAGTTTGAAGACGGCACGAGTCCGCATGAGCCCGAATAAGGGTAAACGGGTGCTTTCCGATAAAGAGCTGGCCGCTGTCCTGGCCTGGTTGCCGGGGTCGGGCTATTCCCCAACGCAGAAGAACGTAATGAGATTTGCTCTCTGGACGGGCTGCAGGACGGGGGAGGTGTGCAATGCTGAGTGGAAAGATGTGGATCTTGAGGCTGGAACTTGGCACCTGAGGGATTCCAAGAACAGTGCTGAGCGTTACGTGCAGCTCCCGACCCAGGCGGTCGAGTTCCTGCGTCAGCTGAAGTTGACCACAGATATCTACCTGTTTCCTTCAACCCGAACCAAGAAGCCAATCCAGCAAAAGTCACTTACTGAGACGAAGTGGCACCTAAAGAACCCTGAAAAGGTCAAATATGGCCGGAATTATACTCCTGCCCAGCTCTGGCTCGACTCCATTCCTGATTGGTCACCACATGACCTGCGCCGCACGGTGCGGACTGGTCTGGCACGTATGGGGTGCCCCAGTGAGGTGGCTGAAGCGGTGCTGGGCCACTCTAGGAAAGGGATTGAGGGCACCTATGACCTACATAGCTATGAGGCTGAGTGCCGGCAGTGGCTACAGCGGTGGGCGGACCACTTGGAGGTAGTGTCAGGATGCTGATTGGACAGAAGCTCGAGATGCATCAATTTGAGCATCCTCAAGGTGCCTTGCGGCAAGCCTCATGGCTTGGGAGTTCAGATTATCTCTAACCTCTATATCAAGTTGTAAGGGGTCTTGTAGTTCTCGCTTCCGTAATTCTTGAAGGACAAGTTCCTTCTCTACGAGCTTTCTAATGAGCTCCTCGTATTGCTTGATGATCTCGGCATGCCTCGCATTTTCCTTGCGTAGGCTGCCTAGTTCCTGGGTTTTTCTGTCCTCTACCAATGAATTGCGCGTTTTTCTGGCGCCTTCTAATCTTTGTTGATACTCATTTCTCAGTTTTTCGATGTGTGTTCTATCCTCACAAATCAGAGCTGCCAGGTGGGTGCTTTGTGACCTCCCTAGGTCTTTGGACGTACGTTTCAAACACATGGCTTCTTTTACAGGTAGCACAAAACTGAAAGTCCGCTTGTTTTTGTTTTTTCGGTAGCTGTAAGCATTCCATGCTCGTTTGATGCGCGCAAAAGCATCTGCCCCCGATCCGTTCTCCCAAATTTTTTCCAGTTCCTCCAAGACTGTCTCGTTTAATTGGTGAGGAGGTATGAATGAAAGTTCGGGGGAATGCTTTCTTTGTAAATACTGGTGGGCCCAATCGGACTTCTCTCTGTCTGAGCCAAGCCACTCTTTCGGTGGGATTGGTTTCTTCACTTTCAATACCCTCGATGCCTGAGATTTTCATGACAAGTAAATCATACCGTATGAATTGACGTAAATATGATCATAATTGAGAATGGATCAAAATAGATATCATTTGTGCAAAATATGTACCTTGGCAATGCTCTAGTACCTATCTTGAATTACTTGCCCTCTGAAGAGCTGCAGGCCGCTGAGCGATATTTTTTGACTGCCTTTACCTATCAATTTGGTATAGACGAATGGGCTCAAATGTCTCTGGACCGTTTGGCGGGGAGGTTGGGTGTTAGTGAGAGATTAGCCCGTCATTCGATAGGGGTACTGGTTGACGAAGGTCTTCTTGATGCCCGGCGCGTTGAAGGTAGGACCGGAAGGCCGCCTTCCTATTATCGACTGTCAAAGCGCATTGCCGATTGGTTGGATCTCCAGGTTGGGCCAGTGAGAGTGGGGCATGATAGGTTGGTCAGGTTGCTAATCAGCACTCCCTCCCCTGGAGGGCTGGAGGACACGATGAAGAAAGATCGTACTTTTGGCCCTCCGAACCCTGATGCTCTGACTGTCGATAGCAAGCTTGTTCTTATAGTGTTGCTGACCAAGGCTGATTCCTGCGGTGTAGTCAGAAATTGTTCGACTTTCAGTTTGGCCAAGCAGGCGGGGATGTCAGTTCAAAGAGTACGTCGGCATTTGAGGAAGCTTTGGCGGTTAGGGTACATGCGAGATGTGGTTGCTGGGATTGTGAGTGATATAGGAATCGGTAAGTGCCCAAGCATCTATTTCCTCAACTTGGCGCACCCCACTTTTGAGGGTAACTGGAATGGTCGGGTGTTTGTCCTTCATATACAAAAAAAAGAGCAGTATTACCGGGGCCGAGAGATTTCTCAATTGATAAGGATTCTCAATAATGGCTGTGAGGATGATTCCTGCGTTGCTATTGAATATGACCCTGGAAACTATCTGTTACCTGTGAAATGTGAAAATGACGTTGCCAAAAGACTTAAAAGTGCTGTGCTCGATGGACTTGAAGATTATCTGCAGGCTGTCTTGGACGATTTTACAGGTCGAATATTGACCGATAGCTTTTTGTTCATTGGTAATCAATTTCTACCAGAACCAAGTTTCGATCTGCGCTCAGAAATACAGAAACTGCTATGTGTGAAGGAGAAAGACGAAAATCACGATGAGCTCGCCTCTAGAGTGGCAAGCTTCCTATTCGGCTGGATATGGAGAGCGGCTAGAATGAAATCTGAAGTGTTAAACAGAAAACTGAGTGTGATGCGCTTGCTTATGGCTCCAGGCAGTGGGATATCGCTCTTGCGCTCAACCGAGAGCGATAAGTTATTGACTTTAAAGGTTATCGCCGCCCCGCTATCAGGCAAAGATTTGGCTCCAGGGATATACCAAGGGGGCTCAGTCGATTATGTGAAATCAGCCCAGGAAGTCATTCGTGTAGACTTGTCTGCAAAAGAGCAGTACGAAATTGGCCTGCTTGTGAAGCCAAGTGTAAAGACGAAAAAGGAGGTTGTAGACACGAAGGTTGCTATCGAGGATAAAGGGTAGTTGCATGCCTTGGATAGCATTGATTTAAGCTGTGAATTGATGTCAGTCTCAAGCTCATGAGTGATGATGATTTGTCGGCCTTCTGGGTGCGATAACCCCTTTCGAGAAATCGTAACCGATTGTTTTAACTGAACAGCGCTATTTGGCTCCCGTCTGCCGGATAAAGGCCTTGGAATGGGCTTTTCAGTTCCTAAAGACCAGCTTTGAATGTCGGTAATAGATATATAGTCATTCCATCAGCCCACTTGTGAAGGCTGGTATATGTCAGTTGGTTGAGTGGCAGGCAGGCTGGGCCAAACCAGCCTGCTCATGAGTAAATTTCAATCAGTGTGCTGGTACCTATGAAGAAACCATGGGTACCAGACAATGAGAAAACGACATTCAAGCAACACCAACCTCAAACTCCACTATGAATCAGTCTGGGAAGGCTTGCCGGTACTGGCAAGGCCTGACCGCCCCCTTGCGGAGAATTACCTGACTTCTATCCGCGACACTCTAGATCTAGCAATCACTGAGCACCCGAGAACGTGTGTCATCCATTTCGTTGCTAGGCTGCCGTACGGTTGGTCGGGCCCCAAAGGGGGGCAGGTAAGCGGCTTCATCAAATCTCTTCGTTCGCAGATCCGGTGCGATTTGAAGCGTAAGCGCAGCCAGGGAAGACGGGTTCATGACTGCCATGTTCGCGTGATCTGGTGTCGCGAATTCGGTGGGGAAGGGCAGCCCCACTACCATATTGCCATTATGGTCAATAGAGATGCCTATTCTGCTTTGGGGCGTATCTCAGGCCAGCAAGAGCCGGACTACCCTTGGTGGTTGGCGGAAGAGCAAGCAGTTAGCAACATGGCAGAGCGTATTCAGCGAGCCTGGGGTCGCACTCTTGGTCTGACTGGGAGCCAAGGAATCGGTTTAGTCCATTTCCCAGATAGCGCGATTCAGCTGATTTCAAAAGGGTCTTCTATGTATACCGCGCAATATCAGGGGATGTTCAGGCGCATGAGCTACCTGGCAAAGGTGGATACCAAACTTTATGACGATGGGTTCAGGAACTTTGGCTGCAGCCAGAGAGGAGGTGAGTAAGTTTTTACGTTGCTGCGCTATCGCATGAACGAATGACCAGGAGAAATTCATGCGTTTCATGCGGCTCACAGAAGTTATCAAGGATACCGGTCTTGGCCGTTCTTCTATCTACAAGCGTATTGCTCAGGGAGAATTCCCCAAACCCGTGCCGCTTGGGGGAAGAGCGGTTGGCTGGGTATCTGATGAAGTTGAAGCTTGGATTCTGGAGCGAATAGAGGAGAGGGATGGGAGGGAGGTTGCCCATTAACGACCATTAATCTTTCCTAGGGAATGGTTGACTTCGGAGCCTGCTACCTTGGGTTCAGCTGGGTACAAGGCGTGACTTCAATCTAGAAAGCAAACCCCGGCACTATTGGTGCCGGGGAGGCTTGTCCCTGACAGATAAGCCTTAGAGGGCGCCAGGCGAACCACGCCGGGGCCAGAATATCGGTCCCGGGAAGTCGGCTTTTAGGCTCCAATGCGGCACCATGGTGCTGGTATCATCAATCGGCTAATCCTTTTTGTATATGACGGTCACTGTGCCGGCGGGTTTGTTCTTTCCTATCTCATAATCAGGATTGAACGTGGCGAGGTTATGGGCAGCAATGCCAATCACTGAGGCAAAGCCTGCAACCTGTGTAAAACCGGTTGGGATCGCGAAACTTGCTAAAGAGGCGGCTCGGTACTCTGTGTATACCCGACATCGCAGACCCTTCTTTTCAATCGCTCCCTCGACCTTGTTTACCACGGAGCTGATATTTTTGACCGCTACAATTTGAAAAGAGGCTTTCTTGGCAATGAGTTCAGAGAGCTTTTCAATAGTGATGTCTTCGGAGGTGTATTTTTCGATGTCAATATCTTTGCTCATTAGTTGTCCTTGGTTGAGGAGATGATAAAACGGGCAGATTCGCTGCCCGTTCAAGTCAGCGACTGGGTCTTATTGAAGTGTGATCAAAGCTCCGCTATTTGCTGTAGTGCATCTTTATAAGCAAATAGTGTGTCGAAGTTTTCGTTGTAAATTAGGTAGAGGGCGGACTGTATGTTCTCGTGTGGCGTTTCTTCGATGGTATCTTTGAATATGTTGGTATGATGCATGCTTCCCGAAAGCACCATGAAGCTGCCGTCCTCCATTACCACCCAGTCAATGGTTTCAAAGGCTCTGGCGCCTTTGTATTTATCAAGAGTTTCCTGAGCCAGAGAGAGGGACTCATGGTTTTCTTTTTCAACCATTGAAATCTGGTTTTTTATGTTTCGTACCTCTCTTTCATGACTCTCTATATCTGTTAGTGATTGCTGCTTAACACGACGCCAAACCGTATAAGTAGAACCGTTTTCCGTTTTTGTCTCAGTCCAGGATTTGCCACTGTCGATATGGTCTTGAGCTTTCTTTAATAGCTGTTTTTGCCGCGCTATTTCTGATTCGAGGTCGTTTAACCTTTCCTGCAATGTGATTGGCCTATTATCATTCTTTGCGGCATCGATCATTTCATTTGCTGTGTCCCTGTAGTTCTTTTCGATATCCTTGAATTCACAGGTGTAGCGAACGATATCTCGGCCCCGTTCGTCTTCAATGATGGTCCAATCTGTGCTCTCACAAAGCTTGCGGCTTTCCAGCGCTTGGCCAACCGTATATTCGGGAAGTAATTCAAGGCGTCCCTCCCTGATGACATCTATTTCGGAAGAGCACCCGGTTAGGGCTGCCAGAGAAATGCCTGCTAGGGCTGCTTTGAGGTTTTTCATGATGGCTCTCTTTTAAATTCGTCCGTGGAGTGATCGGCTTACGCACCAATCACAATTAGGAGGAAACAGACGATCCAGACGATGAAATACGCTAGGTTCTGCTTCAGGGTTTGCGCTCGTTGATAGAGATAGACGGGCACCAGCCACACCCAGCCACTAAATGTGCTGGTATCGGTGCCGGATTTTTTGAGCTTCTTCTCATCCAGGAAGGACAGTGCAATATTGAGAATCAGGGTGATGTAGATGAAATGCCCATTGGCGACGGCTCGTTCGGCGCGGTACTCGCTGCTGTGAACGACGTAGGCCACAAAGTACTCTAGGGTGAGACCGATCAGTGGGGCAAACGCCAGGATCCACACAACAGTGTTGTTGACTTTGGCGCCGGTTAACGGCGGAGGGGTTGTGTCATCAAGATGCTCTCGAAGCTGGGTATCTTCGATGTTGGTCCAGTCGGGGAAGCCCTTCTTCCAGACGGATGAACCGTGGCGGAGTGTTCCGTTCTTGATCAGGGTGATGAGGTCGGTCTCGGTGACTCCGCCCTTCCTTTCGCCGTTCTGTTCATAAAACCAGATGTCATTCTCGATAGTGCTGTTTTCCATGGTTATTCCCTTTGATGGTTCCTTTCCGTGGTTTTCGGTAAGCATTACGCGAGCTTCCTCCCAGTACTGGCGGGGTTGTTGGTGTGATTTGTCGGTTTGGAAGGCGTGTCTCAGTTTCAGTGTTATGTAATTCAAGACTCTAAAAGTATTGCAATGCTACACATGCAAGGTCAAGCATTGCGATACGACAGGGGTATGGTGCTGCCGTAGCGTTGCTCTATCTGATTGATGGAGTGGGCGTGATGAGTTTCCCCGAGCGCCTGAAGGCGGCACGGTTGGCGTTGGGTCTGACCCAGGAGCAGTTGGGCTTTGAGCTGGAAGTGACCAAATCCACGATTTCTGCCTGGGAAAATGGCCGCGATGCGCCTGGATTCCGCCTGCTGCCGAAGCTGAAGGTGGTCCTGGGTGTCTCGCTGGACCACCTGATCTGCGGTGACGTGGCTGAAGGTGCTCCAGAGCCGGAGGCTGAGTACGGTGCCCAGGTGCGTAATGACGCCGAAGCCCAGCTGCTCAAACTCTACCGGCGTCTGCCTGTGAAGCGTCGCCAAGGCCTGCTGGCCATGATCGATTAACCCACCTTCTTCTCAGCGAGTTTCTCGCTAAGCCCCTGTGCAGGTTGGGCCTCGCCCGGTGGGCTATCCGGCACGAACTCCTCGACAACCTGTAATCCTTCCTCCTCTGAATACTCGAACTCGGCATTGAGCAGACCTGTTTGGGCGACCTTATCCAGTTCCGTCTGATTGATCCCCTGGCTTTCCCGCTGTTTGCTGGCTTCTCTGGCCTGACTGACCGCCTCCGCCATGCTCAAACCTGCTCGGAGTGTCAGATCCACGTAGTAGATCGGTGCCCGGTGACTCTGGGTGGTGCTCTTCCCGCGTAGCTTCAATTCCAGGGGCAGGGTGGTCAGGTTGCCGCCGCTGATGGCATGGAAGTAACGCAGCCGGGCAGCCAGGGTGCGGATGCTGTTGTAGCCGGTGGTCCGGAACACGAAACAGCCCAGTTCATCCTCTTCCCCGATGCGGACATAGAGGCGCCCGTAGGGCTTGCACAACCCATGGGCCCCGTAGTCACACATATCCGGTGACGGGCAGGGCAGTGGTGCTAGGCCCTGGTCGGTACGACGTCGGCAGGTCTCCCCGTCGCCACTGCACAGGGAGCGACCACTCTTGCGCTCGAAGAAGGTGTACTCCGCCCGAAGATTCAGATCTGGATCATTGAAGGGCAGGGTGACGGGGATGCTGCGCAGCTTCTTGCCTTGTGCCTCCTGACGCAGGGCCTCATCCAGCGGGTGCGGCAGCCAGCCCTCCCGAGTCTGGATCTGGGTGGTGAGGGTGAATTGGTCGTCTTTCTCCGGCAGACGCTTGCCGTTCTTCTCTACGACCCGGCCAATGCTGATACGGCCAATCACCGGCGGGGTAATGGCGAGTCCTTTGATCATGGGATATCTCCTGATATCTGGATAGATAAAACGCACAGCAGCCGGGCAGGGCCCGGCGTTTATGCTGTAAGGCGTGGGGTATTGAGTTGGGTGATGCGAGAACGATCAGGTGTTGGACTTGATCAGAAATCGGCGACTGCCGGCCCGGTGCTTGGGGAATTGCTGCAGTAGTGAGGGTTGAGTTTTGAGCAAGGCCTTGGTATCGAGCACGGTACTGTCCTTGCTGCGCTTCCAGCTCACCAGGCCTTCTATGAAATAAGCCCGTGCTGCCTCGCCCATGCGTTGCTGGATACGTTGCTTGAGTCGGGCTTCCCGCTCGGAAAGCCGGGTCAGGCGATCCCGGATATCCAGCATCTCGTTGAAGTCACCATTGAGAGCTGCGTCGTCAATGAGGTCCAGAGCTTCACCGTCATCATGGGGATAGAGTGCCCGCAGCGCCTGATCGGCGGAGTCGGAGCCATCGGCATCGGGTGGCGTATCGGTCTCCACCAAGTGCCAGAAGGCGCGCTCCAGCTCGATCAGTTGCTTGATGACGGCGTCATCCCGATCGACTCGGTGTACCTGCAACTCCTGCCCGCAGATCAGCACGGCCACGTCTGCGGCCTGCTTGCCGGTGACGGCCAGTTGATGCTGTACCTGACACTGGATGTACTCCGGTACCCCACCGGCCCAGAGCCGGGCACCATTGAGGCCGGTGGTTTTGCACTCCAGGATCTGAACCTGTGGATTCCCCGCAACGGCGTAATCCAGGTTGGCCAACATCCAGGGCTTGTCCGCATCCGGGTGCTGAAGCACGGCATTTACCCGACGCACCTTGTTGCCGGTGGTCTTGGCATAGGCCTCGGCCACTTTGGGTTCAAGCAGGTTGCCCCAGTACAACGGGGTATGGATGTCGTCTGGGTCGGGTGCCGGCAGCAGGCCGTCCCGTCCGGTCTTGATCATCCACAGTTCCAGCGGTGACTGATACGGGTTAAGCCCCACTGCCGCAGCGGCATCACTGGCGCCGATGCCTTGCTTGCGGACCTTGAGCCACTGCTCCCGGTTCATGCCCTTGGTGGACACCAGACGTAGCGCCGGACGGGGTGAGGATTTGATAGCGCGGGGCGTGCTCATGAGTGACCTCCTTCCAGTTGGGTCAGGCGTTCGGTAAAACGATCATGGAGATTGATCAGCCGATGGGTCTGGGGCGTCTGATCCGAGGGGATCTCATGACTGCCGCCTTGGCTGAAGAAGGTGACCACCAGATCGGTGATCATCTGTTGGATGTCGGCGTTGGACGGCAAATTGCCGTCATTCTCGAGCAAATAGGTGCCCAGCTGTTCGCCCAGAATGGACACCACCTCGTACTCGAACACCCCAGGAAACCCTTGCGGGCCGTACCAGTAAGGTTGCACCTGCTTCCAGATATCGGGGATGAGGTCACACAGGGTGCTGATCAGTTCGATACAGCCATTACCCCAGATCTCCAGAAGCCGGGTGCCGCGCTTTCTGTTCAGCATCACCCCTTCATGAAGAAAGGCGCCCCAAATGGCGGCCAGATGCGGGGAGAGGGGCGGCGCAGAGCGTCTGGCTTCCGGGGTCACGCGGCTATCGTGATTACGTTCTGTCATGGTCAGGCTCCAAACAATAAAAAGCCCGACCGGCACAGAGCGGGTCGGGCTTTAGTCGAGGGAAAAGAGTGAGTAGGGAATCAGTCAGGCCACCAGTTCCAGAGTCTGGCTCAGGGCCCGCTGCTTGATCTGGGCGCCCTTGCCGAACCAGGCGGAGTCCAGTCGGTTGTCGGTGCTGCGGGCGCGGCGTTCGTGGTCCACGAACTCGGTCACGGCATTCAGCAGGCCGTAGGCCGTGTTCTTGGCAGACGGCAGCTCCGCGCCGCGACCGGCGCCCTCATACAACGCCATAGCCTTCTTCATGGCCTGTTCGTTGGGCTTCACCAGCATGTCGCCAGAGGAGTAGTTCACATCAGTGAAGATCGAGCGCATGACCTTCTCGGCGGTCTTGCGGGTGATGCGTCGCTCGCTCAGGGCCTTCAGACGATACATGAAGTCATCCCAGGCAGAGACGGAGATGCCGAGCTGCTTCTTGACGGCCTGGGCATCGAAGGTGGTGTTGTGGCGGACCTTCACTGCCTGGCCTGTGCCATTGAGAGCTATCGCCAGGGTGTTATTGCACACCACCCGGATACTGGTGAACTGAGCCGTGGTGGCCAGGGTGCCGTCACAGGCTGTGGCCAGCAGCACATAGCCGTTGGTTAGGTCATTCCCTGCCAGCGTGCCGGACTGCCCGGTACGCGCCAGCGCCCAGAGCTTGCGGCCCCCTTTAAGGACGCCAGCGGTTTCCAGCTCAAAGCCGGATTGTTCGGTGAGATCTCGATAGAACTCCAGGATCTGCCGGGGCTGAACCACCTTGAAGCGGTTACTCACTACGGACAGAGGCGCCTGATTGTCTGAGCGGAACAGAACCTTCTGGTCCGGGAAGGATGAGATCTGGCCGAGGGCGCCGGCCTCGCTGCTAATGAAGCGGACCGGGGTTTCGCGAATCTCCCAGTCCATGCCGGCTTCCTGCATCCAGACATTGAGGGGTTGTTGGGCGGCGAGCTGGTTGCCCAGCCCGTGCCAGGGGGTACGGCCTGCATAGGCCATGCTTTCGACAAGATGTGCCATGGTAAATCTCCAAGAAATAGCAGTGCGCCCGAAGCGGGCGGGTTAACGAATGAGAAGAGGGGACGATCTGAGTCAAGGGTGGAGCAAAAGCCGAAGAGGGACGGCTCAGAGCCAACCACGCTGGGCCAGGCTGACCCACTCGGAGCGGGACACGACGAAGTGATCCAAGACCCGCACATCGATCAGGGCCAGAGCGTCCTTAAGCCGAGTAGTGATGGTGCGATCAGCCTGGGAGGGCTCACAGCACCCGGAAGGGTGGTTGTGGGCAAAGATCACGGCAGCGGCATTGCAGGCCAGAGCCTGCTGCACCACTACACGGGGATACACCGCCGCGCCATCAATGGTGCCGTTGAACAAAGGCTGGAAACTGAGCACCTGGTGCTTGTTGTTGAGGAAGATGGCGGCGAAGACCTCGTTCTTCTCCTGGGCCAGGGCCATCTGCAGGAACTGGGCGACATCGGTGGGCGCAGTGAGCGTATCTCGACCGGTGAGTTCATCCAGAAGAATGGTGGCCGCAGTACTGACAATCTCCTCAGGTTTAACGCAGCCCTGTACGTGGTACAGGCCCTGCTCGTTCTTTACGAAAGTAGGAATATCCATAAAAACTCCAAAACGGCATAAAAAAGCCCGCACAAGGCGGGCTCTGGCATGCAGTGAAAGGGGGCGCGAAATACGGGTTAATCGGTGTCGATTCGAAAGGCGTGGTCGCAATCCAGGCACTTCAGGTTGTCGAGGAAGGTCTGGTCTAGCTTGTCGCCGAGGGCTGCACCAGCCTCACCGCCAGCTACTCCCCCTATCAAACCGCCAATCACGGCACCGGCGATGCCGCCGAGCAGCGATCCTCCCGGGCCGGCGACATAACCCAGTGTCATGCCCACACGGGCGCCACCGGTGGCTGCAGCTACCCCACTAGCGGCACCTGCAGCTGTGCCGACGGAGCCACACACCCTGCGTCCGTTGTGGAGTGCCGCTATCCGGATAGATTGGCAGCTGGGACATTGAATGATCATAAAACCTCCATGATATGGGTCTGGAAGGTCATTCCTTCCTGGCTTCATGGAGGTGATATGTGTCTGAAAAAATCTGGATTACCTTGAACTAGGGCTTGTTAGGAAGGGGGAGAGGAGCATGAGCATGTAACTAATTGAAATATATGGGGTGATTTCATGCGGGGAGATTCTGGAAGGGAGGGGTTGCAGTAAGGAGTGTCAGGATGAGACAATTATTTACCTAACAGGTAAATATATCAGGGTTGATTGCTTTGGAGATCGGGTTCGAAACTGACAAATTAGAGAAGCTCTGCTTGGTCTCTAAAGTGGCTACCAGGAAGTTGGGTGCGGATAGCGCTAAAAAATTGAGAACAAGGCTTTCAGACATGGATGCAGCTGAAAGTGTGTCTGAGTTATGGGCAGGAAACCCTCACCCTCTCAGTGGAGACCGAAGGGGGCAGTTTTCACTAGCTCTAACCGGAGGGAAGCGATTGGTTTTTAAGCCACAAAAGGAGCCGCCACCTGTAAAAGAAGATGGAGGGATTGATTGGAATCGCGTTGATAGCGTGATTGTTGTATTCGTTGGAGATTATCATGAATAGTGCAGCTAATGACTTTGCTCCGGATTGGGTCTCTCCTCCAGGGGATACTATCCTTGATTTAATGGAAGAGCGAGATTGGAACCAGGTTGAGCTTGCAAGTCGTTTGGGGTTTAGCACTAAACATCTTAATCGACTTGTCAAGGGCAAGGTCGCTCTTACGTATGACGCCGCGCTGAAGTTAGAGAGGGTGCTGGGGGTGCCTGCGGATTTTTGGATGAGGCGTGAGTCAAAGTACAGGCAGCATGTTGCAAGACTGGAGGAAAGTGAAAAGTTTTTAATGTGGGTGGATTGGCTTGATGAATTGCCTGTAAAAGAGTTAAGAAGAGTTGGAGTGATAGAAGACTTGAGGTTCACAAAAGGCAATAAGTCTAAGCTGGTTGAAAGCTTGCTTCATTTCTTTGGTGTGGCCTCTCCTGACGAGTGGAGAGAGTGTTATGGCTCAATGTCAGCCCGATTTCGAAGAACGCAGGAAAATCAGTCAAATAATGGAGCTATTTCTTCATGGTTGAGACTTGGTGAAATTGCTGCTGAAAATATGGAGACAAAAAAATATAACAAGAAAGCCTTTGAGGATGCTGTAGATAAAATTCGCGAATTGACTGTTCTTCCTTTTGGGGAGGCAAGACCAAAAATTGCTAGGTTTTGTCTCGATGCAGGCGTTAAGTTCTTGTTGGTTGATTCAATTCCTGGGTCGCATGTCAGCGGCGTTGCAAGGTGGTTGAATGGTCATAGCCCAATTATCCAGCTTTCCCTGTATGGAAAATCAAACGATAAGTTTTGGTTTACTTTTTTTCATGAAGCTGCACATATTCTTCTCCACTCTGATGAGAAGAAATCTATTTTCTTAGATGATGTTGATTTTGATTCTGGTGAAAAGAAAGAGAAAGAGGCTAATGTTTGGGCGGCAAACTTATTGATACCTAAAGAGCATAGAATTGAACTTTTAAGCCTTAGAGCTGAAGGTGAGATTTTGGAATTTTCAAAGAAAGTGAATGTTCACCCTGGTATTGTTGTTGGGAGACTGCAGCACGAGAGGCAGATCAAGTATAGCTCCCCGCTAAATAGATTAAAGGAAAGTTTGGAGGTGTGACGGGGGGTTAATGAAAGACGGTAGAGAAGTGGCTAACTATGTTTTGGATTACGCAGAAAGTAAAGGTTTTGGCGTTACTAACTTGAGTCTTCAAAAAATCGTTTATTTTTGCCATGCATGGTATTTGGTTTCTACAGGAGGGCCTCTGGTAAAGCACTCTTTTGAAGCGTGGGAATATGGTCCGGTACTGCCGTACTTGTACAGGGACTTTAAGAGTTTTGGGGATAAAATTATTACAACGAAAGCAAAAAAACTGGATGTGATGACGGGAAGATATGTGAAGGCAGAGATGAAAATTGATGAAGATGAGGAGCGGCTGTTAATGAATGTGGTGGCTTTTTATTCCAGTTTGTCGCCAAGTCAATTGGTTGCGCTTAGTCATCACTCTGAGGGGCCATGGAGTAAAGTGTGGAACTTCAGAAATAGAATTAATCCAGGAATGAAGATTAGCAATGAAGAGATAATGAATTTCTATTCCTCTCAGAAGAGGTGTTACACAGTACAGTAGGTGCGGATATGGTTAAGTTAAGGGTTCCATCAGTACAGCATTTGGCTAGAAATTGGGATGTTTCACCAAAAAAAATTGAGGATGCATTTGTGAAAATGGCATTGAATCCTCCTTTTTTTAATTATAATGCCCTTAACGATGTTGCAAGAGATAGCCTTTTATTTGGCGTTTCCGAAGAGCAAATAATAAAGGGGATAAAGAGTAGCGAAAAGAGAAAGAGGGTTCGAGATGTTCTTCTTGAGGTGGTGCCAATGATTGGGCAGCATTTTGAGGGGGTCGTTCCTGATTTTGTCCATGATGTTGCCCCAAGTTACTACCCGATTGGTAGAGGCTTCAGTATTCCTTTTAAATCAGCTTTCATCTATGGGGTCGGCGGGCAGGTATATCTACCTTGGTTTGTTTTTTGGAAAAACAACCCTATGAATAATGAGCAGTTTTCATTATTCGTTACGTTGGCAAAAGAAATTATTAGTCAGGATCCAGATTTGGAAGGGGCTAAGTTTGAAATTCTTGATTTTAGTGTCAAGCAGAAGGGGGGCTGTCGGGAGCTTAGGGTAATAGACTCTAGTAGTATTCCGACCTTTGATAGAAAGACGACTGCCGAGATGTTGGCTGTATTCGTCGAGGGATTCGAAGGTGCTGAAAATAGACTCAGGAAAGTGAAATCTGAGCATGCTGGTAAGCAAAAAGGTGTGATTGTAGATGTGGATCAACTGAATTTCTGGTGAATTATTTTTTAATGCGCGTTTATAGCTAAGTTGAGTTTTTCTATGGTCGGGAAAAAAGATAATCACACTGCGCTATCGTCCACAAAGCGCGGATTGGAATGGTTGAGTCAATTTTCGGTTCAAGACCAGGCTGATGCTCATAACCTTCTTAAGGCTGTTAGATGGGTGTCTGAGAATGAATTCTCTAAAGCTATAAGAGGGAATATAGAGAAGTACGCTGGGCAAAGTGAAGGTCCTGTGGCGTTGTTTATAGAAAGAGAGCTGAGGCGACCAAGGGGTACAATACAAAGGTTTTATAAAGAGAGTGATTTTCGGCCTATACGTGCCTATGGTGCTGCGCTTCAACCAGTAGAAAGTACGAGAACTAAAAGGAGGGAGATAGGTAGCGAAGGGGTTTTGGCAACAATTGCCACGGGAGTTGTAAGAAGCGATCCTTCCAAATATTTCCTCAATCCGTCGATAGAGGAGATTCGATCTAATAAAATTAGATCATTTCTGATAGTTACGGATACTGTTGGATCTGGTAACCAAGCAAGCCAAATGCTCGATTCAATGTGGAAGGTTTCGACTATTAGGAGCTGGTGTTCGGGGAAATTTATTCGGTTTGGTATTGTTGCTTTTTCCGTAACAGAGTTAGGGAAGAGTGTATTAGAGTCACATCCGTCCATGCCTAAAGTTGTATTTTCTATTTATTGTCCTACCATTGCTTCTAATTTTGTCGCTGAAGAATCAAAAAGAATGTTTTCTCTGTGTAGTAAATATAACCCGATAAAAGACAATGGTTCTTGGGATTTCTTGGGTTATGGTGGGCACGGTGTGCTGATCGCCTATGCGCATGGAGTTCCAAACAATGCGCCAAATATTCTGCATAAGCGCTCGGCGCGATGGATGCCTCTATTTCCTAAAAGAACGACTGTCGAAGTGCTCGGTGAAATGAATACTGGTGAATTCGTAATTGACGGTCAGGCGGTGTTGAAAAGAATGGGGCAGGCCCGCCTGGCTGCTTCTAAGTGGCTATCGAAAATGGATGATGATGGCTTGAATATGGTGTTAATAATGTCATCCTTGAGGCGGCCCCCGCGCTCGGTGAATGCTATTTCTAGTCGTACTGGTATCAAAATTCCAGATGTAGATAGACTGCTCGAAATAGCGATTTACTACGATTGGGTGACTAAATCTCTTCGCTTAACTGACGAAGGCTACCTTCAGCTAAGCTATTTAAAAAAAGCTAAGAGGGTACGGGAGGGGATACCAAAACGCGTCGATTTCAATTATTATCCCACCTCGCTGAGGGCGCCGGTTAAACCCATCTAGCATTGCATGGAAACATGCCAAAGACTGCTGTTGTACTGGTAGTTTGGGACGCATACTTTGCGATCCTTTGACGTAGCAGGCGCTAACGCGTAAGCATGGTCGCGATTCGGCGGCCGCTGCGACGTCTTGCTGCGAACCGCGACCATCCTCACCCCAAGGGGGTCAAAGTAGATGAATAACTGGCGTCCTCAGCTCTATAGAAAAAAGGGCAAAGAATTAGGTGTTGATCCGGAGGTCATAACTCACGCAATAGAGATTGGCACTTCCATCACCCGGAAGCATCGATCTATTCCTCCAATTTTTACCTTGAAACATCTTGCGTTGGTGAGTGAGGTTCCTGTGCACAAACTGCGCAGAGTGGTCTCTAGAGATGAAAGGTATGGCTACCACTACCGTTTTTTTCAAATTAAAAAGCGATCTAAAAAAGGCTGCAATGCCGGAAAAAGATTTATTTGCATTCCATCTGAGGACTTGATGCGAGTGCAGAAATGTATTAACTCCCTTATTCTTAGTAAAATTCCTTCGCATAGTGCTAGCTTTGCCTATACTAAAGGTATATCCATTCGTGATGCTGCTAATGTCCACTGTGGGTGCAGATGGCTGATCAAGTTAGACATTAGGAGCTATTTTGAGTCGATATCAGAGCGCTCTGTTTATAAGGTTTTTAGGAGTGTTGGTTTTCCCGCTTTGCTTTCCTTTGAGATGGCTAGAATTTGTACTCGAGTTATTCCCCGTAAAGAGCTAGATGTCAATTCGCGATGGACGACTTTGAGATACAAAAGAGGACGAATTACTTCGTACCGAAACTGGAATGTAGGAAGCCTTCCTCAAGGAGCTCCCTCTAGCCCGATGCTGGCGAATTTAGCCTCAATACAGTTTGATGAGGATATTGCAGACATAGCTTCTAAGCATGGGCTCGAGTACACGCGTTACGCCGATGATATAGCGCTATCCACGGATAATGATGCCTTTTCACGAGGCCAAGCATCCAAAGTTATTCAGGAAGTATATTGTGCTATGCGTAGGTATGGTTTTGAGCCGAACACGGCAAAAGCTAGTGTTACGCCTCCAGGTGGAAGGAAAGTGGTTCTTGGGCTTTTGGTTGATGGTCCGTTTCCAAGATTGACGAGGGAGTTCAGGTCAAATATTAAGCAGCATTTGTACTTTTGCAAGAAAGCTGGATGGGGGCCTGCAAAGCACGCCAGAAATAGGAATTTCGCTTCTGTTATTGGCTTTAAGAATCACTTGTTTGGATTGATAAGTTATGCCATGCAGATAGATCCTGATTTTGGAAGAAAAATGCGCCAAGATTTTGAAGGGATCGCATGGCCTTTGTAGGCTAACTATACTTTTAAAGGTGGTTTGGGGTTGGCAATCCTTGACGCTTAAATCGTGTAAAAAGTGTAGCTTTTAGTATGGGGTTTTACTCAGCGCCATCGGCTTTCGTCTATTTTTTGCCAATAAGTACCTTTGTATTATTGGTTTTTTTGATCGGTAGAACGATGAGAGTTTTCTTTGATCTGGCCAATTTTCAAGATGGTTGCCTTTAAATTCAGAGATCGCCCGGCTTTCCCTGTTTCTCTCTTGGGTTGAACTAAGTAAAAAACCGATTGACGCTCGGTTTTGTGTGTGTCATGGTTCAGGCCATGTGATCAATTGGCGGACGGATATGCAGCTGGGTGAGCTTGAAAAGCAGGTACTGCAGTATTTCTGGAAAGGGCGGACAGCGGATGCCAAGTCCGTGCACTCGCATTTCGAAAAGCGGCGTGGTGGTACCCTGAACACAATCCAGAGCACCCTGGATCGGCTCTATAAGAAGGGCCTGCTGCGCCGTGAAAAGCAAGGCCATGCATTCCATTACCAGGCAGCTATGGACCGCCAAGCCTTTATCGGAAAATTGATTGAGGGCATTGGCGAGGATTATAGTGCGGACCCCGGCAGCACGCTGATCGCGGCTTTCAGTACCTTCTCGGAAAAGCTTTCTGATAAGCAGATCGAGGCGCTGGAAAAACTGATCGAAGCCCGTCGTGAGGCAGATGCGGAGCAATCTGACCAATGATTTTCGGGTATCCCGCATTGTTGTTGCATCTGCTCACTATCCTGATGCTTGGGGTGCTGGGTGGGATAGTGATCACTGCTATTATAGTGCGTTTCGTCATGCCGGGTTTTGAGGGCTACTCGCTAACCATGCGTAGTAACTTGCTGTGGCTGATCGCATCTTTCCCAATAATTGCAGGCGGGGCAGCGGTTATCCTATCGGTTATGCCGGAATTGTTTCCCGCCTCTCATTTGTGGCTTGCCGGGATCATCCATTGGCACCACGCCTATCTGTTTTCACCGGCATCTTGGCATGGGGTATTCCTGTCGCTATGTCTTCTTTCGATCTTCGTGGCGTTTGTATTTGGGGCTTGGCGGACGCGGGCTCTGAGCCGTAGGTACACGTTGCTCGCTGCACTGAGTGAGCGTAGCGAGGGTGGACTTGCCGAGTTAGATGCTGACGCGCCCATGGCGTTTGTCGCGGGGTTATTGTCACCGCAGGCCTTCATTACTCGCGGGCTTGCTTCTTCTATCTCGGAAGAAGAACGGCATATTATCGGCCTGCATGAACAAGCCCATATTGTTCGCCGTGATCCTTTGAGGAAAAGCCTATTTGCCATGTTGGTAGGGCTTTATCCCTCACCTGTGCGCCGCTTTCTGCAGGCGGAGCTTGAGCTGGTGCAAGAGCAACGAGCGGACCAATGGGTGTTGCGCCGCTATCCAAATCCCTCTGCGATTGCCCAGTCGTTATTGAATGTGGAAAAACTGGCGGCCCGCTTTCGGCAGCAGCAACCGTATCGGGCGAGCTGTCATTTCGCTGCCCATGCGGTTCAGCGGCGGATCATGCATTTGCTGGGCCCGGCCGATCACCGCAGTTTGTCTGTGGTGCTGGTCGGCGTTGTGGTGGTGGTTGCGGCACTATGCAGTGCCGCCAGTGTGGATCTTGTGCACCATTTTCTGGAAACCTTGTTTCTTCATTAAGAGTGTTCTGATGAGTCGAATTCCTGTTGTTTTTACGACCGAAAAACCGATTGCCAATCGGTTATTGGTGCCTTTGATGGTATTGGGAGTGCTGTCTTTCGCGCCGCCACTGGTGGCTGCGGAAGCTGAGCTGACGCTCTCTCAGGCAATAGAGCGAAGTCTGACGCAGCATCCCCAGATCAAGGCACAGGCTTACCGGACGCAGTCCGCGCAGGCACAAGTTCGCCAGGCAGAGGTTCGTCGCGGAACAGAGATTCAGCTGGAGGTTGAGGACGTGTTGGGGAGTGGCATCTATGAAGGTGCCGATAGTGCCCAAGCCACGCTCAGCCTGAGCTGGGCCCTGGAGGGGAAGCAGGTCGAAAGCCGGGTCGATGTGGCAGAAGGAAAGCAGTCTGTCGCAGCCATTGAGCAGGATTTGCTGCGTTACGACGTGGCGGCCCGCACGGCCCAGGCTTTTCTAACTGCGCTGGCCTATCAGGAGCGTCTGGCACTGGCAAAACTGGCCAGCGATAACGCTTCATCATCATTGGATGAGCTTAGCCGCCGCAGTCGCGCTGGGCGTGCTTCGCGGGTGGATGTGTTGCGCGCTGAGGTGGAGCTGGAGCGTCGCAAGCTGGATGTGGAAGATCTGGATCACGAGCTGCTTGTGGCTCGGCAGCATCTGGCTGCCCAGTGGGGGGAAGCCAATGACGCCGACTTTGCTCTGTTGGGAGAGTTACAAACCAGTCAGCAGCTGGTGTCTTTGCAAGACCTTGAGAAGCAACTGCAAGAGAGCCCACGGGTGACTCGATTCCTCACCCAGGCACGGGTGAATGAGTCAGAGATGGCCATGGCCAAAGCAGATGCCCTGTCTCGCTGGCGCTTTTCTGCGGGCGTGCGCCGCTATGAAGCCACCGATGATTTTGGCGTGGTAGCTGGTGTCGCGATCCCTCTGGGTAATCAGCGCCGTAATCAGGCGCGGGTCAGTGAGTTGGAGGCTGAGCAAGCGTTGAATGAAGCCATGGCGATTTCCGAGGAAAGTCGCCTGCAGGCCCGTTTGTTCGAGCTCTACCAGGCCCTGCAGCATAGCCGCCACCAGGCTGACGCACTGCGTGAAGAAATGATCCCGCGTTTGCAGCAAGCCGTTGGCGCAGCCAATGAGGCATATTCGCTAGGTCGCTTCAGCTATCTGGAGTGGATCTCCGTCAAGCAGGAGCTGCTTGATGCCCGGCTGGCACTGATCAACACGCAGCTGGCCTCTCACGTCAATCTTACCGAAATTGAGCGCCTCACCGGCCTGGCTATCTCTGCACAGACCTTCTCTGCAGACAGTAAGGAGCAGAAGTAATGAATGTTTTTCGTAAACCCATCGGCTTGCTGGTGACGGTATGGATGTTGTTGGTTTTTCCGCTGGTGACACTGGCTGCGGGCGCCGCAGAGGAGCAGGAAGCGGAGCCGGAGAAGGGGCCGCATCGCGGACTGATGCTGCGTGACGGTGATTTTGCTGTGGAACTGGCCATTTTTGAAACGGGGGTGCCGCCGGAGTATCGCGCCTGGATCAGCAATGACGGTGAGCCCGTCGATCCAGAGGAAGTGAATTTGCAGGTGGTGCTGACGCGGCTTGGCAATGTGCGCGACGAGATCGGTTTTGCCCCGCAAGCGGACTTTCTGCGCGGCGACATGGAAATCTATGAGCCTCACTCCTTTGTGGTTTCGGTATCAGCCGAGCACCAGGGGCAGCAGTACCAATGGCAGTACGACAGTTTCGAAGGGCGTACCGCCATTGAGCAGGCGGTGGCCGATGCCATGGGAGTGGTGACTGAAGTGGCAGGCCCTGCGACCCTGCATGAAACCGTGACGGCCTACGGCTCTCTGGTCCTGCCGCCTGCCGGACAGCGCGCCGTTCGCGCCCGCTTTGACGGCGAAATTGTCCGCGTGCACAAGGGGCTGGGCGACAAGGTTGCCCGTGGCGATGTGTTGTTCACCATTGAGAGCAACGAAAGCTTGCGCACCTATGCGTTGCGGTCGCCCATGTCTGGCGTGATCGCCTCGCTTGACGGTGGTGCTGGCGAGCCCACCGGGGACAGAACGCTGGCCCGCATTATTGATGTGTCAAAAACCGAGGCTGAACTGTCGGTGTTTGCCATGGATCGGGCACGGGTCAAGCCGGGTGCTGATGTGCAGCTGGTGCTGGCCGATGGCTCCGGCACGGTCACGGGGAAGGTGACGTTCCTGGCGCCGCAGGTGGCTGCCGGTCAGGCACAGACGGTGCGCGTCTCGCTGGCGTCGCTGCCGGAGAGCTGGCTACCGGGCCAGTTTGTCACTGGCCAGATTGAAGTGGCGCAACATCCTGTCGAGCTGGCCGTGAAGAAAACCGGGCTGCAGGGGTTCCGTGATTTTACGGTGGTGTTCGCCAAGGTGGGCGAGCAGTACGAAGTGCGCATGCTGGAATTGGGCCGTGAAGATGAAGAGTGGGTCGAGGTGCTGGGTGGCCTGAAACCAGGCACTGAGTACGTCAGTGGTAACAGCTACCTGCTCAAGGCGGACGTTGAAAAGTCCGGCGCTTCCCACGATCACTAAAGGCCTGAGACTATGCTTGAAGCCATTATTAAACACGCCATTGAGCGCCGCCGCCTAGTACTGGTGGTCGTGGCCTTGCTGTCACTGCTGGGGCTATGGAATTTCAACCGGTTGCCGATTGATGCCGTGCCGGATATCACCAACGTACAGGTGATGATCAATACCGAAGCGCCGGGGTATACGCCGCTAGAAGTGGAGCAGCGGGTGACCTACCCGATAGAAACCACGTTGGCGGGTCTGCCCGGGCTGGAGTACACGCGCTCGGTTTCCCGCTACGGGCTGTCCCAGGTCACCGCCATTTTCGGCGATGACACCGACATCTATTTCGCCCGACAACTGGTGAGTGAACGTCTGTCGGCTGCGCGTTCGGACCTGCCTGCTGGTCTCCAGCCCGAGATGGGGCCGATTGCCACCGGTCTGGGCGAAATCTTCATGTTCACTGTGGATGCCGAGCCGGGCGCGATGGATGCGGATGGCAAACCGATCACCCCCATAGACCTGCGTTCAGTACATGACTGGATCATTCGCCCACAGCTGTTGCGTGTGCCCGGTGTGGTGGAGGTCAATCCCATTGGCGGCTACCAGCGCGAGATCCTGATCGCCATTGACCCGGCTCGCCTGCTGGCGGCGGGAGTGACACAGCAACAGGTGGTTGCTGCGGTCGAGGCCAATAACCAGAACCGGGGTGTCGGCTTCGTTGAGCAGAACGGGGCGCAGTGGCTGATGCGCGTGCCCGGCCAGGTGACCTCGCTGAAGGCGCTGGCGAACACCCCGTTGCGCACTGACAGCGGCGCACGCTTGCGGCTGAAAGATGTGGCCAGTGTGGAAGAAGGGCTGGAGTTGCGCACTGGGGCGGCTACCCAGAATGGTCGTGAAGTGGTGATGAGCACGGTGTTCATGCTGGTGGGTGAGAACAGCCGTACCGTCGCCAGCGCGGTGGGCGAGAAGCTGGAGGAAATCAAGGCGGGCCTGCCGGAAGGGATAACCGCAACGGCGGTGTATGACCGCACCGGGTTGGTCGACAAGACCCTGCAGACGGTTCAGAAGAATCTGCTGGAAGGCGCGCTGCTGGTGATCGTGATCCTGTTCCTGTTGCTGGGCAATGTCAGGGCAGCCCTGTTGACGGCTGCAGTCATTCCTATCGCCATGCTGATGACGATCACTGGCATGGTGCAAACCCGGGTCAGTGCCAACCTGATGAGTCTCGGGGCGCTGGACTTCGGTTTGCTGGTGGATGGCGCCATTATCATCGTGGAGAACTGTTTGCGGCGTCTCAGCCAGGCGAAGGTGCCGGGCAAGACTCTGGGGCAGCGTGCGCGGCTGGATATTGTCTTTACCGCGACACGGGAAGTGATCCGTCCGGCCTTGTTTGGCGTGTTCATCATTACGGCGGTATACCTGCCCATCTTCTCGTTGACCGGTGTTGAAGGGAAGATGTTCCACCCCATGGCCATGACCGTGGTGATTGCACTGGCTAGCGCCATGTTGCTGTCGGTGACCTTTGTTCCGGCCTGTGTCGCCCTGTTGTTCCGGGATGCGGTGGAGGAGAAAGAGCATCGCGCCATGAGCGCGCTGCGTAATGGTTATCAGCGTCTGGTGCGCAAGGCCGTGGCAATGCGCACTCTGGTGGTGGCCGTGGCCGCGTTGTCCGTGCTGGGCTCGGTAGTGCTGGCCACCCGCTTGGGCAGCGAGTTCGTGCCCAACCTGGACGAAGGCGATATTGCCATGCATGCCCTGCGGATTCCGGGAACCTCGCTTGGACAGGCCATCGCCATGCAGGAAACCTTGGAAGAAAAAATTCGTCAGCTGCCGGAAGTGGAACGGGTGTTTGCCAAGATCGGTACGGCGGACGTGGCCACCGATGCGGTCCCTCCCAGCGTGGCGGACAACTTTATTATCCTCAAGCCCCGTGACCAGTGGCCGGACCCTGGCAAGCCCAAGGCGCAGGTGGTGGAAGAACTATCGGCTATCGTTGATACCGTGCCGGGCAGTCGCTACGAATTTCTGCAGCCTATCCAGATGCGCTTCAATGAGCTTCTGGCCGGGGTAAGGGCGGAGCTCGCCATCAAGGTATTTGGTGATGATTTCGCACAGCTGGAAGCACTGGGCAAGCAGATTGAGGGCGTGGTGTCCGGGGTCGAAGGGGCAGCGGATATCCAGATGGAGCAGGTTACCGGCCTGCCGGTATTGACCATTACTCCCCGCGATTCCGTTCTGGCCGGATACGGGCTGGACAAGGCCGAACTGCAGTCTCAGTTGGCCATCGCCTTGGGCGGTGAGGTGGCAGGTCGTTTCTACGAAGGGGATCGTCGTGCCGACATCGTGGTGCGCCTGGCCGAAAAACAGCGTACCGACATGGAGGCATTGGGTTATCTGCCGGTACAGGTGCCTGGCGCAGGGGCTGTGCCGTTAAGGGAACTGGCTAGCATTGAACTGGTGGATGGTTTTAATCAGGTCAACCGGGAAAACGGCAAGCGCCGGGTGGTGGTTACAGCCAACGTGCGAGGCCGTGATCTGGGCTCGTTTGTGGACGACGTACGTACAGCTATCAATGATGACGTCGCCGTGCCCTCAGGCTACTGGGTGGAATACGGGGGCACCTACGAGAAGTTGCAGTCTGCGAGCCAGCGTCTGACGTTGGTGGTGCCATTAACGCTGGTGATGATCGTGGCGCTGCTCTATTTCGCGCTCGGTTCGTTCAAGGATGCGCTGGTGATTTTCACCGGTGTGCCTCTGGCACTGACCGGCGGGGTGTTATTGCTGGTGCTGCGGGATATTCCGTTCTCAATTTCTGCAGCCGTGGGTTTTATCGCTCTTTCCGGGATTGCCATTCTGAATGGCTTGGTCATGGTGTCCTTTATCCGCGAGTTGATGCGGGATGGTGTGGCACTGGATGAGGCCATTATTGAAGGTGCGGTAACAAGGCTTCGTCCCATCATTACCACCGCGCTGGTGGCCTCGTTGGGATTTGTGCCGATGGCGCTTAACACGGGTATCGGTTCGGAAGTTCAGCGTCCACTGGCCACGGTGGTCATTGGGGGCATCCTTTCTTCCACCGTGCTCACATTATTCGTGCTCCCTGCCTTGTACCGTTTGGTGAATGGCAAGAGCGCTCATATCGTAAACCAACCATAATGGGGAAAAACGGGTGAAAACAAGATTCTGGATTGGACTGCTCGCCTTGCTGGCGACTGGCGTGGTCATGGCCCATGGCATGTCTGCCGAAGACCAGGCAAGGGCCTTGAACGCTGGCTTTATGGAATACATCGAGCTTGGCGCTGTGCACATGGTGACAGGTTACGATCATCTGCTGTTCCTGTTTGGCGTGATGTTCTTCCTGACCCGCTTTAATGACATCGTGCGGTTCATTACGGCGTTTACCGTCGGGCATTCCATTACTTTGGTGTTTGCCACCTTGTATGGCATCCGTGCTAATTACTATTTGGTGGATGCGGTCATTGCCCTGACAGTCTGCTACAAGGCGTTCGACAACCTGGGTGGGTTTAAACGCTATTTGCAGATGAAGTCGCCCAATCTGATGTGGATGGTATTTGCCTTCGGATTGATTCACGGCTTTGGTCTTTCTACTCGTTTGCAGCAGTTGCCTCTGGCAGAAGACGGTCTGGTGTTGCGCATCCTGGCCTTTAACCTTGGTGTAGAGGCTGGGCAGATTGCCGCCCTGGCGGTGATGCTGTTCCTGTTGTCCAGCTGGCGTCGCACCGAGTCGTTCAAACACTTCAGCCGTGCCACCAACTGGCTGCTGATGATGCTGGGTGTGCTGCTGCTGTTGATGCAGCTGCATGGCTATCTGCATTCTGCTCATCCCGATGAATTCCCGCTCAACAAGGATGACCACAGCCATACCCATGAAGATATGGATGCCGCGCGTTCTCCACTCAAGGATTATCAGAGGCGCTTCGATATGGATATGGGTGATATGGAGATGGAAAAACAGGATTCACAAGGCAGCAACCAGCCCATAATCGAAGAAGCTGAAGAACAAGCCGATGCCCAACCTCACCGCCATGGCAGTGGTGAGGCTCACGTACATTAACCGATAACAGGACAATAAAATGAAATTGATCAAGGCGTTGATGATAGTGGCCGTACTGGCTGTCTCTGGCCGGGCATTCTCCCACGGTGGCGATCATGATCCCATTTCGGAGCAGCAGGCTGTGGGCATCGCAAAATACGTAGCGGTGAAGCTGGCCGAGGAAGACCGGGGCATGGGCTTTGGAAAGCTGGATGAGAGCTGGAAAGCGCTTCCCGAAGAGAAGGTCGGCATCAGCAAATCCGGTCCGGGCTATTACGTCGTGGCCCTGGAGCATGAGGAGGAGGGCCGAACCCTTTATATCCTGATGTCCGAAACCGGTAGCGTTTACGACGCCAACTTCACCCGCGAGTTCAAGGGCATCGAATAACAACGTTAGGGCAGCAACGAGGAAGCGGTGATGCCGATGTTAATAATCAAATATCTCGTCTCAGCAGCAGTTATCGTTGCCGTATCTGAGGTCGCCAAACACAGTGACAGGCTCGGGGCGCTGATCGCGTCCCTGCCAGTCGTGACCTTGATGGTGCTGTTCTGGCTTTATCTGGACGGCCAGCCTTTCTACAAACTGGCAAATCACGCTTGGTACACCTTCTGGTATGTCCTGCCCACCCTGCCCATGTTTGCCTTATTTCCTGTGATGCTGGAGCGGTGGGGGTTTGCTGTTACGATGTTACTGTCGGTAGGTGTGACGATTATCTGTTTTTTTTTAGTGGCAATAGTTGTTAGGCGATGGGGTGTTGAGCTTTTTTAATATGATGCTGACTGAATATTGCTTGGGGTTGCCTTGAGACCTGAATCGCCACCAGCTTGCTAGCCACCTTTCAGTCTTCCAAAGTGACAATCAGAGAGGTATCCATCAGTAGCAAGCGCTATCCCGAAGAATTCAAGATTGAAGCGGGAGTGGATAAAGCGGAAGATTTACAGCAGCCGGGACGCCGCCCGGGCAGGTATTTTTGATTATATCGAGATGTTTTATAACAACCGGCGACCCCATGGTTCTAATGAAAAGCTGCCGCCGGTAGAGTATGAAAAGCGTCACCAAGAACGGCTGAGAAGTGTCTAGAGAACTGGTGGCGATTCACACAGAGAAAGTAAGAAGGTGAATCTAAATAAAAAACCGGGAGTTCGTCTCCCGGTTCTGGTGCTGATCATTTAATATGCCGAAAGCGCAGGGCATTAATCGCCATCATCAACCTGAAAAGGGTATTTCCCCAGGGCGGTGCCACCATGGCGGCCAGATTGATACGTCCCTTGCGTACCACGCCCTTGGTTTTCGAGAAGGTCAGGAATCCCTCCTTGCCGTGGTAATGGCCCATTCCTGAATCGCCGATGCCGCCAAAGGGAATATCATCTGCCGCCACATGGCTCAGGGTGTCATTGATGCAGACACCACCTGAATGTGTGTGCTGCAGAATGTGATTGGCCCGTTTCTTGTCCCAGTCAAAGTAATACAACGCCAGCGGCCGTGATCGTTGGCGCACCTGGCGCAGGGCTTGCTCCAGATGCCGATAACCCAGCACCGGCAGAATGGGGCCAAATATCTCCTCACGCATGACCAGCATGTCCGCAGTGGCATTCAGCACCAGAGTCATGGGCATCTTGCGGGTACCGCTGACATCCTCCCCTGCCGGGTTGATGGGGATCACCCTGGCCCCTTTGGCGCGAGCGTCTTCCAGATAGCCTTCCAGGCGCTGTTTCTGTCGGTCGGAGATGATGGCCGTGTAGTCCTGATTGCTGGTCAGGGTCGGGTAGGCTTTTTCAACGGTGGCACTGAAGGCGCTGACAAACTCGCTCACCTGATCCTCATGACACAGGACATAATCGGGAGACACGCATATTTGCCCGGCGTTCATACCCTTGCCGAAAGCGAGGCGCCGAGCGGCCTCGGCCGCCGGAAAATCGGGGTGGATAATAGCGGGTGATTTCCCGCCCAGTTCCAGTGTGACCGGCGTGAGGTTATCTGCTGCCGCGCGCATGACAATACGCCCTACCTGGGTTGAACCAGTGAAGACCAGATGATCGAAAGGCAGTTGGGTAAAGGCAGTGGCCACGTCCACATCGCCGCCGACCATACAGACTTCGTCGGCGGAAAAGTTGTCGGCGAGAATGGTCTGCAACAGCCGTCCGGTGGCAGGGGCGAACTCCGAGGACTTGAGCATCACTCGATTGCCCGCAGCCAGCGCACCAATCAAGGGTGAGAGCGCCAGAAAAACCGGAAAATTCCATGGCACCACGATGCCCACGACCCCCAAGGGCTGGAAGTGCACTTCGACTTTTGCAGGCATAACTGTGAGTGGTGCATGGCGGCGCTGTGGTTTCATCAGCCGCTTGAGGCGCTTGCGATAGTAGGCAATGCCTTCCAGTAACGGCATGATTTCGGCCAGCTCAGTTTCGGCGCTGGACCTGCCGCTGAAGTCCTGGCTGATGGCGTCGGCCAGCGCCTGGCGATGATCCAGCAAGGCATTGTGTAACCGGTCAAGGCGTTGAATTCGCTGTTGCCGTGTGGGGGCGGGCGAGTCCATAAAAGCCTTTTTTTGCCGGGCGAGAAGCGCCTCCAGTTGGCTGGCATCAGGGGCGTTAAGGGCGGAAACGGTCATCGTGTGCTCCAGGGTTCACTCTCTGTGGGCGGAAAGTCCATTACGGGTTTCCGTTCTGATCCACGGTTGATTGCTGTTCCAGGTACTGCGCGGAGGAATGGCCTCCGGCAAGGTGTTGCTGCTGGCGTGCATAACTGTGCTGTGCTTGTGGCGTGCAGGCCGCGTCCATAAAGCGGGGTTCACTGCGTGCCAGCGCCAGCTCAAGCGAGGTGGCTTCACTGTCGAGCAGGCAAGCCTTGATGGCGGACAGTGTGGCCGGGCTTTTTTGTGCCAACTGCAACGCCAGCTGGTTGGCGGTGTGTTCCAGGTTGTCCGCGTCGCAGGCTTGATGAATCAGTCCGGCCTGACAGGCACTGTCCGCATCCAGGCGCTCCCCCAGCAGGCAGAGTTTCGTTGCGCTGGCGCGGCCCACCAGCTTGACCAGATGATGAATGCCACCAGAGCCAGGGATCAGCCCCACGAGGGTTTCGATCTGACCCATTCGGCAGGTCCCCCGGGTCATGAGGCGAAAATCGCAGGCCAGGGCCAGCTCCATGCCGTAGCCCTGGGCATCGCCATCGATGGCGGCAATCACGGGCAGGGGGTAATGTCGCAGGGTCTGGATCAGACGATTGGCGCGGGCATAGAGCAAGGCGCCTTCGATAGGGGTGTCGCGCAACCAGCGGTACGTGCGGCTTTCATGGGGCCCCTTGCGATCCCAGCGTATCCAGTGCCGTGCCAAGGCCATGGTGGCTCGAATGGCAAGGGGAAAGGCTCCTCGCAGCCAGGGCTTCAGCGCAAGTGTCTGGGCGGCCACACGATGAATTTCGGCAAGGGAATAGTGGGTAATGAAGTGGCCCGGGTGTTCACCGGTCACAATCACTGCGCGGATGCCGGGCTGGCTGCGCAGTGACTGCAACGTATCGTACAGCCCATTGACCACCGTCGCAGTCATATAGCCGCCGTCATCAGCCCGGAAGCGGATGGTAGCGACGTGGTCCTTGAGCTGTACTGAAATGGGCGACGGGTTATTCATGGTAATGGCTTCCGTTCAGGCCTGGCTGCGTGCCAGCCAGCTTTCTTCTTCGCCGGGCTCAGGCAGAATCTCCCCACCCTCCATGGCCCAGCTGGCGGGAAAGCCTACCAATGTCGCTTCCACCTTGTTCAGATCCAGACTGGTACTGACCGCCACGCCTTCAAGAATCTTGCGACGAAGCGTTTCCGTGAGTTCGGCATTACGGTTGCCGCCGCTGCGCACATTGCAGATCACATTGAGGTCGTAACCTCCTTTCAGGGCATGGCCGTGCATGAAGATCACGTTCACAAATTCGGCGGGAGCGCCCGTGAGGCCGCAATGGATATCGGCAATGGCGTCTGCCGTGCGGCGGCGTGCTTCATAGCTCAGTGGCTTGCGGCTGGCGATGTTATAGACCGGCATGGGAACCTCACAGATTCGGGTTAACAATGATGGGAATACGCTTGACGCTGGCATGGATCACCGTGCGGATGATCTTGGCCATGAAGGCTAGTCGCCCACGCAGGGCAAGGCGTTTCTGGGTGCCCTGAAATACGTCCGCAAACAGGGCTTCTTCTACCAGTGCCAGCATCAGCTCGTCCGGGTGCTGCCCACTGATCTTGAGCCAGTCTTTTTCGATGGCTTTCAGGAAGGCAACTCTCTGTTTCTGGGGGAAACCGGTGGGGCACTCCATGGTGACAAGTGAAGAGCGAGAATCCTGGTAATTGGTGAATGCCTGGCCTGCCGGGATCCGGTTCCATATCACTAACAGTCGCTCGCGGCTGACATGATTGCGGTATTGGTTGCGGATGAGTTTTTCCAGCAGCGCCACTTGAGCATCGCTGAACTGGTTTTCCTGTATCAGAATGAGCGTCTTGCGCATGGGGTGTCCTCCGGGTGAATCCTCAATCTAGGGGATCAGGGAGGGCGTGTTGATGCGCGTCGAGGCCAGTTATTGATATTTATGGCCAAATGGACATAAATAGCAGAATGGACACCCTTACCAGTACCCGTTCAATTTCCAGCGTCAATCTCATGGTCAGCCTTGGCCGGGAGAAAGGACTGTCAGTGGCGCAATGCCTGGAAGGCACAGGGATCTCGGCACAACGGCTGGATGACCCTGGATGCATGGTCACCGGTGCCCAGGAGCTGCAGGTGATTGAGAACCTGGTCACCCTGCTACCTGAGGCGTCGGGCCTGGGTATCGAGGCGGGGCTGCGCTATCAGCTCACCACCTTTGGTATCTGGGCATTCGCCATTATCAGTAGCCCCACGGTGAGGGCGGCCATCGAGGTGGGACTGCGTTTTACTCAGCTGTCTTTCGTGCTGGTGAAATTTGCCTTTCGGGAACAGGCAGGGCGGGCGGAAATCACCATGGATGTCTCCCACATTCCTGCCCACTTGAGACAGTTCGTATTGGAACGGCATCTGGTCATTTTTATGCTGCTCAGCCGGGAAATGATGGGCGACGAGTTGATGGCCCCCAAGGAGATTCACCTCACCCTGGAGAGTCTGCCGTTCAAGGTCATGCCCCCGGCGTTGAGTAACTGTCGATTGGTGCTCGGTAGCGAGGATAATCGCATTGTGCTGGACCCGAGCCAGCTTTCGCGCGCCGTCCCCAAGGCCAACCCCGCCACCGCAGAGTTCTGTCTGCGCCAGTGTGAGGTCTTGCTGGACCGGCAACGTCGACAAACCGGTTTTCCCAGTAAAGTGCGCAGCATGCTGATCGGTCGGGTGGCGGACATGCCATCACTTGCGGAAGCGGCGGCACTGTTCGACATGAGTACGCGCACCTTTCGTCGGCGTCTTGCGGAGCAGGGCAGTGGTTACCGGGAATTGATGGAAGAGATTCGCGAAGGGGTGGCTATTGAGTTGCTGGAGACGGCAGGTTTGAGTGTGGAGTCGGTGGCAGAGCGTCTGGGTTATGCGGAAACGGCCAGCTTTATTCACGCGTTTACCCGCTGGACAGGCATGACGCCGGGCAAGTATCGACATTCGTAAAGGCCGCCAAGGCGTGATCCCGGTGGAGTCATTGTAGCGGCTTGCCGTGTCACTCGTTGTCCAAGCTCATTCCTTTGGAGTCCACCAGTGTCTATCGGCATCCATCCCCCTTGTATGAGTTTTGGTGTAACCAGGCTAATTATTATTAGCAGGGCTCAGTAAATAAGCCATGAACACACCCATGCATCATCGGCGTATGTTGGCTCAAGTCCGCGCTCACGCTTCCTCCGGGGGTTTTTGTTGCGTCAATGGGTCGAGATGAAAGGGGGCATGATATAGGGATTACCAGCAGGAATCATCGGCCGGTGAGGTGCAAGACTTTACCGACTGAACACGTGGGGCGAGGTGGCTCTTGCTGACTCGGCGCAAGCGTTAAAACCACAAAGCGGTTTGAGGGATAGAGGTTGGACGTCACCAGAGTGTCATTTTGTTGGACTAACGTACCTAGTTTGAGCGTTAGGTGAGATGGATCATGACGATTTCGCGCAGACAAATGATGCAGCTGCTGTTTCTGGGTGGTGGCGCGGCGGCGCTTGCCGCCTGTGGCGGCGGCTCCGGGTCTTCACTGGTCGGTGGGGGGGCTGACACGCCGAATGATCCGGACCTTGGTGAGCCGGATCCCGGGCAGCCACCGGAGCCGACTCCGGTAGCTCGGGAGTTACCCCTTAAGGCTGGCCCGTTGGCAAACATTGGAGAGCTGGTGGATTCCGGGGTGGATGGCATTCTCATTCCCGCTGGATTTTCCTTGCGACTGGTGGCCACTGCTGGTCGCCAACCGGTATCCAGCGCGTTCGGTTACTTATGGCATCCGCTCCCTGATGGAGGCGCAGTCTTCCCGGTAGGGGATGGTGGCTGGGTTTACGTGTCCAACAGTGAATTTTTGCCGGGTGGGGTGGGGGCACTACGGTTCGGCGCTGACGGGGAAATGCTCGATGCCTATCCGATCCTGCGGAATACCCGGATTAACTGTGCCGGCGGAGCCACCCCCTGGGGAACCTGGTTGTCCTGTGAAGAAGTGGACGACGGTCAGGTGTATGAATGTGATCCCCTCGGTTCACCACGCCAGGCGCAGTCTCATCCTGCCATGGGCTTGTTCAAGCATGAGGCGGCTGCAGTGGACATGGCGACCTCCACGGTCTTCATGACCGAGGATGAAGGAGACGGGCGCCTCTATCGGTTCGTTTCTGCTGGCAGAGTCAGTGCCGTTAATGGCGGCGAGGGGCTGGACCTGGATAACGGTCAACTGCAAGTTCTGGAAGTCAGCGGCTTCGAGAATGGTGCTTATATGGAAGACCTGGAAGCGGCACGGGAAATCCACCGGGTGCGCTGGGTAGACGTTCAGTCCCCGGACCGGCCTCAGAAACGGGTCCGTGAAGGCATTATGAACAGCACTGGTGTGGGTGCCCCGGGAACCCGCTTCAAGGGCGGAGAGGGTATCTGGATTCAGTTCTGGCCAGAGGGCGCGCAAGAAACCGTCTCCGGTTACGCGCACCCGCTGCGCGCCGTGGTGTTCTTTGCCTGTAAGGGTGACAACCGGGTCTACGCGCTGGACGTGGACAATGATCTGATTGAGGTGGTCTTCGATAATGCCCAGCTTGAAGCCACCGGTGAAGCCGGGTTTGACGATGTGGACAACCTGGTGATCAGCCCTGCCGGTGATGTGGTGGTTGCCGAGGACGGTGATGCCATGCGATTGATGGTAATAGTGCCGAATCAGCCGGCCAAAATTCTCCTGCAGGTGCCCGGAGGCGGTAGTGAGCTAACCGGGCCTGCCTTCACCCCGGATGGTTCACGTCTGTATTTCAGCTCCCAGCGGGCACCGTCAGGCCTGACCGGTCTTCTGCCTTTGGGGCGTACCTATGAGTTGACGGTGCCGGAGGCGTTTCTGTAGCTACCCGCACCATGCGGCCAGCGCCGTCATCTGAGTGCTGGAGACCCTTATGTGAGATTACTGGAATCCGCGGAGCGAATCGGGGTGTCCACCATTTACCGGGTATTGGTTGATCTGGAAAAGGCGGGCCTGGTAACCCGTCATCAGTTCGATCAGGGCTCCGTCAGCCGCAGCGTCTATGAGTTGTCATTCGGTGAACCCCACGATCACATGGTCTGTATCGATACCGATACCGTGATCGAATTTCGCGACCCGGTGATTGAAAAGCGGCAAAGGGAAATCGCGGAAGCCCATGGGTGTCCGCATAAATCCATTTTCTGTGTAGCTATTCAGGATAGTTCTTGTTGCTCTCCTTTGAATTATAGGCCACAAACACCGGTGCACCATCGGCGTATGTTGGCTCAAATTCTCGCTCATGATTCCCCCAAGGAGATACTAAAAGTGAAAGCAGGCATGATATAAAAATTGGCAGCAGGAATTATCGGGGCCAGGTTATGCGTGTCATCGATTAAGTCGAGTGAACGATGATTGTTCACCGAGTTTTGTTTGGATATTCGTGGTAAAAGTGATGTTTTCCCTGTGGAAAGGTCTCGCTGGTACGAATTTATTGATGGTATTACCTGAAGAAACAGGGCAGTGAGCGTCTTGAATCGAAATTAGGAGGTTTTATGAAACGGAAAAATCTGTTTTTTGCATCGGCAATGATGCTGTTAATAGCAGGTTGTGGTCAGCAGACGCCAGAAAAGGAAGCAACAAAAACCTCTGCCTCTACGGTACCGGATCTGGGCTCTGAGAAGTTTTGGCAGCGTACGACGGATGGCAGCATCGTGGTAACGCCGGACAATTTCATTCGCGCTGAATCTGACCTGTATCTGGCTGGCCAAGTGGCGGATGGCGCCTTTGGGAAGTTTAAACACACCAGGGATGTGGCACCGGTTGATAACCAGCTCGTTATTCGGTTGAACCGGGACACTATCTATTCGGCGGCCGTGTTTGATCTCGATGCCGGGCCGGTGACGGTGACGCTACCGGATTCCCAGGGGCGCTTTATGTCCATGCTGGTGATCAATCAGGACCACTATAACCCTCTGGTGGGCTACGAGGCTGGCGACTATGTTTTATCGCGAGAGCTGGTCGGAACCCGCTATGGGATGGTGGCTATCCGGACATTGGCTAACCCCAATAATGAAGCAGACATGAAAGCGGCAAGAGCGCTTCAGGATGCGATTGCTGTCAGTCAGCCCGGAGGCCCGGGAAAGTTTGATATTCCCTCATGGGATCAGGCTAGCCAGGCAAAAGTGCGAGCCGCCCTGCTGCAGCTGGCAGGATCCCTTCCGGATATGCGCTATTCCGCAGGCGCTGGTCCAGAGGACGTTGATGCGGTTCGTCGTCTGATTGCCTCAGCGGCAGGTTGGGGACTGAATCCTGACAAGGATGCCATTTATCTGAATGTGAACCCGGAACAGAATGACGGGAAAAGTGTTTACCAGCTCACGGTGAAAGAGGTGCCTGTGGAGGCCTTCTGGTCAATCAGCGTTTACAACCGTGAGGGTTATTACGAGCCCAATGATGAGAATGCCTACACCGTGAACAGTGTGACCGGAGTAAAGAATGATTCCGGTGAAATGGTTATCCAGTTTGGAGACTGTGGGGATGCGGTTCCCAATTGTCTTCCAGTGGTAGAAGGGTGGAATTATATGGTCCGCTTGTATCGGCCAGATGACAGTATCCTCAAGGGGGAGTGGCAATTCCCGGAGGCGGTTCTGGTTGGTGAGGGTCAGTAAGTATGATCCCGGCGTCTCAGTATGAGGCGCCGGGCATTGTCGCGA
>Ga0208061_100031_pt1 | contig 43855 bp, 30 predicted proteins | sample DeeseametaMP0555_FD_184209 | JGI IMG/M metagenome (GOLD analysis project Ga0208061, IMG submission 184209) | Marine microbial communities from the Deep Atlantic Ocean - MP0555 (SPAdes) | ecosystem: Environmental > Aquatic > Marine > Oceanic | place: South Atlantic Ocean | collected 2011-01-23 | reverse complement strand
GGCGGGCCAGGATCGCCCGCCCCTCCTGGCGCGACGACGCCAGCGCCCACAGAGCCTGCCCCTGCCGAGCCGGGGCAGCCGATCCCGATCCCTGAATAATCAGTCGCTCGAGCGCTGCTCAGGTCAGTGACAATCAGTCATCGATCTCGTTGGTGTCTGTCGCGGAAGGCTTCGAGCAGTTTCTCGCGGGTTTCTTCGGGGAGCTCCGCGTCACAGGTGCGCTCTTGATCGGTCGCGTCGGGGGTCTCGAGCTGTGCGGTGAGATCGACGACGGCGCCGATCTGATTCAGATAACGGCGGCAGTGTCCACAGATGGCGCTGTGAATCCACATGCTCAGGCGCTCACCTCCGACGACGTTCCCATCGAGGTACTCGCTGACCTTATCCGCAAATTCTTCACACGTTAACACGGCTTCTAGATCCTCTCGCTCTCGGCAAGATGACGCTCGAGCGCTGCGCGAATCGTCGCGCGGGCGCGATGGAGCAGGACGCGCTGGTGACTGTTCGAGATCTCCATGACCCCGACGACATCATTGGCGCTAAACCCTTGAACATCACGCATCGTGATGACGATGCGTTGCAGCTCCGGGAGTTCTTCGATGGTGTCCTTGACGACCTCGAGGAGTTGTTGCTTGTGCAAGCGCTCCTCGGGATCGATTCGCCAACGAAGCGGCGGCTGTGACCAGTGCCCGCGTTCCGAGAACCGTCCTTCGTCGGGGTTATCGAGCATACGCTCGATATCGTGCTCGGCGAAAGAAGAGAGGTTGACGGTGCGCGCGTCGCGACCCGCCCGCTTCTTGGCCTTGTTGGCCATGATGGCAAAGATCCATGTCTTTAGCGAGGAGCGTTGTTCGAAGCGCTCCAGGCCATCGATGACCGCGAGCCAGGTCTCTTGAACGAGCTCCTCGGCTGCGCCTCGGTCCGAGACAAAGATCATCGCCATACGCACGAGCGCGTCGTGGTGTTTTTCCACCAGCCTCACGAACGCTTCTTCATCCCCTCCGAGGAGTTGCGCGATGAAGGTCGATTCGTCTTCGATCGAGAGCATGACTTTTGTGGACGCGAGTGGGGAAGTGCCTGGTTTTTACGACAAAGCCATCCTTACCACGCCCGAAACGGATATGCATTGCACGCCCCGGACGATTCCAAAAAAGCTGTATACCATATCGCGCATCAAGTTTTTCATTTCGCGGATGTTGGCTTTATATGCGGTGCAACGCCGCATTCTGAAAATAACTTCAAAAAAGTCTGTAACGGATCAGGGGGCTGGCGGAACTACCCCATAGAGGCAGGAGGAATCACTGATTTTCCCCCGACGCCTTCGCGCGGCTCGCCAGCAACAGAGGTCGAGGCTGCGCCAACATCAAACGCAACGCTTTGAAATAAGAACCCCACAGGAGTTCACCATGGTCGCCACCTTTAACCCTTGTATCGCCCACCACAAACTCAACGAGAGCCGCCCTCGTCTCGACGACGAGACGCTGGTCCAGCTCACGCTCGAGGGGGATCGCGCGGCGTTCGAGGTTCTGGTCTGCCGCTACTCCGAGCAGTTTTTGCGCGTGGCGCGCGGCGTGGTCAAGGACGAGGCCGAGGCGCAGGATGTCGTTCAGACCGCGTTCCTGAATATGTACCACAAGCTCGATACGTTTCAGCTTGGCTCGAACTTCAAGAGCTGGGCCTATCGCGTCGTCATGAACACGGGCTTGATGCGCCTGCGCAAGCGCAAGACGCGTTCGGAGGTCGACTTCGAGCGCGTGCACCCGGCGAGCTTCTCGGACAGCGAGCCGTTCGAGCTCTCCGTGGCGCCGAGCTGGTCGGTGCGCGCGGACAAACAACTCGAGAGCAGGGAGCTCGCCGAGGTCCTCCACGAAGCGATCGAGGAGCTCCCGCCCAAGTATCACTCGGTGTTCACGCTGCGCGAGTTCGAGGAGATGTCCCTGCAAGAGATCGGTGACACGCTCGACCTGTCTATCCCGGCGGTAAAGAGCAGGTTGCACCGCGCCAGGTTGTTCCTTCGCTCCTCGCTCGAGGGTTACGTCGAGATGGAGGCTTGAGGTCAGTGAACGTGCTCGGTGCGCGTGGGGGGCGAGAGCATCACCTCCTCATCACGAGCGCGTAGCGCTTCGAGAAAGCGCTGGTGGAGGCGCTCGCCGACAATGGGGTTGAGCCTCACGCGCCCACGAAGCCATGGAGATGACACGATCATCTCCATGGCTTCTTTTTTTGCTTTTTTTGCCTCAGAGTCACCAGGCTCCTCGGATTTTGCCTCATTCGAGGCAAAATCGAACGCCAGCGTGTCCTCGCTCCCATCCTCGAACCGCAACGTGATGCGGTATGGCGAGGATGACTGCTGCGCGTCGACGTAACCACTCGCGCGCACGACTTCGAGCATCTTGATCAACGCCTTCGCGCGCTTGCTCCTCCCCTCACGGTCCGAGAAAGACCAGTACGTCAACTCGGGATCGTCCCGGTTTAACTGCACGATCTCTGCCTGGGTTGTCCCATCCGTGATCATCGCGCTCACGATCCGCGCGCTCCCTCCTGACCAGAGCGTGCGCTGAGGAAGGTAGGTGTCCGCGCGCTCGAGCGCGCGGACGACCTCTTCATCGAGCAAGACCACGCGCTCCTGCTCGAGCGCGTACACGCGCCTGTGCCCATAACCCTCTCGCCCCAGCGAAAACACCACTGGAGCCTCTCCTTTTCGAGCCAGTGATAGCGTGCGTTCAGTGCTTGCCAGGCCGAGCTCTGACATCTTCGTGGCGTCGATTCGCGCGCGCTCGAGGATACGCGGCGTGGTCAGCGGGAGCACCTTCGAGAGCAGCTTCTGACCGAGCTCCGCGTCGACCTTGAAGGCATCCGTTCGGACAACATCGCGCTCGCTCGAGGGGTTCGGATCGCGCCATGTCTTCGCCCACAGATACGCGCCGGTGGCGTCGCGCCGAGGTTCGATCTCGGCGCGGAACGAGGGGCTCTCGTAAGTGATCTTTTCGAATCGGTTCATCGCGCTCGAGAACAGCACGAACCCAGGGGCGTCTTCCTTGTTGCCGGGTGAAGATGTCGCCAGCCCGTACCCGATCACGCTGGCGAGCGCGAAGAGGATGTTCGCGAGGAGGGCGCGCTTCATGCCTCCTCCTTTCGCCAACGTTGGCGTCTGCGCGTTCTCCAAAAACCGAGCAACAACACCATCAATGGTGCCCCGAGCGTCGTTCCATAGAAAATCCACTCCTCGCCGCTCCGGCTGTGCACGATCCTCACGTCGACCTCGCGATCGATCTTCCCCGAGAGCTCCTCGTCCTCGAGCAACCAGCCGATAAGATCGCTGGCGAGCTGTTCGTTTCCCTTGCTCTGTTCGAGCGCGAGGTCGCTCAACGCCGTGCTGTCCGCGAGCACGACTCCTCTCCATGGGGTGATTTTTGCCCCGCCCGGACGCTGCCTCGGGCTTATCGCGATGGCGTGAACGCGGCTCTCGCGCGTCTCCTTTGGCGGCGTGTATTCGAGGTCATCGTCGAGGTCTGCCCAGGAACCTCGAGGAGAGAGGATGAGCTTTGCCGGTTGTAACAACGCCTCGCTATCGGGGCTCGCGAGGATCTCGATGAACCCCGCCGAGGGTAGCAGCAAGGCCTCGCGCGTCGATGGCGTGGCGAGTGATGCGATGGCCGGGTGTGGCTCGAACTGCCGCGTGATCAGGTTGAGCCGATCAGCCTTGCTGCGCGTGCGGGGGAGGATGTTCTGTTTGGACGCGATGACGCCTGCGCCAAGCCTCACGCTCATCTCTTCGAGCAGCGGTGAGAGCGATGCCTGAGGCTGTGATACCGCCGGGGTCAGCGAGGGTTCGATGGCGAGGAGCAAGGAGCCGCCGCGTTCGAGGTATCCCTTCAGCGCGGTGATCTCTTGCTCCAGGTAGGCGCGCTCGGGACCGAGCACGAGCACCGCAGCGGCGTCCTCGGGCACGCCGGTGGCGAGTCCATCCGAGATGCCCAGTGGTTTGAACGTGATGTTGAGCTGTGGCTCCAACACTTCGGCGAGTTTGCTTATCCGTTTGTGCGATGGCTGAGATGCATCTCGCGACAGCTCATCGTGACCGCGCAGGACATACACGGTGCGTTTGTCGCGAGCGAGGGGCCGCAGCGCGCGCGCGACGAGTAGGTCGAGGTCGCGAAGTGTGGCGCGCGCTGCGGCCCCTCGCTCGCCAAGCTCCAACCGTCGCGTCCTGCGCAGGCCCGCCTCGGAGACCACGGAGATGGCCACCACGCGGTTGTGCTTCACGCCGAGTTCGGCGGCGAGCTGTGGTTCGAGGAGTTGATCATGCCGCTGGTAGGAGACGGCGGGGAGCTGGCGGAAGTAGCTCGACAGCGGCTCGACCAGCTCGGAGTTCGGCGCGGTAAACGCGTGAACCTCGACGCTTCCACCGAGCGCGGCGAAGAGCTTCCTGGTGGCATCTCCTGGCGACGCCGCGCGGCTGTTCGCCAGATCAATGACCTGCTCGTGGGCGCGAACAGCAAGGAACGCGGGCACAGCAGCGAGCGCGAGGAGCGCGCAGGAGAGCGTGGCCATCGCCGTATCACGAACGCCGCGGCTCGAAAGGACGGGGTGTCTATTCGAGAGCTTCAGGTCGAGCGCGAGGATCAACGCCGTCGGTAAGAGCAATCCTGTCAGCCAACCCGCGAGCAGCCACCCTTCGGACTGGCTCCCCGCGCCGGTTTGCGACCACAGGTAATAGAGGATGGCGCAAGCGAGCATGCTCGCTTGCGCCATCCATCCGAGCTTGTTCGCCAGCGCGCGACCTTCATCGAGGATCGAGCGCGCGCGCAAAAACCGCATCGCGAAAGAGAGCGCGAACAGCAACAGCGCCATCGACCAGGCGCCGACGCGCGCGCTCGCTTCGAGCTGGAGCGCGCGCTCGCTCCCCCAGAGGATCGCCAGCGTGACGAGCAACAACGCGCTCGTGATCCAGGGATGTCTCGAGAGTGCTCTCACGCGCGCCTCTCGAGCTGCATCTGGAGCGAGGCGAACCAGAGCGGGAGGGCCGTCAGCCCCATATAGTAAGCCACCGCGCTCGTGTGGATTCTGCCATACATAAACCCCTTGAAGTGCGCGTCATAAAAGCTCGTGGCCGCAAAGAATGCATCGAGGGGTGGGGCGCTGAGAGAGGAGATCAACCACCCGAGCAAGAGCGCGACCATGACGCCGCTCGTCAAGAGCGCGGCCTGGAGCTGAGTCCTGGCGATCGAGCTCATCCACGTCCCGATGGCGCACGTCGCCATCCCCACGAGCGTGACGCCGAGGTAACCCACGCCAACCTGTGACCACGAGATCCTCCCATGAAGCAGCACCAACAAAGGCAAGTACACGCTCGCGGCGGTGATCGTCGCCAGGATGGTCAGCGCCGAGAGGTACTTGCCGAGGATGATCTGCCAGCTCGCGATCGGCGCGCCCATCAACAGCGCCATGCTCTTCTGGCTGCGCTCTTCGGGGAAGAGCCGCATGGTGAGCAGCACGCCGAGCAAGATCGTGGTCCCAAAGAGGATGTAGAAGAAGTCCGCCAGCACTTCGGCGCCAAACCTCGGGGTGTCAGTCATCGCGAAGGTGTGAAAGAGCAGGCCGTCGATCAACAGCTTCCCTGCAAAGATCCCCCATCCCCACATCGACCCGCTCGCGGCGAGCACCTCGCGCTCGAGGATGAGCGCGATCGGTTCGAGCTTCTCGCGTATCACTCCTCTTCTCCCTTACCTTTTTCTTCAGGCCCGTCGGACTGTCTGGCAAATCGTACGAACAACTCCTCGAGCTCGCCAGCTTCGCGGTCTACCTCGCGCAGTGTCAAAAGGTTCGCGCCTCTCTCGACGAGCGCGCGCGCGACCTGGTGGTGATCCTCTCGCGAGACGCGCGTGATAAAGCGCGCGGTCCCCGCGCGCTGCGAGAGCTGCTCGGTGCCCATCAGCATATCGAGCGACGCGAGGATGCCTCGGGCATCCTCGCTATCACTGGTCTCGAGGACAACTTCGAGGGTGACCGTGTCCTCGCGCTCGAGCTCGCCCAGCTCCTGTCCATGTGTGTTCCACGGCTTGTCGAGGACAAGCTTGCCATCTTCGAGCATGAGCACGTGGTCACAGGTTTGCGCGATCTCGGCCAGGATGTGAGAGCTGACGATGACGAGCGCGCGCTCGCCGAGTGTTCTCACCAGCGCGCGCATGGCAAGTATCTGCGAGGGGTCGAGCCCCGAGATGGGTTCATCGAGCAGCAGCAGGTCTGGCTCATGCACGATCGCCTGCGCGATCCCCACCCGCTTTCTGTAGCCATGCGAGAGCTCGCCGACGAGCTTGCCTGCGACATCCTCGATGTCGCAGCGGCGCATCGCCTCGCGCGTCATCGCCTCGCGTCGTGAGCGCGCGATGCCTCGCAAACCAGCACACCACGAGATAAAGCGCGCGACGGGCATCTCGTCGTGCAGAGCGGGGGGCTCGGCGAGCAACCCGACGCGCGCGCGAAGCCGCTGAGGCTCGTGCGTGACGGGGTGCCCATCGAGCAGGAGCTCACCGGCTGACGGCGTGCGCAAGCCCGCGAGGATCGAGAGCAATGTCGACTTACCCGCGCCGTTTCTTCCCACCAAACCCACGACCCCTGGGCCCTCGATCGAGACATCGATCGCGTCGAGCGCACGGGTTTCTTTGTAGTGGTGTGAAAGGTTTCTTAAACGAACTTCTGTTAATTTGCTCAAGTCTAGTTTATAAGCGGGGAAAGTAGGCAGTGAAAACGTTTAAGGGCGTTTAAGTTGTTCTTGCTCGGGCAGTGTTGCACCTTTAGGAAGGACACGGCGACGAGTGAGCAACGGCACGACGGATTGCCCCGCCCTGTCTACAACAACGCTATTCTACACGAGAGGTGTTCGATGACCCGTTCCATTCAACAAGATCGCAAAAACACACGTCGCTGGCTGGTTGCTGCCGGTGCCATCACGCTCGCCATGGGCCTCGCTTGTGGAGGGACCACGGAAGAGAACAACGACGGCAACAACTCGACCACCCCGACAAACAACACCACGGCGAACAACACGACGGCGAACAATACCGCCGCGAATAACACCGCCGCGAATAACACTGCGGCCAATAACACCGCGGCCAACAACACCGCAGCGAATAATACCACGGCGAATAACACGACGCCTGGCAACAACACCACGCCTGGTAACAATACGACGGCGAACAACACGACGCCGGGCAATAACACCACGCCAGGGAACAACACCACGCCCGGCAACAACACGACCACGTCGGGTTGGGCCATCTTCTCGGGTGGCTTGCCTTGTGTGGACAAGGCCGCGTTCTGGTTCGACGATGATAACAATGGCTTCTGGGGCTGCGGCAAGTCTGGTGGCGGTGGCCTCTGGACCACGACGGATGGCGGCTTGACCTGGACCAAGCAGGCTCGCGTGAACGCGAAGGTCAACGATTTCTTCCGCGACAGCAACGGGCGCATGGTCGTGGCTGGTCAGTTCGGCGGCCCTGTCGCCGAGTTGGACGAGTCCAACCCCGCGATCATCAAGGCCAACCCTCTCTACTCGCGTGGAAACAACGCGTTCACTTCGGTCGAGCAGGGCGAGAGCGTCGCGGTGACTTCGGATGGCCAGATCCTGGTGGATTCGCTCACTGGAACGACCGCTGCTTACTTCCCCGGCGACAACGCTGTGGGACAGGCATGGTACGAGACCTACTGCACGGGTGATGACAAGAGCAACTTTAACCCCGACTCGACCGGCACCTGGTGCGAGCTCCACAACGTGTCCGAGGACAAGCTCGAGAACCCCGACGCGACGGGATCTCAAATCACCGGGATCACGCTCCACAATGATCGCTTCATCGCGGCAGGCCGTTACATCGCTGATGGCGGAAAGGTCCAGCTTCCTTCGATGCTCGAAGGCGCGACCTTCCAGATGCAGCAGCTCTACCTCCAGAGTCGTGGAAGCGGCGAGATGCTCGATATCACCGTCACTGATGATGGCAGCATCGTGGCGGTCGGCCGCGATAACAGCGAGAGCTTCCCGCTGATCTACACGTGCAGCGCAGGCTCGGACTGCTACACCGCTGACGGCTGGACACGCGCAGAGCTCGACCTCTTCTTCATCGACCCCTTCTGGACCTCGCCAGCAGGCGGCTCGAGCGATGGACGCGCGGTTGCTTCCTCGGGGAACGTCGTCGTCGCGACCGGAAACTTCGTCCCGAACGGCCAGGGCGGTTGGGCCTTGCTGAGCAAGGATGGCGGCAAGACGTGGGAGGACCTCACGGCCACCTTGCTCGCGCTCCAGCCTCAGAAGAACCGCGTGCCTAACATCTACGATGTGCATGTCTTCGAGAGCGGCAAGATCCTCCTGATGGGCGAGACGAGCTTTATCTACAACCCTTGATGATTTCAGGGTGAGGATACGAGCAGACCGACACATCGGTCTGCTCACAAAACGAAGAGAGCGCGCCATTTCCCTCGAGGAAATGGCGCGCTCTCTTCGTTTTGTAAGATTGCATCTCGCAGCTCTGATTTGTTTAAGGTGGTTTAAGTCGAAGTATCGAATTGAGGTTATTACATTGAATTCATCGCACACGACTCCCGGACCGGAACCCCGAACAACGAGGGGAGCGTGTGTGAAGAGTGTCTACGCATGGTGTGTAGGCAAACTTCATTGTCAGCCGTGGCCAAGGGCCACTACGAGGAGACAATCGTGAAAAAATCTATCCTGGTTCGTAGCACAGTTATTTCGATGTCCACCATTTGCATGCTCGCGGCGATGAGCTCGTCCGCGCTTGCCTACGACAACCGCTGTGCGGGGATGAACAAGCAGCTCGACCAGCTCTCGAAGGCCGTCGACGCAGCTTGCAAGGCCACCAAAGCCAAGGATTGCAAGAAGATTAACTCGGACAAGAGCAAGGAGTACCAGAAGGTCGCCTCCGACTTCGTCAAGGAGTGGAACAAGGTCGTGGGGAACTCGAGCCTCAAGATCGGCGCGCGCTACTTCACGCTCGGAAAGGGTGGCAACGGGACCATCCAGAGCACGCAGAGGATGTGGGTCTCCAAGGGGATCGCGACCAAGGATTCTGTGACCATCAAGGTCAAGGAGCTCGACGGCAAGCTGTACGTGGGAGCGCATGTCTGCGTCCTCGAGCCTGGCAAGTCGAAGCCTGTCTATAAGAAGACCGTCTACTTCAACAAGGACAAGAAGGAGAAGGGCAAGAAGAACCAGACCAAGTCGATCAGGGTCAACGGCACCAAGGGCAAGATCGTCTTCTTCAAGATCTCGGCGCAGCGCGCCTCGACCAACAAGTTCAAGTACAACTTCTCCTCGACCAAATGAGCGGGGGAGCGCGAATCCTTGATGCCGCTGGTGAGCGGCACAGGCCAAAAGCGGAAGGGCCCGAGACATCATGATGTCTCGGGCCCTTCCGCTTTTGGCCTGTGCCTCCAGGGAGGTTCACACCTCGATCAGGCGCACGTCCGGGTCGAGCAGGTATCCGCCGCTGTTGTTGATGATGAGTTCTTTCAACCCCTCGCGACGCAGGGTGTTGATGGTGACGTAGAGCCTGTTTTGTGCGGCATCCGGCATGATCGACTCGTCGGGCCACACCTCCTCGAACAGCGCGTGAGGATCGATCGCTTCGCCAGGGTGCGAGAGGCGATGGTCCACCAGGGTTTGCAGCAACCTGAAGGGAGTCTCGCGGCGCGCCATATCGATCCAGGACATCTCGCCGGGCGCGCGAAACGCGCGCGAGCGCGTGTCGAGCAGGAGCGCCTCCGCGGTCGGATCTTCGAGCCCCAGCGTGAACCTGCGTTGGATATCCTCTGGCAAATTCTTCTCGAGGAGCATCCAGCCAAGGCGCGTCTCACTGCAACGCTCGAGCGGGATGTCGGAGAGTCCGTCGTCATGGTACATCAGCTTCGAGAGCCTCGTCAGGATCTCCTCGAGCAACTGCTTGGTCTTGCGGACCTTGTTCGCCTTCTTCGCCTTGAGGTAGGCGGGCAGGTGAACGTGGCAGTAGTAAAGGTCGATGAGGGTCGGGAGGAAGGCGTCGTTCTCCAACCCTTCGATGACCTTCTCTGCTTGTTCGAGTTTGGCGAGCGCGTCTTTTTGCTTGCCATCGAGCGCCAGAAAGCGCGCGTGCGAGACGAGGTAGCTGACGCGTGAGGTCGCCGAGTGGAGGCTGTCAAAGAGCGCGTATCCTTTCGCGAAGGTCTCGCGCGCCTTCTCCTCTCGGCCATCGAGCTCGAGCGCGACAGAGCAATAGAGCCTGCAAGCCGCGACCAGTGGGAGGATCCCGTTTGCCTCGAGGTGGAAGATGGCGCGCTCGTAAGCCACGATCGCGGTCTTGAACTCGCGTTGACTCACGCGCAACTGCCCGAGCAAAAACAACCCGGTCCCCTGGAGCCATCGGAGCGCGTGGCGGTTGGCCAGCTCGAGCAGGCGCACGAGGATCTCATCCGCCTTCTCGTGCTCGCGCTCGTCCACAAAATACCACGCCATCATGCGCATCGTGTGCCCGAGCGAGATGATGTCACCGACCTCCTCGAAGACCTCGAGCGCGCCTCGGAACATCTCCTCGGCGCGCTCGTGTTTTAGCGCCATTCTCATCGCGTAGCCGACATACATGCGCACGCGACCGAGCTGGCGTCTGGCAGTGGTCGTGCCCTCGAGCTCCTCGAGCAGCTCCTCGAAGCGCGCCGTGGAGTGACCCCACTCGCGCGCCTCGGCGTATGTATCCGCGTAGGACATCAGGAGCTCGATGCGCTCGCGCTCCGCGCCCAGTTCGATCGCCAGCGGGACCGCCTCCTCGATGATCCCGCGCGCGTGCTCGTGCGTCGAGATGCGGAAGTTGCTCGCGATGCCTGTCATCGTGGAGAGCTTCCAGATGGGGGCCTCGGCGAGCGCTGATGCGCGCTCGAGGAACTTCATCCCCTCCCTGGGGTTCCAGCGCTGTGACGCGCACGTCGCCCGCGCCAACCAGTAGCAGGCTTGCAGATCGGCGGGGAGCGTCTCGCTCGCGGCCTCGATATGAGGCAGCATCCGCTCGTGGAGCTTGTTCATCGAGAACGCGTCCATACGCACGAGGTGCACGAGGTGGAGCCCGAGGCCTGCTTCCAACACTGCCTTTGTATCGGCGGACGGGTCTGCGAACAGGTGCTCGAAGGCGCTCGAGAAGTTCGCGTACTCTCTCGCGATGCTCGGCCCGAGCTCGTGCCATTGATAACCGCGCGTCTCCTGGAAGAGTTGCCAGCCGCGTTCGGCGAAGACGCTCGCGTGGTTGTCGTGGATCTGTTTCTCGAGCGCCGGATTTTCTTTGGTCTTGTCGAGCGCGAACAGGCGCACGCTCTCGAGCATCTTGCCACGAAAGCGCTCTCCTTCATCCTCCACCAGGAGGAGGTTGTACTCCCGGAGACGCTCGAGCAGCCCGAGGCCATCCTCGAGCCCGGTGCGCGCGAGCAACTCCTCGGCTTCATCGAACCCGAAGCCATCCTGGAACCTCGCGCACGCCATGACCGCGCGCTGTTCCTGCTCGTCGAGCAACCCCCAGGACCACTCGAGCGCGGCGTTGAGGGCGCCGAGCGTGCTGTCACGCGAGCGGCGCGAGCGGATGCGTTCGAGGAGTTTCCCCGGCTTGAACATCGAGAGCCGACTCGCGAGCAGTGAGATCGAGAGCGGCAACCCCTCGACGAGCACGCCGAGCTCGAGCAGCGCTTCGTGAGTCGCGGGGTCTTCGTCGTGTGGGAGGGCGATGTGCGCGGGCTTGTGCGCCTCGAACAACGCGATGACCGATTCCGCTTGTTTGGCAGGATCGAAGGGCGTCAGCGCGATGATTTTCGCGCGCTCCGATGTGGGCACGTGGCGCGAGGCGACGACCAGGCGAGTCTTCGTGTCTTCGAGCTTTGCCGCGAGCGCTTCGATCAGGCCGAGCAGGTGCTCCGCGTTATCGAGGACCATCAGGTGTCGCTCGCGCGAAGCGCTCGCGCTCGCGATCAGCTCGAGCATCGCCTCTTCGTCGGGATCTGGCTGATTCGGCGATGGAGGGATCTCGAGCAGGACCAACAGCGCCGAGAGCGCCGCGCGCTCTTCGGTGTATGATGTCAGGTCGAGCCTGGCCATCTCGCCATCCTCGACGCGCTCGTCGATGGCGGCGCGCAGGAGCGTCGACTTGCCCACGCCCGGCGAGCCTGTGATCGCGATAAAGGCCGAGTCGTCAGCGAGCCAGGACAGGAGTTGGTCGAGCTCTTCAGCGCGACCGATCAGAGGCATGGAGGTGGTGTCGTGTGCCATGGGTCTCTTTCGATAAGGTTCTCGATACAGGTCGAGCTTAACCATCCAGATGCAAGATCTCTCTTATAACCCATCCTGCCCGTGTGTTGGTAGCTCCGTGACCATGAACCGAGCATATCAGACGAATAGCGCCACCGCTTCGGTGACTCGGGGGACAAAAATTGGAGATGCTCTGGTCCTGCGGTATGCTGCTCTGAGAGTCAAGCCCTCGAAAGATCCATGGATGGATAGGATAACCAAAGCAATATGGCTGGAGCGCTTCACATAGGCCAGGTCGACTCGGTCACGCTCGATCTCGAGTGCGGTTCGTGTCAGGCAAGGTTTCGCATCACCCCGAGCGAGTCCACCGTTCGCGCCCGCACCATCGATTGCATGCGCTGCGGTCAGCCGCTCGAGGTCCCCGCATACGACGCCAACCGTGGCTGGAAACGCGCCGCGCCAGGTTCGGTGTTTCATCGCTTTCGATCCGAACTCCCCGCGCCGCTGCTCGACTCCGACGCGCTCGACGCGCCAGCTCCGACGCCAAAGTCGACGCCAAGGCCCGAGCCAGGGCCGGAGCCACAGTCAGAGCTAAAGTCAGAGCCAGGCAGCGAACTTCGCCAGGAACCGAGCGTCCGTGCTCCCCGCAAGGAGCGTCCACGGTTTGCCTTCGAGACCTTTGTCCCCGGAGAACCTCAGCGCGCGACCCGCGAAGTCGACGCCCGCGTTGCGCCCAGGGAGCTCGCGCCCGAGAGCAGCGCCCAGGATGAGGATCTCGACGTGTTGCTCGGCAAGGCGCGAGCGCTCAAGCGCTCGCGCGGTCAGGATACGCCAACAAGTGACTCCGCGCCCACGCCTCCGCTCGATGAAGCTGCCCCCGTGATCGAGGATGTCTCCAAGCCCACCGAACCGCTCTCCAGAGAAACCATCGAGAACATCACCAGCCAGGACGCCATCGACGTGGCGTTCGAGCCGCCGCTCGAGCCGCCGCTCGAGGCGGCGTCTCTCGAGGAGAGCGTGGTGATTCACGATAGCGCTGATTCAGACCCTTCATGGGCCGAGAGCGCATCTCATGCCGAGAACGAGGATCGCGAGCAAGGTATCGAGCTCGCCAGACCTCCCGAGTTCTTGCCAACCTTTGAACCGGAGCCCGAGCGCTTCGAGCTCCAACTCGGCGATCAAATCATCGGCCCGCTCGATGTCACCAGCGTGCACGCGCTGCTCGCTGGCGGACTCCATGGCGTGGCTCGCGTTCGTGTGGTCGGCGAGGATGGCTGGCGCGCGCTGGACGAGCACGAGGTCTTCGGGATCTTTTTCGATGATCTCGAGGAGGAGAGCGAGGAGCCAGAAGATGCGATCCTCCTCGATGACGAGGTCGAGGATGCGTTCTTCAAGACGCTCCCGATGGCCTCGCTCGCCGAACATATCGAGCTCCCGCCTCCTGTCGAAGAGGGGCTCGCGAGCCCCTCCGAGATCTTGAGAGCTCCTCCGCTCCCTGCCGACGCGCTCTCCGAAGTGCTCGAGGATGAGCCAGGGGATGATTTGGAGGACGCGCCAGAGGACGACGCTCCTGCCAGCGAGTCGACTCCACGAACCGAAGAGGGCTCCACAGAGATCCTCCTCGACGAGGATCTCTTCGACATCGGAGATGCGCCCGTCACACAGCCTCTCGAGCCGCCTCGTTCGGCTCCTACAGAGCCTTCCCCGGTCGAGTCAGCGCCCGAAGCAAAGAATCTCGAGCAAGAACAGGCGGTCACGGCGCCAGTGGCCAAGACTCCCTCCGAGACAGCGGAGGAGGAGCCAGCGAAAGCACCCGAGGTCGAGGATCTCTCCGAGGAGCCCGAGGTCGAACCTGCCGCAGAGCCGCTCGCGGCGCCTGTTTCCACGCGCCAGCCGATGGGGGCAGGCGCTCGCATCCTCGTGGGGTTGCTCGTGTTGGCGCTCGTCGTCGGCGCGTTTGTCGCAGGAGATCGGCTCAAGCCGATCTCCAAGAACCTCGAGCAACGCGCGACCGCCACGGCCAACGAAGTCCGCATGATGATTTCGCTCGAGCCCGAGGTCGCGAGCGCGCAGGCGGTCTCGACCGCGAGCACGATGGTCAAGCTCGCCGCCCAGCAAAACTGGCAATCGCGCGAACGTCAGCGTGAAGTCGCCGCGTCGTTGCTCGAAGAGGGCGACGCGGCGGCCGCGAATAACGTCCTGCGGCACCTCTGGCTCGCCGAGCCAAGGCGCAACGCATCACTCGCCATGCTCTACGCGAAGGCGCTGCTCGCGGTAAACGAGTACAGCCTCGCCAGAGATGTCGCCGTCGAGGGGCGGATGCTCTCGCCGGATCTTCCTGGATTCGAGGCGATCTTCCTCGAGGCCGTCAAGCAAGACCCCGCGCTCCACCCCGAGACGCGCACGATCGTGCCGGACAAGGAGATCGACGAGATCCGCGCGCTCGGAGGTGGCAAGTCCATCTCGTTCAAGCTGCGACAGAAGGGGGAGAACCTCTACGCCTTCAAACCGGCGCAGGTGGAGTGGGGCGAAGGTTGGCGCTCCGAGGTCGCAGCGTATCTGTTGTGCGAGGCTGTTTCGTGTAACTTCGAGGTCCCCGAGAGCTTGCCCGCGCGCATCAGCCGCGAGGACTTCGAGGAGCTCTACGGGCGACACACCTCTCCAAAGCAAAACGCTTACAAGGAGCGCTTTGGCGAACTCACCTGGGTCACCGAGAAGGGCCCCGATGGCGAGGAGCGCGAGTATCTCCATGGCGTGATCAAGGAGTGGGTCCCCGGGTTTGTCGAGTGGCCTATCGAATACATCGGCACCTGGAACTCGCTCGTGGATTCTGGCCAGAAGCTCTCCAACCTGGATCGCAGCTTCAACGCCGCCTTCTCTTCGCTGCGGCTCAAGCAGCAGCGCAAGTACTGGTATCCCATCACCAGGGAGCGCGAGGGAGCGTCGACGAGGGAGATCGCCAGCGGCCTCTCGAGCCTGACGCTGTTCGACTTCCTCACCAACAACTGGGATCGCTACTCGCAGGTCGAGGCGTACTACGGCGTCAACAACCACTTCAAGGATGGGCGGTTCCTCTCACTGGACAATGGCGCGGCGTTTCACTTGCAACCGATGCTGGTGGTCAAGCAACGCTTTGGCCTCGTCAGTCGCTTTAGCCAGAGGTTTGTCGTCGGCGTGAGGATGATGCAACGCGAGCAGTTCGATCCGGTCTTCTTCCCGAGCGACTCCCAGGAAGCAAACACTCGCCTCGATGTCTTCTGGGAGCAGCGCGAGAAGGCGCTCGCGCGCATCGATGAGCTCGTCGAAGAGCGCGGGGAAGACGCCGTCCTGTGCTTTGAATAAGCCTCGTGCGCGTCGTGCTCGATCCGATGGCGAGATAAGAGTATGATGAAGATACTCTTTCCTATCGAAACAGCGCAGGCGCCAGCGGGGGCGCGATGTTCGGTCGAGGTAAGAGCTCGTGCTATGAACTGCCCTGGAGATATGAAATGTCACGCAAGTTGTTGTCTCTGTTTCTCTTCCTGTCGATGTTCTTCATCGCGCCGCTGACCGCTGGCGCGCAGACATTGACGACCACGTTGGCTGGTGGCAACAGCTTCAACGGCAACATGTTCGAGATCGTCGCGCGCGATGACATCACCATCGATGGCTTCGATGTGCACATCGCCACAGGTACCCAGACCATCGAGGTCTACTATCGCGCGGGCTCTTACTCGGGCTTCGAGGGCAGCTCGGCGGGGTGGACGCTCGCGGGCTCGGCCACAGTGTCTGGCGCAGGTCAGGGGGTCGCCACGAGCGTGCCCATCGATGTGAACCTCGATATCTCCTCCGGCTCTCGCTACGCGTTCTACGTCACCAACACCTCGGGGACGATGTATTACACCGACGGTGGCACAGAGGGCTCCGTCTACGCGCAGAACGCAGACCTCTTCTTCTATGAGGGGATCGGCAAGGCGTATCCGTTCGGGAGCACATTCCGACCGCGCGTATGGAACGGCGTGATCCGATACTCCAAGAATTCTCTGCCTCCCACGATCAACCCGATCTCTTCGCAGAGTACCAACGAGGATACACCCAAGACGGTCTCGGTCGGGATCAGCGATCCCGATACGGCGGCGGCAAACCTGACGGTGACGGCGACCTCTTCGAACGCTTCGGTGGTCGCCAACAGCGGCCTAAGCGTGAGCGGCACCGGGACGACTCGCACATTGCAAATCACTCCGGCGGCGAACGCTTTCGGGACGACCTCGATCACCGTCACTGTCTCCGATGGCACGAGCACGGCGTCGACGAACTTCAACCTGACGGTCAACTCGGTCAACGACGCGCCATCATTTGTCTCTGGCGGCGATGTGACCGTCGCCGAAGACAGCGGCGCGTACTCGATGGCCTGGGGAGCTTCGCTCTCTGCCGGGCCTTCCAACGAGTCGAGCCAGACCCTGAGCTTTAACCTGTCGTGTAACTCAGGCGCGCTCTTCTCCTCGCAACCTGCCATAAGCAATGGGAACGTGCTCTCGTTCACGCCCGCCGCCAACGCCTCGGGAACCTCCGATTGCAGCGCGACCTTGCAGGATTCCGGCGGGACCGCCAATGGTGGCGTCAATACGAGCGCCCCGGTGAACTTCCAGATCGTGATCAGCGCGGTCAACGATCCTCCCACCGCGAGCCCGCAATCGGTCACCACGCCAGAAGACACTGACGTGGACATCACGCTAGCGGGCGCAGATGTCGAACCGGGCGCGCTCCAGTTCATCATCGTGACGCAACCCACGCATGGCTCGCTCACAGGAACGGGGGATGTGCGCACCTACGCGCCTGACGCGGACTATGCGGGCTCGGACTTCTTCACCTACAAAGTGCGCGATGCTGGCGGCGCGGAGAGCACCGAAGAGACCGTCTCGATCACGATCACGCCGGTCAACGACGCGCCTCGCTTTATCGCGCCGACGCCAGATGGGATGACGCCGATTGTCGCGCCGGAGGGCGTCGCGCTCGATCTTCAGGTCGACGCCGAGGATGTCGACGGCGACCTCATCACCCTTGGCGCCACGGGGGTTCCGCAAGGTGCGATGTGGGACCCATCGGCGGGGACCTTCTCGTGGACCCCTGGTTACCAGGACGCAGGCGATCACCTGGTGACCTTCTCGGCCACCGACGGTGTGTTGACCACGACGCGCGACATCCTGATCACGGTCACCTTCGCTGACGCAGACATGGACGGCGTGCCAGACTCCTGGGAGATGGCAAACGGCCTCGACACCACGACCAATGATTCTGACGGCGACCTGATCTCGGATCTCTACGAGGTCGGTGATGACCTCGATAACCCTCACGATTCGGATGGCGATGGCAACCTGGACGCGCTCGAGCTGGATTCGGATGGTGACGGCATCCAGGACGGCTCCGAGTCGGGCGACAATGACATCACCACCGACCCCATCGACACCGATGGCGACGGCATCCCCGACTATCGTGACATGGACTCGGATGATGATGGCGCCAGCGATGGGATGGACAACTGCCGCCTGATCATCAACGCTGATCAGGCAAACCTCGATGGCGACTTCTTCGGTGACGCCTGTGACGATGACATCGACGGCGACATGCTCGCCAACAGCGTCGAGTTGATGCTGATGCTCGATCCTCAGAACCCCGACAGCGATGGCGACAGCATCCCGGATGGTTTCGAGGTCGGCGATCCTGCGATGCCCACTGATACGGATATGGACACGTTGATCGACGCGCTCGATCCAGACTCGGACAATGACGGCGTCGATGACGTGCTCGAAGCAGGTGACGCGGACCTGATGACCGCGCCCGTCGATACAGACATGGACGGCACTCCTGACTTCCGAGACGAGGACTCCGATGGCGATCAGATCCTCGACTCCGAGCCTGACAACTGCCGCATCGTGGCGAACCCCGACCAGGTCGACACCGATATGAACGGCGAGGGCGACGCGTGTGATGGTGACCTCGACGGCGATAGCGTGTCCAACGAGGAGGACAACTGCCCGATGCTCGCCAACGAGGATCAGGCTGACCTCGATATGGACATGACAGGCGATGCCTGCGATGGCGATGTGGACGGCGATGAGATCGACAACGATACGGACAACTGTCCGCTCGTGGTCAACATGGATCAACTCGACACCGACGGAGACGAGCTCGGCGACGCGTGCGATGACGATGATGATGGCGATGGCGCCATCGACGAGGAGGATAACTGCCCGCTCGTCGCCAACGAGGATCAGCTCGACACCGACGGTGATGACCTGGGCGACGCGTGTGATGATGACGATGACGGTGATAACGTCGCGGACGAGGATGACGCCTGCCCGCTCGAGGCCGGAGATGGCGCTGACGGTTGCGAGGTCGTCGAGGAGCCCGATCTCGGCTCGAACGGGGACGCAGACATGGGCATGGATAACGACATGGGTATGTCTGCGGACATGGGCGATATGGGGCCTCCCCCGCTTCGTGACTCGGGCGTCGGCTGTGGATGCGCGAGCGCGACGGCGAAAGAAGGCGCCGGTGACCTCGGCCTCGGCTTCCTCCTTCTCGGCTTGCTGTTCGGCGGCCGCTCGGTGAGGCGTCGATGGCTGTGAACGCCGCCGCGATCTGCGCGATGGTCGGGCTCTGTTCTTATCCTGCGACCGCGCCTCCTCCCGAGGAGGCCGCTTGCCTGATAGAGGCCTACCCGAAGCATATCTGCGATGTGCGCGCCAACCTCGTGTTCTGGTGCGATGGCGAGGTCATGCTCTATGACTCGATGAAGCAGTACAAAGATCACGATGATTTGTTGAATCACGCTGATATCCAGGATCAGCTCGTCCAACGCTATCCCATCGGTCGGGGGTATCCTATCCCGCTCCCCGTAGACTTCGAGCCCGGGAGGGTTCGCAACGAGCCCTTCTTCTTGAAGATGTATGGCGCCACCGCGCGCGAGGTCGACGCCACCTTGAAGCGCGTACACTGGATGCCTGATAGCGGCGGCAAGAAACTCAAGGTCACCGGCGTGAACAACGTCGACAAGAAGCTCGCCGAGGTCAGCCGCGAGCTCGAGTCGATGCCCGAAGCGAGCAGGCGCTTTGTCGAGGAGACCTCCGGGACATTCGTGTGGCGACGCATCAAGGGCACGGGTCGCCTGAGCATGCATAGTTTTGCCATCGCGGTTGACGTGGGCGTGCGTTACTCCGATTACTGGCGCTGGAACAAGCCGCTGGCGGACGGGAGCATCCCCTACAAAAATCGAATGCCCCTCGACGTCGTCGAGGTCTTCGAGAAACATGGGTTCATCTGGGGCGGGAAGTGGTACCACTTCGACACGATGCACTTCGAGTATCGCCCCGAACTCATCGCGTGTGGGGTTGGCCCCGTGGCCAAACCGACCGAATAAGCCGACCGCGACCTCCTGCAACACCGCTCGACAAAAATGCCTGATCCATACTCGTACACTTTGAGGGACGTGCCCGAGCGCGTCGTCTGTCTCACCGAAGAACCCACCGAGTGGCTCTATTTGCTCGGCGAGCAAGAGCGCATCGTCGGAATCAGCGCCTACACCGAGCGCCCCGCCAGAGCGAAGGAGGAGCACCCTGTGGTGAGCGCTTTCATCGGTGGGAGCGTCAAGAAGATCAAGGCGTTAAAGCCAGATCTGATCATCGGCTTCTCGGACATCCAGGCCCAGCTCGCTCACGATCTTATCAAGGAAAACCTCCAGGTCGTGATCTTCAATCAACGCTCGGTTCAGGAGATCCTGGATACGTTGATGATGATGGGGAGAATCTTTGGCGCCGAGGCGCGCGCCCGCGAGCTCGTCTCGGGGTACGTGAACTCACTGACTGACTTCCGCGCGCGTGCGCTCGAGCGCACGCGCCGACCTCGCGTCTACTTCGAGGAGTGGGATGATCCCCTGATTTGCAGCATCGAGTGGGTCGGCGAGCTGATCGAGATCGTCGGCGGCGAGAACATCTTCGCCGAGCAATCGCGCGGGAAGTTGGCGAAAGAGCGCTTTGTCACGCACGAGGCGATCATCGAAGCTGATCCCGAAGTGATCCTCGCCAGCTGGTGCGGCAAACCGGTCGATATCCAGAGCATTCGCGATCGTGCTGGCTATGAAAGGATAAGCGCGGTTCGTGAGAACCGCATCCACGAGCTCGATCCGGCCATCATACTCCAGCCTGGCCCCGCCTGCCTGACCGATGGGCTCGCTGTCCTGGAGAAACTCATCCACGCGGATGAAACCTCCCCCTTGGCAGGTTAACCCTCCAGAGGTTATACGCGCCGGGCGATCTGCTGTGCGGGTCGCGAGTCGTGAAAGTATGAGGGATCTGAGAAAGATGCGAGAGCGATACAAAACCTGGGAAGCGCCACTGAGCATCGCGCCGATGATGCAGCGCACCGATCGTCACTACCGTTACATGATGCGTTGCATCACTCGCCGCACGTTGCTGTGGACCGAGATGGTGACCTCGCGCGCGATCCTGCACGGCGATAAGCCTTACCTTCTCGACTTCCATCAGGACGAGCATCCGCTCGTCTTACAAATCGGCGGCGATAACCCGGAGGAAAACGCCGAGGTCGCAAAGATCGCCGAGGAGTGGGGCTATGACGAGATCAACATCAACGTCGGATGTCCCAGCGATCGCGTTCAAAACGGCAACTTCGGCGCCTGCCTGATGCTCGATCCTCCTCGCGTCGCCGCGTGCGTCGAGGCGATGGCGCGCGTGGTCTCCATCCCTGTCACGGTCAAACACCGCATCGGCGTCGACGAGCGCGACAGGTACGAGGATATGCTCGACTTTGTCGACACCGTCACCGACGCGGGTGGCTGCATGCGCTTTACCGTGCACGCGCGCAAGGCGTGGTTGCAGGGGTTAAGCCCCAAGGAAAACCGCAACATCCCGCCGCTGCGCTACGAGGAGGTCTGGCGTCTCAAGCAGGAGCGCCCGGAGCTGGTCGTGGAAATCAATGGCGGGATCAAGACGCTCGATGAGGTTCGCGAGCACCTCGAGCATGTTGACGCGGTGATGATCGGGCGCGCGGCTTATGATCGCCCGATGCTGTTCGCCGAAGCGGACCGACTGATTTATGGCGATGACGCGGTCGCGCCCACGCCACACGAGGTCTCGAGGGCGATGATGCCTTATATCGAGGAGCGCCTGCGCGAAGATGATGGCTGCAAGCTGCACCACATCACGCGCCACATGATCAACCTCTTCGCGGGTTATCCTCGGGCGCGAACTTGGCGACGCTATATCAGCGAGCGCCATCATCTCGATGGCGCGGGTCCAGAGGTTATCGAAGAGGCGCTCTCGAGGATGCCCTCCGAGGAAGAACTGCTCACGGGGTGAGCGAATCTTCCTCGTCGATGGGGGAGAGGTTCCTCGGCGGATCTCTCGGGAGCGGGACTTCGGCGTGGACTTCAGCCGTGTCCGGGTCGATGAAGTGGATCTTCTGCTCCTTGGACTGATCGATCACGATGTAGTCGTGCTCTGGCAAGATCCCGATGTGCTTTGGCTCCCAGCCAAGCTCGATCTTCTCCTGCGTCGCGTCGCGATAATCGACGCGCCACAACCCTTTATCCAACATCCATAGCTCGCTCGCGGCGCTTCGGTCGACGAACTCCTCGAGCGCGAGCCCCTCGCCAGAATAAGTCACGCGGCCCGAGTCCACATCGTAGAGGTGGAAGTCGTCGTAGGCGGTGTTGTTGCTCGTGACGACGATGCGATTGCCCGATGCGGTCACGAAGAACGAGAGCAGACCGTAGAACTCGAAGTCTTGCCGTTGCTCCTCGAGCGTCTTCACGTCAAAGAGCAGCAAGGGTTGGGTGGTGATGTCCTCGGGGTCATCTTCGCTGCGGAAGTCACGCGTGGGCGCAGAAGTTCGCGTCTCGTCGATATGGTAGGCCACCAACGTCGACGAGTCTGGCGTGAACGCGACAGGGCCCATCGCGTCCTCGATCAAGCGCACGCTGCCATTTTCTGTGTCGAGCAGCGCGATCTTGTGGCTCGGGCGATACTCCTTCTGGCGACTTCCTTCCTCGACGAGCAAGCTCTTATCCTCGACAAATCCGCGGACCGGGAACGCGACGTAGCGGCCATCTGGCGAGCGCCCGATGGCCGAGTGAGAGAGCCACGGGTTGAGTTGGTGTTCGAGGATCTTGATGTCGAAGAGAGAGCGATCCCAGAACTTGCCGTCGTTATCCAACCGCGAGAAGTCGAAGTTGTCATTGAGAGACCAACTCAACACGCGCAGATCCGGGCCTTGCTCGAGCGTCACGATCAAATCGTCGCGATCGGGCAACCAGCTCGCTTCGATCTGGCCGGTTGTCTCATAAGGGAGCTTGAGCAATCGCTGGCGCTCGATGTCCACGATCTGGATCGAGCGCAGGTTATCCTTGATCGATGCGACCGAGAGATAGCGTCGTGAAGGGGAGAGGCGCGTCTCGGTGAAGTTACCCACGGTGCGCGCGCTCCAGACATGCTGCAAGGAGCGAACGTCGTAGAGCGCCATCTCCTCGTAGTTCTCGCCCTCGGGCTGCCCCATCGTCAGCAGGTGATCCTTGGGGAAGATGATGCGCATGTTTCGATCGGTCGGATCGAGGCGTTGGATGCGCATCACCCAGGCGCCATCGTTCAGCGCCTCGGGATCTGGCACCGCGTAGAGGATGCGCTTGTCGCGCCGCTGCTCGCCAGACGCATCGCGGATATAACGATCCTGATAGAGGAACGTCCACTCGGTGTCGGGGCTGACCTGGAGGTTGCCGTTGATGTGTGCGTAGGCGACGCCATCGCTGCTCTCGACGAAGTCCTCTCGAGAGGGCATCTCCTCGGGTTGCGCGTAGACATCATCGTCATCGGGGCTGTTTTCTGCGTCGACGAAGCCGCCGTCACGGCTCGAGCTGCTCGTGCACGCGGGGGCCGCGAGCATCGATAGGGTGAGCGTCAGGAGTAACGAGCTTGCTGGACGAAATCGCATGATGAACCCCTTGTCTGTTGTGCGATGTGCTTGAATTCTAATGGCTACTCTTCGGGGCAGCAATCCGCGCATCGGGGGAGGCGTATGAATGACGTCCCCACACCACCTTTCATTTATTCATCATCCATTCATTGGCGGCGGTGCGGGGACGCGATGGTTGGTGGGGGTGACATTAAAAAGTCCCACCTCAAGCATCACTGCTCCACTATTGAGCAAACGCTATGCCAATTTTGCTGAATGTGTTCGCGACCGCATTCGACCGTGGAAACTGTCGTTTTCGAGCTCGAAATCCGGGCGTCCATGTCATCCCGCTGGAGTAACTTTGCTCCAGAGGGAGCGCGCCGGATCGATCGGGTCATCGATGTCGAGGTCGGGTTGCTCGAGCTTTGTGGCGATGCGGCTCAGTGAGATGGCGCATGCTCCGGCGAGATCAGGTCGAGCGTGGCGTTGCCACTGCTCGCGCGCCAACCTGAGCAGGACGATCTGATCAGGGTGCGCGTCGGTGGCTTCGAGCAACCCATCGAGCGCGCGATCGAGCTCGGTGGCGAAGCTCCTGGCGTCGCCTCGATACGCGGTGTAGCAAGCGCGCAAGACGCCAGCGTCCGCGCGCGCTCTGGGGACGAGCTTTTCTGCTGGGGGCAAGCTTTCGAGCTGTTTCTGGACCTTCTCCCAGTCGCGCCGCATGGCGAAGTTCACCCCGCGCTTGAACGTGTTGACGTGCGAGAGCGCGCTCCCGAGCGTCGAGAGGATCTGATCTGCCAGCGCGTAGTGTTGCTCGGCGGCGTCTCCATCTCCTCCGAGTCGGAGCGCGTCCGCGATGCAGACATGGGAGAAGCCCTTGCCCGCCATGCACCCCGAGCTCTCGAAGAGCGTGCTGGCGCGGCGACCGAGCTCCACGGCGCGAGCTGTCTCTCCGATCCTCACACAGACCTCGGCGAGTCCGTGGATGCACCAGGCGCGGTGCGTCCGCTCTCCGATGTCTTCGCCCAGCATATCGCCTGCTTTGAACAACGAGATCGCTTTGCCGACCTCGTTCTTGCGCATCATCATCCAGGCGCGTGTGTGGTAAGTACGCAAACGTCCGATGTCTTCTCCGAGCTCTTCATAAAGCGCGATAGCGCGCCTCGAGTATTTCTCCGAGCGATCGAGTTGACCGCCGAGCCACGTGCACATGGCGAGCCCTCGACAGGCGTCCGCGTGGAGCCGCCGCGCCTCCCTGGTCGTGGCGTGCTCGGTCGCATCCCAGGCGATCCTGGCGAGTGTCTCACTCTCTGCGAGATCGCCTGTGTAGCGCGCCAGGTCAGCGCGCTCCGGGTAGGTCTTCACGCGATCGAGCGCGTGAGGTCCAAGCCCCAACGCATCACAAAGCGCGCTGTGCTTCGCGTGCACCTCGCGCGCGGCGTTGTACTGACTTTGCTCGATGTACGCGGCGCTCGCAGCGAGCAGCGCGTCCAATGCGCGGCGCATCTCCTCGTGCTCGCCGACCTCGATCAGGTGGTACGCCCTTCGCTCGAGAGTTTTGGGGGCGGGGTGAGGGATCTCGTCGAGCAGGAGCGCCAACCCGAGGTTGATCGTGCCCCATCTGTTCGCCGCCTTGCTCTGTTGCTGCACGACCTCGCGCAACGCGCTGTGTTTCCAGGCGATGGTTTCTTTCGTGCTGTTCTCTCGCTCGAACATCGCGCGCGAAAACATCTCGCCGAGCAAGGTTTGCTCGAGCTCTGCTCCCAACGCGTGACATGCGCGCTCCCACGCATCGCGCGAGAAGCGATGCCCCATCGCGGCGGCGATCTCCAGCGGCAACCTCCATTCGCCAACTCGGGCGCTGTCGAGCTGCGCGAGCCGTTCTTGCCACAGCGCGAGCACGCCCGCGGGTAATGTGATCTTGCTCCCGGAGCGTAAGCGAAACCCCTGGTCGCCGACCTCGAGCAAGTCGCGCTCGACCCAATCGCTCATGATCTGCATGGCAAACAACGGGTTGCCCTGGGTGCTTTCGGCGAGCCGTTGCTCGAGCTCGGGCTCGAGCCCGAGCAGCTCGTGGATGAACTGGAGGTGATCTTCGCCAGAGAGCGGCTCGAGCGTCAGCGATAAGACCTGCCCCTGATCGAGCTTCCTCGCCGCGGGCGTTGCCCTGTCTTTGTCGAGCTCCTCGTCTTGCGAGGTCATGATCGCGAGGACGCGACCTGCCGCCGAGGGTTCCCTCGACGATTGCCTCGTGAGATAGCATGCCAGGACATCGAGCGTGTCGTTTGCCCACTGCGCGTCCTCGACCCAGAGAATCACCGGGCGCTCCAGCGCGACGACCTCGAACCATTGCGCCAGGAAGTTATGGCGCTCCGAGGCGCTCGAGAATTTGACGACCGGGCCACCATCGATGACGGGTAACGTCCCCTGCGTAGGGTCCACGAGCTCGGTCAATGCCGCCGCGACCAGCTGAGGATCGGCGAAGGGCCTGTAGGTGTGCTCGAGCTCTTCGAGCATGCGCTCGTAGATCTGGCCGCGCTCGAGGCCATAGCATCTGCTGTAACGTAATAGCGCCGCCTCCAGGCCATCCTCTGGAGCCATCTGCTTGCTGTGCGTGACGCGAATGGTTTGCGCCGCGCCGACCTCTTCGGCGCGTCGCGCCATCCACTCGACCAACCTGCTCTTGCCAGTTCCTCTGGCGCCCTGAATATGAAGGACGTGAGGTCGGCTCTCCTCCCTGCACTCTCTGAGCTTGCTCCAGATGAGGTCGCGCGCCTCTTCGCGGTCGACAAATGGAACCTCTCTCAAGCCAAAGAGGCCCAGACCGGCGCCGACGAGGTCGAGCTTTCGTTCATCGAACTCGCGGTAGCGCCAGCTCTTTGGCATCAGCGAGAGCTGGCCGGGCGCGAGCTTGAGCGAGCGCGCCTTCAACGCGTGTTCTCGATCGTCGGTGCCGAGCTCGTCGAGCTCGCTCGCGCCGAGCAGCATCGTCTCTCCCGATGCGGGGCTGACCTCACTCTCGATAAACCCCATCGTCACCAGCGTCGGCGCGAAGAAGATGCTCGAGTTCTCAGGGAGCGTTCCAGACGATGAGAGCGCTTCCAGTGGTGTCGTGACCGGTTCGAGCATCTCGTCGCTCAACCGAAAGAGCGCGGTCGCAGCGTCAGTGGCGAGCTGAAAGCGCTCTCGCCAGTTCTTGCGCAGCAAGGTCTGGATCCAGAGGTCGAAGTCACGCGGGACCGCGAAGGTTGGCTTTAATCCAGGGGGAGGCGTGTTCAGATGGCGCGCGGCGATTCGGATGAAGTTCGGTTCGACAAACGGAGGTTGGCCGCAGGCGAGCTCGTAGGCGACGCACCCGAGCGCGTAGAGATCTGTCCAGGGGCCATAGTCACGCCAGTATCCCTGGATCTGTTCCGGGGGCATGTAATAAGGCGTGCCCGCGGTCGAGGTGTTGATGTCGTGCTGGCTTCGCTCACTGCTCGGGTTGGTCGCGTGCGCGAGCCCGAAATCAGTCAGCAGGTAGCGTTGTAAACCCTGGGATGCCTCGGTGATGAGGATGTTGCCAGGCTTCAGGTCGCGGTGCACGATGCCGCGCGCGTGAGCATGCGCGAGCGCGTCAATGATCGAACTCAGCAACGCGCGCAGTTCTTTCCACGATGTCGGGCGCGCGCCCTCTTCGAGGCTCCCTCGGGTGGCGAGCTCCATGGCGAGCCATGGTGAGCCTGCGCGCAGCTTTCCCGAGGAAAGCTGCGCGGCGGCCTCCGAGATATGGCCATGGTCAAAGACGCGGCAGATCCCTGGGTGATGGAGCCCGGCGACCGCCTGGACCTCGCGCTCGAACCCTTCGATAAAGTGCGCCTTCTCTGCGTGCACGCCGGAGATGACTTTGATGGCGACGGGGACCTGCTGCTCGCGGTGGAGCCCGCGCCATACTTCGCCCATCCCGCCCGCGCCCAGAGGCTCGAGCAGCGCGAACGCGCCGAGATCGATCTGTGTCATGGAACTCCCCGCAGGATCAGTCAGCAGTGACGCCGCTCAGCAGAATCAATGCTTCGCACGCTGCGGTGATTTTCTCCGCCTGACGCAAGGACTTGCGCTCGGGGCGCGTGAGCTCTTGCTCCCGCGTCTTTTTCTCCAGTGCGCTCTTCGAGGCGTAGAGCGTGTCCGCCAGGGTCTCGAGCAGCGGCTCGAAGTGTTCGTGGGTGCCGCCATGGTTCCCGGTCGCGTCGTGAAGACCGTCGATAATACGATCGCGGTCACTGTCGAGCAGGGCCAGGGTTCGGTTGATTCGCGTGGGAAGATCGTTCTCGCTCATGCTCTCGTGCTCCGTCTCCGATGATTCGAGGTCATTTGAAAAGTTTAGGCTCGTCGGCCCGGAACGCAAGCCGCGGTGTCTACGTATAACGATCCACCTCGCTTCTCAACATCGGAAGGTGCGGTTATGTTGTTGGGCGTAGGCTTTTGTCGGAGAGGGAAAGATGACCGATGTGCTCGAAGAGTTGCAGGCGCAGTTCGATGCGTTGACCACGGAAGAGATCCTGCCACCGATGCTCCCCCCGGACGTGATCGTGAGCGAGGCCAACGAGTTGTTGGATAAACTCGATGAGGATGCCTCGTTGCGAGAACCTCTCGAGGATCTTGGCATCGACGCCGCCTGGTTGAAGACGGCGAGGAAGGCTGCCCACGCGGCAGACCTCGCGCAGGAGCGGTGGGTCAAGGCTTCGGCCAACCGCGCGATCTCGGAGTGGACCGAGCTCGAGCATCAGGCCGAGCACTGTCGCGCCGAGATGATCGCCGCGGTGCGCTATCACTTCCGCCGTGATCGGCACATGCTCGAGGAGCTCCACGAGATCCACGAAGGAGAGGGCGCCGCGGACCTGATCCTCGACCTCGATACGCTCGCCAGGTTCGTGCACAACCGACGCAAGGTGTTTCGCCATGATCCTCAGTTTGACGCCGAGGAGCGCTCTCAGCAAGCAAGAGAGCTCGCCAGGGAGCTGCGTCATATGATGTATGACTTGCCCGATGAGCGAGAGCGAGACCGCGTGCGAGGCTTGCGCAATCGCGCATTTTCACTGCTCAGGAAGCACATCTTCGAAATCCGCGCGGCGGGGCAATACCGCTTCTGGCAGGACGAGGAGCGCTCCAAGATCTTTTTGAGCAAATGGCGCGGCGAGCACGTCACCATCTGAGCTACTCGACCTCGGTCGGATCCCACGCCGAGCGATAGGGCTCATTCGAGAGCTCGTCGAGGATCTCCTTTGCGCCCTCGATCTGGTCGATCTCGAAGTCAAAGATGTCGGCGTTGGCGGCGATGCGTTCGTGGTTCGAGGACTTGGGCAAGGTGATATGCCCTCGCTCGAGGCTCCATCGGATCAACACCTGCGCGCTCGATTTGCCGCTGCGCTCGGCGAGCTCGATGTTGAACATGATGCTCCTCTCTTCTCGTTGCTCGGACTCAGGGGATAGGGTGGGGGTGATGCCGCGTTTACATGGACGCGAACTGTTGCTCGACGGCCTTGGGGTTCTTCAGGAACAGCTCCCAGAGTTGTCGTGACATCGGATCTGGTGAGATGTCCTCCTGACCCTCTTCGATGCCCGCGAGGATGTTACGCGCGACCTCGCTCGGTGGGGTCTTTGGCATCTCGACGCCCTCGAGCATATCTGTGTCGACCGCGCCTGGGAAAACGCCATGCACGCGGATTCCTTCCTTCGCCAGTGATGCTCGCAGAGACATCGTCAGCGACCAGGCCGCAGCCTTGCTCGCGCTGTAACCTCCCATCGCGGGCATGCTCGCCACAGAGAGCAGCGTCAACACGTTCACGATCGCGGCGCCATCCTGTTTCCTCAAGATAGGTAAAAACGCGCGCGTCGTATGCAAGACGCCGTAAAAGTTCGTGTCGAAGTCGAGCGCCAGTGCTTCGTCATCGCCTGCCAGCAGGTCAAAGCTCGAGAGCGTCCCCGCGTTGTTGATCAACAGGTCGATATCATTTGCCACTGACGCGGCGCGCTCGCACGACGCTGCATCACGCACATCCAACGCGATCGGCACCACGCGCTCGTCTGTATGCTCGAATGACTCCACATCGCGCGTCGTCGCGTAGACCTTCCTGGCTCCTTTCTCGAGCAACGCGTTTACGAGCGCGGCGCCGATCCCACGGTTTGCCCCGGTCACGAGCACGATGCTTCCGCGAAGTGATTTCTGCGTTTGCTGTCCCATGCTGCTTCTCCTTGTCTTGCTGGTCTCGCCAGCGTTTGAAATGACGACGTCCCATGACGCCGCGACAAGGAGATGATTGTTACGGTGTGGCGGTGTTCCATCGCTTGTTTGGCGTATGTTTTATACGGAAATCGTATAGATGGGGTTCTTGCCATCACGCCCCCTAAACCGTCATGCATGGTGGTTTAGTTCTGTTTTCGCTCGCCGTCATGGAGATCGCGAAAAAAATATCATCGTCTTCAGGAGTGCTTAAGAACCGGTGCGTCTATTCGAGCGTGAGTCACTCGAATGGAGGCAGATATGACGACAACATTTATCGCACCGACCGCTGACGAGGTCCGCAGTAACCTCGAGACCCCCGACCGCAGAGCCCTCAGGATCGTAGGCGCCCTGGGACTCCTGGCCGCCCTGGCGGCGGGAGGGTTCATACTCACACACGAGGAAGAGGCGGTGGTGAGTTATCGCACCGCGGCGGTCACGCGCGGTGACATCGTCACCAGAGCGATCGCGACCGGCAACCTCGATCCGACTCGCTCTGTGCCAGTCGGCGCCGAAGTCTCCGGCAAGATCTCCGAGGTGCTCGTCGAGACCAATGATGTGGTGAAGGCTGGCGATGTGCTCGCCAGGTTCGACCCCCGGACGCTCGAGAGCCAGATCGAAATCGCCCGCGCGAAGCTCTCCTCATCTCAGGCATCGATTCGGGGCGCGAAGGCCAACTGGGAAGCCGCCGCAAAAGAGCGCGAGCGCCTCCAATTGTTGGTCGAGCGAGGCGTGGTCGCTCGCGCCGAGCTAGACTCGGCGCTCGCCAGCGAGCGAAAGGCAAAGGCTGACCTCGATCGCGCCTACTCCGACTCCAAACAGAGCAAGGCCAACGTCGAAGAGGTTCAGACCCAGCTCGAGACCGCCGTCATCGTATCGCCGATCGATGGCGTGGTGATGAGTCAGCTCGTCGAGCCAGGTCAGACTGTCGCGTCCTCGTTGCAGTCCCCGGAGCTGTTTGTCCTGGCAGAAGATCTGTCGAAGATGAAGCTCACCATTTGGATCGATGAAGCGGATGTGGGGCTCGTCAAACCAGGCCAAAAGGCAACCTTCGAGGTCGCCGCCTGGCCTGACAGGAGCTTCGATGCGACCCTCACAAAGCTCGCGCTCTCGCCGACCACCACCGACAACGTCGTGACCTACGCCGCGGAGCTCTCGGTGGATAACGCCGAAGGGTTGCTTCGTCCTGGCATGACCGCCAGCGCGACCGTGATCACCGAGGAGCGCGAGGATGTCTTGCGCATCCCCAACGCCGCGCTCCGGTTCAAGCCGAGCGAACAGAACAGCGCCAACAGCAACGCCTCGCCATCCTTTCTGACAGGACCCCCGCGTGGTGGTCGAGGACGCCGTAGCAGCGCGAAGGCTTCGAGCGCTCCGGTCGGAGGGCGCGGCGTGGTGTATGTGATGCGAGGTGGTGAGGTCGTCCAGGTCGCCATTCGCACCGGGCGCTCGGATGGGTCTTACACCGAGGTCCTCTCTGGAGAGATCGAGGAGGGCGATGTCATCGTGATTGGCAGCGCGCCGCTCTCCTCCGAAGGGCAGGCGCGCGCAGGTCAGACCGAGCAGGCAAGCGCCGGGAGCGCTCCTGGCAAGGCTCAGGAAGGCGCTTCCTCCGAGCAAACATCGAAGCGAAGCGAGCGCCAGGGGAGGGCAAGGCAATGAGCGATGTCATCCTCTCACTCGATCACATCACCAAGATTTATGGTTCAGGAGAGCTACGCGTCACCGCGCTCGATGATGTGGAGTTCGAGGTCACCGCGGGCGAATTTGTCGCCGTGATGGGGCCATCCGGTTCGGGCAAGTCGACGTGCATGAACATCATCGGATGTTTGGATGTGCCCACCCACGGCGCGTATCGCTTCTGTGGCGTGAACACCGCCGAGTTGTCCGTCGACGAGCTCGCCATGCTGCGCAGGCGCTACCTCGGGTTCATCTTCCAGAGCTTCAACCTCATTCCACGAACCTCAGCCGTAGAGAACGTCGAGCTCCCATTGATCTATATGGGGGTTGGCAAGCGCGAGCGGCGCGAGCGCGCCATACAGGCGCTCCGCTCCGTCGGGCTTGGAGAGCGCGCAGGGCACACGCCAAACGAGCTCTCGGGTGGACAGCAACAACGCGTCGCGATCGCCAGAGCGCTCGTCACACAACCCACCTTGCTCGTCGCCGACGAGCCCACCGGGAACCTCGACACCAGGACCACCAAGGAGGTCATCGAGTTGATGAAATCACTCAACGCGTCGGGGCTCACCGTGGTGATGGTGACGCACGAGCCCGAGGTCGCCCAGCACGCCAAGCGCGTGGTGAACTTTGTCGATGGACGCATCGCCGCAGATGGCACGCCCGCGGAGGTCCTCTCATGAAAACGCTCGATACGCTCAAGATGGCCACCAGCGCCATCGCCAGAAACAAGGCCAGATCCTTGCTCACCACGCTGGGTATCATCATCGGCGTCGCCAGCGTCATCGCGATGGTGCACCTGGGACAGGCCGCCACAGTAAGTGTCACGCAGCGCATCTCGAGCATGGGCTCGAACCTCTTGATCCTGCAACCGGGCACCGGGGAGCGAGGGCCAGGTGGTAAGCGCTCGAGCGGGAAGCCGTTCCAGACGCGCGATTACCTTGCCCTCGAGGATGAACTGCTCGACGCCGCGGTCGCTCCCGTGGCCGCATCATCGCAAACCCTGGTCTGGTCTGGCACGAACTACCCCGGCTCGATCATCGGCACCACGGAGACCTACTTCGAGGTGCGCAACTGGGAGGTAACCTCTGGACGCGCCATCGATCGCGAGGACGTGGTCGAGTCGAACACCGTCTGCGCTGTCGGCGCGACGGTCGCCAAGGAGGTCTTCGCCGGCGCTGATCCGATCGGTGAGTTGCTCCGTGTCGGGCGAACCTCTTGCCAGGTTGTCGGCGTGATGGCGCCCAAGGGAGCATCCTTTGGCGAGGACCTCGACGCCTCGATCGTGATGCCCATTTCTGTGGTGCAGCAGCGATTTTTGGGCACTCAGGATGTACGCCAGATCTACATCTCGGCGCATGACAAGAGCGCGATCCCTTCGGTCACGCGCGATTTGACCGCGCTGATGCGCGAGCGACGCGGTATCCAGCGCGGTGCTCAGGACGACTTCAACATCCGCGACATGCAAGAGATCGCCGAGACGCTCGAGGGCACCACGCGCACACTCACCATGCTGCTCGGCGCCATCGCCGCGGTCAGCCTCCTCGTGGGAGGCATCGGCATCATGAACATCATGCTCGTCTCGGTCAGCGAGCGCACGCGTGAGATCGGCGTCAGGCTGGCCATCGGCGCGCTCGTGCGAGATGTGCTCGCTCAGTTTCTGGCCGAGGCGATCGCGCTCTCGATGTTCGGTGGTCTGGTCGGTGTGGTGCTCGGCGTCGGCGCGACCTGGATCACCACTACCAAGATGAACCTCCCATTCATCCTCACGCCCGAAGTGATGCTCGTCGGGTTTGGGTTCTCCGTCCTTATCGGCATCGTCTTTGGCTACGTCCCCGCGAGAAAAGCGGCCAACCTCAACCCTATCGAGGCGCTCCGTTATGAATAGATTCGATACCCTGTTTTCGGCGGCAACGATCGCCATCGTCATCAGCATCTCCGCTCCCGTCGCGGCGCAGACGATGCTCACTCCTGAGGATGCGGTCGCCGCAGCGATCGCCAAAAACCCCGACCTGATCGTCAACAAGCGCCAAGTCGAGCAAGCGGATCTGGGCGTGATGGCCGAGGAGAACCGCTACGTCCCGACCTGGGTCACGGAGGCTGGCTATCGCTTCGGAAGCACACCTCAACTCTCCGTGGATGGCACAAGACAGATCTCGACGAACTCCTTGAGCTTCGCGACCGGTCTCTCTTATGTGTTGCCGGTGGGTACGCAGCTCTCGACCTCGCTCGATTTCGGTCGCACCGTTCGAGACTCGGTCGTGCTCGGAGATCTCGGCGCGGCCTATGACGCCTCGTTTGGCGTCGAGGTTCGCCAGCCATTGCTCAGAGGTTTTGGCGTGGACGTGGGGCGTGCCGAGCGCGACATCGCCCGCAACAGTGCAGAAGGCGCGAAGGTCGCCCAGGATGCCGCCGTGCTCGAACTCACCACGCAGGTGTTGCGAGCCTACTGGTCGCTCTGGAGCGCGCAACAATCTCTGAAGATCCAGCAAAAGGCGCTCGAGATCGCGCGCCAACAGCTCGAAGATGGCGAGGTTCGGCTCGAAGCGGGCGCGATCTCTCCAGCGGAGTTGACCTCGCTACGCGCTGAAATCGCCAGCGCTCAGGAAGCCGTCGTCGAGGCCGAGGCGACCATCGCGCAACGCTCGAATACGCTCGCTGCGCTCATCGGCGCCGATCCGAGTCAGCCTCTCGCTGTGGTCAACACCCCGCCCACATCGAGCGTCGCGCTCGGGTTCGACGAGTCCTTCTCGCTGGCCGAGAAGAACTCGCCAGCGCTTCGGCAACTGCAACTCGAACTCGACAGCCTCGGCGTGCGCGCCGAGGTCGCAGATAACAACGCGTTACCAAACCTCGAGCTCGTCGGATCTGCGCAGACCGTCGGCCTCGGGTACAGCGCCACGGACGCGCTCTCGGATGTCGAAAATTCTCAGATTTACTATGGCGGCGTGCGCCTCGAGTTGCCGCTGCAAAACAAGCAGCGCACGGCGCAGGCTGACCAGGCATCCGCAGCGATCGAGGTCGCCAAAGCCAGGTATGCTGCGGCCCGGCGAGATCTTCGCGCCGAGGTCGCGAGCGTGACCACTGCGATCGAGACCGCCACGCGGCGCCTCGAGCTCGCAAGACAGAGCGTCGAGATCGCGAAGGAGAGCGTCGAGGCACAGTCGGCGAGGTTCGACGCTGGACGCGCCACCTCTTTCGATGTCGTCAACGCCATCCAGGCCTTGCGCGAGGCGGAGTTTCGCGCCGTCTCTCTGGAGGTCGAGCTCGTCCAACAGAAGCTCGCGCTCGAGCAGCTGGTTCGAGGCGTCGCCTCGAACCGACCTGCTTCATAAATCACTGCAAATCACTTGCTCATCGCATCGCGCAATCCGTCGCCGAGCAGGTTAAACCCGAGGATGGTGATAAAGATCGCCAGCGATGGGAACAGGATCAGGTGAGGGTAGAACGTCATCGCGCTCCAGCCATGCGACGCGAGCACGCCCCAGGACGAAGCGGGAGGTTGTAACCCCAGCCCGATAAAGCTCAACGTCGACTCTGCCAGGATCACCGCGGGGATGCGGAACGTCAGCGTCACGATCACCGGTCCGATCGTGTGTGGCAGCACGTGGCGCAGCAAGATCCGACTCCCCGGATATCCCATCGCCCTCGCCGCCTCCACAAAGGGGCGTTGCTTGATCGAGAGCACCTCGCCGCGCACCACCCTCGCCACGGTCACCCACGAGACCAATGACAGGCTCAACGTGATGCCGAACACGCCCTGACCGACCAGCACGCTGATGATGATGATCAGCAAAAGGTCAGGGAAGGAGTAGAGCACGTCCACGATCCTCATCAGGATGTTGTCGATCCTCCCTCCGAGCCATCCCGACACCGCGCCGAGCGCGGTCCCGAGCGCCACCGCGATCATGCTCGTCAGGAGCGCGACGGTCATGCTCACGCGCGCGCCAAACAGCACGCGGCTGAACAGATCGCGGCCGAGCTGATCGGTGCCAAACGGGTGCGCCACGCTCGGTCCCTGGAGCAGCGCCCCAGGGTCTTGCATTCCCTCGCTATAAGGAGCGAGCAACGGCGCCAAAAGCGCCAGGATCGCTGCGCCCGCGACGATGAAAAGCCCCGTCATCGCGAACCTGTCGCGGCGCAACCTGTACCAAACACGACCCCAGAAGGTCGTCGGCAGCGTCGGCTCTGTAGAGGATGTCTGTGTCACTGCGGTCGTCATATCACTCCTCCACCCTTGGATCGGCCACCGCGTAGAGGACATCCACCACGATGTTTGCCAGCACGATCAGCGCCGCATAAACCAATGTCACGCCCATCACCGTGGGGTAATCCCGGTCGATGACCGCCGTGATGAAGTAGCGCCCCATCCCTGGAATGGCGAAGACTTGCTCGACGATAAACGAGCCTGTCACCAGCGTCGCGAGCAGCGGCCCTGACACGGTAATCAATGGCCCGAGCGCGTTGGTCAGCGCGTGCTTTAACAGCACGCGCCGCTCGCTCAGGCCCTTGGCCCTCGCGGTGCGAATGTACTCCTCGTCCAAAGCGTCCAGCACCCCCGAGCGCGTCAGCCTCGCCACATAGGTCGCAGGCCCCATCGCCAGCGTCAGCGCCGGGAGGATCACATAAGCTGGCCCCTCCCATAGCGCTGGCGGGAGCAGACGCATCCACAACGAGAAGATCAAAATAAGGAAGGCGCCCAGCACGAAGTTTGGCATCGAGAACCCCAGGGTCGCGATGACCATCGCCGCGCCATCGATCCAGGTCCCGCGAAAGCGCGCCGCTACTACGCCAAGGAGCACGCCGATTCCATAGGTCAGCAAGAAGGCGACCGCGCCGAGCTTCAGGCTCACGGGAAAGGTCGCGCGCAGGATGTCGTTGACGTTGACCTCGGTGTACTTCATCGACACCCCGAGATCCCCGCGTAGCAGCTGCCCGAGGTAGGCAAACAGTTGCGTGTTAGCTGCGCCCGTCGCAGAGGTCGTGATGCGAACCGGCCCGATGCTCGCGACGCTGTACTCCTTTTCGAAGGCGGCCAACTCCTTGCCTCGCGGGGTTTCCTTTGCCTCGGTCGTATAAATGGGGAGGATCGGGCGGTCGAGTTTGTACTGCGCTCGCAGCCCCTTCATGATCGTTGGCGGCAGCGGCTTCTCGCGATCGAATGGACCGCCCGGCGCGAAGCGAAGCACCGTGAACGAGACCACCACCACAGCGAGCAGCACGGGGATACCCCAGAGCAACCTGCGCGCGATGAACGCCAGTGAAATCCTGTCGAGGAACCTGCGCATCGTCGTGCTCATCGCGATGCCTCCTCGCTCTTCCAGTACACGGGCCCCAGGAACAGGTCCCCCATCGCGTTGAATTCGAGCCCGCCAAGATCCGGGTTCCGCAAGTGATTCTGCGCGTTCACGTATAGCGGAGCCATGGCGACCTCTTCCTCGAGGAGCACGCGTTGGGCTTCGTCATAGAGGGTCTCGCGCTGCCCTCGATCATCGGTTTGCACGGCCTGATCGACGCGTCGGTCAAAATCACTGCTCTTGATGCCGAGTGAGTTGTTCCCCGAGTTCGACTTGAACAACCCCATGAAATTCTCGGGGTCTGGAAAGTCTGCGACCCAGCGCGCGAGGTGCATGGGCGGAGGCGACTCGCCATCGATCTCCTGGAAGAAGACCTTCTGTTCGCGCACCTCGATCCTGATCGTGATGCCCAACTCGCGCTTCCATTGCTGCTGGAGGTTCTCGGCGATCAACCTCCAGTCATCTCCGGCGCGATACAGCAAGAGGATCTCGGGGAAGCCCTTGCCCTCAGGGTAACCAGCCTCGGCCAGCAAGGCGCGAGCCTTGTCTGGATCGTGCGCGAGCCCGACCTCCTCGGCGTGCCCGAACATCCCTGGTGGGAGCCAGGTGCGCGTGCCGATCTCTCCACCTTTGAGGACTGAGGGGAGCTCGCTCCGGTCGATCGCCATCGCCAACGCCTTTCGCACCGCCACGTTATCCATCGGGGGCTTGTCGATGCGATATCCGACATAGCGAACCTCGAGCTTTGGCCCGTTGTAATAATCAGGCTGTGATTTCATCTGCGGGATCGCCAGCGGGAGCATGTCGAGCACCAGATCCATCCTGCCCGCGACGAACAGGTTGAGCGCGGTGGATTTCTCCGCGATTTGATACAGCTCGACGCGCTTCATCCGCACCTCACCGAGCGTGTAGTGAGGGTTGGGCTCGAGCACCATCCGGTAGTCTTGTAGGTACTCCACAGGTTTGAATGGCCCGGAGACGGCGACCTTATCAGGATCAGTCCAACGATCGCCGTGGAGCTTTATCAGGTCCTCGCGCACCGGATAGGTCACCATGAAGCTCGCGATGTGCGGAAAGTAAGGCGCCGGGCGGTTGAGCTTGACGTGGAGGGTGTGATCATCGAGCGCCTTGACGCCCACGTTTTCTCGTGTCCCTTTCTCGCTGTTGTAGGCTTCGGCGCCCTCGATATCATAGAGGAAGTAGGCGTACTCGGCGCGCGTGCCAGGATCGAGGAGGCGCTTCCACGAGTACTCGAAATCACTGGCGACGATCGGCTCCCCATCACTCCACTCGAGGCCAGGTTTTAGCTCGAAGGTGATCTCGGTGTAGCTCTCGTTGAACTTCCACGACTTGGCCAGCGCGGGTTGGATCGTCAGGTTCTTGTCATGACGCGTGAGCCCCTCGTGGAGCTGTGTCAGGACCTGACCGCTGATGGCGTCGTAAGCCTTGTTCGGGTCGAACGTCGTCGGCTGTCCTGGGAGCGCGACGCGCAAGGTCGCTTGCTTCGAGGCGTCTCGCTCGCATCCTGTGGTCATGGTAAACAGGAGCAGCCCACATAGACTCGATAGGAGCGGCATGAGCGCGCGCGCCAGGATGGCGCGAGGAGGATCGATGAAGGACATATCGACTCGCTTGGCACAAGGCATGGGACAGGAGCAGGAGCCCCTCAGAGATGCCCCAGAGGGCACCTCTCTGGCAAGGTGCGCGCGCAACACATGCTTGTTTTCGCTCGCCGCGATCACCTTGTTTTGGGCAGGTTGCGGCGCTCGCGAGGTCAACACGCCCGTGCGTTGGATCGAGGATCCTGGCTACGTCGAGTATCCTTATCCGCTCGATGGCGAGTCGAGGAAGGCGCCCTCACGAGGCAAGCTCGATTGCCCCATCGTCCAACTCGTCGAGTACGACGGCGATGTGGTCGCCTATCATCGCACCGTCAAGGTCAACCCCTTCTTTCGAGAGCGTCTCCAGCGCTTTGAAGAGGTCGTCTACGCGGTCGCGATGGATGTCTACGGCAGGCCACCCCGAGCGATCCGACACTTTGGTACCTACAATTGCCGGAGAGTCAGAGGGAAGGCCAAGCTCAGCGAGCACGCGTTCGGTAACGCGATCGACGTGGCGGGCTTTGACTTCGATCCTCACCCCAAGGGAAGGGGACCTGTGCCCGGAGAGTTTCGCATTGTCCTCGAGAATCACTGGGGCAAGCGCACGGGGGATGCCAAACACCACGCGAGGTTCTTGCACGAGCTCTCGGTGGAGCTCTCGAAGCGCCCCGATATTTTTCGGGGGATGTTGGGGCCGGGCGCGCCCGGGCACGCGGATCACTTTCACTTCGACGTCGGACCTTACCGCTACATCGATATCGGAGGGCTGTGAGCTCTGTGGTGAGGAAGGAAGAGGATTGCGAAGCGCGCGACCAGTGTGCACACTGACCGCGCACTTTCTTACAGCTGTCCTGCGTTTCTCGAGGAGCTCTCCTCGACGACTTCCCTATCTCTTATCCAGAGCAGGAGAACCGTGGCCGAGCATGCCGTCGTCAGCCAACTCATCGAGGAGTTACGCGCGCAGGGGCGCGTGGTGGCCATGGACGAGCATTTCGACCTCGATCGCGAGCACGCCCGCGAGAAGATGCAGCGATTCCGCCTCGAGGACCCGCGTCACTACGTCCTGGAGTGGGTTCAGGCCGCGCACTTGCTCGGCGCGACGCGTCTCTTGATTCACTATAACGCGCGCGTGTTCTCGCTCAGGTTCGATGGCGAGCAGCTCGACTCGACTGATCTCACCGGGCTGTATGCGGCGGCGTTCGCGCCGCGCACGACGCGGCGAGAGCGCGCGCTGCGCTACCTGGCACTCGGCATCGGCGCTTCACAGGGGCTCGAGCCGAGGCTCATCTCTATAGAGAGCGCCTCGGCGCGTCGCGGTGGCGTCAAGCTCTCCATCCGTCGCGGTCGCGAGGACACCGTCACGGCATACGAGGACGCGACCTTCAATGGGACGCGCATCGAGCTCGTCGAGAGGATGCAGGTCTCGCATGTCCTCAAGTTCTTCAAGAAACACGCCGAGGAGACCTACGAGTCGGGGCTGTTGCAGACGCGTTGTTTCTTCGCCGAGATGCCGATCACGCTCAACGGAGAGCGCATCAGCCAGGGGGCAGATCCCGGCAGTGATTTTCCCATCAGGCTCGTCATCGACGAGCCGCACGAGAAGGGGATGCTCGGGTTGAGCACGGCGCCTGGCGAGTCCAAGGTTTCGATCTTACAGCACGGGGTGTTGGTGGCCGAGCACACGCTCGACACTCCCTATTATTCTGTGCGCGTGATCGTGGATTCGGACAGGCTCACGCGCAACCTGACCTCGAGCGCGTTCGTCGAGGACGAGATCTGGCGAGAGTTCCAGGACGAGATCATCACGCAACAGATCCACCGCGCGCTGCGGCGTCTGGTCGAGCCATTGATGGAGGACGATCACTTGCGCACGGCCGAGGAGGTCGATACGGGGCTGCTCGAGTGGATGCCTTATCTGGAGGCGGTGACCTTCCCCTGGCTCGTGGATGTGGCGCGCGAGGTTTACAAGAGCTGCGGTGATATGCGCGCCAGGGGTCGCGCGCTTCCAGCGCATACGCGCGAGCTCGCGTTGTTGTTCGAGCGCTTCCCGATGTGGCCAGCGGGTGACATGGTCGAGGGGTTGGAGCCGTGGCAGACGGCGATGGTCTCGTTGCGCACGCTCGGCGTCGGGCTCGAGCAACCCGGCGTGTTGATGTACACCCACGATCGCATCCGCCAGATTCGCTTCGACAGGATGAGAGGTCAGGTCCTCTGGCATCGACCTTACGATCGTCACAAGCCGCTCGAGATCATCGAGCGCTACCTGCAAGCCCGCGGCGAGGATGTCACCGTGGCGATGCAGAAGAAGTGGCGTCGCGCGCGCAACATCCTCATCTGGCAGAAGCGCGGGATCTTCTCTGGCTTCGATCCGACGCGTTACCCCGTCTCGGTCAGTCGCCGCCTGATCCCGCCAGAGGATGATCGCGTGCCTGTCAGGGAGCGCTTCGAGGATGAGCGCCCCTCGCTCCAGGTCGCGCTGTTCGACGGGAGTAAGAACTCGGATTGGGACATCGTCAAGGAGGGGCGCCTGTTGCGCGCGCATCGCATGGACGATGCGCCGCTGAAGAACCTGCGCATCGTCTGGCGGGGTGATTTTGCCACCAACGATGTCTTCGATGACATCGAGCGCGACGCCATGGGTGTGCGGCTCGCGCTCGAGACGTGCGAGCTGATCGGCGAGCTGGTGGTGGAGTACGCCAACGCGATACACCAGCGTGATTACAGGAGTAATCAGGCATTCTTGCTCGACTTTCTGGACGTGCAGCTCGAGGGGAGTCTGGTCCGCGGGTTGTTGCGTTCGATGGGGTACTGGCGCGAGGAGTTCGCCCCGATTATCGAGGAGTGGTTTCAGGCAAAGTCGCGCTCGATCAGGAGCTTCCAGTGGTTGACCGCGCTCGCAGACAGGCAGGCGCGAGAGGATGTCGAGCTCGATTATCTCGCGAGTTTGTTGGGGGATTTGACAAAAATCCCCCTCTTCGAGGGGCTCGATGGCGAGCTGGCGAGCCTGGAGCAGATTCTGGCAGATGTCAGCAACGTCGGGAGGCTCGCGATCATCCCGCACGAGGGCGCGTTCGAGGCGAGACGTCACGGACGATCTGTGAAGCTCGAGCGCCTCGTGATCGTGACCACGCCACAAACCGAGCGGATCTTGCGCGCGTTGCTCTCCTCGAGAAAGCTCCAGGTCTTTGACTACGAGCTCGCGATGCTCGCCGGGCGCGATCGCTTCCTACGAAAGCCCGTCGAGGATATCTTCATCTCCGAGCCATCGCTGCACGTGATCGAGCTGCGCGGTGATCATTTCCATGGTGTGCTCGGGCTGCTTCCTCACGTGACGCCCCCTCCGGGGAGGGTGCGCCTGAGGTTGTTGCATATGCAGCGCCCGTTGCTCGAGCTCGAGCGCGTGGTGCCGCTCGGGCAGTTTTTGGCGGTCGTCGACGCGGACGCGATCCAACCGACGAGTGATTGGAAGGGAGCGCGCGAGGACGCGGTCTTTGACGACCTCGTGTCGCGCGTCGAGCGCGCGACACGCGAGGCGTTGCATAGCTGGCTCGACCAACTCGCGAGCGCTCCAGAGCGGCTGCTCGAGCAGCCGCTCGAGTGGTTGCTGTGCATGAGGCTCGTCGACATGCTCCTCTCGGAGGAGGTCGTCGACGTGACGCGTCAGAACCGTGAAGCGCGCAGGGCGCGCGAGGCTGCGGTGTTCAAGGTCGCTTCCGGGGGGGGGATCTCCTTCGAGCAATACTCCAACAGGATCCGCACCAGCGAGGATCTCTTCTTCTGCATGCACCCTGTGCCAGAGGATCTCGAAGAGCACTTGGCCGAGCATCATATCCCGGCCTCCGAGGTTCTTGTTGTCCCTCAGAACATCGCCAGGGTGGGGGAGTGGCTCGGGCAGCTCTTTCCCGGAAAGCACAGAATCATCGAGGCGCGTGACTTTGGCGCCTTGCGCGCGCGGCTCGAGGCCGCGCGCGACGCGTTCATGGCGAGGCCGTTGCAGGAGCTCGACCTCGAAGGGGAGCCGCTGTCAAAGCGCCGGATCGCTGACGAGCTCACGCGTGGCGTGGTCGGGGTGATGCTCGACGCATCTTCGCATCTCGCGACAGGTCGCGCCCGGTTGACCTTGCTCCATCGCTCGAGGCTCGTGACGACGCTCGAGATCAATATCCCGCTTGGCAGAGCCGAGGCGCGCTTTGACGTCGATCATCTGATCGATTGGGAGCGTTCAGACGCGGTCAGCGTGCATGTCCGCCACGAACTCGAGCGGCGCACGGAGCGCGTCGTGCTCGAGCTCTTGCTCGAGCTTATCGAGGCCGCTACCCAGGACCCAGGTGGTCTCGATGACGAGGTTCGCGACATGTTGCGCGCTTACCTCTGGCGACTGAGAAAGGACCCGCCGCGCGCGCTGGGTAAAGTGCGCGAAGCGCTCGGGCAGGCGCCGCTATACCAACGCGCCGATGCGTTGTGGTTGAATGAAGAACAGATCATCTTCGAGGCCGCTGGAGAGAGCGGGAGCTTGCACGCCATTTTTCTTGGCGAAGAGGATCTGCTCCCGCTCTCTCCAGAGGACCCGCGTATGCGGACCGGGGCTCCGATAACGTTTGCCTCTTTCCACGAGCGTGATTTGTTCGCGAGCACCTTCCCCGATATCGATCTCATGGGGAGTGTGCCGGAGCGACCCGAAGAGGATGCTCCTGATGGCGGGGCATCCTCCTCGCGTGAGGAGGCAGAGGGCGATGATGAGAACGCGATGGTTGCGCCCGCGAGTATCACGCGCGCGGGCGAAATCACCGAGCAGCTCTCGGCGCTGCTTGTCGAGATGTGTGGAGAGCACCACGCGTGGCTCGAGACGACGTTGATGCACGGGTTGAGCGTCGAGGCGCTCGCCTCGCGCCATCTGGTCGCGAGCGCCTCGAGCGATCTCGTGTTGGTCGATGCGGAGCATCCCGCGACGCATTATGCTCTCGAGAGCGAGGGCGATCCTGTGGCGCTCGCGATGTTGACCTCCTGTGTGTACTCGGCGATCAACCTCTTCTGGGAAGAGGTCACCGATCGCGACGAGATCGAGGCGCAGGCGTGGCTTTCCAGGACGCTGCTCGAGGATCTCGAGCGCAGCGAGAGGAGATAGAGGGGATATGGGGCAGCTCGATGATTTGCTCGGCGAACTCGCCAGCGAGGGAACGCGCGCGGCGAGTGGTAGTTTTGGCATCGACGCCGACCGCGCGCGCGAGAAGATGCAGAAGTTCCAGCTCGCCAATCCTTACGCCTATGTGCTCGAGCTCGTGCAGGCGGCGCATCTGCTCGGCGCGAGCAAGATCGATATCGAGGTCGACGCCGACGAGCTCTGGATGACGTTTGATGGCGAGCCGTTCTCGCCAGCAGAGCTTGGCGAGATCTACTCGGCGGCGATGGGTTCTCGCGAGAGCGCGAGAGCGCGCGCGAGCTGGCATATCGCCATCGCGTTCAACGCGCTCTCGCGGCTCGACCCAAAGATCATCTCGATCACGGCCGCGGACGCGCAGGGGCAGGGGACGAGGCTCGATTTCACGAGCGAGAAGGACTTCGAGGTTATTGACCTCGAGGGGGATCACGACCTCGAGGCCGGGCATATGCAGGTTTACGTTCGCGAGCGGGCGCGCCTGAAGCACCTCGAGGAGTTCTTCACCAAGTTCTATGGCTCCTTGCCCGAGCTCTCGATCCTCAACAAACACTGCGGATTCGCCGAGATCCCGATAAGCGTCAATGGAGAAGTGATCTCCGGCGGGCTAAAGCCTCCAGAGTGGCTCGAGCGCTATCACACCTTCGAGCGCGAAGG
>Ga0208061_100029_pt1 | contig 44564 bp, 20 predicted proteins | sample DeeseametaMP0555_FD_184209 | JGI IMG/M metagenome (GOLD analysis project Ga0208061, IMG submission 184209) | Marine microbial communities from the Deep Atlantic Ocean - MP0555 (SPAdes) | ecosystem: Environmental > Aquatic > Marine > Oceanic | place: South Atlantic Ocean | collected 2011-01-23 | reverse complement strand
GTCGCCCGCAGCGCAAGCAGGGACGGTGTCATCCGGGTTGCAGGGGTCGAGGTAATCGGGCGTGCCGTTGTTGTCCTCGTCATCATCGGAAGGATCGCCGTTCATGTTGGCGTCTTCGTCGGAAGTGAGGACGCCGTCGCCATCATCATCGGTGTCGAGGTAGTTGGGGATGCCGTCGCCGTCGGTGTCATCATCCACGGGCCCACCCATCATGTTGGGGTCCTCGTCGATGGTGTCCACGCCGTCGCCGTCATCGTCGGTGTCCTCGAAGTTAGGCGTCCCGTCGTTGTCTGCGTCGTCGTTGGTGTAATCGCCGTCGCCGTCGGTGTCCTCGTCGCTATTACTCACGCCATCGCCATCGACGTCGCCATCAGGGCCGTCGTTGTCATCGGCGTCGAGGAAGTCGGGGATGCCGTCGCCATCGGTGTCATCGTTGAAGAAGTCACCGTCGTTGTTCACATCCTCGCTCGCTGTGGATTTGCCGTCGCCATCATCGTCGGCGTCGAGCGCATCGATGGTGCCGTTGTTGTCCGTGTCGAGCGGGTTGTTCACATCGGGCACTTCCTGACCGTCGAGCACGCCGTCGCCATCCGAATCCTGATTGCTCGGGTTGGTGCCCACCTGAGCCTCGTCGGCGTTTGTGAGGCCGTCCATGTCCGTGTCGCCCGTGGGGCAAACAAGCACGGTGTTGTCAGGCACGCATGGATCGACAGGATCGGGATCGGTGTCGTTTGGCGTGCCGTCGCCGTCGGTGTCTCCTGTGGAGCAAGCCGGCGAGAGAGGATCAGGATCGCAGGGGTCGAGGTAGTCGGGCGTTCCATCCGCGTTGGAATCATCGTTGGTGGGGTCGCCATCCATGTCGATGTCTTCGTCCGCAGTCAGGACGTTGTCGCCGTCATCGTCGGTATCCAGGTAGTTCGGCGTGCCATCGCCATCACTATCATCGTTTGTGGGATCGCCGTCGTTATCGCGATCCTCGTCAGCGGTGTCGATGCCGTCGTCGTCATCGTCGGTGTCCTGGAAGTCAGGCGTGCCGTCGTTGTCCGTGTCATCGTTGGTGTAGTCGCCGTCTCCGTCGATGTCCTCATCTGCGTTGCTCACACCGTCGCCATCGACGTCTCCATCAGGGCCATCGGTGTCATCGGCGTCGAGGTAATCAGGCAGACCATCACCATCCGAGTCATCGTCGGTGTAGTCACCGTTCATGTTGACGTCTTCGTCGGCGGTCAGGATGCCGTCGCCGTCGTCATCATTGTCGAGGTAATTTGGCGTGCCGTTGTTGTCCGTGTCGTCATCGGTGTAATCCCCGTCGCCGTTCACGTCCTCGATCACGTTCAGAATCCCGTCTCCATCCGCGTCAGCGAGCGGGCCATCAAGGTCATCGCTGTCCAGGTAATCCGGGATGCCGTCTCCATCCGAGTCATCGTCGGTGTAGTCGCCGTTGTTGTTCACGTCCTCGTCGAGCGTCGGCTTCCCATCCTCGTCATCATCGGCGTCCAGGTAATCCGGCGTCCCGTCGTTGTCCGTGTCATCGTTGGTCGGGTCGAGGTCCAGATCCAAATCCTCGAGCACGGTCAGGATGCCGTCACCGTCATCATCGCTATCGAGCGCATTGATCGCGCCGTCGTTGTCCGTGTTCAGCGGGTTGTTCACGTCACCGCCAACCTCGGTGCCATCATCGACGCCGTCGCCGTCGCTATCGCGGTTACCAGGATCGGTGCCAAGAATGGCTTCTTCAGCGTTTGTGAGGCCGTCCATGTCTGTGTCCGCGGTGGGGCAGGCGAGTATCGTGTTGTCTGGGTTGCAGGGGTCGGTGGGATCAGGGTCGGTGCCGTTCGGGACGCCGTCGCCGTCTGTATCACCGGTAGGACATGCGAGCGCCTGATCATCAGGCGTGCAGGGCTCGAGACGGTCCGGCGTGCCCGATGCATCCGCATCGCCTGGCTCGTTGACCGAGAGCGTGCCGTCGTTGTCGTCATCATCATCGAGGTAATCGGGCGTGCCATCACCATCGGTGTCGTCGTCGGTAGGATCGAGGTTGGCGTCGAGGTCTTCAGCTGTGGTCAGGATGCCATCGCCATCGTCGTCGGTGTCGAGCGCGTCGATGGTGTTATCACCGTCGGTATCGACGGGGTTGTTCACGTCAGCGCCGACCTCGGTGCCATCATCGACGCCGTCTCCATCACTGTCGCGATCGTTGGGGTCAGTGCCGGTGATATTGGTCTCTTCCTCGTTTGTGAGGCCATCCATATCGGTGTCGCCCGTCGGGCAGAGGATAAAGTTGGCGTCAGGATCGCAGGGGTCGAGGTAATCGGCGGTGCCATCGACGTTGGTGTCATCATCGGTGGGATCGCCGTTGCCGTTCACGTCCTCGGCGATCGTATCGACGCCATCGTTGTCATCGTCGGTGTCGAGGTAATCCGGGGTGCCATCGCCGTCGGTGTCGTCGTTGGCAGGGTCGAGGTCGCCGTTTCGATCCTCGACGATATCGGGGACGCCGTCGGAGTCCGTGTCGATCGTATCGCACGCCGAGTTCTGGAGGAGGATGTCGTCGATGGAGAAGCCGCAAGCGCCCGAAGGCTCCATCGCGTCGAAGGAGAGGCGCGTGGTGGCGCTGGTGGCCTCGAAGGTGAACTCGTAGGTCTCCCAATCAGCGGCGGCGCTGTTGAAGTTGACGTCGGTAGAATAAATCCGGCGCGTGTGGGGCTCGGCAGGCGTCGCAGGATCTGCGGCGGTGGCCTGAGCGGTGGCGCCATTCGGGTTGCAAGCGTTGTTGTAGGCGCCACGGAAGACGATCGTATAGCGCTGTCCGACAACCGTCGAGATGTCCTGGTAGATGCCGCCTTGATTTTGCCTGTTCAGGTCAACAAGCTGCTGACCTTCAGGCGCTATGCCCTGACCAGTATTATTCGTGCGGTGAATATCGACGTTATCATCGAAACTAATCCACCCATCCGGGGTGACCGGAGAGCTCGTCACGTTGCCGACATTCGGCAGCTCGAAGTTGGGGTTGGTGATGATCGAATCGTCTGCCAGACAGGAGTAACCGAACTCCTCGGTGCATGTCGAGCTGCAACCATCGCCGTCGGCGGTGTTGCCATCGTCACAGGTCTCGTTGAGCGCTGCGTCGGTGAAGCCATCGCCGCACGCATCGCGAACGAGCACCTCGATCGTCGTGGTGCCCTGCCCTGTGCCATCGTCGGCGGTCAGCTCGACGGTGTAAGTGCCAGCGGTAGAGAAGGTGTACGTATCACACACGGTCTCGGGCGAGCTCGTCGTCATCCCATTTCGCACCGTGGGGTTGGCGGTATTCGCTTCCCAGGTAAACGAGTAGGAAGAGTTGGCCATCGACGCGCTGGAGATGGTGCCACAGATCTCGATCGGCCTGCCGACCGTCGCCTCGGTGTCGTAGGCGTTGGCTGTGGGCAGCGCATCGTAGGTAAGCGTCAGCGGGATCGAGGTGTCAATGAGCGTGAAGTTTCCGCTCGAGTCGTAGTAATAGATCTCGTCGATCCCGAAGAGGTTGGTCTCATCGAAGTCGATGGTCACTTCCCAGTCGGTGTCATCGGGGAACGCCCCGAGGATGCCACCATCGGTGTTGTTCCCAAACGCCCACCGGCCACGCGCGGTGGTCGGCGTGGGCTTTGTAAACTCACCGCCATCGTCCGAGAGCGTCACCGTCGTCGTCGTGGGGACGCCCGTGATGTCGAGATAGACACGCGCAGCAGGCTGGGCGATCCCTGTCGTCGTCAGGTCGATACCGTACGTCATGATCAAACTGATCGGGACGTTTGGCTGGCTGACGTCGTGATGGAAGAGCAAGAAACCCTTGCGCACCTCCTCGATCCCCATATGCGATGAGGCCGACCGAAAGTCGTAGTAGGTCTCGGCGGTGCTCGCCGTCTTGACGACGGGGACCTCGACGCGCGTGCCGTCGGGTTGCGTCAACACGAAGGTGCGCTGCTGGAGCGTCACCTGGGGTTGCGCCTGAGCAACGCTCGATGTGGCCATCGCAGCGCTCGAGATGCAAAGCATCGCGAGCAACTTCGCGAGCTTGCCAACGCTCGTGCTTTGGCGATTGGTGAGAGAACTTCTCATACGTTCTTCTCCTGGATGACATCGTGTGGGATGAGTGTGGCGGGCATTACAGGCAACCAACGGAGCGTTGGTGTGCGCATGTCTCGATACATCTTGCATCTTTTATAAGCAAGATTACATGGATCACATCGAAGAGGCAAAAATGGGATGGGAAGATCGCTGGAGAGAAGGGAAAACGGGTTGGGATGCAGGCGCGCCATGTCCTGCGCTCGTGGACTACCTCTCGAGACATCAGGATAACGAACGGACAGGCAAACGCGCGCTCGTCCCGGGTTGCGGTTCTGGCTACGACGCCTTCGCGCTCGCCGAGACCGGGTTCCAGACTACCGGCCTCGACCTCGCGCCCACGGCGGCCTCGCGATTTCGCGACCTGCGCGACAGCAAGGGCCTCGACAAGACGCAGGCAGATATCCACATCGGGGACTTCTTCGCCTGCCAATTCGAGCACCGCTTCGACCTGATCTGGGACTACACGTTTCTGTGCGCCATCGATCCTCGAAGGCGCACAGACTGGGCAGAGAAAATGCGCGAACTGATCGCGCCTGAAGGGGAGCTCTTGACGTTGATCTTCCCAGTGATTATCGAGGATGAGAGCGCCACCACGCACGAGGATCAAGGGCCGCCATACAGGCTCCACCCCGTCGTGGTCGCCGACCTACTCGAGGGGCACTTCGAGCAAATCTCGCTCGAGGAGATCACGCGCAGCCACCCGGGCCGCGAAGGGATGGAGTGGTTGGCGCGTTGGCGACCGATTTGAATCAGAGGAGGACGCGATGAGTGAATCGATAGCGATCGGGTTGATCTCGGACACCCACAGTTGGCTCGACCCGAGCGTGGCCGAGGTCTTCGCGCACGTCGACCACATCATCCACGCGGGTGACATCGGCAACGAGAAGGTCCTCGAGGAGCTCGAGGAGATCGCGCCCGTGATCGCGGTTCGCGGGAACATCGACGGTGGTCCGCTGCGGTTTCTGCCGCTCGAAGCCTTCCTCGAGGTGCATGACAAGCGCATCGCCGTGCGTCATATCGCAGGCAACCCGAAGCGCCCCAACAAGGCCACCCGCGATCTTATCGCCAGGGAGAGGCCCGATATTCTCATCGTGGGCCACAGCCACATCCCGGTCGTCGCCAAGGTGCACGGGACGCTCTGGATCAACCCCGGCGCGGCGGGTCGCGAGGGGTTTCATGACGAGCGCTTCGCGGCCAGGATCTATGTCGACACCGAGAGCGGCGAGGTCACGATGGACCGCGTGCACTTCGGGCCGCGCATCCAGATCATGCATTGACGCCATGCGCCTTTACGAAGAGGCGTGGAGGCCATTAAGATGTCGCCCAGTCAAAAACCCAATGACTCCTGGCGAGCACCTTGGCCCGCGCGAGTCTGTATGTATTGAAAGGATGTCATGAGTCGAATGTTTTCCAGGTACTCTCTGCTCGAAGGCGCGACGATCACCGTATTGGGCGCGCTCCTCTTGCCGCTCGCTGGGTGCGGAACACCGGATTACTGCGAGGATCAAGGCCCCAACGGTTTCGACACCTTTCGAAACAAGGAGTGGATTCCTTACTGTCAGGAGTTCGAGACCAGACTCAGCGACCCGTTGAGCTACGAGCTGACCGATCTCACGGACACCTTCTCGGATTTCCCCGAGAAGTCCGCCGAGATGAAGAAGCAGCTCTCCGCATGGGAAGAGCCAGAGGCTTGCTTCGAGACCAAGATGGAGCAGCTCGAGCTTCGCAGGTTGGAGTCTTGCCTCGAGTACGACGCCGAGACCGAGTCGAAGATCCAGCGCGCCTGGGAAATCCGCGCCAACCCCTGGATCGAGGACTACGAGAAGAAGGTCAAGCGGCTCCAGCGCCAGCTCGGAGACCTCAAGATCGAGGCGACGCGTATCGAGGAGAAGGTCACGCAAAAGTTCGACCTCAACGCGCCGATGGACAACAAGATGGTCCTCGAGTTCGGCGCGTCGATCAGCGAAGTCGAACCTCAGATCAGCGCCATCGACAAGGCCAAGCTCGACTACGAGCGCTTCGTCTCTTCCTCGATGGCCAACCCGAGCCTGAACACATTCATCGAAGAGAACTACGGCGAGAAGATCCAGGAGATCCTCAAGGAGCACGAGGATAACCGCTTCGCCATCGCCAAGCTGCGCGGTCAGGAGCGCTACTTCACGTATGCCTCGAACACCGTCGGCAAGAAGTGCATCGAGGGTCCTAGCGCGCGCAAGGAGGACAAGATCCTTCGCAAGGTCCTCAAGGAAGAGTTGTCCAAGAAGAAGGCAGGCAAGACCATCCACGTCAGCGACAAGATCACCAAGTCCACCGACGAGGAGACCAGCGCTCAGGTCGAGACGATCAAGGGCTTCTTCTGCGGCACGCGCGCAGAGGAGAATCAGTTCGACGGCAAGCCCGAGATGTGCAGCCAACATCACTTCGAGGTCAAGCGCATCCGCCCCGCTGGCGAGCGCCGCTGGAAGGATTGGCAGGTTGTCGAGGTCAAGGAGGGCGAGGTCACCGAGGGTGTCGATTGCTCCCTGCTCGATCGCGGCAAGTAATTAAGCCCCTCTGAAGCGCTAAAATCAGTGGCAAAAAAGAAGAGGGCCTGATGTTTTTAACATCAGGCCCTCTTCTGCGTTTTCGTCACGTCGACATCAGCCGCACGACATCACTTCATCCCTTCGATCACTGTGGCATCCTCGGGGATGGCAAAGAACGAGAGGGGGAGCTCTGGCTTGAATGAGACCTGGGACATCTCGGAGTTGGTGGCGAGCTCGAGGGGTTTGTTGCCCTCGACATCCCACTTGAACGTGCGGAAGGTCTTGGCGAACGTGATCCCATCGACGGTTTGAGCGCCATCGTACTTCATGAACTTCTCTGGCGAGTGCCCGCCATCGGGGAAGAAGCCGGGGTAGGACACCACATAGCGCACGCCACCGACCGCCTTGGTCTCGCGATCGATGTAGACGATGTAATAATCATCGGGAGCGTCGCCCGTGCCCGCCTCGAAGGTCGCCTTGACCAGGTCATAGGTGCGATCCTCGAAGGTGATCTCGCCAGCCTCGGCGAGCTTGACGCCCTTGTCGGCGAAGACAAAGGGAACCGCCACGAAGTAGTACGGCGTCAGTGACCAGAAGCGAGGGTTGATCGCCTCGTCATCATAGGTCTTCCACGCCTTCTCGCCATCCCAACCGAACTTGTTCTCGGCGTTGTCTGGGGCGTGGTGCACAGCGAGCGAGCGCCATGTGTCGATGGTTTGCACGGAGTCGCGAACCTTCTTGCCGCCCACGGGCGCGTAGCGAAAGCGGAACTCGAGCGGGCCATTGGCGTACCACTTCTCCAACCCACCATGCTTCTTGATCGCCGCTGCGATCAACGCGCCGGGCTCACCTGCTGCGGCGAGGCGCTTCCTTGACTCCTCGGCGCGCGTCTTGACCCAGGCTTCCGAGGGTGCTGCCTTTTCGGCGGACTGAGACTCTGCCGCGCTCTGGGATTCGCTGGCAGGCTGAGACTCGGGTGAGGCTTCTTTGACGGCGCCCTGTGTGGTTTGGGTCGCCGCGGCGGTCTCTGCGGGGACGGCGTCTGGCTTGGTGTCCTCGTTCTTGCAACCGAACGTGGAGGTGAGCGCCAGCGTCGCGACGCAAGAGACAAGCAGCGTGGTTTTCAATCGCATAGAGTCCATTTCTCACTGGAGTTTTGGGAGAGCAGCACGCGAGGCCGCTCGCGGGTCGTAACATCGTGCACACGAACGCGATGCTTTCAAGCTCAGGGGGTCCCCTTATCTGGCTTGGAGGCCGACGTTTTCGGGGAGGGGATGAAGTAGTCGCTGGGGAGATCGACGCCGTACTCGGCGCTCTCGATGGTCATCATATGGAGGACACTATCCTTGTCCTCGAGATCTGCGATCCTGATTCGACCTGGAACCCACAACCCCTGGACCTGCTTGTAATCCTCGTAGTGCGCGGCGCCCTGGATACGCTTCCCAAAGTCCCGCACCGTGTACTGCAAGATCCCTAGCCGCCCGGTGTCCTGTTCGATCCAGGCGACATACTGATCGATCTCGCTCGAGGGTTCGACGCTGCCCCAGGTGATATACACCAGATCGTAGGTCTTGCCGTGCAGCTCGCGGGTTCCCGCGTAGGCCACATACTGGCCTTCGTGCAATCGGAACGCCGCCTCGTAGAAGTATTGCACCGTGGGCAACCAAAACCAGATGTCCTTATCCCCGCCAAACTCGGGCTCGCCACCGGGCGCGACCGTATAAGTGGCCCAGTTCTGGATTCCCCACGCGCGCCCTTTCCAGTCGCCGTCGACAAAGGTCAGGCGAGAGTTCTCGGTGCCGAGCAAGATGTCCTGTTGGAGGGTGGTGCCGTTTTCTGGCCAGGGCATGATAGCGGCGCGTGTGATCGCGCCAGGCCAGCGGTCCGTCAGCGTGATCCGCGCGGTGCGATGATTTTTCCAGGTCTCGAGCCCGCCATGCGCGTCGAGTGATTTTGCGAGCAGCGCTCTGCCCTCTTCGACTCGATCGGCCGGGAGCGCGCTCGTCTCCGCGAGCGGTTCGGGTCGAATATCACGCAAGGCGCACGCTGATAGGAGGAGCGAACACGTGGCGAGGGCGAGGAGGGGGAACAAACTGCGTGAATGCATGGGGCGCCTGCGGTCGAGAGAAGGGAAGCAGCACGCCTCGGTTATGCGGTGGGGGTTCGGGTGGTTTCAAAAATCACCCGGCGATGCGCACGTTTCCTTCCACGCTCAGATCGAGCACCAGCCTCACGCCTCCGAGCGCAGCGATCGGGCCGCTCTTGCCGCTCGAGATCAGCTGTTCGCCATCACTCTTCGAGATTTTGACGCCATCCTGCTCGTACCACACCACGAAATCACAACCTTCTCGCCAGCGAGCGCAACCCCAACCGCGCTTCCCTTCGATGATATGCCCCTGCTTGCACTTGGGACAGGTGATGCTGTCGGCGGCTGGCGACGCGGGTTGGGGTTGCGCTCGCTGGCGAGTCGGGCGGGATGCAGCGGCCTTGTCTGTTTTTTTGCTGGAGGCGCGCTTTGGCTTGCTCTTCTCACCATCACTGGTGCTGGAAGAAGAGGACGAATAGCTGTTCTCGAAGACCATCTCGACCTTGCCCTCGGCGTCGAGCTTGAGCGCGGCCTCGAACTTGTTGCCCTTCTTGGAGCGAAACCCCTTGAGGGTCTTGCTCGTCTTCCCCGAGAGCAGGACCTTGACGAGGTTCTTCGAGATCTTGCGTTTGGCGACAGACTTGAAGATGACGAACGTGCAATCGCGCCCGGTGGTGCACGTGTAAGCCTTGTGAGACTCGTAGACATCCTGGTTGCAGATGGGGCACTTGCCGAGGATCTCGCGATCCGAGACGAAGGCATCCTGTGGCAGGTCGATCTCTTGCTCGAGGAGCGCCTTGGTGACCTTCGCGGTGAGCTTGTTGACCTCCTGCATGAAGGTATCACGCGCGAGCTTGCCGTTGGCGACGCGCGTCAGCTTTGCCTCCCAGGAGCCAGTGAGCTTGGCGCTCTTCAGATCCTCGACGGGGACGGCCATGATCAGCGCGCGACCTCTGTCGGTAGGGACGAGGTTCTTCCCCTTGCGCTCGATGTAGCTTCGCTTGAGCAACAGCTCGATCGTGCCCGCGCGCGTCGCCGGAGTTCCCAGGCCACTCTCCTTCATCGCGCGGCGCAAGACCTCGTCGTCGAGGTTGGCGCCAGCGCGCTCCATCGAGCCGAGCAGGCTGTTCTCGTTAAAGCGCTTTGGAGGTTGTGTTTGTCCTTCGTGCAAGCGTTGCTCGGCGACGGCGACCTCATCCCCCTTGCTCACCGAAGGGAGGATAGGATCAGACTTCTTCCCCCTCTTTCCCTTCTTCGGATTATATTTTGGGGGAGGATCGACGACCTGCCAGCCCGCCTCTTTCCTGACGCGCCCCGAGGTGACAAACACATGCCCCTCGACCGCGGTCGCGATCTTGGTCGTGGCAAAGACCGCGTCGGGATAAAACGCGCCGAGAAAGCGACGCACGACGAGGTCGTAGATCTTCTTCTCGCCAGCGTCGAGCTTGGTCAGATCGGGCGCGCGGTCGGTGGGGATGATGGCGTGGTGATCGCCGACCTCGTTATCATCGACGATGCGCTTGGTGACCTTGAGCGGGAGGTCCGCGAGAAGGTCCTGACAGAAGTTGTCGTAAGGGGGCACCGAGATCTTGTCGATGATGCCTGGCAACCCCTTCTTCATATCCGAGGTCAGGTAGTTGGAGTCGGTACGCGGGTAGGTCAGCAGCTTGTGGTTTTCATAAAGGCTCTGCGCGATATCGAGGACCTTTTGCGCAGAAAACCCGAAGCGCTTGTTTCCCTCTCGCTGCAAGCTGGTCAAATCGAAAAGTGATGGAGGACGCTGGCGCACGTCCTTGTGTTGGACCTTGACGACCTTTCCCGTCTTGCCCTCGATCTCCTCGATGACCTTCTCTGCTTCTTCCTTCTTGAAGGTGCGATCCTGCTTCTTGTGCGTCCAGGTGCCCTCGTAGGTGGACTCGATCCCTTCGGGTTGCTCGCCAGCGTCGAAGGTGGCGTACACCTGCCAGAAGGTCTCGGGGACGAACGCCTCGATCTCGAGCTCGCGCTCGACGATCATGGCGAGCGTGGGGGTCTGGACGCGACCGACGCTCATGACCTCGGAGGCGCCGAGTTTTCGACACCGGATGGTGAGCGCGCGCGTGCCGTTCATCCCGACCAACCAATCCGCCTCGGAGCGACAGCGCGCCGCGTCCCCGAGCGCGTCGTATTGCTTGCCAGGTTGCAAGGCGCCAAACGCCTGGCGGATGGCGGTGTCAGTCATCGAACTCAGCCACAGCCTCTGCACCGGCTTTCTGGCGCGGCACAGGTCATAGACGTAGCGGAAGATGAGCTCGCCCTCGCGCCCGGCATCACACGCGTTGACGACCTCGGTGATGTCGGTGGAGTGGAGCTGTGACTTGAGGACCTTGAGCTGATCCCTGGCGCCGGAGCGCCCGACGAGCTTGAAGCTGTCAGGGATCATGGGGAGCTCGCTCGCGCTCCACTTCTTCCAGGCGGGGTTGTAGGAGTCTGGTTCGGCCAGCGAGGCCATGTGCCCGAAGCACCAGGAGATGCGGACGTTTTTGCCCTCGATGTATCCCTGGTGTTTGGACTTCGCGCCGAGCACGCGCGCGATATCGCGCGCGACGCTCGGCTTCTCTGTGATGATCAACCGCATCGAGGATCTGCCTTCATGGCATGGAGGTTGTTCGAGCCAGCGAACGGGTTACACGAGCGGGCGCAGTTCTTCGAGGAAGGATGCGCCGAGCTCGCGATCGGTCATGTAAATGAACGCGGCCCAACCGAGCAAGGTATAGAGCGACTCGTCGGCGCGGAGCGGCTTCCCTTGCTTGGCGTTATGGAGCGCGGCGCGCAACATGCGACGTGTTTCGCGAGGAACGCGCGGTTTGCCAGCGCCGTTGACGACAAGCCCCGTGACGCGTTGGCTCGCGCCCTTGCGCATGACGCGCGTCTTGTCCGGGTGGAGCGTGAAGCCCTCGTCCGCGATGATATGCTTCATCGCGCCCATGAGCTTGCCGAAGTTGGGCTTTCCCTTCGTCGAGTTCGGGAGCGAGAAGGTCAAATCATCGGCGTAGCGCGTGTAACGCCAGCCGAGTGATTCTGCCAACCCGGTCATCCTGCGATCGAGCGAGAGGCAGAGTGTGTTGGTGATCCCTGGCGATGTGGGCGCGCCTTGCGGCAGACATCGCGGCCCGAGCGCCACGTAGCGCAGCTCGTCCTCGTGCTTGATCACCTCGCGCGGGGGCTCGGTGCAGAGCAGCGCGAGCAAGGTCGCGATCTGCTCGCGGTAGCCTGCCTTGCGGAAGACGCCCTTGACGCGTGGGAAGGTGACCGTGGGGAAGAAGTCCTCGAGGTCGACCTTGATGATGATCTTGGAGTTTGTGTGCTGGCTGGCGTTGGTCAGGATCGAGCGACCCGGCACGAACCCGTGCGCGGCGCCATGGATCGGCAGGCGCTCGACGATCTCGCGAAGGATCCAGCGCTGGGATGCCTTGAGCATTGGCTTTGGCGCCCAGATCGCGCGGGTGCCACCGGAGCGCTTCGGGATGGTGAAGCGCTCGTAGTGGACTTGCGTGGCGACCTCGCGGTGATACGTCAGCCAGCGAAGGTGCTTGATGTCGAGATCGAGCAGCTCGGCGAGTTGCTTTGGCTTGTCGATCGCGGGGAGTTCGTTCTCCTGGGCGCGCTCCTCGGCGCGGGGGTGGTCATACTTGTCCCAATCCCACTCCTCGTTCCAGAAGATCCCTTCGCCGAGGTGGACGAGGTTGTTGGCCTTGTAGGCCTGCCACGTCTCCTTGAGCATCTCGACCCTGGCGGCTGCCTCGGCCTTGAGCTTCTTCTTGTATTCACCAAGCTCGCGCTTGGACATCAATGAGGCATCGCGCCGCGGCACGAGCAAGCCTTGCTCCTCGAGCTTTCGCTCGATGTAAGCGTCCCGGCTGCCCGCGTTGCGGATATCGCCCCAGATCTTCTCGATTTCTTCGGTCGTCTTGTCGGCCATGGTGCTCTTTCTACTTCTGCCTATTCAGTTTTGGCGAGGCTTTCGCCCAATACCAACCACTTCATTCCAGGATACCGTCGCTCTTTCGAGCGCTCAGGCAGCCGTGGCGTCCATGTAACCCTTGCTCTCGAGATCGCGGATGCGATCGAAGTAAGCCTGTCTCGCGTCATCGATGTTGTTAAACATCAGGTTCTGCGAGCGAAGCTTCTCCATGCGGCGCAAGCCCCAGCGGATCTTGAGCCGCCGCTCCTCGAGTGAGATCTGGTAGACGTCTTCGCCCTTCTCGTGCCGCTTGACGTAGGTGCGCGTCTCGTAGGTGATGCTCCCCTTGCCTCGCTCGGCGGCGCGCTTTTGCTGCTCCTCGGCGATCTTCAGGCGCAGCGCGATCAAGGGCGCCGAGGGGCCCTCCTTGAGCTGGTGCTTCCTGAAGAATGGCGAGGTGTCATCCACACGCTTGACGCGACCTTCCTCGTCGATCGTCATCTCGCAGCGGTACTCGCGACGGTCCGCCTCGACGGCGACCTCGCCGACGTACTGCGTGCCGACGCCGATGATCCTGTTGGTGGAGACGATCTTGACGCTGCCGCCCTTTCCAGCGAGCAGGTCGTGCGCCAGACGCTCGCGTGCGTTTCGATACTGGAGCGCGTCCAGATCGATCTGCTCGGAGACAGGGCGCAAACGATACACCTCGCGCGCCAGGTCATACATCAACTGCCCGTTCTGGCAGCCGACCTGGAGCGCCTCGCGCAAATCGGCGCGGCCGATGTTTAGCCCTTCGGAGAGATCCTCGAGCGAGGCGAAGAAGCGCTGATCTTTTTGCAAGAAGGTGATCACCTTCTCGAGGTTCTGCGTCGACTTCGTGGTGCGAGGCAGCAGGGTGTCGAGCCCCAACGCCTGCGACCAGTTCGACGCGGTGAACCCGGTCAAGCCGATGGTAAACGTGATCGGCCCACAGCGGAGCACGTAAAAGCTTGGCAACCCGGTGCCGAGCAGGTGCACGTCCACCGAGTCGATGAACGGGAGCAATCTGCGCAGCAGCTGCAACCTGCGGCGGCCCCAGATGCGAATCACCTGCGCCACGCGCCCCTTGTAGGGAGCATGAGAGGTCTCGATGACCTCCTCCCAGGGCTCGAGCACCAGGCGAGGATGCTCGCCAGGGACAAGCTCGACGCGGATGGCGCGACCACCTTTTTTATGGTCCGCGTTCAAGCGCAGGTGGCGCAAGACATTGTAGAGGTCCACCGGCGCCAGCGAGAACGTCTTGTGCGGGAGCGTCGCTGATGCCTGGACTTGCAGAAACCCGCGAAGCCAGGTGTTCGGCACGTCGACCTTCTTCTCTCTGGCGGCTGGCGCATCGCCCGTCTGGACGACGACCTCGTCAGGTCCGATCGAGAGCCGCGTGTCGCGATAACTTCGCATGCGACGCACGGAGTCGTGCAGCTCGTCGGAGAAGTCGATGTTGGTCGTGCCATAAGTCACGTCCCCCTCGAGCTCGAGCGCGCTCCAGTCGATGCTCATCCTGGCGTAAGAACCCTCGTCCTTACTGAAGACCTCGAAGAGCAACTGATCGGGGTGCGCGGTGATGATCGGATCGAGCAGGAACCAGCCCGTGGCGTCGTTCTTCTCCAACCACTCGAAGTACTCGCGCTGTGCCTGGAAGACATTGGCGCCGCCGCTACCACCGCTGGCGCTCTGGCGCTGGTAGGCCAGATACGCGGTGCGATCCTTTGGCTTTCGGCGGTTGTCCGATTGCACGACCTGATAGAGCACGCTCAACGCCTCGCGCATGGCGAGCGGTTCCTTGAGGGAACCGAGCACGCGCACGGCCTGCCGCTTGCGGTTGCCAAAGAGCGCGACGCGAGCGCCCTCGCCCTCGTCGAGCACCTGGCTGGTGCCCGCATACTCGAGCGCGACGGTGGTCGAGGCCTCCGTGGTCGCGACCTCCTCGGTCGAGCCATCCTCCACGGGAGCCTGCTGTTGTTCGTTGTTGGTCTCTTCACTCATGCGCTCACCTCATTGCTCGACTCTTGTCGACGTGCGCGGGCGCGTCGGGCGCGCCTGAGCGCGCGCCACGCCGACTTACGAAGCTCCTCGTCCTCTTCTTCATTGGTGCCCACTGCGATGAGCAGCGCGTCGACCGCTTCGGTCGCGATCTCGGCGAGTCCCTCGATGGCGCCGAGCCTGATCTCATCACTCAGCGAGTGATCCTCTAGCGTCGTGGCGAACCCTTCGACGTCCTCGTTTTCGGCCATGTGTCCGAGCACCACACCCTGGAGGTGGATGCTGCCTGCGCCCTTGCGCAGGACCTCCTGTGCGGCCTCTTCGCCGCGCACGAACAGGCGGTTAAAGGTCGAGGCATCCTCGAGCGTATCGGAGAGGATCTCTCTGGCGCGCTCGGGGTCGATCTGTCGCAGGCTCGTGGCGGCGAGCTGGCGGAGGTTGGCGTCGTTGCCATGGACAAACGCTTCCAGGACCTCGACGCCGCGTTGCCCGACCCACTCGGAGCTCAGGGCGATAAGGGCAGCGTGTTGGATCTCTCCAGCGCGCGGCGCCTGCGGCACTGACGCGGCCCTGGCGATGGCGTCGAAGCCAACCTCGAGGCGACCGCATGCCCAGACGAGCAGCTTGTAGCGATCGGTCGCGCCTTCGAGCAAGGGCTGACCATGACGCTGATTCGAGAGCACGAGCTTGCGCGCCTCCAACCATTGCCCGTGCGCCTTTTCAGTGGCGGCGACGAGCGTGTCGCCATGTTTGGCGGCGCTCTTTCCAGCGCGGCCAACGATCTGCGCGGCGACAGTCGCCGTGCGCGCCTCGTCCGAAGCGAGCAAGCTGACCACATCATCGACCGGGAGCGGCTCTCTGGAGAGCAGCGCGGTGACAAGCGGCGCGAGGAACTCGTCCTCGGCGCCCTCGCTGATTTTGGGCAGGACCTCGAGCAGCCGCGCCGCGTCTCCGCGCTCGCGCAATCGCTTGATCATGCCCTCTTGCGCCTCGAGCCAGGTGTACTCGGACTGCACGAGCGCATAATCCGGCTCGAGCGAATCCGGCCCATAGATACGGCGCAGGCTCGTCGCGGCCATGTCGACGACATCCGAATCATCCTCCTCGCCGCTCGTGACGATGCGCGTGAGGAGCTCGATGTTGGCCTGATCGTCGTTGTAACCGAGCATGTCGGCGGCGTGCTGACGCAACCACCAGGAACCTTCCCTGGCGCGCTTGCGGATGACCCGCCACGCCTCGCGCGTGTTGAAGAAGCGCAAGCCGGTGAGCGCGCTCCTGGCGAGGTCGTAGTCGTCCTGGTTCAAGCTGACGAGCAGCTTGAACACGTCGTCGGCGCGATCCGAGTTCGCCATGTGACCGATCGCCTCGGCGGCGGCAGGTCGCAGGTAGCTCTCCTCGTCCTGGACGATCTCGAGCAACAGGTCGAGCGCCTGAGGATCTCCGAGCTGGCCGAGCGCCACGATCGCGCGACGGCGTTGGTCGTAATCCTCCATGAAGTTCACGGCGGTCATCAGGACGCTGATGCCATCCTTCCTGCCCGCCAGCGCGAGCGCCTCGGCGGCGATAAACTGCGCCGTCGGAGAGCCATCGCGCAGCAACCTGAGCAAGACATCGGGCGAGCCATCGCGCTTCCTGAGGCGCCAGCCGATCGCCTCGATGGCGGCGTGCTGGATGTTCTCCTTGGAGAAGGTCGCCAGCGGCGCGAGGTACGCGTCGGCCGCCTTGGTGAGCGCCCAACGCGCTCGCGGCACGAGCATCTGGAGCATGCGCCCATCGGCCAGGCGGTACGCGATATCGAGCAGCTTCGCCAACAGGTCATCGTGGCGAGGTTGCTGCTTCTCGAGCCAGCTTCGATCCTCGCGCTCGTCCTCGGGGTCTTCGATGTACTGATCGTAGCCCGTGATCGTGAGCGCGGCCTGGAATGCTCCCCAACGGTTCACGTCGCGGTCGATGTAGTCGACCAGGCGGTCGAAGACGTTGCGGTCGCGGAAGCTCGCGGCGGCCTTCATCAGGATATCGACGTTCGCCGACCCTTCCTCGTCGTTGTCGATGCGATCGAGCATCTTTGGCGCCGCCGCAGAATCACCCAGTCGCTGCAACCCGGAGATCCCGCGGTTTTGCTCGTGGTAATCCTTGCGCTCGATCATCTCGAGCAACACTTGCAGCGCGGTCTGCTTCGCCTCGCCCTCGAGTGATTTCCTGGAGAGCTCCTCGGCGGCCGAGAAGCGCACATCCTCGAAGCGAGAGGTCATCGCCTGGATGACCGCATCCTTGGCGCCCTCCTCGGTCTCCCAACCTCGCACGAGGTTGTTGAGCGAGTCGCGGCGGAAGTCCTGTGACAGGGCGCCGAGGCCGATCTTCCAGACCTTTGCCCAGCTCGTGCGATCGGCCAACAACTTGGCCGCCTCGCGCTCGAGCCCGTCGGTCTTGGTCAACAAGACCTCGCGCAGCAACTGGTCGCCAGAGTCCCCCTCGCCACGCGAAGCGAGCAGCTCGAGACCGCGCGAACCCATGTCGGCGTGCCCCGTCGAGAGCGCCTCGTTCGAGAGCAGCTCGGCGGAGAACCCGAGGTCGAGCAGGTTGTCGAACGCCAGCTTGCGGACCTCGGCCTGATTATCACCGAGCGCGAGCAACATCACGCGCTCGACCTCGACGACGAAGTTCTCGTCTCGTTTTGCCATCGCGGTCATGCGACGCAGGGCGCCGAGTCGCACGGTGTCGCGGCTCGGATCTCGCGAGAGCCCGACGTAGGCGCCAAACACCAACTGCGCGAGCGCCTCGTCGAACTCGGCCTTCTCATCGCTCTGACCCGTGGCGCGCGCCACGGTGTCCTTGAGCAACCTCCAGGCGCGCTTGAAGCGCCCCTCGGTCTCTCCGGCCGAGACCGCTTGCTCTCCGCCAGCGCGTGACACCAGCGCGTCGAGCTCCGTGCCATAGCGGCGCTCGTAAATATCCCAGCGACGCTTGAACTCCTCGTCGCTCGCTGCTTCGAGCGTTTCGAGCAGGCGCGCGGCGCGGATCTTGACTTGAACAGAACCGAACGCCAGCGCGTGCGCCAGACGATCGATCGTCTCGGCGCCGACGGTGAATGGCTCCTTGCTCGCGCCGAGCAACGTGTTGAACGTGTCGTGGATGTACTTTCTAAACCCATCGCGGTCGGGGAAGACCTCGATCCCCATCGCCGCGAGCAGGCGAATGTCCGAATGCTTCGAGGAGAGCGCCGCCAGACACTTGTCCGGCACGCCATCATCCTCGGCGTACTCGAGCAACAGCAGTAACAGGAACGCGCGGTTCTTGAGCGAGGAGTGATCCACATCGAGGAAGGAGAGGAATTGATCCTCGGCGTCCTCGATGACGCCGAGCGCCGCGAGCAGCTTCTCGTCAGAAGATGCGTTGCCGCCAAAGACAAGCCCGGCAGCGAGCGAATCACCGTGATAGGCCAGCCCGAGCGCGGCCTCTTTCTTGACCGCGTCGTCCGCGTGGCGGACGACCTCGCGCAGGGTGTCGAGTGATTCGCGCCGCGAGGTCCAGACAAGCGCACGAACCGCCGCCTTGCGGATGTTCGCGTGCTTGCTCTCGATGAGCGGTCGGATCGACTCGCGCACGCTCGAATCACCCAACTCGGCGATCCCTTCGAGCGCCAGACATACGTGCGAGAGCCAGTCGCGATGGTCGCCAGCGTTGTTAGCCTTGTCAGGCTCATCCGCGGTCGCCAGCGCGACGAGCACAGGCAACGCATCGCCATCGCCCATGCCAGCCACGGCGCTCGCTGCCCGCACGCGAATATCCGCGTGCTTGCTCTTCATCGCCTTGACGAGCAGCGTGTGCGCGTCAGCGCGGACCAGCGCATCGACAGTGCGAGCGCGCACGCGCTGCGCGTCATCGTCGAGCGCGATCACCAACAGCTCCTCGAAGTCATCGAGCTTGCGCGTGGTGAGGTGCTCGACCGCCATCAGGCGAATGTCCTCGTAGCGGCTCGAGAGCGCCGAGGTGAGCGATTGCTCGCGTCGATCCTTCTTGGCCTTCTTGAGCGCGTACTCGAAGGCGTCGCGGCGAAGCTCGGCCTCGGGATCCTCGAAGAACTCGAGCAACATCTTCCAGGCCCAGTCATCCTCGTACTGCGCCATCACCTCGACCAACACGTCGAGGCGCACGTCCGAGTAGATGCTCTGGTTGCCAAAGCGAAGCGCGGCCTCGGTGCCGCCGCCGATCTGGATGCTCAGGCACGCCTTGAACGCCTCGGAGCGCACGGGCTGGAAGTTGTCGTTGAGCGTGCGGCGGAGGAGCTCGGTGGCGACCTCCTTGTCCTCGCTGCTTTTGGACTTGAGGATCTCGACGAGCACCTGCAAGCCGCGCTTTCGCACGTCCTCGTGCTCGGCGGAGAGCCCGGCGCGAGCCGCCTCGAGCGGCTCGTCCTCTTCGAGCTTGTAGAGCGCGCTAAAAGCCGCGTCTCTGACCGCAGGGGCGCCATCGCGAAGCATCATGCGCAGGCGCTTGAGGCTTCGAGGATCTCCCAGCGCCTCGAGTGATTTACACGCCTGAACCCTGGCGTTCGCGTCGCTCTCGCGGCTCAGTTGAAGCAGCGTGCCGAAGGCGCGCGTGTCTTGCAGCAAGGCAAGCCCCTGCGCGCCGCGCATGCAGATATCGAGCTGCCTCGACGCCATCGCCTCGAGCAGCGGAGACCAGTCATCCTCGACGAGCTTGGAGACCGGCACCTCTTTTATGGTGGGGAGCTCTGGCTCCTTCCCCTTCTCGTAGCTCTTGCCGTAGTTCTCGATGTCGAAGAGCTGGCGGTGGATCACCTCATCGCGACTCCTCAACGCCTTTGCCAGCGTCGGCCTGCGCAACAACGTGATCAGATAAGCGTTCAGGCGAAGGTTCGAGTCGCGATCCTCGCACATCCTGCGCAACGCCGCCTCGACGCGCATGTCGCCGAGCAACCCGAGCTGGAAGCAGCGAATCATCGCCGCCTTGCGAATGTCCGCGCGGCTCGAGCGCAACGCGATAAGGTGCGCCTCGGGGGTCTTTGTCCCGTAGTGCTTCTCGAGCGTCTCGAGCGCGGCGAACGACACCGCCGCGGGCTCCATCCCGAGCGCCTGCGTGATCAGGTCGAGCGCCTTGTCATCCTCGCCGGCGAGCTCGCCGAGCGCCTTGATGGCGAGCGTCCCGACGTCCTTGCGATGCACCGCGAGCGCGAGCTCCAGCGGACGCAGTGATTTTCGCCCCTCGAGCATGCGCAAGCCCTCGAGCGCGGCGACGCGGACATCCTCGCTGGAGTCTCGCAGCAACACCTCGAGCTTCTTGATCGCGCGCGGGTTGCCTGACTCACCAAACAACTCGGTCGCCAGGACCTTGAGCTTGTGATCCGACTCGCTGGCGGCGTGCTGCGCGATCTGATCGAGCGAGCGCGTATCATTAAAGGACGCGAGCTTTCGAAGCGCCGCTTCACGGCGCTTGGGGTCCTTGGCGCGGAACTCGTTCTCCGCCCAGGCGTGCGCGTCTCGCAGCGTCATCACGCATTCGCCAACCTTCCCCTCATCCTCGAACGCGAACAGTCGGATGGTGCCATCGACGCCCGCGAGCGCCAGGTGTGGTCGCTCGTTGTACTCGACGAGCGTCATCCCCACCGTGCGCACCACGGAGTCGCGCTGCGTCGTGGGGCGGCGGTTGGTGCGCCCCGATGGCCACGCCTTCACGCACGAGTCCATGCCCGTCGTGTAGAAGCGATCCTCGAGCCCATGAATCATCGCCGTGACGGCCTTCTCGTGCATCCCCGAGCCGCCGCGATCCTCTGGATCGAGCTCTCCGCGCACGTGCGTCACCAGCAACTTCAAATCCGATCCCGTCGACAGCACGCGGAGCTCTTCGTTCTCGAAGAGCAGCGAGGTGACCTCGCCCTCGTGCAGCTTCGCCGACGCGCTCTCCGCCCAGTCCTCGCGATCCTCGCACGTGAACACGAAGACCATGCCGCGGTCTGTGCCCGCCACGAGCCATTCGCCGCTCTTGTCGGCGGCGAGCGTCGTGACGCGCTCTGGCAACGTGAGGACCTGCGCGATGGACGCGTCCTCCCTGGAGACGATCGAGATGTTGGCGCCATGCCCCACCGCGAGCTTCTTCCCGGTCAGCAGCGCGAGCGCCGTTGGCGCGGGTTCGAAGACCTCGCCGACGGCGTCGAGCGACTTCTTGGAGAGGAGCCCTCGCCAGATGTGCCCGTCCACGCCAGCGACCATCAGCGACGTATCATCGCGCACCAGCGCCACGCCGCCAGGCATGTGCGCCTTGGTCGGTTGGTTCGTCTCGAGGTCTACGTGATAAACCCCCGTCTCATGACCTTCGTTATGAACGGTGGTGAAGATCAACGCGCTCTTCAGGCTCGTGATGGCCTTCAGATCTCCGCGATAGATCAGGTATGTGTTCTTATTCTTGCCCGACATCGTCTTTACGGCTCTCGCTTGCTCGTGACTTTATCGTTTGGAGGATCGCCGACGCTTTCGGCAAACCTCCTCGCTTTCTTCTTGCTCGCTGCTGCTCGGCTCTACGCTCAGGCCGAGACGACCTCGACCGACTCCGGCAACAGATCCTTGCTCGGGTAGGTCCTGGCCAACCTCGCCAGCGCCACGAGACAGGCCGATTGCTCGGACTTGCCTCTCGAGCGCATGAACTCGGCGAGCAATGGGGCCACGCGCTCGGCGAACTCCTCGTCCTCGAGCGCGAGGTCGCGCATGACCTCGATCAGGGAGAGCTTCGCCACGCGCGCCGGGATGGGGCGCACGCGCTTTGGCCGCTTGTTGTTGTTGGCGCCCTCTTCCTGCTGCTCCCCTTCCTGATTTCCTCCAGCGGATTCGTCTCTGGAGAGTTTGGCAGGAGGGATCTCGAAGAGGATGCGGCGCAAGAAGCGCTGGAGCTCATCCTCTGCGGCTGGCCACTTCTCGGGCCTCGGAGCTGGTCCGGGGCCGGTCTCGTAATCCTGCAACCCCTTCTTGGTCTTGGCCTGCGAATAGCGGCGTTCGACCTCGATGGGGCGCCATGACATCGTGATGCCTCGCTCGCGGTAGAGCGACCAGATGGTGCGAATCACGAAGGCGCGGACCTGGCGATCCGGGCTCTCGGTGAGACGGAAGAGCGCGCTCGGCTCGGCCAGATCCGGGTACTTGGCGATCAACGCCATCCCGATGCCGCGCGTCCCCTTGTCGAGTGATTCGCAGAACCGATACACGCCATCGACGGTCAACAGCTCGCGCCCCAACCTGTAGCGCTCGGTCTCCTTGATCTCTGGCGCGAGCAGCGCCTCCTCGAAGAAGCGCGTGATGTCCGCGTATGGCTGCTCGCAAAGCTCCACGACATCGTGAAGCGATGGCGACCAGCGGACCAACTCCCAGCGACCGATGTCACGCGCGAACTTGCGCAACATCGTGCGTTCCTCCTGAAACAGCGGGAGGAAGCGCTCGAAGGTGTAGAAGTCGCGCGGCACCTCGGCGCCAGGATCGACCTGGCGATCGGTGAGCGCGGGGCCAAGATCGAGGTGGTGATGACGCAGGTACTTCAGCGCGAAGTGACGCAGTGGTTCGTCTCCATCGCCCTCTCCTGTCGCCATCTCCCAGAGGCGCAGGCAGCCCGCTTCGGTCTGATCCTCGCTGACCTCCCTGACCTCGCCAGCGAGCATCTGCAGGAACGCCGTCTCGGAGATGATGCGGATCGAGGAGCCCTCGCTCTGGAGCGACTCCGCCTTGACCATCTTGCTCCCCTTCTTGCCCTGACCGAACAGGGGGGAGCCCTCGTCTCCGACGACGAGGTAATCGAGCGATGCGACGACGCTCTTGGCGTTGGTGCCGCCCGCGTCGGTGACCTTCTTCTGCGCCTCTTTGCGCGTCATCGTCGCGAGCTTTCCTGTGAACAGGAAGCTCGCGCCGCCAAGGTCAGCGTCTCCGCCCTCTTCTTCCTCTCCCTCTCCCTGCGTGGGCGCGCTCTGCGCGTCCGCCGGGGCGAAGTCCGCCGGGACAAACGCCTTGAGCATGTAGCTCTCGGCGAACGAGTGATACTGCGACTCGAGCCGCTGCACCAACTCCATCAACCAGTCAAAGCCAAGCTCGCTCGGGCTGAACTGGCGCACATCCGCCAGGATGCGCCTGGCGAAATCAGCCAGGCTCTCGTTAAAGTCGAGGTTCTTTGCCCAGGGGCGCTCGCTCTCCTTGAGCGCGGCGACCCATGGATCAGCTTCCCAGGTGGGGTGGTAGGCGAGCGCCTTCCAGAAGGAGACACCGAACGCGCGGGCCTTGACCTTTTCTTGCTCGATCCAGCTTCGCACCTGATTCGAGCTCAACGGATGGAGCAAGGAGCGGCGCCAGAACTGCTCGTCGATGTCCTCGACCTTGTAGTTCTCGATCAACACCTGGAGCGCGAACGAGGCGGTGTTCCAGTCGAGGCGCTCCTCGTCGAACAGGCCCGTGAAGTAGCTCGAACCGAGCGTCCCCGCAGGGTGCACCTTGAGAAGCTGCCCCTTGGCGAAGTCCACCACGCGCGACTCATCGCTGAGCAAACGCTCGCGGAACCACGCCGGCGTCAACTCGCTCGCGCCAAAGTGCTTGCGGAGCGCTTCTTCCGCGGTCGCGTGACCATAATACGTGCCGAGCAACAACCCCCACGCGTCCAGCCCGACCTCTTTGCGCGGGTCCAGCTCGCGCAACAGGTCGAACGCCAGCTTGCGCACGTCGCTGTTGTCATTGTTCGCCAGACGCAGCAGCGCGTTCACGTCCAGATCACGCGCATAGGTTCGCGCGTACTCGGCGGCGTAGGTTCGCGCCTCGTTACTCGGAGAGTCGAGCAGCAAAATCAATGCTTCATGCAGCCCCATCTCTCGGAAGGATGACTGCTCGAACTTTGGCACGTTCTTGAGCAACCACACGATAAACTCGTGCGCCGACGCGCTCTCCACATACGCCAGCCTCGCCACCCAGCTCGCCTCTACCTCCCGCAACACGGTGCGGAAGTCCGCTTTTAGCGCGGTGATGGCGAAGGAGCGAACCTGCTCGGAGTTGGCCTGCTCGAGGAGCGTGAAGAGGGGGCGGGGGGTGCGCTGCCACGCCTCGGGGTAGGCGCGCTTCTCGATGATCGAGTTTGGCACCGACCAGAAATTGAACGAGGCCTGACCGTAGCGCTTGGTCTCGTGGTAGAAGATGTGGTTCGCCACCCAGGTGCGACGCCAGTTCGTGTCGTTGGGGTAGAAACGCAAAAAGTCGACCGCGGCGTCTGCGTAACGCGATGGGAAGGTCTTCCCCAGACGACGCAGGTAACGCCAGGCGCGCCGCACCATATAGGTGAGTGTGGCTTGCGTGACCTCGCTGTAGAAGTAATACCCCGAACGCACCGCGTCCATGCGCGCCGCGAGCGCCCCCATGATCTCTGTATCATTGGCCGCTTCGGCGTCCTTGAAGATCTGCTTGAGCGCCTTCCAGGGACCCCACTTGAGCGGGCAGGTCGCGATGATCTCGAGCAACTGCTCGCGCTCGTAAGGGCCGCGTTGCTCCCACAACCCCATCACGATCTCGTGCAGCCAGAGGCGGTCGGGGAGGCGGTCGTTCTCCTCGAGCTCCTTGAACGATTCGATCCTGTAGTGCTTCTTCTCCTCGTCGCTCTTGTACATAAAGCGCCAGGTTCGAAGCTCCGAGGTAAACTGCGCATACGTCAGCGCGCCCTCCGGCAGAGGTTCATCGGGAACCTCGTCAGGCGCGTTCGTGAGCGCGACGACCAATGCCGCCAATCCAGGATCACGCGCGTCGAGCGCGCGCTTGACGTCGTCCAGACGAACTCCATCCATAAACAAACTCTCCTCGATCCATGCAACACCCCCACGAGGAGATGTTGCTGAAATGCCGCTACCGATTTTGGGACGTCAAGATATCCCACCCGCTCCCCGCTCTGTCAATCAGGCACCATGATCGCAATACGAGTAGGATCGTGATGGAGCCTGTATCATGCGCTCGCGCGCCGGGGCGTGTGCCAAAATTAGCTCTGACCCGGCGCGTGAACCCTCGAGTCACGAAGGAACGCCTTATTTTTGATAAAGAAAAAGGCCGGTTTCTTGTCGAAACCGGCCTTCTTCCAGAAGGAGCTGTCACCAAAGGGTCTACTAGAAAACCTGGGACATGGAAGGCTCACTGAATCCGCCCCCGTAGTACCCCTACTAGGGGGGGGCGAAACCGCGATTGGCGAGGTTGCTCCAGATCGCCCCCCCCTAGTAGGGGTACTACGGGGATCAGCGGATTCTGGAACAGCCTTCCTTGTGTTCGATGTGTCGTCTCTTCGCTCGGTCGGCGCAACGCCGACCACGGTGCAGAGCACCAAGCTAAACCTGGAACGACAACTCCTATGTCATCATCGGTGTGAGGGGCCACCTCCCCGACGACGAAAAGAGAAGTAACACCCGATCCCCGATCCTTGCAAGGCCTGCCTCGCATCTATCCCTCTGGTCAAACGATCACTTTTCTGGGAATTTCCATCTCACCCCGATGTATGGCGAGGAAAACCGGATGAGACTTTTCATTACTTTTTTCACGATCCTCCTTTTGGCATCTCTTTCACTGACAGGATGCCTCTTCACGCCATCTTTCGAGGAGGTCGAACCCGCGCGGCAAGACCTCGCCAACGATGGCTCCATCGCTCCCTACGGAGAGGATGGCTGGTATGGCTCGGCGAGGATCACTCGCGATGTGTTGATTCGCACAGAAGAGCGCGTCGAGGTCGATATCTTCGTCCCCTTTAACGCGACCGGCAGCGAACCAGCCCCGGGGCCACACCCGAGCATCATCCTCGTCCACGGAGGGCTCGTCCCCAAGGAACGCTATCACTGGATGGCGCGCCACTTCGCCACGCGCGGGTTCATCACCTTCACGAGCGAACACCTCCTGAACCTGGCGCTCTTCGAGGCTGGCAATGACCTCGACGCCTACGATCGCGTCACGACGCTCGCCGTGGACGCATCCGATCCTCTCCACGGACTCATCTCGAGCCAACCTCCCGCCATCATGGGCCATAGCCTCGGCGGCGTCGTCGCCTCCAAGACGTGGACAGAACAACCAGCTCGCGTCGGCCCGCTGGTGATGCTCGCCAGCATCCCAGCCGGCGGCCACGACTTCGCCAACCGCCCCGCAGGTTCGCGCGTCCTCTCGGTCGCCGGAGGCGTCGATGGCTCACTCGCGCCAGCGGGCGCCGCCGAAGGGGTCGAGCAAATGAGAGAGGGAGAAGAAAACAACCGCGTCGACTTCGTCATGGTCGAGGGGATGAATCACTACCAGTGGACAGACGACGCCACCGAGGACGAGCTCGCTGGCGATAACACGCCGACGGTCACCGACGAGGTCGCGAGAAAGAACGCCCTCTTCCTCATCGACGCCCTGCTCGAGCAGACCTACAACCCATCGCTCGACCCCGAGGCAGACATCCTCGACGAGCCGATGCTCTGGCCTCCGGGGCTCCTGACCTATCAGGGGTGGCTGAACAAAACTGACAACGCAGGAGAGTGAAGATGATAAAACATACGACCTTCGGCATCCTCACGCTCTCGATGATCCTGCTCGCCACGCCTGACGCGAACGCGTTCGGGCTCCCCGCTGACAGGAGCGGCGTGACAACAACGGTGGGGTGGCAACAGGGGAGCGTGATGCGAACCTTCGATCGCGAGGAAGACGGCCCATTTCAACTCTGGGCAGGCACCTCGCTCTCGCTGCTGACGTTTGGCGTCGCGCCAGAGATCGGCGTGGGGACATACCTGCGCGATGGCAAACGCTATGACTCCCGCCTGACCAGCGCGTTCACGTTGCCGATGACGTTTCTGGACGCGCCCACAGCGGGGCTCGGCGCCCACTTCGGGCTGATGAATGACTTCGACAACAAACGCCTGGATGTGACGATCGGTCCTCGCGCGGAGTTCTCCGCGCTGCTGGCTGGTGGTGAGCAGGGTCGCCTCGAGGCGACCCTGTTTTCGGGCTTTGGCGTCCCGATCAAACGCCACCGCCTGTGGCTCCAGCTCGAGACTGGCTACGCGTTCTCGGGCGCGAGCGGTGGCGCCGTCGCGCGAGCATCGCTCGCGCTGGAGTGGCGCGTCGAGAAGCCGTGAGCGAATCGCCAATTCCCCACATGCTCTTGCCAAAATCATTGCCAGGCGACGGATCTTGGCTCGGCGCTCCTGGACCACGAGTTGGCGCCCTTCCACTGAGATTGCCCCGTGCTGTTCTCGCCCCAACAGTGCACGGTCGCCTTGGCGTTCGGGTCGTTCTTTGGCGCGAGCAACGCGCAGGTGTTGTTGGCGCCCGCGACGAGATCGCGAACCTCGGCGGTCGCGCCGTCAAAGAGCTTGTTAGGCATCCTGACCACGTGGGAGTTTGGCAAGACACCCACGGTGGGGTCGGTCGCGCCGCTCTGACCGAAGCGGTTATCTCCCCAACAATAGATCTCGTTCTTCTTGTTGCTCGCGCAGGTGTGGTTGTACCCCACGGCGACATACAGGGGCTCGCCGATCGACTCGAGGATCTCGTAGTCTCGCATGATGACTTTTTCGGCGTCGGGTTTGCCGAGCTGGCCGCGTTCATTCTCGCCCCAACAGATCAAGCTCGTGCCTGATGGTTTTACCCGAATCGCGCAACCGTGCGAGAGCCCGAGCCCCATCGCTCTGATGCCAAACTGATCCTCGATCGTGCCGCCTGTACCACGAGGATCGAAGACAGCGGTCGGCTTGAACCACCCGCGCTCTTCGACCTCGACATCACCCCAATCCTTCATCATCCCGCTCGGGTCACGACCCCAACAGTACACGCGAGAAGCCACCGTCGCCGCATTCTCCCAGCCACACTGGAGCTGTTTGACGCCGACGACCTCGCGCAAGAGCGGGCGGTTGGTGTTTGGAACATCGGTCAAGGTCGAGGGGAGCTGCTGGTCGCTCAATTCATTACTCCCTGCGCCGAGCTCGCCGAGCGCGCCTCTTCCCCAACAGACCACGCGCCCACCCTCGAACACGGGGAGGTTGGGATCGACCCCGGGGAAGTCCCCTCTGCCATTGGGATCTTGTTCGAACGCGCCGATCGCGCACGAGCTCGTCTCGGCCAGGCTATCCCCCAAACCTCCCCACGGGAGGTTCATCTCATCCTCACGGCTCATGCCTCCAGAGCTCGGGGGCGCCGTGATCTTGAACTCGAGCGCCGATGATGGCCCCGCCTGCCCATACTCGGAGTCCCCCCAACAGAACACAGCATCGTATTCGTCAGGGGCGGTCTGAGCTGCGACTTCGCGCTGACCTGCGAGCAAACAGCTATGTCGCGCGCCAGCGGCGATGCTGACATAGGGGCGCACCTCCTTATCATTCCAGACGATCTGTCGAGGCCCTCGCTCCCCCACCGACAACACGGGGTCAAAACCATCCACGATGTTTACCTGATTGTGGTCATTGGAGCCCCAGCATTGAACCTGTTGTGGGCTCCCTGGCCCCGGCGAGAGGATGACGCAGCCGTGACGCTCCCCGAGCGAGATATCCTGCGCGCTAAAATCAGCGGCGAAGTCATTAAAGGATGGCGCCATCGCGTTGAACGCGACGATCCCGACCTCGCCGCCGCCCTGTCCGAGGCGGCCATTGGCTTTATCTCCCCAACAGAGCAGCTGGTTGCCGTCAAAGCCACACGTGTGCCGATCTCCCGCGGCGATGGCGGTCATCGAGTAGTTCAAGAAGGAGTTCGTCGGGTTGCTCACGTCCTCGATGGTCTTGTCGGGCGTCGTCGCGAGCTGTCCGTAGGTGTTGCTCCCCCAGCAGCGCAGACCACCTCCATCACGCAACGTGACGCATGTATGCGCATCCCCGAGCGCGACCTCGCTCACGAGCGGGATCTCCGCCCCATCGCCGCCATGAATCCCGCGATAAAGGGTGGGGATGTTGGTGAAGTCATTGACCACGGCGCTCGAGAGCTGCTTTTTGGAGTTATCCCCCCAGCAGTAAAGATCTCCCTTGTACGTCACGCCACAGCTCGACTCCTCGCCGAGCGAGAAGGTCCCAAACTTGGTCCCAGGGATCGGAGAGCTGATCTCGAGAGGTTGACCAGAGACAGGATCATCGATCCCGGCGCCGAGCTGGCCCCGCTCGTTGCTCCCCCAACACACGCTCTTTCCATCGAAGGTCGTGCCGCACATATGCGCGCTCCCGCACGCCACGGTCGCGAAGCGTCTGGTGGGAAAGGGCTCGATGTGATGCTCGACGCGGGCGCCGACGTTCAACGAGGTCCCGAGCAAGCCGCTGTTGTTGGTCCCCCAACAAATCAATCGACCTCGCTCGGACAGACCGCATGTCGTCGAGTCCGTGGCGCACACGCCGACGAAGTTCAGGCGAGGATGGGAGAACTTCGTTGGCCCCAGGAGCCCCTCTGCGCCCTGCGCGGAAACGCGCCCGTGCGTGTTGTCTCCCCAACAGCTGATATCACCGATCTCATCGACCACACATGCGTGGTCGGTGGCGAGGTCGACATCGAGCGGCGCGACGATCTCCGGGACCTCGACAGGCACAGGCGCATCAGCGCGAACATCGGTGCCGAGTTGGCCCATATCATTTCGGCCCCAGCAGCGAAGCGACGCCTCACCGCCAGAACCTCGCACCGCACAGGTCTGGTGCTTTCCAGCGCTCACGGAGATAGGAGGCAACACCTTGAAGTGGTAGTCACGCGCGCGCTCACCGCCGTTAAACATGGCAAAGGAGGTGCAGTCGATGGCGATCTTCCCGACGCCCGGGTACTCGGGCGTGAGCTGCTCGCCATTGGCGTCGAGCGAGATCACCCCTTCGACCTCTTTCTCCTGCGTCGCGCAGAGGTTTGACGCGAGCAGGGGGTCGATCTCGACCGGGCTCCCCTCGACCTCCGTGCGCGTGGCCAGGAGCAAGCCCGCGTCGAGCTGGATGCCCTGGCGCAAGACCGTCAGTGGCATCGGCTCGTTGAGGCGCTCGTTGCGAGGCGCGACGGTGAGCTCGAGCTCTTCACGCAGACCATTAAAGCGCGCGACGACGCGCACGCGGCCAACCTCATTGGCGAAGATGCGCTCACCATCGTAGCGCACCGTCAACGCGGGGCCAGGCAGTGGCATCCCCCCCATATCGAGATCGATGAACTCGAGGATCGCGCTCGAGGTGTCGAGCTCGGCGCCGTTCGCGTCGAGCGCGCGCAGGCCGAAGGCGTAATCCTTCTCGACCTCGAGCGGCAAGTCACCGGCTGGCGCTTCGTCGACGAGCAAGACGAGTCGATCAGGCGACACCTCCATATCATCCGTTTGCCCTCCCATATCCCGAGCCATGCCCGAGGGAGGATCGGCGCACCCCAGGGCAAAACAGCTCAGCAAGATCAGGAACGCGTGGCGCGAAGAAATACTGGGTTGATTCGTCATCTGCTCTATCTCCATCGCGGGATGGTCGCGTCGATCATCTTGGACGCCTCGCGGTCCATGGGAACAACATGCAATGCAATCGCTGATTCACGGTGAGGTTGGATTATCTCAAGAAGCGCACTTCCTCGCAAACAAACCGCACGCCTCGAACACAAACAGTGACCTTCAGGTCAGTTTTATGCCCAGCGCGTCGCCCATATGACGGATGTCAGCGACCTTTTGCTCGAAGCTGCTCCAGTCATCCTCGCTCGCGATCGGTTCCCAGATCGCCTCGACCTCATCGATGAGCATATCACACGGCGTCTCCCGCTCCTGGAAGTAGCTGTGCGTGAGATCGACGCCGGGCGCAGGCTCGGCCTTTCGGAGCAACCTGCGGATGTTGGCGAATGCCCCTCCATCATAATATTCGCCCGCTGGCGAGCGAGCAGCGCGCGCGCTGCTCGCCGCGCCACCATACCAATCGAAGAAGAACTGCTGATAAGGCACCCCGCTCTCCTGCATCCACTCGAGCACCATGGAGACGAGCTCTTCATCCTCGGCAAAACCTCGCGGCGCGATCCCGAGGCGAGCGAGGTAGGCCGGGATAACCTCGCGCCAGAAGATCTCTTCGAAGGCGTCGAGCTCTTCCTCCATCGCCGCGCGATCCGCGATCAACGAGAGCGCATCCGCCAACCTCGCGAGGTTCCAGCGACAGGCCGCCGGTTGCAGCCCATAGCGATAGAGCCCCTGCTGATCGAAGTAGGCGGCGACAAAGTTTGGCTCGAGCGCTGGCAAGAAACGCCAGGGACCATAATCGAAGCTCTCGCCGTTGATGTTCATGTTGTCCGTATTGAGCACGCCGTGAACAAAGCCCGCCGCCATCCACTGCGCGCAGAGGCGCCCAGTCTCGCGCAACACGCGAGAGAAGACCGCCAACGCGGTCTCATCGCGCGTCTTCTTCGAACAATTCGGCATGTAGTGCGTGGCGACGTGCTCGACCAATTCGTGGAGGTGATCCTCGGAGCGCTCGTAGGCGTGGCGCTGGAAGGTGCCAAACCGAATATGCGAATGCCCGAGCCTCACCAACACACAGGCGCGCGTGGGGCTTGGCTCATCGTGACGAACCAGTGACTCGCCGGTTTCGAAAACACTGAGTGTCTTCGAGGTGTACACGCCGAGCGCCTCGAGCATCTCTGTGGCGAGCACCTCGCGAACACCTCCCTTGAGCGTGAGGCGGCCATCACCGCCTCGGGAGTAAGGCGTCTTCCCGCTCCCCTTGGTGCCGAGGTCGAGGACGCGACCGTCCCGGACATCCTCGAGCTGCGCGAAGAGGAAGCCGCGACCATCCCCCAGATCAGGGTTGTAGTGACGAAACTGATGCCCGTGATATCGCATCGCGAGTGGCGCTTCGAGGTTCTCCTCGAGGGGGACAAAGCGCGCCATGTGATCCTCCCACGCGCGCTCGTCGAGCTCCCCCAGTCCGATGCGTTCGGCCCAGCGCTGATTGCGAAAGCGCAGCGTGAGTTCAGGAAAGCGCGCGGGCTCGACGGCGTCGGCGAAGCCCTCGCCAAGCTCTTGGTACACGGGTCGTGGTGTATATCGTTGTCCCACCCTGGAACTCCCTTGAATGAAGATGAGGTCGAGAAATGACAGATTGGAGAGCGCGGCTGCTGACACGTCGAGAACAGATCGAAGATGTGCTCGAGAGATTCAAGATCGTCGCGGTCGTCGGGATCAAACCCGAAGATCGGGCATCCCAACCAGCACACAATGTCCCCGCTTACATGCAAGCGCAAGGGTACACCATCATCCCCGTCCCGACGTACTACCCCGAGGTCACCGAGATCCTCGGGGAGCCCGTTTACAGAGATCTTCGCGACATCCCACCAGAAGCCGGCGTCGAGGTCGTGAACCTGTTTCGCAGATCCGATGATGTCTCGGGGCATGTCGACGAGATCCTCGCGATGTCTCCGCTCCCCAAGGTTGTCTGGGTGCAGCTCGGCATTCGCAATGATGACGCCGCCGAGCGCTTCGCGAAGGCTGGCATCGACGTGATCCAGGATCACTGCATGTTGGCTGATCATATCGCGATGGCGCGCAGCTAGAGCGAGACTCTCGAGCGCAGTTGAAACAGCACGAAGAAAGCAAAAGAGGGCTGGCGCGAAAACGCCAGCCCTCTTCTTTGGTTCATGGCTCGCGCTGTGTGGACAGCGCGAGCGTCATGTCAGTTCAGATCTCTCGGCGGCGACGCCAGCCGAGGCCGACGAGCGCCAGGAGCATCAGGCCGAGCGGCGCAGGACCGCCGGTCGAGTTCGACGCGGTGGTACAATCACCGCAACCACCCGAGAGCGCGTAGGAATCACTCGCGTCGTCGGTCATGCCTGGGACGACAGTGACCGTCACGGTCACGCTGTCATCGCCAGCGCTCGCTTCGACGGTGGTCTCGCCATCGGGGAGATCCTCGAAGGTCACGCTCCAGTTGCCGTCCTCGTCGACGGTCACTGTCTGGGTCTCGCCACCTGCGGTGACGGTCACCTCGGTGCCGGGCTCGCCGGTGCCGGTGATCGTGACGTCAGGACCTTCGACATCCTCGCCATCGGTCGGCGAGGTGATGACGAGAGGCGCATCGCCAGCGATCGTGAAGGAGACCTCGCCAGAGGACCCTTCGGAGCCGGCGTCATTCGTGGTGCGTGCTTCGACGGTGTGATCGCCCTCGCCGAGGTCTTCGGTGACCTCGTAGGTCCACGTGCCGTCTTCGCCAGCGGTCACTTCATCGACCTTCTCACCGTCGATGAAGATCTCGACCGTCGCGCCAGGCTCGGCGGTACCCGAGATGGTCGGCGTCGGGCTGTCGATCTCTTCGCCAGGTGCTGGCGAGGTGATCGTGATCGTGGGCGCGCCCGTGTTCACGGTGAAGCTGACCGGACCAGCGGTCGCCTCGTTGCCAGCCTCGTCGGCAGCGACCGCGTCGACCGTGTAGTCGCCATCGGCCAGGCCGGTGACATCGACCGACCAGTCGCCGTTGGCGTCTGCGGTGACATCGCCCGAGAAGACCTCGGCGCCGCCAGCGTCGGTGACGGTCACCTGGACGACCTGCTCGGGATCGCTGGTGCCGGTGATGGTGACATCACCCACGTTGGTGATGAGGCCATCGGTAGGCGCCGTGATGGCGAGGTTTGGCGCGGTAAGATCGACGGTCACGTCGCGATCGACGGTGGTCGACTTGCCGTTGGGGCGCGTGGCGGTGACGCTGATGGTGTAATCGCCCTCGGGGAGATCCTGATCAGGTGTCGCCGTCCAGTCGCCGTTGGCGTCAGGCGTCGTGGTGAAGTTTGCGACCTCGTTGCCGTCGCCATCGGTGATGATGACGGTGATGGTCGCGTCGGCGTCGCTCGTACCAGTGATTTCTGGACGCGCATCGCCGAGCGCCTCGCCGTCCGCAGGAGCGGTCACCGTGAGGTTTGGCTCGTCGGAGTCGATGGTGAACGTGACGCTCTCGGTCGAGGTGTTCGTCGCCTCGTCGGAAGCGGTCGCCTCTGCGGTGTAGTCGCCGTTGGCGATACCCTGGAAGCTCACGCTCCAGTCGCCGTTGGCGTCAGCCGTGGCGGTTTGCGTCTCGAGGACCATCCCTTGTGCATCGACGAGGTTCACGGAGACATCAGCCCCAGCTTCGGTGGTGCCGGTCACGTCGACCTGGCGAGTCCCGAAGACTTCGCCATCGGTCGGTGCGGTGATGGTGATGCCGGGCTCGGTGACATCGACGGTGAAGCCAGACATCGCGGAGCCGGTGTTGCCTGCTGCGTCCGTGGCGCTCGCTTGCGCGACGTAGTCGCCCTCGGGGAGCTGCGCGGCGTCGACAGTCCAATCGCCGTTAGCGTCTGCGGTCGCCGTCAAGGTCTCGACGACGTTGCCGCCAGCATCAGTGATTTCGATGGTCACGACCTGGCCAGGCTCTGCCGTACCAGTGAGAGTCGGGGTGTCATCGTTGATGGAGGTCATGTCCGCAGGGCTCGTGACCGTGAGCACCGGCGCGGTGAGGTCGATGGTGAACCCGTTGTTATTCGAGGTGGCGCTGTTGCCAGCGGAGTCAGCGGCCGTCGCCTCGACGGTGTAGGCGCCTTCAGCGAGCGCGGATGCATCCGCGCTCCAGTCGCCGTTGGCGTCTGCGGTCGCCATCAAGGTCTCGACGACGTTGCCGCCAGCGTCAGTGATCGTGATGGTGACCATGGCGCCAGCTTCGGCGGTGCCTGTCACGGTCGGGGTCGCGTCGTTGAGCGAGACGCCATCGGCAGGTGTCACGAGCGACACGGCAGGAGGTGCCGTATCGACGGTGACCGTGTTGGTGACGGTGGTGGTGTTGCCAGCAGGATCGGTCGCCGTCGCCTCGAAGGTGTAGGTGCCGTCTGCGAGCATCATGGCGCTCGCGTCCCACGCGCCGTTGGCCACGTTGGTCGCCAGGACCTGAACCTCGTTGCCCTGATCATCGAGGATGCGAACCACGACCGTGGAGTCGTTGTCGACCGTACCCGAAACCGCAGGCGTGTTGTTGTTGACGGACGAGCCGTCAGCCGGGGCGTCGAGCGTCAGCCCAGGAGGGGTGAGATCGACGGTGTAGGTGTTGGTAACAACGGTGGTGTTGCCAGCGGGGTCGGTCGCCGTCGCCTCGAGCGAGTAGGTGCCCTCTGGGAGCGCGAGCGCGTTGGCATCCCATGCGCCGTTGAGCACGTTGGTCGCCAGGACCTGGACCTCGTTGCCTTGCGCGTCGAGGACGCGCACGACCACCGAGGAGTCGTTGTCGACCGTACCCGAGAGCGCGGGCGTGGTGTTGTTGCTGACGGTACCATCGGCTGGCGTATCGAAGGTCAGCGCAGGAGGCATCGTATCGATGGTGAAGCCGTTCGGGCCTGCCATCGCGGTGTTGCCTGCGGCGTCGGTCGCAGAGACAGCCACGGCGTAATCACCCTCGGGGAGCTGCGCGGCGTCGGCGCTCCAATCACCGTTGGCGTCTGCGGTCGCCATCAAGGTCTCGACGACGTTGCCGCCGTTGTCGACGATCGTGATGGTGATCATGGCGCCAACTTCTGCGGTACCGACCACCGAAGGGGTGTTGTCGTTGGTCGCGCTGCCATCGGCTGGCGACACGATCCCGACAGCGGGAGGCGCCGTATCGAGGATGTAGGTCACGCTATCGGTACCGATGTTGCCGACGGAGTCCGAGACCTCGGCGGTGAAGGTGTAGGTGTCATCGCCGAGCAGGAGGATCGCGAACGCGATATCTCCCTGCACATCCGCGTTGCCCGAGCCAGAGTCGACCACGTTCCCCTGAGAATCCGTCACCGTGTAGGTCACGTTTTGCAAGGGATCGGTGGTGATGAACAGGCCAGGTCCGCTGTTGTTACTGACGGTGCCATCCGCGGGCGCAGTGATTTGCACGGGAGGAGGCGTGGTATCGATCGAGAAGATGTTTGGACCTGCCGTCGAGGAGTTGCCTGCGGCGTCTGTGGCGGTCGCGGTGACGCTATACCCACCCTCGGGTTGCTGCGGAAGATCCACAGACCAGTTGCCCGCGCCATCGACGGTCGCGGCGAAGGTACCGAGCGAGTTGCCGCCGCCATCGAAGAGCTCGACCTCGACCGTGACGCCAGCCTCGGTGGTGCCCGCGACAGTGGGGGTATCGTCGTTGGTCACAGAGACATTGGCGGGCTCGTCGAGCGTGATCGGAGGAGGTGTGTTATCGACCACGAAGTTATTCGGCCCAGCAGGGGTCGTGTTGCCCGCGACATCTGTCGCGACAGCGTCGACCGTGTAGGCGCCATCCGCGAGCGCGGACGCATCGACCGTCCAGTTGCCGCTCATATCCGCGATCGGGTTGAGGACCTCGACGACGTTGCCGCCATCATCGGTGATGGTCACGACGACCTCCTGGTTGGGGTCGCTCGTGCCGGAGATGGTGGGTGTGGTGTCCGTGGTCGCGCTGCCATCAGCAGGCGTCGCGATCGTGAGCACGGGCGCGATCGTATCGATCGTGAATGTCGCCACATCAGTGAAGGTCCCATTCACCGTCGTCGAGCTCGCCGTGAGCACGTAGGTGCCATCACCGAAGCCCTGCGCAGGAGCGCTCCAGGCGCCCGTGGTCGGGTCACTGTTCACCGTCAGGGTCGCGACGGTGGTCCCGTTGGAGTCTTCCCATGTGAGATCGACGGGGTTGTTGATCGGCGCGGTGCCGTCATAGTTGGGCTCGCTGGTGGCGAACTCGCCATCGCTCGGAGAAGCGATGATCACACCGTATGGGTTGCGCACCTGGATCCACTGCACGATGAGGTAATCATCCTGCGTGCCGCCGAGGAAGTCGGTGGTCAACTGCGTGGAGCCGTCCGTGATCAAATCCGAGACGTCGTAGAGCTCATCGTTGTCTGTGCGTGAGGGGGTGTCCCCGAAGCCGCCGATCGTCCACAGCGCGCCGTTGGCGAGCGCGCCGTCCTCGAAGCCGCCAGCGGTGGCGGTGATCAGGTTGTTTTCGAAGGTGAACGAGCTGATTTGAGCGCCCGTGCCAGTGCTAAACGAGATCCCCAGTCCGATGAGCGCCTCGAAGCCAAAGTTGTTGACCTGCAAGGGCGCGCCCACGGTGTAAGTGATCGAGGGAGCCTGACCGGTGGTCGCGGCGCCAAGGTCGATGCCGACCGTGGTCAGCGTCGCAGCCGGGTCATTCCAGATCACGAGCAACGCGCTGCCATCCCAGTCGCTCCCCGAGGCCGCATTCTCCGTCACGGTGATGTTCACGTTCCCATCAGGGGCCGCGTTCAACGCGGCGGAGAGGTCTGCGGTCACATCGCCATACCTCGTGTTGATCGGAGATGGTCCGCCAGAGTTCTCGAGCACCGAAAGGTTGGGGGTGACATTGCCCGCGCCAAAATCAAACGAGAGCGCGCCAGCGCCAGGATCGGCGCGCCCGGGAATCGCCGCGACGACTGCGAACGCGCGGTGCACGGTCGCGCCCGCGGGCTTCTCGATCGTGATCTGGTAGTTCGCCCCGCTCTGGTTACCACCACCATCCACCGAGAGTGTGTACTGGCCGGTCTCGTTAAAGACCGAGTTGAACGCCGCAAAACTTATCTGCGGCACGAGAAGAAGCGCGAGGAACGTCAGAAGAGACGTCAACCGCAACTTTTTGAAAACACTAGACATGAATGAACCTCCACCCACTGAGGTGATTGTTGTGGACCGTTCTGGCTCTGAATTTGATAGGCTCTGGACCTGATTGCCTTATCATACGCTACCAAACGTGCAAAATCCAAAGTCCTCTAGATTTCTCGTGATCGCTTTTGGATCTTTCGTCGATTATCTAAAAAAGAAGCTCACCACCCTCGACACACGATGTCCGAATCATGACCAAACGCACTCTGAGCGAAAGTCAGCGCAACTTCTTCGCGCTCGCGAGCCAGGCGATCTTTGCCAACCCCTTCACCGACGAGCGCCTCGCCATCGACGCCAAGCTCGCCGGTCAACCCGGCAAGTCCACGCGCTCCGAGTTCGATCAACAGGTCTCGCCGCGGCTTCGCCAGATGTGGGCCTCACTCGGCGAGGACATCAAGTTCACGGACTTCGAGGGGAAGGACGCTGATCTGTTGATGCACGCGATGCTGTTCGACACCTTCTGGCATTACTCCGCCGATCTGGACGCGCTGATCCTGGAGCAAATCGAGGCGGGCGACGAACCGCTCCCGGTGCCCTTCGCCCCCAAGGTGCTGACGAGGCTTCGGCAGTGGGGCTTTAGCCCGGAGCAATCGCGCAGGTTCTTCGCGATGTGTTTTCAGATCCGGCGCGCGTACTTCTTCATCGATCGCGATCTTCCAGGCCCGAGCGCCTCGATGCAGCGGCTGCGACAGCGCCTCTGGGTGAACATCTTCACCGATGATATCGAGCTCTACGAGAACCACCTCTGGTGCAGGATGGAGGACTTCTCGACGTTTCTTATCGGCGAGACGGGGACAGGCAAGGGCACTGCGGCGAGCGCGCTCGGCAGGAGCGGTTGGATTCCATTCGACGAGGAGCAAAAGCGCTTCGCCGAGAGCTTCACGCAGTTGTTCGTCCCCATCAACCTCTCGCAGTTCACGGAATCCCTGATCGAGAGCGAGCTGTTTGGCCACGTCAAGGGCGCCTTCACCGGCGCGGTGAAGGATCACCAGGGGGTCTTCGAGCGCTGCCATCGCTACGGCGCGATCTTCCTCGATGAGATCGGCGAGGTGAGCATCCCGGTCCAGATCAAGCTCCTGAACGTGTTGCAGGAGCGCGTGTTCTCGCCGGTGGGGAGCCACAAGCTGCTGCGTTTTGGCGGGCGCGTGATCGCGGCGACCAATCGCTCGGTGCACCAGCAGCGCGAGGACGGCACCTTCCGCGATGACTTCTTCTACAGGTTGTGCTCGGACATCATCGAGATGCCTCCGCTGCGACGGCGCATCGAGGAGGATCCTCGCGAGCTCGAGATCCTGATCGATCACATCGTGAAGAGAACGATCGGGCAACAGAACGAGAACCTCTCGGCGCGCGTGATGGACGTGATCGAGAGGCACCTGGGGCGTGATTACCCATGGCGCGGGAACGTGCGCGAGCTCGAGCAGTGCGTGCGTCGAGTGATTTTGACGGGGCGCTATACGCCAGACCCGAAGCTAAGGCTCGAGCAGGCAGAAGGCGGCGATGGACAGGGTTGGGTGCCGGAGATGGTCGACTCGGGTTGGACCTTGCAGGAGCTGACCGCGCGCTATTGCGCCGAGCTCTACGAGCAGCTCGGGACGTATGAAGCGGTCGCCTCGGCGCTCGATATCGACAGGCGCACGGTCAAGAAGTACGTGGACCTTGACGATGTATGAATGTGTTCATTCCTTGTCCCCTGGATACGTCTCGTCAGGAGCCGTCCAAGGCGCTATACTCCGCCCGATTCCGGGGAATGTTTAGAGATCCTACTCGAGAGAGGCGATAGTTATGTCGAGCTTGAACTTGACCATCGATCAAATCAAACATGTGGCCGAGCTGCTCATGGGCGCGGCCTATGCAGACGGCGAATACGACGGGCACGAGGCCGAGGCGATCGGCGACGCGCTCCGCAAGCTCGTCCCTGATCACGAGCTCCCCGTCGAAGTCACCGGCCACCTCGCCAGGTTCGACATCGACGAGTTCGACATCGCCGCCGCGGTCAACGCGATGGGATCGCTCGACAATGACACCAAGGTCGGCATCGTCTCGCTGGTCTCGGACATCACCGACGCTGACGGCGTCCACGACCTGGCCGAGAGCGAGTACATCCATGATGTCGCGCAGGCGCTCGGCATCGACGAGAAGCACTACGATCACCACACCATCGAGCTGATCGAGGTCGCCACGCCTCCGCCCATCCCTGGGCAGTGATTTTCGGCTACGCCGAGCAAAAAGAAGCCGCCGAACATTTTTGCTGGTCGGAATCAGACGACTCCAACCACACAGCAAAAATGTGCGGCGGCTTCTTTTTGCGCCCCCCGCGGCCCTCGCTGTCGCTCGTCCGCGGCCCCCCTGTGCCTCACTGCGTTCGGGAGGGGGGCAGACTTGGCGTTGGATGCGCGGTTGGTGGCTCACGGGGGTGACTTACTGCAAGGCTGGTGTTTTGCTCTTTGTGTCGGTTTTGCAGAATGTGAGGGCACGCCCCCCGCGCCTGCGGCGCTGCCCCCCAGGTTTGGTGGGCTTCTTGGCGAGGATTTGGGCGTCGAGGTTCGCGTTTGGCGCCCTCGTGAACCTCATCGCAGTTCTCGAAGCGCCCTGGCGCAAAACACCCACGTTGAAGAAGCCACGGGATCGCCCCACTCCGGGGGGCAGCGCCGTAGGCGCGGGGGGCATGTCCTCGCATTCTGCAAAACCTGCAACAAGAAGCCCACCTCTGGGGGGCAGCGCCGTAGGCGCGGGGGGCATGTCACACGCTCTGCTCGACCCACAACAAGCCACCCTGCGAGCCAAAGACCACCCAATCAACGCCAGGTCTGCCCCCCTCCTGAGGCGTAGCCGAAACACAGGGGGGCCGCGGACGAGCGACAGCGAGGGCCGCGGGGGGTGCGCGGGGCGCTACACGGCAGCGGACGAGGCGCGTTGTTCGGCGAGCTTGAGCATCGGCTCGAAGAACTCGACGATGCGGGGGCGAAGATCGGGGGAGACCCAGTCGAAGTTAAAGCCGCGGTCGGTGACCTCCCAGAACTTGCGCTCTTCGACGGCGAGGATGTCGTCGCGGATTTTGCGCATGCGGCTGGCGGGTTCCTCGCGCATGTCGAAGCGGATTTGCTCGGCGAGCACGTCGGCGCCGCGCTCGAGGAAGAAGGCGCCGAGGATCGACTGGGCGCGGCGAACGCCGAGAAGCGCGACCTCTGCGCCCTCGTCCTCGCTCGGTTGGTCGAGCGTCAGGAAGAGGCGAAGCATCTCCTCCATGTCGAGCGTGGACTTGTCGAACGCCTCCTGGCAGAGCACGCGGACATCGTGCGCGACGGTCACGGTGACAAACGGCAGCCCCATCGTGTTGGCGGTGCGGCCATAGTAGACGAGGTGTTTGACGACCTTGACGCAGACGCCAGGCTGGTGGTCGAGCAGCTTGCTGGCAAAGCGCCGGTATTCGTAGAGCACGTTGTAGGCCGCGCGCACGTTGCGGCTGTTTAACGTGTGGCGCATGTAGGTGTTAAAGAACTGGGTGGTCAGCTCGAGCGCGGCGTCATCCTCGCTCTCGAGCGCCTGCTCTCCGATCGCCCGCGTCGATGAAGCGATCTGAGAGACCACCTCGTTCATCTCGCCCAGAGCCTTTCGAAAAATCCTCTCGTACTCCATGAGCGCCTTGGCCTCGACCCAGGCCATGTCCGACAGGATCTCGTCGAGGAACTCCTTGGCGAGCGTGCTCAGATACTCGCTCGGGACATTGCCCCAGGAGTCGTGTGGAAGGCGCTGTTTTTCAGGCAGGTATTCTCCGACGAGCTGCTCGATGGTGCGCACGGTGTGCATGGCGAGGTTGCGATCCGATTGCGCGATGGCCGCCATCGAGTTGTCCGCGATCCGCTCGAGCGCGTTGGCCACATGCCACTGGCGTCGCTCGACCTCCTCACTTGTGGGAGCATCGCGATCGAGCAGCGCGCTGATGTTGTGCGTGGCGCGCGAGCGGATCTGAGTGATGATGTTGTTTGGCTCGAGGAAGGCGAACACGTGGCCAAAGTACGGGAGCAACAACCCGAAGTTGATGACCGTGATCGCGAGCGCTGCCACGGCGGCGATCATCGGCATGCTGTCACCGGCAAAGACCGGCACCATCACCACATACACGCACGACGAGGCCATGAAGGCAAAGATCAGGATGTTGAGAGGATCGGTCATGAACAGATCCACGATCTTTGCCGGATAGCGCGAGCTGGCAAGCTGCACGACGATGGCCACGACCGTCAGCGATAGGCCGAGCACTGCGGCCATCACCTCGGCCAGTGATCCGAGCGCCTCGCCGACCCCCTTCCCCGTCAACGCCAGCTCCCACCCCAGGACGTAGACATCGAGCGACATCAACACGATGAGCAAGCCGATGGCCGCGCCCACGACACCCAAAAAGAGTGGCGTCGTGGCGCTCTTTCGCTCGTGCTGTTCGTCGGTCAGGTGCGCTTTGGGGGCATCCTCTCGCACAAGAACCTCTCTTCACTGGACCGGGATAGAATCGGGGTGCTGACGGCACATGGTAACCGCGCCCACCGCTCACTCAAAGCAAGGATGTCTCTTCTTTGCGCATCCACCAACAAGATCAAAAAGTTGCGAGGTCTCGAAACACCGCTAATCTGTTCAGGTCCCGTTGGACCCGTCGAATGGTGCACCCGTGCAGACCCCTGAATCCTGGCAACCCTGGCTCGAGCTTATCGCGCGCGTTCCCGCGGCGGTGTGGATCTTTGTCGCCGCGACGGTGGGGTACAGCGTCTGGCGAGGGGGCGGCTGGTGGCAGCGTGGCGCAGGTGAGCGCGCGCTAAAACGCAGGCAACGCATCGCGGAGCAGGCCGAGATCGACGCAGCAGGCGTACTACGCTCGGCCGGTTATCACATCCTCGACGCGCAGGTGGAGCATCACTGGACGATCCTGCTCGATGGCGAAGCGCACTCGATCGAGCTGCGCGCGGATTACCTCGTCTCGCGAGGACCCAGGCGCTACGTCGCCGAGGTCAAATCAGGCCGCAGCGCCCCGAGCATCTCCACCGCAGCTACGCGCAGACAACTCCTCGAGTATCGCGTCGCCTACCCCGTCGATGGGATCCTGCTCGTCGATATGGAAGCGGTCGAGATCCACGTGGTCGATTTTGGCGATCGCATCGAGCAACGCCCGCGTCGAGCGCGGGCGTTCGCCACGCTCCTGTTTGGCGCCCTCATCGGCGCAGGCGCCGCGTGGAGCGCGGCGCGGTTTGGCTTCTTGTAGAGCGGAGCTCCAAGTCCCGACGAGGCAGTGAGTGTAAACAGATGTAAGAAACGTCATGACATTTCGCATCGCGGTTTACGCTCCGAGCAGCTACACTGATTTCAGAATAAAATCCAAGGGTTCGGCGATAACTGTTCACAAACGAAGAGGGAGAGGCCATGAGGCGATCCGTTTCGAGAGCTGCCGTGGTGATGATGTCGTGCACGCTGCTCGTGCTGTCCTCGACAGGGTGCGAGAAGGCAACAAAGGAGGCTTCCGCCGAGAAGGCGCCGCCGGCGATGCCCGAAGAGATCGTCGGCGAGAAACCGCGAGACTCCGACAGGATCCCTGAAGGTCAACGCCTCGTCATGCTCTCGCTCACGCAGGAGCAAGCGGGTCGCCTCGAACGTAATGATCGCGTCGATGTCATCAGCACCTTCCAGCGAAGAGAGAACAGAACAACCCCGAACCTCGACGCCGACCCCGAGACAAAAGAGAGGATGCTCCACCTCGGCGTGAACACGCTGCAGAACATCACCACCCTCGGCGCCCATTGCGCAGCGGGTACGTGCGCGGTGAAACTGCTCCTGACCTCCGAGGAAGCGACGCTGCTCGAGCTTATGAGCAGCAACGCAGGGGTGTCGCTCGCGCGCAGAAACCGAGATGATATCGAAGTGTACACGGTACGCAGAGAATCGCTTCGAGATGCCCTGGCGAACCTCGAGGTGCTCCAAATGCAACGCCAAAAGAGGCTCGAGAAGGCAGGCATCAAGCCAAGGCAAGAGAAGTCGGTTTCGGTTAACGATCCGCGCAAACGCTCCTGTCCCCCCGCGAGCAAACAGAAGGAGCCCACCGGGCTCCAGCCAGGAATGCGCGCGGCGACGTTCGAGTTCGAGGGCCACGACCCGCGCGCGCTCGAGATCAAACCGAACGACTGGATCGATCTCTCGGGCACTTTCCGTGTGGATGAGCGCGATCTTCTCTCCGCGTCAACGCGCGAGCGAAGCGAGCTTGGCAACCTGGTGAACCTCACGCTGTTGCAGCAAGTCCGCGTGCTCGAGAGCGACGGCAACCACCTCACGCTCGTGCTCACGCCCGAAGAAGTCCTCATGCTACGGCTCGCCCAGAGCCGCGGCGAGCTGCACTATCGCCTACGAAACCGAGAGGATCGAAAAACACACAGCATCGTCAAACGAACGATGAAGGAGGTCCTCGAAGATCTGGAGGTGATCCAGATGGAACGCAGGCAGCGCTCCAAAAAGCGAAGGCGCCACAAAAAACATGGACCGGTCATAACCATGCGCTCGTCAGGTGGCGGTTCGGGCGGTTCGAGCGGCTCTTTCGCGGCGAGTCATAACGCGCCTCGTCCGCACCACAAGGACAGCAGCGAGAGCAGCTCGACGTTTGGCCTGGATGTGGACGCGGGCTCCTACACACGCATGCGTGAACAGGTCAATCGCGGCGGATTGCCCGTGGCGTCCGAGGTTCGCGTCGAGGAGTACCTCAACTACTTCGACTGGGGCTTGCCACAACCTGAGGATGGCCAGGCGATGGGGATCTCGTTCGAGGCCACGCCCGATCCGATGGTCGCGATGGAGACTCGCGCGGGACATCACATCGTGCGCGTCGGGGTCAAGGCGAAGGACCTCTCCAAGGACGAGCGAAAACCAGCGCACCTGACCTTTTTGGTCGACACCTCGGGCTCGATGAGGTCCGAAGGCCGCCTCGACAAGGTCAAGAACGCGTTAAAGGTGCTGGTAAACAACCTCGACAAGGAGGACACCGTCTCGCTCGTCACCTACGCTGGCGGCGCGAGGATCGTGCTCGGGGCCACCGGAGCAGACAAACGCGACCAGCTCCTCGACGCCATCGATGACCTGACGCCGGGCGGCGGCACGGCGATGGAGGCGGGCCTCAAGTTCGCCTACCGAGCCGCCATCGAAGGTTTTGTCGAGGGAGACATCAACCGCGTCATCGTCCTGAGCGATGGCATCGCCAACGTCGGCGCCACGACCCACCACCAGATGCTCGACACGATCCGCGGTCAGATCGACCGCGGCGTCACGCTCTCGACCATCG
>Ga0208061_100028_pt1 | contig 44659 bp, 36 predicted proteins | sample DeeseametaMP0555_FD_184209 | JGI IMG/M metagenome (GOLD analysis project Ga0208061, IMG submission 184209) | Marine microbial communities from the Deep Atlantic Ocean - MP0555 (SPAdes) | ecosystem: Environmental > Aquatic > Marine > Oceanic | place: South Atlantic Ocean | collected 2011-01-23 | reverse complement strand
CATTCCCCATTGATTTGCAAGCCACAAGGACGCGCTCTTGGCTGACGACTTCACCCGATCCATCGAGGACAACTACCCGAGTTATGTCCTCGAAACGTTTGGCTACCAGTACGACGCGCTCGAGGTCATCGACCGCGAGGCGCTCACGCGCCACGATAACCTGCGCCACGCCACGCGCGAGGCGCTCGAAGCCACCGAGCTCGCCGACTGCAACAGCCTCGAAGCGCTCGCCGTGGCGCACCGTCACAGAGACTTCGAGGCGCTCGAAGCGAGCGCCGAGGCGCTCGAATACATCCTCTCCGCGCCACCTCACGCGAGCGTGGCCATCGACGAGGTCTACGAGTTCGCGATCCTGACCTGGTTGACGCTTGAACAACCCGAGCGCGCCAGGCAACTCCTCGACACACCGCCCGAGTGGACATCATCCTGGCATCGCTTGCCGTTGATAAAAGGACTGCTCGCCACAATCGTGGCAGCGGATGCAACGGCGAAGGCGTCCTTTGAAAAATATATCGAGGATGGTGAGGGAGATCGCGCCGAGCGAAGCTACGAGATCGCCGAGCTGCTCTCGGAGTATCTGCGACACGAGAGCGCGCGAGGCTGGCTCGAGCGCTCGCGACAGTACGCCCACGAGGAAGAGGATCACGCGCTGCTGGTGGACATTTCGCTAAAGGAGGCCGAGCTCGCGCGCTTCGCTCCTGCATCTCCTGCGCGCACCGAGCAAAGCAGCCAAGAAGAAGAATGAGCCCGCCAGGAGCGGGCTCATTCTTCGAACGTTCTCTATGTTTCGAACATCACTGCAACACGTAGGTGTGCTTGATCTTGACGGTCTTGCCGCCGTAGGCATCGAACTTCCAGCGACCGCGCTTGCGGTGATCCTGCATGCAGGTCTCGAACTCGGAGTGCTTGAAGCTCGCGGGCGAGATCTTGAGGTCGGAGACCTTGCCGGTGCCCTGGATCTCGACGGTGATGTGCACCTTCGAGGAACTCAGCGGGAGACCGCGCGTGACCTGGCGTTGGTGACATGATGCCACCGAGCGCTTGATCTTGTTAAAGCCAGCCTTTGCCGCGTCCTTGGAGAGGACGCCATCATCGCCCAGGCGAGGCCCGGAGATCTTCTCCTGCGCGCCGTTGCGGTACTTGTCGTTTTGTTTGAGCTTCTCCAGGGGGGAGAGTGGCTTGCCACTACCTGCGCTCTTCATCGCGCCCCAATCAGGGCTATCAGCCTTCCCTTTGGACTCGGGACCCTTGGTCCTGAGCGCCGCGCCGGTGTTGTCATCGCCGCTGGTCTTGAGGCCACCATCAGCGTTGCGGTCAGCGGTCTTGGAGTCATCGAGCGCCTTGCCGAGCTTGTCCTCGCGGTTGAGGAGCGAGCCCATGCCGCTGCCGATACCGCGAACGTTTGGCTTCTGGTCATCGATATCAGGCTTTTGGCCGCTGGTATCGTTCTTGGCGACGACGCGTGGTTTGACGGCGGCGCCATTGTTCTTGTCATCGCCGGTCTTCATCTCCTCGATGATTTCCTTGCGATCGTCAGCGGTCAGGACCTCTTCGCCATCTCCGAGTTCGAACACCAGGCCGAGCTCGTCCTTGGCGTAGGTCTTGAAGACGAGCTCTTTCTTCTGAGGTTCGTAGACGGAGTTGGTCTTTGGCTCGGTCTTCTTCTGCGAGTTGCTGGCAGCGACGGCAGCCACAGCGCCCACGGCGCCGACGAGCACCAGCGCGACGAGCCCGAGCGCGACGCGCTTGCCGCGCCCCTGCTTCTGGATCGAGTCGAGCTGGATGAGCAAGGAGTTGGAGGCTTTGAAGTCACCGCCTTCCTTCTCGATCTCCTTGTCGACGACGAGCGGCGTCTCGTTAAAGGCGCCATCGTCGGCGGCTTCGCTCGGGGCGGCGAGGCGAGAGAAGTCGATCACGGACTCGTCTGGAGCGTCCATGCCACCGAAGGCGGGGAAGAGATCGCTCTCATCACCATCTTCGCTGCCATCGAGCTCCTCGTCCGCGCCATCATCACCGAAGAGCGCCTCGCCAAGATCCTCTCCAGAGACAGGCTCGGGATCAGTGGGGCCAGCGTGATCGAGCTCGGGCGCGTCCTCTTCTTCCTCGACGGGAGGTTGTTCGAGTTTTCCTGCGCCCAACGCGGCGGCGATCTCGTCACGTCCCATCTGGGTCGTGGAGTCAGCGCCATCGACCGGTCCATCTGTCAGTGAAGGCTTGGGCGCGAACGGATTGCGCTTTGCCTCGGGAGATGGCGCGTCATGCTTCTTGAGCTGCTCGCGAAGACCGGCGATGCGCTGGTTCATGCCATCGGCAGGAGCCGCCTCTGCGGATGCGCCAGGGACAAAGCCCTCTTCCTCGTCGCGCTCCTGGATGTTGCTGCTGTTGTCGACGTTGATCGCTTCGAGCGCAGAGCTCACGCCAATGGTCTTGTTACGCGGGCGAAGGGCCGCGCCCTTATCGATGGCGCTCGAAAATTGCGGGATGGCGCGCGCGGGCTTCCACTCCGAGCCAAAGGCGGCCTGCCACACATAGGAGGCATCGCCGACCTCTCCGGCCTCGAACATCGCGCACAACTTGTCCTCTTCGAAGGGACCGAAGCTCTGACCGTTGATGGCATAGTGCCACGCCACTCGCGTCGGAGCGCGCGGTGGAAGTGGCCTCGAGCCCGCGTTGTCAGCGGGCGCAGGTGCGCGCGGTTCTCGAACTGTGATCACATGCTCACAGGTCTTGCAACGCACCTTCAAGATCTTGCCACGCACCTTCTCGTCAGCGATGGCGTACTTGGCGTGACAATTGTCGCAATAAAACTTCATCGACAGGTTTCCTGCTTTATAACGCCGGCTTGCGTAACCGGGGAGAATCTACATCTCCCTGGCGACGCTGGCAAGTCGCGCGCTCGCCCTGACTCAGCATATCAGCGCTGATGACTTGCTTCTCGAGGGCGGCAACGCTACCTTCCTTACCGAGTCCTTCGACACACATACCTCCCAGCCTGGGAGGGGTATGTTGTGAGGACTCTCTTCTATCTGGACAACCCCTTGAGGGTTTTGTTCCTTCCAATATAACTCGGGGGAGGCCTCACCGACACATCGACTTCGCGATGCGGGATCATCTCCCTTATCGTCACTTTTGTGTCCGAACTCGAACACCAGCAGTCACGAACATCGCATCGAAACCGAGGAACGCCTGATCGCACCTCTTCGAGCACTGCGATACGAATGGATACCGCACGTCCTGTCAACCCTTCGATTTCTTTCCAAGGGTAAACGGATCGAAGCAACCTTATCACAAAGTCGCATACAGGGTGTGATTTTTTCCAAAATCACTCATTACCTGAATGACCTAACATCAAGGAATTTGATATGAAATCGAAACACGTCCTGCTCGCGCTCGCCATCATCGCCTCACTCTCCCTCCTCGCCTGCGGGAGCGCAGGCATCGGCAGCTTCGATGTCACAGAAGAGAGCTCCGAGGCCGTGATCACCGGTGGTGGCGGCAGCCCGCTTGGCGATCTGTTGCCCGTAAACAACCTCTTTCCTCCGATGACGCTCATGATCAACCTCGAGGAGGAGCTCGAGGAGCAAAACGCGGAGGGAGCCAAGGCGATCTTCCTCCAGGATCTGGAGATGGTGATCACGGACACCGAGCAACCCGAGGGAGACACGGACAACTTCGACTTCGTCGATGAAGTCAACGTCTTCGTCGAGTCCACCAAATCAGGCACGACGCTCGAGAAGAAACAGATCGCGACCCTCAAGGATGTCCCCGAAGGGCAAACCTCTGTCTCTTTCACCACCGAAAAAGACGTCAACCTCAAGCCCTACGTCGAAGAGGGCATGAAGTTGACCACCGCTGGCAGCGGCGAGGTCCCCGAGGATGACACCTCGCTCAAAGCGATCGTCACGCTCACCATACAGGTGCTCTGAGGGGCTATAAGCCGGAGGCGCGCTCTACAAGAAGAGCAGCATGGCCATAATCACTGGCCCTGTGACGAGCAACACGAACCCCGTGTAGCCGATAATCTCGCGCGCCTTGAGCCCCATGATTCCTAGCAATGGGAGCGCCCAGAACGGTTGCAGCATATTCGTCCACGCGTCTCCATATGCCATCGCCATGATGACGCGCGTGGGCTCGACGCCGAGTGTTTCCACAGCCTCCATCATCACAGGTCCCTGCACGGCCCACTGGCCACCGCCAGACGGGACGAGCAGGTTCACGAGCCCCGCCGACAGGAAGGTAAAGACCGGAAAAGTCGTCGCGCTCGAGATCTGCACGAAACCCGTGGCGACCTGAGTGATCAACCCGCTCGCTTTGAGCAAGCCGAGGATCCCGAAGTAAAAGGGAAACTGGAGGATGATCCCGGCGCATCCTCTGGCGCCATCGACGACCGCCGCGAGGTAGCTTCGCGGTGAGCGATGGAGCAGGATGCCGAGCGTCATAAAGAGCATGTTGATGGTGTCGAGGTTAAACCCCGCCACCCCCTTCCTGGCAAAGAACTGCACGCACCAGAGCGCGAGCATGCCTCCGCACACGAGGTTTAACGCGCGCGTGCGCTCGAGGAAGGCGATCGCTCTTCCTGCCGGTTGCTCTTCGCCCCCCTCTCCCCTGGCGACATCCTCATCTTCATCCTCTTGTGAGGCATCGTCGAGAGGTCCTCGATAAGGGGTCATCTCGGAAGCGTCCGTGGGCATGAGCGCCCAGAGCGATCCTGCGATGGTGATGATCAAGGTCAGCGTGACCGCGATATTGAGCGTGCCAAAGAGCGTCTCCGAGATCGGGATCACGCCGATCTGTGCCTCGAGGAAGTGCCCTGGCTCGGCGACCTTGAGCGGCGCCGAGCCGCTCAATCCCCCATGCCACACCATAAAGCCCGCGTACCCCGCTGCGCCAAGCAACGGGTAGTGCACGAGCTTTCCCTCTCTGGCGAAGTGCTTCCCCATCTCGCGCGCCATGAACGCGCCGACGATCACGCCCAACCCCCACTGGAGCAGGCTCGCCAACGAGCTCACCAGCGACACGATCACCACCGCAGAGCCAGGGCTATTAGCCACCCCACAGACGCGCCTGATCAGCGATTGCATCGGTCGAGAGAGCGCCAGCGCGTGTCCCGTGATGAGGACGATGCACATCTGGAGCGCGAACTTCATCAGGCCTGTGCCATAGAAGTCGGCAAACCAGCCATCGGCCAGCGCTCGTGCGCGCTCGCTTGCCGAGAGCGCGGCGACCTTGTCGCCAAAGACAAAGCTTATCGCGAACGTCAGCAACGTCAGCGCCAGGACGATCACGAAAGGATCGGGCACGAACCTCGCGGATAGCTTCGATAGCGTCTGTCCGAGCTTGGCGATCATCACGCCCCCGCTTCTCGATCAAGGCTCTCGATGATGCGGCGCACCTGAACCTCGGCGCGCTCGATCTTGCCACGGCAGAGTTGGATCAATTGCGCCGCGCGCTCCACCTTGGCGCCCAGATCATCGAGGTCGACCTCGCCGCCCTCGATCTGATCGAGGATCTGCTCGAGCTCGGTCAACGCCTCCTTGTAGCGCGGCTCTTCCCCTTCATGTTCCTGAGTCGTCTCCATCGATCTCCTTCTCGGGCTCCTGGTTTTGCTTGCTCGATTCGACGCGAACGCTCATCTCACCACGCGCCAGCCGCACATGCAACGCCTCGCCAGTGACAACTTCGGTCGCGTCACGAACGACCTGCCCGCCGCCATCGCGCACCAGCGCGAAGCCGCGCTCGAGGATCCTGCGCGGGTCGAGCATCCTCAGGCTATCCTGCTTGCGATCGAGCTCTCGGCCGATCTGCTCCAGCGCTCTTGCGCTGCCTCGCTCGAGGCGCTCGGCGAGCTGGTCGAGTTGCTTGTTTTTGGCCTCGGTGGCGCGAGAGAGGCGCGCGATCGAGGTCCTGCGCTGCGCGTGCTCGATATGCGTCCTGGCCACATCAACCCTGCGCGACGCCGCCGAGGGCACCGCCAGCGCGAGGCGCTGGAACTTTCGCCGCTCCCCGGAGAGGCGCTCGCTGCTCTTGTTGGAGATGCCGTAAGCGATGCGATCGAGTCGCCTCGTGTGATCCTCGAGCTCGTCACCGATCACGCGCAAGGCGTGCTCGCTGTTAAAGGAGACCTCCTCGTGCGCGTCCGCGATGATGGCGAACGCCTCGTGAAAGATCTGGTCGCTGAGTTCGCGCTGGCGCACGACATACGCCTTGACGCGCTCGACAAAGAACTGCGCGGCGGCCGTGGGCGTCTTCTCCGAGTGCGCGATCGCATCGAGCAGGCAGTTGTCGCGCTGGTGGCCGATGCCGACGATCACCTTGAGCGGGTGCTCACACACCGCGCGCCCGATCGCCTCGGTGTCGAAGTAAGCCAGATCGGATCGCGCGCCGCCGCCGCGGACGATGGCGATGGCGTCGTAATCACTGGCGCGTTTGGCGAAGTAATCGAGCGCGCGCAACATGCTCATCTCCGTGCGCGCGCCCTGGACCTGGGCCGTATGAAGATCGACCTGGAAACCATAGCCGGAGCGCTCGATCTCGTGCAGAAAGTCAGCGCAGGCATCGGAGCCATCCGCCGTGATCAGCCCGACCTTGAGCGGGACGGTTGGCCAGGGGAGCGAGACGTTCTTCTCGAGGATCCCGTCGGCGTCGAGCGCGCGGATGATCGCCTCGCGGTTCTGGTGAATCGTGCCCGTGGTGTAAGCGAGGTCGATGTCAGTGACAGAGACCTGATAGCGCCCCTGGTTGGTGTAGAAGTCGACCTTGACCAGAAAGCGCACGATCAAACCATCGCGCAGGCGCACATCACCTCCATCTTCGAGCAACGCCAGATCGATGCGTTCGCGATCGTCGGCCCATAACACCGCGCTCACGCGCGCGCTCGGGTCGCCGCCCTGGTGAGGTCTGTGGACCAACTCGAAGAAGGCGTGCCCCCTGCGGCGGTTGCGATCAAAGCTCTGGATCTCGCTGGCGAGCCAGAGCTCCTCGCGAAAGGTATCGCGCATGACCTCCTGGACCTTGTGGTTGAGCTTGTCCACCGTCCAGGTCCCTGGCGGGAGCATCTCGGGCTTGATAAATGGCTTGTGCGTTTGCCTGGCGATCTCGGTGATTTCTTCGAGGTCGACGCCGCGCGCTTTAAAGAAGGCCTCGAGCTCATCGCTCAGGTTAAACCCGTGATGGCGCAACCTCCCGACGACCTCGTCGGCCTGTGAGAGAGGGACGTACCAGGACTTCGACTCGCGATCGAACCAGCGCGCGGGCATCGCGCGCACGACATCGACGAGCTTGCGGTCGTAGGGAAAGCTGATGCAGAGGCGCTTTTGCTCTTCCTCGATATCGATCCGTCGCGTCAAAGCTCCTCCTCGAGCCAGTAGCACCCTCGAAACATCACGCGCCGCGGGTCATCCACCACCACCCGAGGCAAAAGGCGCCCACGCCTCCGAGCACGCTGACGCTCATATACAGTGCGGCCAACACCTTCGAGCCTTGCTGCCACAACCCGACCGTGTCCGCCTCGAAGGTCGAGAAGGTCGTGAACGCGCCGAGGAACCCCGCGAAAATCAACGCGCGCAGCTCCGGCGAGCCCCAATCGTTTGCCTCGACCGCGCCCCTGGCGAGCCCCATCCCGAGGCAGCCGAGCATGTTCGCGGTGAACGTCCCGAGCCAGGCGCGCTGGAGCAACCAGGTCATCAACTCCCCGGTGCCCGTGCGCGCGAGCGCGCCGAGCGCGCCGCCGAGCGCGATGACAGCGATCTTGACGGTGAGTGTCATCGAACTTCCTCTGTCTGAACACAGGAGATGGCGAGCGTGTCAGTAATCATCGGACTCATCATCCTCGACGCACGCGCTCTCGGTCCTCCCATAACAGGAGTTCTCGAGCTCGCACGAGGTGCAAACCATCTGCTCACCGCACTGCTCGTTACTCTCACAGATCGGGCGGCAGATGTAGTCGAAGCAGACCTCGGCGTCACTCTCGCAGGGGGATGACTGATCGCACTCGGCGGTGACCACGCAAGCGGGCAAGGTGGAGATGCCCGCCGTAAGCGCGAGGATGCAGATCGCGAGGTTTACTCGCCAGCGTGTCCATTTGACGCTACATTTGGCGCGCTGTGCCACGCGCCCATCGGCGCGACAGCGTTCCCGCAGTGCCATTGGTGACGGAATCCACATGCTAAGGCTCCCATTTCGGCTGCTGGCCAATTTCTTTCGCTTGCTCGGCTTCTTATGGTCGAGCTTTTGGTTTGGTCTCGGCAAGCGCCTTCGACGACGACGTTCGGTTTACCTCGAACTCGAGCTCGAGTCATCCTACCCCATCGGTCAGACCAATCGAGGAGGTTTACGCAAATGGCTCTCGAGCCCATCCACCAGCATGTTGGAATTGCGCGATTCCATCAAGCAGCTCATCGCCATCGACAACGACGAGATCGAGGGGCTCATCGTCCACGTCAAGGGGCTGGCGATGGGACCGGCGCGCGTGAGCGAGTTGGCGCAGCTCTTCGATGAGCTGCGCGAGTCGGGAAAACGCGTCGTCATGCACACGGACAGCGCCAGCACGCGCGAGATGCCCTTGCTCGCGAGCGCTGATGATGTGCTGATCACCCCCGCTGGTCGCGTGTATTTGTTCGGCTATCGGTTCGAGGAGGTCTTCGCCGCCGAGCTGCTCGAGAAGCTCGGTGTCCAGGGACAGTTCATCCACCTCGGCGCGTTCAAGACCGCCACGCACAGGTTGCACAAGTCGGGGATGACGCCGCCGCAGAAGCTCATGATGCAGTCCTTGCACGACGGGCTGATGACCTCGCTCATCGAACGCATCGCCACGCGACGCGACATGACAGTGGAACAGGTCAGGCACGCGCTCTCGGAGAGCCCGCTCGATGCCGTCGAGGCAGAACAGCTCGGGCTTGTCTCTGACCGCGCGTTCAAGAATCGCGTCGAGCGCTGGCTGCAACAGGGAAAGGACGCGAAGCTTCTCCCCGAAGACTCCCCCTTGCGAAAGCACGCCTGGAGCGCCGACACCATCGAGGCGCCGAGGTTGCTCGGCACGGATCTCGTCGACACGGCCAGTGATAGCGATGAGGACGAGGGCGAAGAACGCGAGGAGAAGCAGCCCTCCAAGGAGGAAGCGCGCGAGCTCAAGCGAGCGCGCAAGGAGCGCACGAAGAGCCGCGTCCAGGTCCTCGCGCTCGAAGACTACGTCTCGGCGCGCCCCGAGCTAAACCTCAAGCCGCTCTTTGGCAAGAAACGTTACCTGGCGATCCTCGACCTCTCGGGCGCGATCGTGATGGATGGCGAAGGAGGAGCATCTCCGCTCGGAGGCGGCGCCACGATCAACCCCGAGGAGGTCAACCCCGCGCTCACCAAGCTGCGGCGCGATCCTCGCTGCCTCGGCATCCTGCTCCATATCAACTCTCCGGGCGGGAGCGCGCTGGCGAGCGACCTGATGTGGCAACAGATCCAGCGCGCCAGGCAGCACAAGCCCATCGTCTGCTGGATCAGCGATGTCGGCGCGAGCGGCGGATATTACCTCGCCGCCGCAGGAGATCGCATCGTCTGCCGCGAGGACACCATCACGGGTTCGATCGGTGTGATCACAGGAAAGGTCGCCGTGGGCGGTGTTCTGGAGAAGTTCCACGTGCGCACCGAAGCGATCTATGATGATGACAGCGCGCTGTTCACGAGCACCTTCGAGCCCCTGCCGCCTCGCGTGATGCAGAACTTCCGCGATGACGCCCGCGCGTTCTATCGCCGGTTTTTGGAGCGCGTCGGTCAGGCGCGCGCGCTCGACCGACGGCGTATGCATCGATACGCGCGAGGCCGCGTCTACACCGGCAGAGACGCGCTCGGGCGCGGGCTGGTCGATGACCTCGGCGGCCTCGAGGCCGCCCTGAAGATCCTCTACGATCTGTGCGAAACCACCCCCGAGAAGGCGCCGCTCGAGTACGTCGAGCACCGTAAGCAGAGCTTGCGAAGCGTCGTATCTGGCTCACTCGTGCAGGCGCATCCCTCACAGCAATTGCTCGAGGGGTTCGCGCGTCACGCGCTCGCGCCGCTCGAGGTCGCCGCGTGGCTCGAGCGCGAGCCGCTGCTCGCGCTCCTCCCCATACAGCTCGATCACCTCACGCCGGAGTCACACCGATGAACCGACGTCACCTCGCAGCGCTGCGCTGCATTCTGCACTCATCGAGCGCCTGCAAGAGCACACCGGAGACAACCCACGAGGAGGAGCAGCGCGTGACAGAGAAGTCGACAAAGGATGAGTGAGTCTCAAAAATCGAAGACCACGTCACCACGATCTTTCTTATCTCCCCTCCCGCTATCGCGCGAACCGGACTCTTCTCCCTGCGTGGTGCCCGGAGCGTAAGAGTCCTCGCGCAGCGGGGGCGCCTCCTGCCTACCAGCAGGCGCTTCCTCTCGGGGCTTCGGGCTCTTCTTATAAGAGGTCGAGCGGCGCTCGATCGGTTGGTCGAGGCGACGGCCCATGATCAACTGGTGCTCACCATCATTGTAATAATCGAGCAAGCGCCCCTCCTCGACAAAACCATAGCGTTTGTAGAAGCCGACGGCCGAGGCGTAGTTCTCCAGGCTCGAGGTCGAAAGATAGATCTTTCGACCTCGGAGCTCGCGGACAGCTTCGAGCACAAACTCCATCAGGACGCCGCCATACCCCTTGCCGCGAAAGAAAGGATTCACGTAAGTCCAGCCCAACCAGTAGAGCCCGCGCGCCTCGAGGTCATCGATGTAATACCCAGTGACGCCGACAGGTCGGCGCTCCTCTGGTTCGATGATCACGAAATGCGCGGTGACCTCTTGTGGGGCGTCGAAGCGCGTCTGTGAGAACGACGCCCTGGCGGCCTTGTAGTCATCCGAGTCATGCAGTCGGATCATGCGCAAGACCTCGTCGAGATCTCTCGCGTCCATGAGGCGGACCTGGGGTCCGCCTCTGCCAAAGAGACGATTCGCGAGTTTATCCCAGTCGAACATGCACGGGCTCCTTGGATCGCGGGCGAGGATTTCTGGAGGTGTCACTCTGGTGAAACCCTCGCGGGTTGCTCGCATAGAGAGGTGTGTCCATATTATGGTCGAGAGCGTGGTTGGTCGAGGCTCCAAACACGATGACTCCGATCGCCCAGACAGCCCCCAAAATGTAGATAGAACGAGGAAGACTATGAGCGAGGTCAAGATTTACCGCACGACCTACTGCCCTTACTGCGACATGGCCGAGCGCCTCTTCAAACAACTCGACGTCGCCGTCGAGAAGATCGACGTCACCGACGATCAGGAGAAGCGAATGTGGCTCGTCAAAGAGACCGGACAGCGCACCGTCCCGCAGATCTTTATCGACGGGAAATCGATCGGTGGTTTTACGGACGCGAACGCGCTCTATCAGAAGGGTGAGTTGCAAAAATTGCTCGGCCTCTGATTGGCGGTCTTTTTTCGCCAGCGCGAGGCAAGAAACGACGAAGGGCCGGATGAGAAATCATCCGGCCCTTCGTCGTTTCTTGCCATCAGGTCAGCAAACTGACCCGAGGTGCATCATTCGATACCGCTGAAGATGAACGGGTAGTTGATGACGCAGATACCGCCGTTTGGCTTCTGGAAGCGCATACGTTTGATGACGCGAGTGATACAACCTTCGACCTTCTTGTTCCCCATGGTGGAGGAAGCGATCGAGGGGGACATCACGGAGCCATCGAGGTTGACGTTCCACTGCGCGATGATCTTACCCGAGAGCGAGGGGTTCGCCTGGAGTTCTTTCTCGAAGCAGTAGCGAATCGCGCTGGACTTGGCGTTGACGACGCGGCGGATGTTGTTCTTGTCGCAGAAGTCACCGATCTTTGGAGCACCTTTGCTCATCTTGACCTTGACCTTCTTCTTCTTGGCCTTGCCGACCTTACCGCCCATACCTTTACCGCCGCCGGTGTCGACCTTACCGAGGCCACCGACGCGACCGAAGCCTTCACCGCCGCCGCCTTTACCGGTGCCGCGCATGCCCATACCGCCTGCGCCGCGACCGACGACGAGTTCGCCGCCCTCGCCGCTCATGGCGACGTTCATCTTGGCGTCGAAGCCTTCCTGGTCACCGAAGATGTTCTTGAGGGGACCGGCGCCAAGAAGCTTGGAGCCGAGCGCCTTGTTGACGCCGATGTTTTTGACATCGACCTCATCGACCATCTCGCCGTCGACCTTGGGGATCTTGGATTCGGGGATCTCGGACTCTTCGTCGCCGAACTTCCCTTCCTCGCCACCAGCTTTCTTACCGGTGGTGTCCTCTTCAGGCTCTTCGACCTCTTCTTCCTCGAGGGGATCCTTGACGTCCTCGACGAGGAACTCGACGAAGCGGTCTTCGGCGAAGAGCGGGTTAAGCTCCGCCTCGGGATCGTAGGAGAGGAACGCCGCCAGGAGCAGGCCGCCGTGCACCACGCCCGAGAGCGCGATGAAGCCAGCGAGCACAGCCGTCAGGCCGGTGACCGCGCCGATAAGGCCGCGGCGAGGCACAGCCGGGGGGCGGTCGATAAGCTGGAAGAAGACCTGAGTCGTGTCACTGACGTGGACCAAGCCCCAGTCACCATTCTTCATGGTGACTTCGAAGACATTGGCGCTGCCGTCCTCGGTCGATGCCGAGCCGGTCTTGGTCGCCTTACCTTCGAGCTCGTCGAGGTCGTAGTCCTCGTCGTCGATGCTCAGGTTACCCTCGACCTTATCCGTGTAACGCACGGTGTAGCTCCCGTCAGCCTGACGTTCGAACATCTCGAACGCATCGGGGATGCCAGGGGCGAGGACAATAAAAAGGTTCTTGTCGTTCTCACCGACCGTGACGATCGGATCGTTGGTCTGGTTGAAGGTCTTCTCTTGGACGACCGTTCCGTTCCAGACCAGCGCGACACGTAAGCATTGGTTAATAGCACTCACAGGCTCTTGCTCCCTTCTGTTCTATGTGTCTCTCAGCCCTAGTTCGTCCCTCATCGAGGCGCTCTTCCGAATCTTCTCGGGAAAAAACGCGCTTGGGTTCGAGGGGTGAGAGGCAGCCACCATCTTGGATGGAGCGGCTAGCTTCAGGGGCAAGTTCACTTGGTGTGGGAACTTTGCCCACCCTGAAGGACACCGCACGATACTTCTCGTCTATCTTCTCGTCAAGCGTTTCGCCCACGGCATAAGCACGACCCGTTTTTGTCACCGTTGTCGTGCCCGTGAGCGAGTTTTCGAGGTACCTCGACGAGCGTTCATGCATACAGAGTCCCGAGAGGCCAAAAAGTTCCCCGCGCGCCTCCCTTTTTTCACCGCCCGAGGTTCTTTTACGCTGAATTTCACAACACTTGCTGCGCGTGTTAATAATTTGGTCACGCGCTCTCGCGGCCTTGTTTCCTCCTCGTTTCGAGGGGCGACGGCGGCATCGAGCGCGCGCAGTTTTTCGACACGCGAGGTTGACCATGCGCCATACAGTTTCGACATCTGCTCGACAGAAAAACGTAAAATATATCTGCGATCCCTTCTTCAGGGTGCTCTCGCACGCGCTGGTCCTCTCGTTTTTGATGGCCTTGCCTGCCATGGCCAACGCGCAGCAACCTGATAAAAAGAACAAGGATGGGATCCCCAGGTTCGAGGAGCTCACCATCGAGCGCGTCTCGCCAGAGGACCTGGCCGATGGCGTCACCATCGAGGACCCCACCCGCGTCATCAAGCGACCCACAAAGCTCCCGAGGCCCCCATCTGATACCGAGCTCGCCGAGACCAGGGCACACGTCTCCAAATATGTCGTCGAGGTCGTCGCCATTCATATGCCCCCCAGGCCCTACAGGCAGGTGCCCCGCATCTTTCGCGGACATGGCGTGTGGATCACGCCGCCCGGTGCGAACACCCCGGTGCTCATTACGACCCTCGACTGGCTCGAGGGCGCAAAGGAACTCTACATGTTGCCCGCGGGCGAGTCGGGGCCGGACACGCGCAAGCGCTCCAGGCTCCCTGCCACCACGGACACCTACAAGCTCGACGCCATGACCGCTGGCTACGAGGCAAAGAACTTCGAGAAGCACAAGCGCAAGTACAAGCCAGTCAAGCTCGTCGTCGGAGATCGTCACCGCAACCTCGCCATGCTCTCTGCGCCTTCCGAGCACACGCCATCGACCGGGCTCGAGCTCTTCGACGTCGAGAACGAGGCGCTCTCCACCGTGTACGGTTACTCCCCGCAACGCCCCGAGCAGTTGACCGCCGCGGCGATCCTTCCATCCCAACCTCAGGAAGAAGCGCTCAGTTATTACTTCCAGACAAGCTATGTCGGCATCCTCGGCGCTCCTCTCCTGTCTCGTGATGGGCGCGTCGTGGTCATCAACGCGATCCATCACCCCGAGGATGCGACGCGCTCGCTCGCCATCCCCCCAGGATCACTGCGCTACTTTTTGAAGAAGCAAACCGAAGAGAAGAAGTGAGCTCACTCGAACAGCGCGCGCGAGCAGCGCTCGCGCGCCTCGCGCGACAGGGCCACGATCGCTGGCTGATCTGTCTTAGCGGCGGTTTGGACTCGCGCGTCCTCTACCACCTGGCCGCGCTCCACGCGGCCGAGGTCGGCGCGACGCTGGCTTCTGTGCATGTGCACCACGGGCTTCGCGAGAGCGCCGATGTGGACGCGGCGTTCTGCGAACAGCTCGCGCGATCACATGATTACCCCGTCCACATCCCCCACCAGACGATCCGACTGGAGGTCGAGAAGGGAAACTCCACGCAGCGCAGCGCGCGCATCGCGCGCTGGGCGGCCATCGCCAGAGCGATGGCCGCCCATGGGATCGACTGCGCGCTCACCGCACATCACGAGGATGATCGCTTCGAGACCATGCTCATCAACGCCACGCGAGGCGCAGGTCTCGTCGGACTCGCGGCGCTCTCCGAGCCGATCGCCCCCTTCCCGCTGGGCGGCGCCAGTGATTCTTCATTTGTCGTCGCGCGCCCCTTGCTCGAGGTCTCACGCGAAGAGATCGAGGACTACGCCAGGACACACGACCTGGCGTGGATCGAAGACCCGACAAACGCCACCGATCTCTACGCGCGCAACAAGCTGCGCCATCACGTCCTCCCACAGCTGCTCGCCGAACCACACGCGCGCCATGGGTTAAGGCAAACCCTGGACAACCTCGCCGCCAGCGCGCGCGAGACGTTGGAGGAAGCTCACGACTTGCTGGAGCGCGCCTTACGTGAGGTCGAGAAACCGGGCGAAGTCGCGCTCTCGAGGGACATCTTCCAGGCTGCGTCCGAGCGCTCACGCGCGCGCGCGATCCTTATACTCGCTGAAAAACTTCACGCGCGCTGGGATAGCGAGGTGATCGCGCGCATCGAGCGCGCGCTGGAGAAGCCGCGTCACAAGGAGAGCCTGCCTGATGTATGGCTCCGGCTGGATCAGGAGCTTTTGAGGTTGACGCCAACCCATGGCACGCGTGGTGATCGAAGCATCGTCGAGGTCGCGCACGAGATCCCGATCGATCTCGACAGGCCAAACGGCTCCATCCCATGGTTTGGCGATACGCTATTTTGGGAGGTGCTCGCGGTAAACGAAGCCGCGAGCGCAGAGGTTGCAGACAAAGATTTCGGACAACAACTCGTCATCGAGCGAAACCTCATCGAGGAACCGTTGCTTCTGCGTGGCCCCAGACCGGGAGAACGCATTCGGTTAGCGAAAGAGCGCGATGTGAAGATTAAAGAATTGTTAAGAAGCCACGGGATCGACGCGGAGTCGCGCTGGCGACAGGGGTGTCTCGTGAGCGCGGAGCACGTGTTGTGGCTACCCTTATTGGGGGTATGTGCCGACATTACACATGTACGATCCGCGCGCGCACGCACGCGAGGAAGTTCGAAGGATGTCACAGCGAAGGCGTCGGCAACCACAGAACTGGTGCGTTTCAGGTGGCAGCGAGCAGGCGGGAAATAATCTCTTCTCGTGAAGTCTTAAACCTGAGGCGTGAGTCTGCTAACCTTCATGCCGGAAGAAAACCGCGCCCCGGCCAAAGCACCAGGCATCTTCAATTCACGCCCTCTTCGATCAGGGCTTCCGCAAGTTCGACCTACTGAAGGTTCGAGAAAGGGCTTGCGCCAAAGGGCGCGGGACGTTCTAAAATGAGCGTTCAACGCGCACCACGCGCGCAACGACACATAGGTAGTCAAAGTGTTGAACAAGATCCCCCCACGCTCCTGGCTCGTCTGGCTGTTTATCGTGCTGTTGGTCTTTGCCGTCATCAGCATCCTCTCAGACCGCTCGGGTGAGTCCTCAGCCATCAAGTTCAGTGAGTTCCGCGAAGCCGTGGTCCAGGGCCACGTCTCGAGCGTCGAAGTCAAAGGGATGGAGGTCAATGGCGAGTTCACCAAGGACTGGGCCAAGAAGAAGTACAAGGGCAAGGAAGACTTCACGACGGTCGGACCGATCGGCGAGGACCTCCAGGATGTGCTCCAGGCCAAGGAGGTCACCTACACGTTCGTCGAGGCCAAGGACAACAGCTTCTGGCAGACGTTCATCGTGAACATGCTGCTGGTGCTCTTTTTGGTGATCGCGATCGTCTTCATCATGCGCCAGTTCCAGGGTGGCTCTGGGAAGGCGATGACCTTTGGCAAGTCGCGCGCCAAGCTCTTGAACGAGAACCAGAACAAGGTCACCTTCAACGACATCGCGGGCATCGACGAGGCCAAGGAAGAGCTCCAGGAAGTCGTCGAGTTTTTGCGCAACCCCAAGAAGTTCACGCGCCTCGGCGGCAGGATCCCCAAGGGGGTCCTGCTCATGGGCCAGCCGGGCACGGGCAAGACCTTGCTCGCGCGCGGCGTCGCTGGCGAGGCGGGCGTCCCCTTCTTCTCGATCTCCGGCTCGGACTTCGTGGAGATGTTCGTGGGCGTCGGCGCATCGCGCGTGCGTGACCTGTTCGAGCAGGCAAAGAAGCACGCGCCCTGTATTATCTTCATCGACGAGATCGACGCCGTCGGCCGACACCGCGGCTCGGGCATGGGCGGCGGTCACGACGAGCGCGAGCAGACCTTGAACCAGCTCCTCGTCGAGATGGATGGCTTCGAGTCCAACGAGGGCGTGATCCTCGTCGCGGCCACGAACCGCCCCGACGTGCTCGACCCTGCCTTGCTGCGCCCCGGCCGCTTCGATCGCCGCGTGGTGGTCTCGGCGCCTGATGTCCGCGGTCGCGAGCAGATCCTCAAGATCCACACGCGACGCACGCCGCTGGCAAAAAATATCGACCTCGGCCAGATCGCGCGCGGCACCCCCGGGTTCTCCGGTGCTGATCTCGAGAACCTCGTCAACGAAGCCGCCCTTCTGGCAGCGCGCAAGAACAAGGAGCGCGTCGAGATCTCGGACTTCGAAGACGCCAAGGACAAGGTGTTGATGGGCGCCGAGCGCAAGTCCGCGATCATCAACAAGAAGGAGCGTCGTCTGACGGCATTCCACGAAGCGGGCCACGCGCTCGTCGCGCTCCTGCTCGATGACACCGACCCCGTGCACAAGGTCACCATCGTCCCTCGTGGCCGCGCGCTCGGCGTCACGCAGCAGCTCCCCGACGAGGACCGCTACACGATGACGCGCAACTACGCCATCAACCGCATCGCGGTCATGATGGGCGGGCGCGCCGCAGAAGAGGTCGTCTTTGGCGAGATCACCAGCGGCGCAGGCAATGATATTCAGGTCGCCACCAACCTCGCGCGCAAGATGGTGTGCGAGTGGGGCATGAGCGATGTCATCGGGCCACTTCGTTACGCGGGTGGGGACACCAACCCCTTCCTCAGCGGTGGCATGGGCGGCAGCAGCAGCGCGCCCTACTCCGAGGACGTGGCGCAAAAGATCGACGCCGAGCTCAACCGCATCATCAGCTCGCAGTATCAGGCGGCCATCGAACTCCTCGAGGAGAACCGTCACCTGCTCGACCTGATGTCGGAAGCGCTGCTCGAGTTCGAGGTGCTCGACGCGGACGAGATCAAGATCATGCTCGAGGACGAGAACCTCGATCGCATCCGCGAGCAACGAGAAGCATCCGAGAAAGAGGAAGAAGAACGCCGCGAGCGCGACCGCGCGCCCAAGACGGACTTCAGCTCCAAGCTCAAGGATCAACTCAGCGACCTGACCACCGGCCAACCTCCTCTCGCCAGCGATCCGTCTGCTTGACGATGCCCGATCTCCAACCGCTCCAATTGCCTCATGGCGCCGGCGCGCTCCCTCTAGGAGCGCGCCGGCATGTCATGGGGATTCTCAACGTCACGCCCGACTCCTTCTCGGATGGTGGGCTGTTCTTCGCGCACAGCAACGCGATCGAGCACGCGCTCGAGATGCTCTCTCAAGGCGCCAGAATCATCGATATCGGCGGCGAGTCCACGCGCCCAGGCGCAGAGCCCGTCTCCGAACAGGAAGAGCTCGAGCGTGTGGTCCCCGTCATCGAAGGCATCCTTGAAAAGGCGCCCGAGGCGATCCTCTCGATCGACACGACCAAGTCGCGCGTGGCGGATGCGGCGATCAGCGCCGGCGCTCATATCATCAATGACATCTCGGGGCTCGGGTTTGACCCGGAAATGGCGCAGGTTGCGGCCGCTCACGACGCACCGCTTATCCTGATGCATATCCGCGGCACGCCCGAGACGATGCAGTCGGACACGCGCTACGAGGATCTCCAGGCCGAACTGGAGGCGTACTTCCACGAGCGCATCGAGCTCGCCGTCCGCGCGGGCATTCCACGCTCACAGCTCGTGCTCGATCCAGGCATCGGCTTTGGAAAGAGCGTCGAGCAGAACTACCAGCTCGTTCGGGACATCCCGAGGTTGGCAGCGCTCGGTTTCGGGATCTTGCTCGGGACCTCTCGCAAGAGCTTCATCGGCAAACTGCTCGATCGACCCGCCGATGAACGACTCATGGGCACCGCCGCGAGTATAGCGTGTGGGGTCTTCCTCGGCGCGCATATCTTGCGCGTACACGATGTCGCGCAGATGGTGGATGTGATCAAGGTGGCAGAAACGATCGCGTCACCATCATTGGCAAGGTAAAGCAAAAGTTTTGGCCATGGTAAGATCCGTGGTACATCTTCATGCGGTGTGTCGACACTGGCCTTCGAGTTCTCTCAGACGCAAACAGCCCTGAACACCATCAAATGACTTTCGGGCCCCTCGAGTCAGTCTGGCACCTCCCATCCCATTTGTTTTGAAGTGATCGCGCGACCATGATGGACACTCTGTTCAACATCCTACAGGTCTCGTCCTGGACAGAGGTGCCGCTGGTCCTCCTCGATGTCGCGATCGTCTATTACATCATCTATCGCATCCTCCTGCTGATCAAAGGCACGCGCGCAGCGCAGATGCTGCTCGGGTTGCTCCTGGTGTTGGTGTTCTTCTTTGTCTCTGGCAAGAACCTGTTGGATCTGAGGATCACGAACTGGTTCCTGGACAAGGTGATCGCGAACTTCATCATCATCGTCGTGATCATCTTCCAGACGGATATTCGCCGCGCGCTGGCGCAGGCGGGCGGCCGCACCTCGATCTTTCGGCAAACCTCCGCGCTCCAGGAGTCCTACATCCTCGAGGAGATCATCAAGGCATCTGCGATGCTCTCTTCGAGGCAAATCGGCGCGCTCATCGCGCTCGAGCGCGAGGCATCTCTCGGGGAGTTCGTCGAGCGAGGGATCGCGCTCGACGCGGCCGTCACCAAGGATCTGCTGTTTAGCCTGTTCCTGCCCGAGCACCAGAACCCGCTCCACGATGGGGCGGCGGTTGTCCAGAAAGGGAGGATCTCTGCGGCAGGTTGCGTGCTTCCACTGACGAACAACCCTCGCGTCGACAAGAGCTTTGGCACACGGCACAGGGCAGGCATTGGCCTGAGCGAAGACTACGACGCGGCGATCGTGATCGTGAGTGAGGAGACGCGCATGGTCTCGGTGGCTTACCGAGGTGAGCTCTACAGAGATCTCGAGACCGCCGAGCTCCGCGAGCTGCTTCAGAAGATCTTCCGCACGAAGGCGAGCGCCACGGAGAAGGAGTCCCTGCTCGAGATCATCAACAAACTGCGCACGCGCGGCAAGGCCACCAACGTCAGCAAGTCCGAAGAGGAAGAGGAGGTGGCAGAGTGAAGAACTTCTCCCTCATCTCGTTTACGCGCGGGCTGTTCCTCGAGAACGCGTACTACAAGCTCTTCTCGGCGGTGCTCGTGCTCCTGTTGTACGTCTGGGTGTTGGGAGATAGCGACTCCGAGATCGCGCTCCTCGCGCCGGTGCGCGTGGCCACGATCGAGGACGCGGTGCTCGTCAATGAACCAGCATCACAGGTCCAGGTCACCGTCCGAGGTCGCTGGAACGTCCTCCAGAGGTTTGGCCAAAAGGGGGAGTTCTCGCCGGTGGTTCTTCGCCCCACGAAGACGGAAGGCACCGAGATGTTGCGCGTGGAGGGGTCGATGTTCGACCTCCCCTCGGGGTTACAGATTACCAACATCCAACCCACGTTTATCCGCGTCGAGCTCAAGCCGAGGGCCTCCAAGCGGGTCCCACTTCGCGCTCGTACTGTGGGCAAGCCCGCCGAAGGTCACACGCTAGGAGAGATCACGCTCAAGCCCGCGACCGTCGAAATCAGCGGTCCTCGCGAGGAGGTCTTGCGCACGCGCTTTGTCACCACAGACCCGATCGACGTGACCGATCGCAAGGCCTCGTTCAACGAGCAGCTCGAGCTCCGCTACGACTCGCCTAATATCCGCGACGAGCTCGCGCAACCTGTCCAGGCGAGCGTCACGATCAAGACCATCGAGATCGAGCGCGAGCTCGAAAACCTGGAGTTGCGCGCGGTCAACACCTCGCTCCAGGCAACGATCGAGCCCGCGTCTGTCAAAATCACCGTCCGCGGCCCTCGCCCCCTTGTTCAGGGTCTCGATCCGAAGAAGGTCCTGGCGAGCATCGATCTCTCTGACGTCAAGGCGCCAGGGCTCTACCAAAAGAAGGCGACCGTCAGCAACCTCCCGGCAGGGATCACGCTGGTCGACTCCTTCCCCACCGACTTCCAGGTCAAGGTCACGGCACCTGCGCCGTCGCCAGAGTAGCCACCCGACGCGAAGCGCCAAACGCTCGCGTGATCTGTGCCGCCATCCTCTCTGCCCACGCTCTTGACAGACATCCTCATCAGGGCGAGTGTTCATGCTTTGAAAGCGAGCAGATTTCGAGCAAGTGGTTTGCCTGTGTGAACGCCGATTTCCTCGCCAGATAGAAACCAGGAGAGAATCATGCGCAAGCTCTTTGGAACAGATGGCATCCGTGGTGAAGCCAACACCTACCCGATGACTCCCGAGATCACGGTCAGGTTGGGGCAGGCCATCGCCGCCTACTTCAGCAAGCGCAAGGCGCACCCAGGTCTGACCCACCGCACCCGCATTCTGATCGGCAAGGACACGCGCCTCTCGGGCTACATGTTCGAGTCCGGGCTCGCCGCAGGCATCGCCTCGATGGGCGTGGATGTGCAACTCGTCGGCCCGCTCCCCACGCCTGGAATCTCCTTCCTGACGACGGGGATGCGCGCGGACGCGGGCATCGTCATCTCGGCATCTCACAACGCCTTCCAGGATAACGGCATCAAGATCTTTGGCCCCGATGGCTTCAAGTTGCCAGACGAGGAAGAGCTCAAGATCGAGGAGATGGTGCTCTCGCCAGATTGCCTCGAGCCGGTCAAGGGAGCAAAGATCGGGCGCGTCAATCGCATCGATGATGCCACGGGGCGCTACATCGTCTTCCTCAAGAACACCTTCCCGCGCGATCTGACGCTGGATGGCCTTCGCATTGTGCTCGATTGCGCCAATGGCGCGAGCTACAAGGTCGCGCCAGCGGTGCTCCGCGAGCTCGGCGCGGAGGTCTTCACCGTGGGCGTCGAACCCAACGGGATCAACATCAACTCCGAGTGCGGATCGCTCTACCCTGGCGCCGCGGCGCGGCGCGTGCACGAGACGCGCGCGGACCTCGGCATCACGCTCGATGGGGACGCGGACCGCGCGATCTTCATCGACGAGCATGGCGATATCATCGACGGCGACGCGATCATGGCGCTCGTGGCGATGCACCTCAAGCGCACCGGCCAACTCCAGGGCAAGGGTATGGTCGCCACGGTCATGAGTAACATCGGGCTCGAGCGAGCGCTCGCTCGTGATAAGCTCAAGCTCGAACGCTCCGCGGTGGGCGATCGCTACGTGGTCGAGGCGATGCGACAACACGGCATCAACTTCGGCGGCGAAAAATCGGGCCACCTGATCTTCCTGGATCACTCCCCCACCGGAGATGGTATGATCGCGGCGTTGCAAGTGCTCGCGATCATGCAACAATCCAGAGAGCCATTGAGCAAACTCGCGCAGGTCGTCAAGCTCTACCCGCAGGTGCTCGTGAACGTCGAGGTTCCCCGTAAGCCGCCGCTCGAAACCCTGGAGAACTTCCAGAAAGAGATCGCGCGCGTCGAAAAGGAGCTCAAGGGCCAGGGGCGTGTACTTGTTCGGTATTCGGGCACAGAGCCCAAGGCTCGCGTGATGGTCGAAGGCCCGGATGAGGCCAAGATCAAAAGCATCGCCAACGAGCTCGCCGCGCACCTCAAAGAGGAAATCGGCGCCTGACACTGGACCATCGATCGCACCGAACCGAGGAACTTAGCCCGAGCGAGCAAGACCGGAGGAGAGAGGATGGACTTGGTGACCGCGGCGCAGATGCGGCGCATGGATCTGGAAACGATCGACACGCTCGGGCTCCCAGGGATCGTTCTGATGGAGCGCGCCGCCCTCGGCGCCACAGACACCATCCTCACGAACCATCCGAACGCGCGCTGCGTCGGGATCATCTGCGGCGGCGGCAATAACGGAGGCGATGGCTTTGCCATCGCACGTATGCTGACTCACAGTGGCGTGGATGCGATCGTCATCATGCTCGCAGATCCCGCCAAGCTCACCGGCGATGCGGCGACAAACTACGCCATCATCGAGACCCTGGACCTGCAAATCCACTGCATGCACGAGGTCGAGGACAACCTCTTCATCAGCGAGCTGCTCGCCATCCCGCACTGTGATGTGTGGTGTGACGCGATGCTCGGCACGGGGCTCGATCGCCCCCTCCAAGGCAAGTACGCGACCGCTGCACAATTTCTCAATGACCGGGATAACGTCGTCGCCATCGATATCCCCTCGGGGCTCGACGCCGACACGGGCCAACCGATCGGCGAGCATGTGGTCGAAGCGAGCATGTGCATCACCTTCGCGTATCCGAAGATCGGTCAGGTGGTTTATCCGGGCAGAGCCTACTGCGGCGAATTGCACGTGGCGGATATCGGCATCCCCAGGATCATCGCCGAACGCGTTGGCTTTGGCGGCGTCTTGATCAACGAGCAATGGGTGAGCTCGAGCCTGCGACCCCGACCGCTCGAGGCGCACAAGGGGACCGCCGGGAAGCTGCTCTTGCTGGCAGGGAGCGACGCGTTGAGCGGCGCGGCCTTGCTGTGCGCCAGAGGCGCGCTGCTCGGCGGCGCGGGGCTCGTCACCGTCGGGACAACTCGCGATGTGGTCCCGAGGGTCTCGGTCGCTGTCCCCGAGGCGATGGCCGCCGAGGTGATCGCGGACACCTTCACTGACGAGCACAGGCGCGAACTTCAACAGCAGCTCGATCGCTCGGATGTCGTGGCGATGGGGCCAGGGCTCGGGCAGAGTGATTCTCTGTGCGAGCTGCTCGAGCACGTCCTGCTCGATCCTCGCCAACCCTTGATCCTCGACGCGGACGCGCTCAACCTCGTGGCAAATCACGACCTGCACCAGTCCTTGCGACGCGGCTCGATGCGCCGCCAGATCGTGCTCACCCCGCACCCTGGAGAGATGGCGCGCTTGGCCAATGTCCCCCTGCGAGACATCCTGAAACACCCGCTGCTGCACGCGCAGGACTTCGCGCAAGTGACACAATGTGTGGTGGTGCTCAAGCTCGCGTCGACGATCATCGCGGGACCAGATGGGCGCCTCGCGATCAACTCGAGCGGGAACCCTGGCATGGCCAGCGGAGGCACGGGAGACGCGCTCACCGGGCTGCTCGCTGCGCAGCTCGCCGAACGCACCGACGCCTTCGAGGCGGCGTGTGTGGCGACCTGGATACATGGCGCAGCGGGTGATGCGTGTCGCGACGAGCGCGGCATCCACGCGACCACTGCGAGCGGCGTGCTCGATCACGTCGGTCGCGTCTTCGCCAGGGTCGAGTCTTGAGGCATCTCGCGTTCGCCACCGCGCTGTTGCTGCTCGCAGTGGGCTGCTCGCCGCCGCCCGATCCTGTCGAGATGGGGACGCTCTGTTACTCGGCGAGCAACCCTGCGGGTTGCTCGACCGAGGTGACGCTCGAGCGAGGGACCGTGCTCGGGCGTAACGCGCTCGATTATCGCATCCGAAACACGAGCGATGTGACCGTGCGCGCGCGCGTCCTGGCAGGTCCATCCGAGCTCTTCGAGGATATCGCAGACGCGGGCATCGTCTCGGATATGAGCATCAACCCGACCAACCCCTCGACCGTCGATCCTCGAACCTTGAACGGTGCGGTGCTCCGGCTGCCGACGCTCGAGGCTGGCGAGGAGTTCACCGATCGCTTGCTCCCGTCCGAGCTCGGGCGCGATGCGAGCATCCGAGTCCAGCTCGGATGCACCCCGACGACCTCGTGTGAACTGGACATGGAGTATGTCCTGGTCGTGGAGCCCGTGGAGTGCACCGCCAAGGAGGACTGCCCCTCGGGCTGGGAGTGCGACACGGACAAGGGTCTCTGCGCGGAGTGCATCGCTGGCGAACAGGAGGACAACTGCACAGACGATCAAACCTGCCAGCTCGGGCGCTGCACGCCACCACAACAGACGAGCTGTCAGAGCGCGCCGGGAGATGCTCCAGCGGCGCCTTCGTTGATGTTGCTGGTGATGTTGATCGGGATCGTATTCTCGCGAGCAAGCGCGGGGCGCGGGGACGAACGTCCCCGCGCCCCGCGCTTGCTCGCGGTCATGCTCACAGTAGCAGTGGTGCTTTTGGGCGGCCAAAGTCAAGCTTTGGCCGCTGAACCTCGCGCCGAGTTGTCGATCGGAGCGGGGCCACGATTTTTCACGGGAGAGGTCGGCGCGCAGACAAGCCGCGGGCTAGGTATAAGCGTCGGGCAAGAGCTGAGGGTGAAGTACTTTGGCGCGGGGATCGACCTGTCGGCGGCGACCTTCGTGGCGCGACCTGTCGAGGAGAGCGCCCCGCCCTACCTTCGCTCGTTCTTGACGCACTCGGTGATGATCGGACCGCACGCCTACATCCCGTTGTGGCGAGATGTGGAGCTGACGCTGGATGTGAGTTACGAGCGATTGGGGTTGGCGGCGAACTCGCTGGTGGGCCTGACAGGGCTGGAGCTCGGGAGGCATGGTGGCGCGGCGTCAGGGAGGGTCAGGTATACCTTCGCCCCGATCATCGCGCAGCTCGAGGTGGGCTACCACCTCTATCCGGGGTTTCCAGGAGACATGGTCTCGGTGACGTTGATGTTCGGGGTCACGGATTTCTAGTTCGAAACCCGCCTGTATCGAGGAGACCTCGAGCGAGAGGTCTCTCACTCGTCCTTGCGCATCTCGCGCAGCTTCTTCTTGAGCTCTCTTCGGCTGATGACGCGAGCTTCCACGAGGAGGTCCGCCAGGGCCTGGATCACCTCGCGTTGACGCTGGCTCTCTTCCCGCAAGCTGTTGATCTTGCGGTTATGCATCTCGACGATCTCCTGGAGCGTCATCTGCGCCTTGGGCTGTGGCTCTTCGGACTGCTCGAAGAGTGAGAACCCGGTCTCCTGAGCGGCAGGCTCGGGAGGTTGCGAAGGCGCCTGACCTCTGGACTGTTGCCCAGACTCTTCCCATCCCCAGCGTTGCTTGAGGTTGGAGTCATCCTCCCAGAAAGCTGGCCCGCCGGTGAGGTTGCCAAAGGCGCTCTCGTCCATGGGGTTCTGGGTGCGCGGCTGTTGGCGCCTGCGCCTGCTGGGCTGTTGTTGCTGCGAGACAGGGTCGATCCCCAAGTGCGAGCTCGGCCTGCCCGCGAAAGAAGACCTCGGGGAGAGGACAGGAGCCTCGTCTTTGAGGAAGTCCTCGAAGTCATCGAGGGCGCCCTCGACATCTCCCGAGCGCTGCGTCGGAGAGGATGGCGGGCTCGGCTCGCTCTGGCGTCGCCGCATGCGATTGATGCCACTCTTGGGGCGCTCCATGAACCCCGCTCCGCTGGAGTTGCGGCCGCTGGGAGCATTTAGCGAAGGGGTCGGGCCGCTCTGCGGGCCGGCCTGGTAAGAGTAAGGGATCATGTGCTCGAGCCACACGCGAGGTGCGATCGAGATGTGGGGAGCCTGCCCTGTGGCGCTGGTGAGCATCTCGATCACCTCGCGCGCGCGCTCGGGATCGTAGGTCACGAGCATGAGCTTGTCCGTGCCGCGCTCGTAGGCGTAGGGCATGGCGCCAGCCTTGAGCGCGATCCCTTCGGTGATCATGCGCAGAGCGCTCGGATCGACGCGAAAGTTGCTCACGTCGAGCATCTCATGCTGGTAGAACTCGGCGATTTGCTCGGCGAGGAGCTCCTCGTCGATAAGCTTGGCGTCGAGGAGTTGCGTCACGACCCCTGTCTTGTCCTTGGATGCACGCAAAATAGCGCGCTGCATATCCTGACGAGAGAGCAGGTTCGCGTTGACGAAATGATCGATGAGGCGTCGGTCCATCGAGGCTTGGTAGGCTTGGACAGAAGAATAGTGGTCACTTTCCAGGGTTCCCCTTTACCCCTTGTATCACTTCTCCCCTGAGCACGCGACCTGAAAACATCCGCATCTGCTCGATGGTGCAGGCGACCTGTTCAAGAGCGTACAACGGGTGTAGAGTCGGGTCCTCTTGACCCCTTTTGGACTCGCCAAAAAAGCACAGGGACGTTGAAAGCATGAACATTGTCATCGTCGGGATGGGAGAGGTTGGTCGCTATATCTCGAGCGTGCTCGTATCCGAGAACCACAACGTGGTCATCATCGACTCCGACCAGGACGCCCTCCAACAAGCAGAAGAAACGCTCGATGTGATGGTCTTGAGAGGCCACGGCGCGAGCTTGAAGACGCTCACCCAGGCGAACTCGGCCGAGGCGGACCTCTTTATCGCCGTCACGGACAACTGCGAGGTCAACATCCTCTCGGCGATCCGGGCCAAGGAGCTTGGCGCCAAGCGCACCATCGCGCGCGTCAGCCAGCCCGCCTACTACGAGAACGAGCGCGGCATGATCACGGGCATGATGGGGATCGACCTGATCATCAACCCCAACGCGTTGATCGCCATGGAGATGCACAAGATCATTCGCTCGACGAGCGCGGTGGCGGTGGAGGACTTCGCCGACAACCGCATCGAGATGATCCAGCTCCCCATGGACGCCAAGTCACCGCTCGTGGACAAGATGCTCAAGGATATCCGCCTCCCCGATAATACGCTTGTGGCGGCCATGATCCGCGATCACGAGATCATCGTCCCCGGAGGCAGCGACTCCATCCGCGAGGATGACGAGCTGCTCTTCGTCGGAAAGATCGAGCAGATCCCCAAGGTCGAAAAGCTCGTCAAGCGCGAGCGCCGCCGTTACACGCGCCGCGTGATCATCGTCGGCGGCAGCCAGGTCTCGGTCTCACTGGCCAAGGCACTCGCTGCCGACCACATCGAAGTGCTCATCATCGAAAAGGACCGCGAGCGCTGCCGCGAGATCTCACACGTGCTCCATCACGTGGCGATCATCAACGCCGATGGCACCAACGCCCACGTCCTCGAGGAAGAGAACATCTCGACGACCGATGCGTTCGTCGCCGCCAGCGGCGAGGATGAGGTCAACCTCATGGCGAGCCTGCTCGCCAGGGACCTCGGCGCGCCGCGCGTTTTGGCGCTCGTGCACAAGCCGGATTACTCTCCGATCTGTGAGCGACTCGGCATCGATTCGCCGCTCTCCCCTCGCATCGAGGTCGCCAAACAGGTCCTGAAATACTCGCGCGCAGGACAGATCCTGAGCATCGCGCCAGTCATGGAGGGCAAGGGGGAGTTCCTCGAGTTCCTCGCGCCAGAGGGCGCGCCGATCGTCGGGAAACCGATCAAGCAGGTCGGCTTCCCGACCAGCGCGAACATCTGCGGTGTCGTCGACAAGGTCGGGGCCTTTGTTCCCCGCGGTGATGACATCATCGAAGCCAACGATCGGGTGATCGTCTTCTCCACGCCGGACAACCGGCAAAAGGTCGAGAAGTTCTTCAAGTCCCGCTAAAAGGACGCGCTCATGCACTTTCGAAGGATCGCCAGGTTACTGGGTATCCTGATGATGACGCTCGCTGGCTGTATGTCGACGAGCCTCATCTGGACGCTCATCTACGACACCATGGCCTCGACCTGGGCGTTTATCTACAGCTCTGGAATCACCGCGGGCTTTGGCCTCTTGCTCTGGCTCTACGGTCGCAAGGAGCAAGGCACGATTTATCGCGCGGACGCCATCTTCCTGGTGGCCGTGAGTTGGTTGCTGCTCGGCGTGTTCGGCGGACTGCCCTACATGTTCGATGGCGCGTTCACCAACCCGGCGGATGCCTACTTCGAGACGATCTCGGGGTTCACCACCACAGGCTCGACGGTCATGGTCCAGATCGCGGACCACTCCCACGGGCTGCACTGGTGGCGAACGTTGACGCACTGGCTCGGCGGGATGGGCATCATCGTGCTCTTTGTCGCGATCTTCCCGCAGCTCGGCGTGGGCGGAAAGTTCCTCTTCAAGTCCGAGGTCCCAGGTCCCATCACCGAGGGCCTGAAGCCAAAGATCAAACAGACCGCCGCCGCGCTCTGGTGGATCTACGTCGGCTTCACAGTGGTCGAAGCGATCATCCTGCTCGGGCTAGGCATGAGCATTCATGACGCCCTGACGCACTCCTTCGCGACGATGGCCACGGGTGGATTCTCGACAAAGAATGGCAGCGTCGGAGAGTTCGACTCGGCCGCTATCGACTACGTGATCACGCTGTTCATGATCCTCGCGGGCATCAACTTCGGGCTCTACTACGAGCTCATCCGCGGCAACAAGAAGCGCTTCTTGCGCGATCCTGAGCTGCACGTTTACCTGGGCGTCATCGCCGTCGTCACGCTCATCATCACCTGGAACATCGTCGGCATCGACGCGCGCCACGAGACCGTCTCCGACAGCTTCCGCTACGCCATCTTCCAGGTCGTCGGCGTGATCACCACCACAGGGTTTGGCACCGATGACTTCGACGTCTGGCCGCCGCTCTCGCAGCTGCTGCTCGTGTTCCTCATGTTTGCCGGCGGGATGGCAGGCTCGACCGCAGGCGGCATGAAGCTGATCCGCTTCATGGTCATCGGCAAGGCGATCTACGCCGAGATCTACAAGGTCTTTCGCCCGATGAGCATCCAGGCGTTGAGGATCGGTAAATCAGTCATCCCCCAGGAGACCATCTCGGGAATCCTAGGGTTCTTCGCGCTGGGGATCGCGACCTTTGTCTTCTCGGCCCTCTACATGACGTACCTCGGGCTCGACATCGTATCGGCGTGCACGGCCGTAACCGCGACGCTGTTTAACATCGGACCGGGGCTCGCGGCCGTCGGGCCGACGCAGAGCTTTGCCTTCATCCCGACCTCGGGGAAGGTCGTCCTGAGCTTCTGTATGATTCTTGGCAGGCTGGAGTTTATGACGATCTTCGTGCTGTTGCTGCCTGACTTCTGGAGGCGCTGAGAGTCAGCGCGCGAGCTTGGTCTGGAGCTCGTATCGCACGTCTTGTGTGATCGGCTCGCTGCCTTGTTGCTCGATCTCGAGGCGTTGATCGAGCATCACGCCGTAGTGATGCAGCACGCCAACCTCTTGATTGAAGTGCACGAGCCCTTTTCCCGTGCCGCTCATCTCGAAGGTGATCGGCGCAGCATCCTCACCCTCCTCGGCGTCCGGGGTAAAGCTCCCGCCGCCGCTCAGGCGCAGCTGCTGCTTGATCACGACCACAGGAGATCCCTCGAACGTGGTCTGACCGAGGAGCTCGCTGCGCACGGTGAGTTTGCCCGAGAGCTTCGTACCATCTGCGCGCGCCGGGCCTCCAAAGGGGACCTCGTAGGTCCAGGACTCACCGACCTTGAGGACCTGCCTCGGAAAACGCGGCGCGAGGAGCAAGATGTTATCGCGCAAGATCTCACGGGTCTGGAGCGTCTGAGGGTTTGCCTCGCCGAGCCACTCGAAGTCCCGCGTTCGCCCTACCCCGGACTTCTTCACGCGAGCCTCGCGCCCTTCGACCACAGACTCGAGCTGGCCAAGGACGTTACCACCAATGACCTTATCGCCATCTCCGACCTGAGCTCGAAAACCTCCGACCTCGAGCTCCAGCTCGCGCCACGTGGCGCCCTCGAGCGCTTTTGTCTTCTCGCTCGGGCGGCTGGCGAGCGTGAACTCGAGCCGTGTCTGCGCGCGGTGAACCTGATCTGACACGCGGCGCTCGCTCCGTCGTGACAGGTGGTAGTGGTGGCGCTGTGGGTATGGAAACTTATAGAGCAGCTCGGTGGCGGGGATATCGACCTCGAGCTCTTTCGAGGGAGGATCGACATACAGCGAAAGCGGCTCGATGCGCTCTCGCTCTTCGTTCACGCTGGCGTCTCCTCGCGTGTCGTAGACCACGTAAAACCCCACGGCCGCCGTGACCACGCCCAACACGAGCAATGGCGCGAGTGATTGGCGTTTGGTGATCTCGACAGCGGGCTGTTCGGAGGACCCTTCGGCGGTCTCCTCGGTGACGATATGCGCCATGACATTCTCCTTCACAGGTGCGACACTCGAGCGCGTCAGGCGTTTCGAGCACCACGTCGCGCCCACGCTTACCATGGCGCAAGGCCGATTCCAATCTCGACACGCCCGGTTTGGTGGTGACGCGGTTTGGGACCTTCACTTAAACAACTGTGAGCCTCATGAGCCGACCAAAGAAACCTGCCATCTTGTGGCTCCTCATCCTGGGCGCTGCCGTTTTCATGGGCTGGGTTGCGTTCGAAAAGCTCACGCGAGTGGAGCCAAAGTTTCAGAAGGCAAACGAGGCAATCTGGTACGACGATGGCGACATGTTCGGCGTGAACATCAAGGAAGATTACTCGAAGCTGGAGCATGAATCCGAACTCGAGGTGGCGATCCAGGGACGCAGCTATGACGTCCTCTACAGTTATCAAAAGCGCTTCCCTGGCGCGCGCCGGATGAGAAAGACCGAGAAACCGATCCTCCTCGAGGAGTCCGTGGAGCTCTCCGCCCACTTCGCGGTCCACGTTTCGAAGTGGGCGCAGTACAGAATCCGGGGGGTACATCGCAAGGTCTTTCGGCAACCAAGCGGAGAGAAGACAACCTCGGCTGCAAAAATCGACAAGTCGATCTCGGGCAACATCTCCTACAACGCGCGCACCTTTCAAGTGCGCCTCGACTCGGTATCACACGAGCAATCGGGTGGCTTCTCGGATGACTTCCCGGCGATGACGATGCATTGTGCGTTGGCGACGCAGCGACAGTTCGAGTGCAGCGTCGACAAACTCCCCGAGGAGCTCGAAAGGCACCTCGGCCCGATCCCCCAGAGCATCCACCAAAAGCTCTTCTCTCCGGTGCTCGCGAGCGAGCCGATGTATTACTTCATCGATTATCCCGACAAGGTGCCCTACAACCACGACACCGGCGAGCGAGGCAAACCCTTTCTGGGCGACTACTTCCGCCCGTCGACGCTCGAGCAACGCGAGCGGTTCCATAAGATTCGCGTCGCTCCCTTGGAGCTTCCTGAAACCGAGACCCCCTGAAGCTCATGGCATCCTGGTTTGATGACACAGACGGCTTGCGCTTCGAGTGCACCCAGTGTGGCGCTTGTTGCAAGAACCCCGGCGTGATCCTCTTCACGCCGCAAGACATCCTGCGCGTGAGCGACTTCCTCGATCTCACTCCCGAAGCATTCAAGGAGCGCTACCTGGCGTTCTACGATGCGGGTCAGTGGAGCATCGACGTTGGCCCCGAGCAACCCTGCGTGTTTCTCGACGAGGAGCAACGATGCAGCATCCAGGAGGTCAAGCCATGGCAGTGCTCGGCTTACCCTTTCTGGTACGAGATCGTCGATGATGTGGAGGGGTGGTATGCCGAGAAAGAGCGCTGTGAGGGGATCGGTCAAGGCAAGCGGCATAGCCCGGAGGAGATCCGCGATTGGCTCGCGCAGGACTCGCTGGTCATCGCGCTGATGGAGGCGACCGAAGATGGCCAGGGCATCGACGAGTAGCTCACTCCTCGGGGGCCGCCGCGTCCTTTCTCGAGCGGCGCGCGAGGTACCAGAGCCCGACCATCACCGCCAGGAGGATCCAGGCGAGCACGACCAGAAAGGTCGGGTCCAGGTCGGCGGCTTCGAAACCAAACTCCACGTGTGCTCCATACGAATCGAGAGAACCTCACCCGACGATTTGTAGCACAGGGCCAGGTCACCTCCAAGAATTGCATGACGCGGGCTGCTGAACCGGACTCGCCCGTCCCCCTCACGGCGTCAACGCAGACACACAGCGCAGACGCCTGCCTCCCCCGAACCGCGAACGCACCGGCTCGCAGGTTAGCAGCCTGGAGCGGTTGTCATGCATTCATGCATGACAACGCGCGCGTTAACCCGCGAGCCCTTCGTCTAACCGCAAAGGTTCTTTTCAACGTGAACTTGTTCGAGAATGGCAACGAGCGGCGACAGATCACGCGAGCGGGTTCAACGCGCCACGAGGTCCACTGCGCGAGCGAAGCGCTCGATTCGTGAGGCGACCTCGGCGCGCGCCGCTTCGAGCTGAGGCAAATCGACAACCTCGGTCCCGAGGCACCTGAGCACGGCCTCGTATGCGCCCGGCTCGACGCCGACTTGCTCGGATGGCCCCCTTCGTCGAGGCGTCTGTAGCCCCTCGCCAGGGGTCACTTGCCCGAACATCCCGTCCTCGGCGCGGTGTGGCCAGTCGCGCTTGAGCTCGAAGTAGGAGGCGGCAGCTTTGATGGCGTCTTCTCTGGCGAGAGTACGCGCTGTCGGCATCATCCCGTTGATCCTCGCGGCGTGCTCGAACAGCTCTCGGACAAAGCGCGTGTCCGTGATCACCAACCCATACAGGTAGCTGTCCTTTACTGCTTGGAGCACCAACCACTTCTCGTCCTCGCGCATCACATCGTGCGCGGCGCAAAGGTAATCCTCGCAGATGCTGCGATCATAGACGCCGCAATCGCGACCATCGACGCCATCGTTTTGAAAGGGGTGCACGAGACAGCCGACCTTGCCGCGCATGATCGCCTCGGTGTCGTCATGGCTGATATCCGCGCTCTTTAGCTCGAGCAGCCCGAGGAAGGGGCAGCTCGGCAGCTCGCCGAGCAACTTGTCCTCGGGCGCAGGCTCCCACTCGGCGCGAAAGCGCTCCAGAGAGCCCGTATCATCGATAGCGCACGACGCGCGGAAGGCGCGCGTGCGCTCGATGAGCCTGGACATGGTCTGTTTGAAGGTGCGCTCGTCGCGCTGGTTGTACATGCCGCAACAGGCGCCACAACTCTTGACGCCGTCAGGCTGGCAGAGCGTCCTGGGTACACGTCGACCCATGACTCACTCCTTTGTTTTCACGCGGGGAAGGTGGAAAGCTCGCTCCAGCGAGTGCTTTACGGGCAGCTCTTCTCGGGGTTGAGCTGACGCGCGCTCTTTGGCGGCGTGAACTGGAACTTCTTGGCGTCGAGATTGCCGTTGAACTTGACCTTGCTGAACACGATCTCGTTGGTGTTCCCGTAAGGATCGTAGATGGTCGTCTTCAAGACCTGGTAAGTCCCACCGTCGAGCACGAAGCGAAGCTCCTTGTACTTGGAGGTCGGCTTCTTTGGCACGAGCTTGAGCACGGGTCGCTTGTCCGTGGACCCATCAGTCAGCGTCGCGTCGAAGGACTCGAGCAAGTCGCCCTCGCCCATCAGGAAAGAAACACTGGTGGGGAGCTTGGAGTTCGAGAGGCACTCCTTGAAGACCTGCTGGAACTCGAGCTCGTAGATCCAGAATGCTTTTCCGTCCGCGATCATGCTCTTGTGCAGCGCGTACTTCTTGTCCTTCCCGGCCTGGTAGTAATCCCAGCGCATCATCCCGGGCTTCTTGATGTAGACGTTACCGACGCTTGTCTTGGACTCGCCAGCGGCCTGATCGGTGTAGACTTGCTTGAAGGACGCCTGGAAGTCCTTGGTCTTGTCGTAGAACGCCTGCATCTTGCGGGCGACCTCGTCAGCGTTTTCCTCGCTCTCCTGAGCAGTCGCAGCGGAAGCGGTCATCAACACGCCAGCCGCGCCGAGCGCGAGCATGGAGGCAAAGAGAGGGAGCGCGCGTCTTTTCATCGTCTCGAGAGTCTTCATCGTTTCAACCTGCATCCTGTATAACGTCGCGCCTTACAGTTCATCGCTCGAGTGATGATACTCGAACAAGGCGCGTCATTTCATTTCTGTTCTCCGGGCAGCGCCTCGAAAAACCTATCATGCTCGCTCCATAGAACAAGCGTGATGGCCAGAGGTGCTCAGAAGCAAGACGAGCAGACGGGGAAAATATTTATTCACGCCGAGAGCTCTGGCCTTTTGAATCGGCACGCTCGCTACACCCACACCTCAACAACACTCGTCGCGGGCAGAAGTTGTTCCAGTTTGTCATCCGACGAGCTGTTCGAGCGGCTCGCTGTCCTCGTCGATGCGCTCGAGCCTGGCGATCTCGACGCTGATGACCTTCTTCTCGTCCGCGTCGAGCACGCGGAAGACGAGGTTCTTCCACAAGATCTCCTCGCCGGACTCGGGCACCGTGCCCGATTGAGACATCAGGAAACCACCGAGGGTTTCGTAGTCCTTCTCCTCGGGGAGATCGACATCGAAGTACTCCTCGATTTCGTAGATGGGCACCCTGGCGTCAGCGCGCAGGACATCCTCGCTTATCGGGATGAGCTGCTCTGGCTCGATGTCGTACTCGTCCTGAATTTCGCCAAAGAACTCCTCGACGATGTCCTCGAGCGTGATCAATCCGTCGGTGCCACCGAACTCATCGACGACGATCGCCATGTGAATGCGTTGGCGTTGGAACTCGGCGAACAGATCGGCGATCCGCTTGCTCTCGGGGACAAAGAACGGCTTGTGGAGGAAGGCGCGGATGTCGAAGGCCTCGGCCTCCTTGGCGTGCCCCACGATCTTTATCAGATCCTTGGCGTAGAAGATGCCGATGATGTTGTCGACGGTCTCCTCGTAAACAGGCAGTCGGCTGTGGCCGCACTGGATGAGCAGGTCGACGATCTCGTCGAGCGCCATATCCTCGCTGATAAACACGGCGTCGGTGCGCGGGACCATGATCTCGCGGATCATCGTGTCATTGAACTCGAACACCGAGCGCAGCATCCGCTCGCGATCCTCGGAGAAGGTGCCCTCGCGCGAGCCGAGGTCGATCATGTACTCGATCTCCTCGGCGGTCACGAAGGGGGCGCGCTGCGAGGGGTCATTGCCGAGCCAGGTCATGATCCGGCGCGTCATCTGCGAGAAGATCAGCGTGAACGGGTAGAAGAGCGCGTAGGGAACCTGCAAGAGGATCATCATCGGCGCGGCGAGCTGCTTGTACATCCGCTTGGCGATCGCCTTCGGGGTGATCTCGCCAAAGGTGAGCAACAGGAACGTCATCACGCCGACGGCGACAGGGATCGCCCAATCCGCCGCGCTCGTTCCTTCGAGCAGGCGATTGGCGAGATCCGTCGCCAGCGCTGACGCGGTAATATTGAAGATATTGTTTCCGATCAGGATCGCGGTCAGCACCTTGATCGGATGATCCAGCCAGAGTTTCAAGGATCGCGACGCGCCATCCTCGACCATCTTCTGGGTTTGTGGGCCACTCAGCGAGGTCAGGGCTGTCTCAGAGCTCGAGAAAAAGGCCGAGCCAATGAGACAGATCAAGATCCCGATGGATTCCCATATGACGGTATCCAACGCGCCCTCACGCCTGCTTTGTATGGATGGAGTGTTCGCACACGCACAGCAAGAAATGCAGGCGCGAAGCCCGAGCGATCCCGTGAACACGCAGCGGTGTCCGGGTCAGGATGTCGTCGGTCGATGGAGGTTCCGAATCGTTCATTTGAGCGGTCAAACGCTACCTCACACACATCACGCACGAATCTGCCCGTGATCGTGGAGAGAGGGTCGAGTCACGTGCTGTTTGTGTTTTCGAGGACATCTGGCTAAAAGCAAGGCGCCTCGACCACGTGACGAATGATCGGAATTATGAGCGCGCGCGGTGAAAGAGTCAAGTACACGGCACAGCGCCGATCCTCAGTTCAGCAGGTCAGCGAGAGCAAAACATGAGCGAGAACACGACCTCCAACCAAATCGACAAGAGCGTTCTTGTGCGGCTCGCGCCCGTCCTCTTGCTCAACCTCACCGCGTTCGCGGTGGCCATTCCGATCTTGCCGGCGTTGACCGAGGCGATGGGTGGCGAGGGGTTCGAGGTCGGCGCGCTGTTCGCGATACAGGCGACGGGTCAGCTGATGATGGCGCCGCTGTGGGGGAAGCTCTCCGATCGCATCGGGCGAAAACCGATCCTGCTCGTCACGATCATGGGCGCCTTGCTGGCGGATGTATGGACGAGCTTTACCGATACGCTCGTGCTGTTATTCGCGGCGCGGTTTGTCGCCGGGTTGTTTGCAGGGAACATCGCCACGGCGTCCGCGCTCATCGCGGACGCCACCGACCTGAAGTCGCGCAGCAAGGGGATGGCGATCGTCGGGATCTGTTTTGGCCTCGGGTTCACGCTGGGGCCGGGGATCGGCGCGGCGGCGAGTTACTTCGCGCCGGATGAGCTGGGCCCGATGGGCAGAGGGTTGCCGTTTTTGATCGCCGCGGGCATCAACGCCCTGGTGGTGATCCTCGCCGGGGTGTTCTTGAAGGAAGCGAGCAGCAGCGAGGAGGCGCGCAGGCAGGCGCGCGAGTCGCGAAAGGTCGACTCCATCGCCTCGCTGCTCGCCAGAAGAGCGATCGCGATCATGTCCGGCTTCTTCCTCACCTATTCGATCACCGTGACGATCCTCGAGACCACCTTCTACCTCTATATGGCCAAGGTTTATGGCTACGACGAGTCGCAGGTGGGGATGTTCTTTGCCGGGATGGGGTTGCTCGCGGCGACGGTCCAGGGCGGCGTGGGGAGGATCTCATCGAGGATCGGGGATAAGCGCATGACCTTTGTCGGGGTGCTGTTACTCTCGACGGGGCTTATCATCGCGACGCTCTACGAGACGCTCTGGTTCCTGATCATCTTTTTGGCCATCGCGGCGATCGGTCGCGCGCTGCTCCAACCGGGCGGCATGGCCATCATGAGCTCGCTGGCAAAGGATGATCAGGAGACAGGGAAGGTCATGGGGCTCATGCAGAGTTCGCAGAGCCTCGGGCGCATCCTGGGCCCTGTGCTCGGCGGCCTGCTCTATGATCACCTCGCGCCGCGCGCGCCGTTTATCGCTGCCGGGTGTCTGCTGGCGAGCGTGGGAATCTGGTGGTGGTTTGCCTTTGGCAAGGCATCAGGACAAAACGCAGGCGCCTCGGCATCCTCCAAGGCGTGACCTCTCGAACAAACAGAGATCGCCCATCGCCCTCCGAGCGGCGAGCCGATCTCTGCGCCTGGGATGTTGCTATATATAAGGTGTGATCACCGGGAGTGATCACACGGGTGCTCGAAACGCGGCGAGGAGCCGAGCAAAAGGAAGCCCGCGACAAATTGCCCGACCAGGGAGTCAGACTCACCGAGGGTTGGCAATTTGTCGCGGGCTTCCTTTTGCGTGCCTCGCCGCATCATATGGGAGGAAGGCTAACCTCGAAGAACAGTAACGGCGTCCATTTCGAGGAGATAAGCGAGTGAGGATACGGTGTGAACATGGCTCGGATCGGACCTGATGCGTCAAATTGCCACGCTGAGTTATGGAAAACGTGCCGTTATGCTCCAAAGTGGATAAGAGGGGCGTATTCCAGGTTTTTTCGAAAGTCTTGGAAGAGCTCGAGTATGGAGACAGGGTGACGAAGAGAATGCCTCGAGAGAGGTAAGGGATTCAAAAACCATCGTTTCCGGCATCGAGAGCCCCTGAAAACAGAAGATAAAACGGGACCTTCCACCGCATAAATCAAGGCGAAAACGAAGGTCATGCGACTCGGACAAACGAGTTGACAGCGGCTTATTCCCATGGGATGAAGTCGCACGAATTTTCGGTCCTGCGGGAACCGGTCACAGGTACGCCGTTTCCAGGTAAAGGGAGACGAGACGCATATGAAGCTCAAAGCACTTCGAATCATGGTCGCGCTGGCCGTCACGGTCTTGATCGGGTTCAGCGCGTGTATCAACCCGCGCATCGGGTATGCCCCCGAGCAACCGATCGCGTTTAGCCACCAGCTCCACGCGGGTCAAAACCAGATCCCGTGTCGCTATTGCCACGTGTCAGTGGGTGAAGGTCCTCACGCCTCGGTACCGAGCGTGAACACCTGCATGAACTGTCACAGCTTGGTCAAGACCAACAGCCCGGAGGTCAAGAAGATCCGGGATGCCTGGGCCAACAACGAGCCGATCGAGTGGGTCAAGGTCCACGATCTGCCAGACCACGCGCGCTTTAGTCACCAGCCGCACATCCAAGCGGGTGTCGACTGTGTGGCATGCCACGGTCAGGTTAACACGATGGAGGTCGTCTCGGTGCAGAAGCCCTTCAACATGGGTTGGTGTGTCAACTGCCACCGACAGCCCGAGCACAACGCTCCGGTCGACTGTGTGACCTGTCACTACTGATGATGATTCATCTCAACTGTCTGTGCGAAGTGATCCGACGATGAAGAACAACAAGCGCAAACCTTCTTATATCCCTCGCCACGCCGAGCCAGAGCCAGGCGCCGAGGTCACGATGCGCCATACCCCCGATGGTGGGGTGTCGGTGAGTTTCTCTGATGGCTCGGACGACCTGAAAGTGGGTCGCCGCGAGTTCATGAGGATCTCTGGCGTGGCCGCGGCCACGGCAGCGATGGTCGGCAGCGGCTGCGACGCGATGCGCAATCCGGTCGAGAAGATCGTGCCATACGTCGATCGCCCTGAAGAGACGCGCATCGGGAAGTTCAGCACCTACGCTTCCGTCTGGGAAGGCGTGGGTATCCTGGTCAAGACGCGCGCGGGCCGCCCGGTCAAGCTCGAGGGCAACCCGAAGCACCCGACCTCACGTGGCGCTCTGAGCGCGCGCGGGCAGTCCTCCTACATGCGTCTCTACGACCCGGATCGAGCGCGCACGCCGCTCTCGATCAAGGGAGAGACGACCGAGAAGCGTTCGCTCTCGGAGTTGGACACCGAAGTCATCGCGATGCTCAAGAACGCGGGCAAGCAGGCCAAGGTCGCGCTGTTGACCAACACGCTGACGGGCTCTGCGCAGGAAGCGCTGATCAAAGAGATCGGCGGCGCGCTCGGCGGGTTCAAGCACTACACCTACGACGCGGTCAACGACGAGTCGCTCGTGGTGGCGAATGAGGCGAGCTATGGCTCGCGTCACATTCCTCACTACCAGTTCGAGAAGGCGGATCTCGTCGTCTCGCTCCAGAGTGATTTCCTGGGCACCTGGCTCTCGCCGGTGGAGTTCGCCAAGCAGTTCTCCTCGCGTCGCACGCCAGACGGTCAGATGAACCGCATGGTCGCCTTCGAAGGTCCTCTGACCTTGACGGGCGCCAACGCCGACGAGCGCCACCGCGTGCGCACGAGCGACCTCGTGTATGTCGCGCTCGGGCTTGCCCACGAGGTGATCGTCACGGCCAAGAAGGGACCTCTGGCAAATGATGCGACGGCAGCCGCCGCGCTCGCGCCGTTCTCTCCAAAGGCTGTGGCGACGCACACGGGGTTGTCTGAGGACGTCTTCAAGAAGCTTGGCGCGGAGCTCGCGGGCAAGGTCGGAAAGGGCCTCGTGGTCGCGGGCGGCGTGGCATCTGCGACGCCAACGGGCGTCGAGCTCGAGGCCGCGGTCAACCTGCTCAACGCAGCGCTCGGCGCAGATGGCAACACCATCGACCGCACGCGCATCAGCCGTCAGTCTGGAGGTCAGTATGGCCAGCTCAAGCAGCTGCTCGCTGACATCGAGGCGTCCAAGGTTCAGGTCCTGATCATCGCTGGCACGAACCCAGGGTATTCGGCGCCGCCGGAGCTCAAGTTCGCCGAGACGATCAAGAAGGTCCCGACGATCATCTGCTGCAACGACCGCGTGGACGAGACCGGCGCGCTGGCCAACCTTTTGGCGCCAGCGAGCCACTACCTCGAGGCGTGGGGCGACTCGCTCCCATTCGAGGGCGTCTACACCATTCAGCAGCCAGTGATTCGCCCTCTCTACGAGACGCGCGCGCTGGAAGAGCACCTGATCAACTGGTTTGGCGGCGCAGGGATCGTCCCCTCGCTCGCGTCATACCTTGGCAAGCAGGCAAAGCCAGCGGGCAACCACCCAGGCAAGGAAGAGGACATCATCGCGCGCTTCGACGCGGGCGCATGGTATCGCTACCTCCGCGCGCACTGGGAGAAAGAGGTTTACCCCAAGGCGAACGCCGTCAGCGGCTTCGACGACTTCTGGGAGTCTCTGCTCCGCCAGGGCGTCTGGGAGTCCCCCGAGGCGACGCGCAAGGCAGCGACCTTCAGGACGAGTCAGACGGTGGCGCTGTTGCCAAAGGCGATCGCGAAGCCTATCGCTCGCCAGGGATTGAGCAACAAAGAGCTGGCGATGATCTCGTCGGTAGGCCTGGGAGATGGCTCTGACGCGAACAACGGTCACCTGCAAGAGTTGCCTGACCCGATCACACGCACCACGTGGGACTCTTATGTGATGGTCTCGCCAAAGACCTTCCGCGATGAAGGACTGGCAAACGGCGACCTCGTCACGATCCGTCCCGCAGGGAGCGAGAAGGAAGCGACCTTCCAGGTGATCATGGTCCCCGGCGTCCACGACGACGTCGTGGTTATCCCGATGGGTTATGGCCGCACGCACGCAGGCGCAGTCGCCAACGAGATCGGCAGCAACGCCTTCGCGTTCTCGCGCCAGCAGGCGACCGCGCTGGACGCAGCGAGCGGCGTGAGCCTTGCTCAAGATGGCAAGCTCTACCGCCAGGTGTTCAGTGGCTTCGAAGCCAAGCTCACCAAGACTGGTGACAACAAGCGTCTGGCGATCCCTCAGGGGTCGCAAGTGATCGACGTGCACTACCGTGGCATCGTCTCCTTCGCGACGCTCGACCAGTACAAAGAAAATCAAACCTCGGGCATCCACCTCCACCCACCGCTCAAGGATCTGTGGGAGGACCACAACTACACCCTCAAGTGGGGCATGAGCGTCGACTTGACGAAGTGCACCGGGTGTTCGGCGTGTGTGATCGCCTGTCAGGAAGAGAACAATATCCCAGTTGTGGGGCGTCAGGGCGTGATCGAGGGCCGCGAGATGGCCTGGTTGCGCATCGACCGCTACTACAAGCTGCCGGAGCGCGAGGACCTGCACCACAAGCGCGAGAGCGTGACGCACGATCCGATGTTCGCCGAAGAGCCCTACGTGGCGATGAGCGAGTACCTGGATGAGACGCGCGTGGTGTTCCAGCCAATGATGTGTCAGCACTGCGAGAACGCGCCATGCGAGACGGTCTGTCCCGTCCTGGCGACGATGCACTCGAGTGATGGCCTCAACCAGATGGCTTACAACCGCTGCGTCGGCACGCGCTACTGCTCGAACAACTGTCCGTTCAAGGTGCGTCGCTTCAACTGGTACAACTACTCGGAGGATCGCAGCGACACGTTCTTCGCGTCGCTCTACCCCGAGCTCAAGCAGCATGGCCGCTACAACGTGGCGGAGCCGCTCTCGATGGGCTTCAACCCCGAGGTCACGGTCCGCGCACGTGGTGTCATGGAGAAGTGCACCTTCTGCGTGCAGCGCATCCGCCGCGCCAAGTGGCAGGCCAAGCGCGAAGGTCGCCTCAAGATGCGTGATGGCGATGTCATCACGGCCTGTCAGCAAAGCTGCCCCTCGGACGCGATCTCCTTCGGGAACCTCGTCGATGAGAACAGCGAAGTGGCCAAGAAGCATGCGCTGGCGCGTGCGCTCAGCCCGCTCGGAGAGATCGGAGTGGAGTCGAGCGTGGCGTACCTGACGCGCGTGATTCACGGCGAGAAGGTCGACCCGATGGGTGTTGCCAAGCCCGCAGGGGCTGGTGACGCAGCCAAGGCAGATGCCAAGCACGAAGGCGATCACGCCGGCGGCGGGCACTGAGAAGACTGATAGTGCATCGAGCGCGAGGCCTCATCTCCCAAATCAGGAGAGGTGGGCCTCGAGGTTCGACGCAGATGAAAGAGAATAAGAGGTCGGTGAGTCAGACCTCGACAAGAGAGCTGACTCACCGGATGAGATTGATTCAAGCGCTGACGAGTCCGTCATGAAGCGAAGTGAGCTTACCGGACATCCGCAGATCCTCGATGGAGAGGGTCCACTCGGAGGGCCAAAAGCGGTTCGAGAACCGCTGGTCACGGGCGGAAAGTCCTACGCAGACGTCAACAATGACGTCGCCATTCACACCGAACAGCTGCCGACCAAGCTGTGGATCTTCGCGTTTATCCCGTCGATCCTGCTGATGCTGATGTTCTTCACAGGCCTTGGCCTCGAGATCACGGTCGGTCAGGGTCTGGTCGGGATCAACCACCCGGTCGGTTGGGGCGTCTACATCGTCAACTTCGTCTTCTGGATCGGTATCGGCCACGCCGGCACCCTGATCTCGGCGATTTTGTTCCTGTTCCGCCAGAACTGGCGAACGGCGGTCAACCGCTCGGCGGAGGCGATGACGATCTTCGCGGTGATGACAGCGGGCCTATTCCCGCTCTTACACACGGGTCGTCCCTGGTTTGCTTACTGGCTGCTTCCTCTTCCCAACGGCCGAGGCCCCCTGTGGGTGAACTTCAACTCGCCGCTGCTCTGGGATGTGTTCGCGGTCTCGACCTACGCCACGATCTCGATCGTGTTCTGGTATGTGGGCCTGGTGCCCGATATCGCGTCGGTCAGGGATCGCGCCAAGGACCCGCGCCGCAAGCTGCTCTACACGATCCTTAGCCTCGGCTGGACGGGCTCCTCGCGTGGCTGGCGCCACTATGAGGCGGCCTACATGCTGCTCGCCGGTCTGGCGACGCCGCTCGTCCTCTCGGTGCACACGATCGTTTCGTTCGACTTCGCGGTCTCGGTGATTCCCGGTTGGCACACGACGATCTTCCCGCCCTACTTCGTGGCGGGCGCCATCTTCTCCGGCTTCGCCATGGTGCTCACGCTCCTGATCATCATGCGTCACGTCTTCAACCTGAAGGACTACGTGACCATGAACCACATCGAGGCGATGTGTAAGATCGTGCTGGCGACCTCGATGGTGGTGGGGACGGCGTACCTGACAGAGTTCTTTATCGCGTATTACTCGGGCGTCCCCGGCGAGCGATTCCACTTCGCGAACCGCATGTTCGGTCCCTACTGGTGGGCGGCGCTCATCATGTACGGCTGCAACATGGTCGTGCCGCAGCTCTTCTGGTTCAAGTCCATGCGCCGCAACATCCCGGTCATCTTTGTCATGACCCTGTTCGTGAACCTCGGGATGTGGTTCGAGCGCTACGTGATTGTTGTGACCTCGCTGCACCGCGACTTCCTGCCCAGTTCCTGGGGCAACTACGACTTCAAGCCGATGGACTGGATCTTGACGATCGGTTCCTTCGGGATGTTCATGACGCTCTTCCTGCTGTTCGCCAGGGTTCTTCCGACCATCTGTATGTTCGAGGTGAAGTCGGTCATGGATCCAAAGACAGCGGTCCGCCCGCGGCGAAAGGAGTTGGCAGATGGCTGACGAAACGAAAGATAAGACGACAGACGAAGAGAAGGATCAGGTCGAGGAGACCTCGGAAGCCTCTGATGAAGAAGAGGAGGTCGAGGAGTCCGCTGAGACTGCTGATACCGAAGATGAAGCTGGCGACGACTCCGACGACTCTGAAGAAGAGGACGGAGACGACGAGGACGAAGAGGCAGCGGCAGATGATGCCGACGCCGAAGAGGACTCGGACGACGACTCGGAAGAGGAAGAAGACGAGGCTGAGGCTTCGGACGATTCTGACTCGGACGAGGATGACGCCGACGCTTCTGATGAAGATGAAGACGATGAGGACGCAGACGCGGAGGCCTCCTTTGCTCCTGGCGACGATGACGACGCCGAGGAAGACGAAGAAGAGGATGACTCCGAGGATGAGGACTCGGACGAAGATGACGACGATGACGATCTCTTCGACGTCGATCCTGAAGAGGATGACGAAGAAGAGGACTCGGACGTCGACGCCGATGAGCTCGAGGATGATGAGGACTCGGACGAAGATGACGATGACGTCGACGCGTCCGATGATGACATCACGCTGCACACGGTGAGTGAGACGAGCACGTCCTCCTCGACCGACAGCGAAGATGACCTCGATGGTCTGGCCGCCTACTTCGACTACCCTGCCGAGCTACTGCACGCCGCGGAGGTGATGCGCGACTCGGAGAAGTTCGAGAAGTGGGACCTGTTCTCGCCCTTCCCCATTCACGGGTTCGAAGAGGCGATGGGAATCGGGCGCTCCTGGCTCCCATGGGTCACGTTCGTGGCAGG
>Ga0208061_100027_pt1 | contig 44989 bp, 23 predicted proteins | sample DeeseametaMP0555_FD_184209 | JGI IMG/M metagenome (GOLD analysis project Ga0208061, IMG submission 184209) | Marine microbial communities from the Deep Atlantic Ocean - MP0555 (SPAdes) | ecosystem: Environmental > Aquatic > Marine > Oceanic | place: South Atlantic Ocean | collected 2011-01-23 | reverse complement strand
GTCGTCGAGCCGGTACCGTCAACCTCGGAAGTTCGACTCACCGGAGGGATCGGGGGACGCGTGAACGAAGCGCCGACCGTGAACTCAGAAGTCGCTGTGGGGGTGGAGGTCGCGTGGCCGCGAAGCGCGCGGATCGGACTATCGCTCGGGAGCGCGATCCCGATCACATATCGCGCCGCAGGAGGAACGGTCACGCTCTCTACCCAACGCCTTGATCTGAGCGCCTGCAAACTCTTTGGCCGAGGTATTCTTTCGGCCTGTGGCCTCGTCTCTCCGGGGCTCTACACAGGAAGGGGCGACGGCTACGAGCAGGCGCGCGTGGAGCGCGCGCCGCTTTTTGGCGCGGGCGCACGATTCGGACTGGAGTGGATGTTTCTCCAACATCTCGGAGCGCGCGCCAACATCGAAAGCATGGCCATGCTCACCCAGGCTCACTGGAAGCTCGCCCCCTCGATACCGCTTCACAGTACGCCGAGATGGAACGCCGCAGGGCGCATCGAAATCATCTGGCGGCTACCCTCCCGATGATTCCAGAGCGGATCTCTGGATAAACGGCACGCCCTTCAGACCAGTCTGGACGTGCCGTTTATCCAGAGGTCCGCTCCAGCGAGCAATACACGTCCCCTTCTTCGACGGGGGCGCCAGAAAAGACGAACGAATAGGTGAGCGGCGTCGCGTCGAGCCGAATCAATTCGATATCGACATTGCATTCGCCAGGTGAGTCACCTGGCGAGAGGGTCAATAACCCCGACCTCGCGATCTCTGGCATGGAGACATCGTCCTCATCCCAGCTCCTGAACACGACACAACCACCATACCTCTCGTTCCCTACGTTGCTCGCGTTCTGTAGGGAAAAACACCCTGACGACTTCTCCTGAAGAACAAACTCCGCCGCCTGACACCCTCCTGAAGCATCCAGCAGCGTGGTTTCCTCCTGATCGTAGAGCAGAATCCACATTTGCGCGCCGCTGTTCGCCGGAAAGAGCTTCGCATCTTCAGCGGCCAGACAAGCCAACCTGCCAGGCACATCTGTCGCGACCAGGTAGGTGCTCCTGGCGCGATCGGCGAAGTCATAATCCGATGTGATGGCGAGTTGAACTGGTCTAAAATCATCCCACGAGGTCAGCGAAGATGGCACCTCTACAGGAGCCTCCTCTTGTTCGGGAACCTGCCCCAACACGAGATCGCTTTCGCAGCCGCTTGCCAGCGCACACGAAGCCAACAAAAAGAGGAGATGGCTCGGTAGTGTGCGGCAAGAGAGAGGCGCAGCGTCGAGTTTGGAATACGCGCACGTTCGCATGAGCGCTTACCTCAGAGATAATCGGGGATCCCGGCGAGCTGCTCTGGTGAGAGCTCGGAGAGCGGGAGCACGTGTCGCAGATCGACGAGGCCGACCTCGCGGTCGGAGCGATCGCGATGCTCCGAGATCGAGTCACCGCGCACACCCACCGCACCCAGCGAGTCATCCGCCTGGGTCGGAGAGGGGATATGACCACGCTCCATCGAGAGCGCGAAGACGCGGCTGTTGAGATCCATGGAGAGATCCGAGAAGCCGGTCAGGTGATTGATCGGTCGCACGATCTCCTGAGCCGCGTTCTCGTCACCCGACATCGGGAAGACGCGATCCTCGGGCAAGCGCACACGATCATGATAGGACTCGAAGCGCACCAGGTTGCGCATGCTGTGAGGTCGAATCCCTTGCGCGAACGAGAGCATGTAGGCCGCGTTCGGGATGATCGGCGTCTCCTTGATGTCGAGCGTCTCGGTGAAGGGTTGCGCGCCTGGCTTGCGGCGAGCCTCTTCGAAGGTGCGGCGCAAGGCGGGGTGAATCACCAGCGCGGTCTCGCACAGCACGCGCACGCCGTCTGGATCGAGCCCCTCGTAACCGGCAAACTTGGCGCCAAAGCCCATGTTCGAGTAATTCGCCGCGACGAACTGCTGGAGGCTGTCGCCGACATCATCCTCGAAGGTGTACTGCTCGGCGATCGGCTTGGAGACGATCTCCTCGAACAGGTGACGCGTGTAACGAAGCAAGCGCTCGGTGTCTGACATGCAGGCGTGCTTTCGCCACTCCGAGAACCCGCCGACCTCTTCGATAAACACAGGCACCATCGCCTGACGTTCTTTCTCATCGCCATAGCGACGCAGGTAGTAATTCTGGAGCTGCTTTGGCCTGACGAGGAAGTCGAGCAGTTGCCCATCGCGCGTGGCGAACAGGCGCGAGACATCATCGCCCTCATCCTCGCTCGCGCCCTGCATCATTTGCGCTCGAACGCCGAGATCCTCGGCGCGGCGCGTGAGCACGTCCTGTTGGATGTCGATGCTGCGGCTCAAACGATGCGCGAGCTGCGTGTCCTGCACGACGCGCTCGTGGACTCTGAGCGCGAAGTTTCGCGAGTTGAGCGCGGCGGTCATGTTCAACCGCGCTTCGATAAAGGATCGAATCGATGGCGAGCCGCTAAACGAAGAGCCGCTCCCCTCGACGACCTCGCGCGCGGTCTGCGCCAGGTCATTGATGCTCAGGCGAATCCTCTCGACGATCTTGCTCATATGGTTTCGCAGCAACCACCACACCGGCAAGAAGAAGAGCAAGCCGCCGACCAGCGGCCCGAGTGGTCCGAGGATAAACTCGGCGACGTTTGGCCGCAGGTGGATCCCTGTCGCGCGCGCCAACGTGTAGCAAAGCGGCGCGGCGATCCCCGGCGCGAGCAAGGCCCAGACCAATAGCCCGAAGCGCATCGCGCGATGATCCGGCTTGGTCTTTGCCAGGTCGACGAGCCGCTCGCGCTCCTTGCCGATGGGCGCCGTCTGCGGGATGCGATGGCGCTTGCACAGCTCCTCGGCGCGCTGACGCAGCTCTTCAGCGCCCATGAGGTTATCACGCGTCACGCTCTCGATCTGATTGAAGCCAGCCTGAGCGGCCTTGAGGCCGCCGTGCGAGGCATGAGAATCGATGAGCGAATCCCCCGTCTTTCGCACGATCTTGAGCGTCTGGCCGAGATGCTCGGAGGTCTGCCTGCGCAGCCCATCCATCATCCCATCCATCTCGCCGCGGGCGCGCGTCAGCGCCCGCCATTGATTATGGATCTGCTTGAGGAGTTCTTCCTCGAAGGCTTCATCGAAGGAGCGCTCGAGCTCGTCGGAGTGCGTCTTTGGCGAGAGCGCGATCCTGTCTTCGACCATCACGCCGGTCGTCTCCGCCGCCTTGCGCGTCTGCTTCCTCGTTCGCCCTGTGGGCTCCCGAAGCAGCTGCTGCGCGTCCGGTGGCTCGAGCGGCTCCTCGTCGATCTCAGGCAGCTCGCCAGGATCGCCGCGTTTGATCTGTCGGATCATGTCGCGCGCGAAGCGATTGGCCAGATACTCCCTGGCGCGCTCGGCGGGGAACTCGATCTCGTGGCACGAGAAGCTGGCGAAGAAATCATCGCCGCTCGGTCCCACCACGGTTTGCCGCAGCCACGCTTCGCTGCTCAGATCATTGCGGATCTGGAAGTTCATGAAGTCGCGCGTCTGACGCACGGCGTCCCGTCGACTCAAGACCGCGTTGTCTGTCACGAGGCTGTTGATGATCACCTGAGGGATGCAACGCGTTCCTCGGGGCACCGTCTCGACCCAGCGGCGAATCCCTTGCACAGATTCGATGATCGCGGCTTCCTCACACCGGTTCTCCAGCGGATGCAATCCGCCAAATACATCCGCCGGGTGAGACATCCACAGGATCGGGACCACGCACAACGATCGATCGAAGCCCTCGCGGAAGGACTCGAAGATCGGCGAATAAGCGCGCAGAAGCTCCGCGTGAACCTCGCGCAAGAGCGAGCGCATGGAGGTTCGCACGAACGGCTCGGTGACATCTCCCACCACATAAACGGTCAACCTCGGCGGGCGCCGCGTCGGCTTGTAGCGGTAGCGCGAGAGGAACGAGAACTGGAAGAGATGTCGCGTCTCCTCGTTGAGCATGCGCCGAAACTGGAGCAACCCGTGAGGCTCGCGATCACTTCCGAGCTTGTTTGGCGTGGGTTGGTGAATGCTGAGTTCGTGCAAGTCCTCGGGCGCGATCTCGACGCTGCGCAGGAGTGATTTCCCCTCGATATCCGCCTCGTTCGAGGTCAGCCCCAGCTCGATCAAGCGCTTGGTCAGCGCGCTTCGGACCTCATTGTCCTCGCCGCGTCGCTCGAGCTCCAGGCCGCGCAGGAAGTCCGAGGGGACATCGGTCAGCGTCTCGCCATCAGACCAGCGATCCTCGCGATCCTCGGGGAACGCATCGTGGCGAGGCATATCATCGCTGACATCGAGCAGCGGGCGGACGAGCAGCTCGCCAAGGATCTCCAGCGATTGCCCGAGCGTCTCCTCGACGCCAGCCCTTCGGCGCGTATCCGAGATGTCGAAGTTCTGATCCTCGACGCGGTTGCGCTGCAAATCGACCCAGAGCCTGACGAGCCCTCGGTGCGCGTGAAGCCCGAGCTCCTCCAACCTCTCGTCAAACGATCCCTGGAGGCCCTTGTGGTGAATGCGAGAGGAGCCGTCGTGATCGAAGAGCCCCAGCCTGTAGGAGCTCGCGTCGACGGGCGTGAACTCGATGGCACCGAGCGAGTCCTTGATCTCGGTGGCCCACCCATTGGTCTCCCAATCCACGCGCAAGAGCTGCTGTGGGAGGAGCGGCGAATGGAGGTCGCGCGAGTGAGGAACAAACGCATCGGGGACGGAGATGTCGAAGATCCCCGAGTTCCCGAAGGGCACATCCTCGGGGTCAGGATCATGCACCCAGTCATGGTGGGTCTTGCGAAACCAATCAGCCCAACCGGGGACAGGCTCGGGAGCAAAGCCCTCGAGCAACCCGCGCAGGTCGTCGCGTGTGACCCAGTGGTGCGAGAACATCAGGTGGCGCTTGCCCTTGCTTCGGGTTTGATTGGCGGTGTTGGTGATGCGCGCGAACCAGGGCCACGGTGAGGGGTCGCGCCCCTCGGCCATGGCGCGCACGCGGCTGATGCAGGAGAGCAAGGCGCGCGGGCTGTGCCCCTGGCGCACGCGATTGAGCAATGGCCTGACAAAGAGCCCCAGCGCGGTGCGCCGCTGGCAGGCACCTTCGAGGCGCTCGATCGAAGCGATCGGATCGGGATGGAGTGGGATCCAGTCAAAGAAGCGACGGCGCACGACGCGGTGCGAATCTCCTTTTTCGACAAGTCCAGCGTCGCGCGGTTCGGCGACCTGATAGATGCCATCGCGGTAGCGAATGAGACCGAGCGAGCGCAGGATCACGAAGTCGAGCGCGAGCGAGGGGAGATCTCCATCGCCCGTGTAGCGGGCGATGTCGACGAAGTGACGCTCGGCATCTCGCCATGTTCGGCCAGAGCCATCCTCGCCAGGGCGCACGTACATCATGCGCAGGTTGCGCACGGAAGGATCTTCGCTCGACAGCTTGAGCCGCTGCCAATCCTCCGCGATGCGCTCGAGCGTCGCGAGCCCGAAGCGCCCCACCCCGATCACGATCGTCGGCGCGGGGTAAATCAATGATGTGCGCTTGTCGAACAACAGAGTCGCTCCGTCAACCTCCAACCATTCCCGTCGTGAGCGAGCCTTGTGATGGGCTCTTTAAAAGCGCATCAGCGCTCGCTCTCGATGGGCGCGATCACTCCTCGGTCCTCGTCCCGTAAGACGCCTGACCGGGGAGCGCGGTGCCAGACTGGCCCTCGGCGCTTTCTCCCGAAGGTGGCGCGCCGTTGCCATCGTCCCAGACACCATTATGGAGCCATTCGAGCGTGTCATTAAGTTCTTGCTCGGCCAGCGGTCGGAACAACCCGCGGAAGTTCTGCGGGACGGAGTTCGACTCCTCCGGGTGCTCGAGCGTGCGCCAGGATTCGGAGAACCCTCGCAGGATCTCGATGGACTGGCGCAGGTTGCGCGAGACGAGCTCCTCGTCGAGGCCAGCAGAGTTGCTGCTGTAATCCCCGCCGATCGTCTTGCGCTCCTTCTCGTCGTTGCGAAGCTTCTCGAGCAAACCGTCGAGCGCCTCCTGCAAGCGATAAAAGGAGTTGGTGTAATCCTCGAGCTTGAGGCGCTGCTGAGGTGAAGGGTTCGTGCCATACTGCGTGCGCAACTCGTCGCGATTCTTTCGCCACTGGAACGGCAGCTTGACCACATCGCGCAACACCTGCGGCGCCAGCCCCGAGCGCACCGCGTTGAGCAGCTGCTGGAAGGGCAGGAACTTCACCTTCTCGCCACCCAGGATATCTGGCAGGTGCTCGATCGCCTCCGCCAGCGAGCTCCCGAGGATGGTCATGCCGTCGTCCTCGATGCGAGGGGCGCCGTTGCCATTCGAGTAAGAAGGACGCGGCGCGCTCGGAGAGCGCAGACAGTAGAAGCCATCGCGGCGCACGATATACCCCTGGTTGTGCATGAAGGGGTCGCGGATGGTGAGCAGCGCGCCGAAGTTGATGATGTGCTCGCGGACAAGCTCCTGACGATGCTTCTCCTGCGTGGTGTCCGGGTCGAGATCGGGGAGCGAGTCCTCCCAGTTCTTGTCCGTGTGCAACACCTTGGAGCGCTTGGCCAGGTTCTTGAAGCGGTAGTAGTAATCCTTCATCTCCTCCATGCGACCGAACACATAGAGGGGGACGTTGAGCACGGCGCGGTAGAAGACGACCTGCTGCGGGTTGTTCCAATCGTCCTTGACCCAGGTCATCCCGGCGACATCTGCGCCGCGCAGCGCCTCTTCGATCGAGGAGTTCTTGAAGTTGGCGTCGATCGCCGCCAGGAAGACGTGATCCGGGCGCACGCCGCCGTGTTGATCGCGCGACTCGTCGTAGCTCACGAGCAAGGAGGCCTTCTCCTTGACCACGCGCTTGACCTTATCGCGCAGGTAATCCTGGTGGAGCGTATCGGAGAGATCGAGCTGCTCCTCGCGAGGCATCGCGCGGTACTGCGCGATGATCGAGCGCAACGCCTGCGACCCTCTGGCGCGGACCTCATCGAGGTTCGACATGTAGAGCGCGCGGTAGACGACCTCGAGTTCGAGCGCGTCGGATAGCCTGAGGCCATCGCGACGCGCGCGATCGAGCGCCTTTGGATCTCCGCCGATGTAGCGATCGAGGATGCCCGCGGCGTAGGCGCGCAGAGACTCGAACAGGCGCTCGAGGCTCGCGGTGGTTCCGCCCCCCTGACGCATCGAGAGATCGCGCACTGTGCCAGAGAGCTCGGCTTGAACATGAGGGTTCGAGAGGCCGAGCTCGGGCATGTTCGCGATCTGGTCCTCATAGAAGAAGTCCCACATGCGGCGCCCGTTCTCGAGCTGGAGCGCCTCGGCGTCGAGGACGAACTGGTTGGCGCTCTCGCATCCTTGCTCGCGCAGGCGCTCGAGGTGCTTGGTGCGCTCGCGCTCGAAGAGGTCAAAGCCCATCTCCAGGGAGCGGGAGACCTCGGCGTAGTTGGCGAGGCGATCGCGCAGCTTGGCGCGCGACTCGAGGAAGGCGCGCGAGACATCGATCATGGCCTTCTTCTTGGCCTGATCCATGAGCGAGTCGATGAGCATCGGCGCGTCCTTCTCGCGCACCTTGTCATCATCCTCGTACTCGGGGAGGTCAAAGCCCTCGAAGGGCTTTGGCTCGGGCATCTCGACCTTGAGCGCCTCGCGGATGGCGAGCACGGCGTAGCGCTTGCTGGCGAGCGAGACCTCGGGGGTGTCATCCTCCAGGAACTTCAACTCGAGCATGTTCTCGAGGCCAGGGTGATCGATGCCATGCTTGTTGTAGCCACGCTCCAGAGTGCGCAGCGCCTGACGCTTGAAGTCCTCGGCCCAACCTGCGGCCTTGGACTTCCACTCGCGCACGAGCATCCTGTCCTGGACAGGGATATCGCCCGAGAGCTTCCTCGAGAAGCTCTCGATATTGCGCTGACACGCTTGCAGCAAGCCGGGTTGCGAGCGCGGGGAGTCATCCTCACCAGCGAGCGCGTCGAGGACGAGCATGCCGATAGAATAGTTCAGGCCACGATCGGCCAGCTGCTCGCGATCTCGCGGCACGCGCTCTTCATCGCGCTTGACGCTCCCCATATCTGCGGGCATCTCGCCGATGCGCTGACCATGGCGGAACATCTCGAGGAAGCGCCCCTCCATCCCCTCGTCGACCTCGCACTTGGCGAGCAGGCGGACGCGCTTGGCGAACAACCTGTCGCGCAGGCGCTTTCGCACGCCCTCTTCCTTCTTGGTGAAGTCAGACAGATGGAGCGGTCTCGCGCCCTCGTCATCGTGCTCGGTGACCTCGAAGAAGGGCTCCGGGTTGGAGCGAAGCGACGAATACACCGTCTCGCCAGGCACATCCCCGAGGAAGCTCGAGCGCATCAGCGAGAGCGCGCTCGCTTCGGAGCAGTACTCGATCAATCCCTGCACGGGGACGAGCAGGACCGCCGCGCCAAAGGACCCATAGAACTGGCTAAAGCCCACGATCCCCTTGGCCTCGAAGTCATGCGGCACCAGGAAGCGTTGGTGTTGTGTGTAGTTATCATAATCACCAGCCTGCACGCCGAAGAGCGGCGAGAAGAACTGGAGATAGAGACCATCAGCGGCGGCCGCGATCGGCTCGGTGACGGTGAAGTTCTCTGGCTTGTCGATCAAGTAGAGGAACTCGAACGGCTTCTCGCGCACGTGGGTCTTTGATTCATCGCTCGGATCGTAGTGGAACTCGAGCCCTGAATCGGGGAAGAAGCGCGACTCCGGAGCGCCGAGCTTCATCAGGTGCTCGTTCTCCTTGAGCGCGGCGTAGCCGTTGGCGAAGGTGCCATCCTTGTTGGTGCCGGTCTTGTCTTCGAAGACACCGGGCAACACGGAGACGCCGATGATGTAAGGCTTGCCGAGCGCCTTGGCCTGATCGCGGAGCATGTAGGCGATGGTCAGGTGTGAGCCCGAGCCAGTGCCTCCAGCGACCGAGTAACAGATCACGATGCGGATCTCGCGCGAGTCGAGGCGACGGTGGCCGTGCTCGTGCGATTTGAGGCTCTCGAGCAGGCGTCGGAAACGCGGCACGAAGTCGCCATGGCGCATCTGGTAGTAGCACCCGAGCCTGGACTCGATGCGGATCTGACCTGCGCCCGCGGTGTCTCCTGCGCGGAAGCGGTAGTTCTGCGGGACCCACTGCGTGAAGTAGGGATCGGCCTCGACGAACTTCAAACCGGAGGCGAAGTTGGCGTACTCCTCCTTCTCGAAGTCCGAGATGAGAAAGGTCTCATCGGCCTGCTCGCGGTAGCTCTCGAGGTCGTTGATGTTGGTATCGACCAGGGCGAACTTGACGAGATCCTTGTAGCGCTCTTCGTAATCGTGACGCCGCTTGAGGTGGCGCGCGATGCGCACCACCATCTTGCAACCGCAGCCACCGAGTCCGACAAAGAGTGTGGGACTGACGGCGCTGGGCTTGGTCAAAAGCTCATCGACGACGAGGTTTTCTTCTTTGGCCATGAGGCTCCCTCAACGCGCGCAAATGTATTGCAGGTCTTGCTTGCTTCGATAAAAACCGCGTCCTTGCGGTTCGATCGCAGTGCCCGTCCATGCGCACGCGAGAGACTGAATCGTGTCTACTTTCAGGTGTAACACGGCATCGCCGCCGTGTCCCATTTTTCAGGCGACGTTGATCCCGAGGATCGAACGGAGCTCGACGTATTCGTCCGACATGGAGAACTCGGCGAGCGCTCGCATGCGGTCATCGACGCTGCGTCGGCTGATCTGCTGGGCCTCGGCTTTGAGGTAATCTTCGCAGACCTGGAGGTCATCACAGAAGATAAAGCCAGCGCGGTTCGCGCTGTCCTCGACCGCCTCGGTCCAGCGGGTGACAAACTGCCCCACGGCGTTGAAATCGGAACCTTCCTGGTTCGACATCACCACCTGGATCGCCTTCTGAAGCCTCGCGTACTGCTCACCACGAATCGCCTTCCCCATCATCTTGTGCGCCGACTGCATCTCGCCCTGGAGCGGGACATTGTAGCGATCAGGGAAGGAGAGGTTCATCGCCAGCATGAAGTATGCGGGCAAATCGGAGTGGCGAATCGCGGCGAGGTAGAACGGCGCCAAGAAGAGGAAGAGCTGCTTGCCGATCACGAACGCGACGTGCTTCTCGCGACCCGACCCGAGCATCTCATCGCCCACGATCATGCCATCGGGCACGAGCGCGCCGTTGATCAACCCCTCCTGCTCGGGCTTTCGCCAGAGCTCGGGGAGGTTCGGGTACTGGAGCAAATCACCGACGCTGCGGTAGATGTTATTGAACGTCAGCGGATCGTCGAGCTTGATGCGATCGCGACGGCGAAGGCCATACTTGCTGCGCGTCTGCCCTGCCCACTCGGCGAGCGGCGGCTTGATCAGCGTGAAGACCTTCGAGATCGAGCTATCGAGCGCATCGCTGAAGATGTAGCGCTGCATCAACTCCAGGGTGAGCGGCTGCTTTGGTGCCTTGTAGATCGGCTTCTGGAAGCGCGCGACAAACCCCTTGGCCTTGTCATCGAGCGGCGCGCCGAGGTGCTCGAGCGCGCGGAACACACAGTAGGCGTGATCGATCTCTTTCTTGCGCAGGTACACGCGCCCGATGCGATCGAGGACGCCGTAATCTCCTGGCTTGAGCGCGCGCATCGCGGCGAGGTGCTCGAGCGCCATGTCGAGGAAGTCGCCCTCTTTTTCAGTGAGCGCGATGACCCTCTCGTGCATCTCGAGGTTGCGAGGCATCAGGCGAGACGCCTGATCGAACGCGACGATCGCCTCTTTCTTGTTCTCGAGCTGGTTTTGGTAGAGATCGCCGAGGTTCTGCCACAGCACCACGAGCAGGTTGGTGTCCTCGGTGCCCTTCTTCTTGAGCGCTCCGATCAGGTTGATGTAGGCGCCCTTGAGCTCCTCCCATTCCTTGGAGTCGACCAGGATCGAGGTCACGATCTTGAAGGCGTCGAGGCGCGTCGGATCGAGCGAGAGCGCGCGCTTGAACCCGGTGAGCGCCTTCTCGGGCTCCCAGAGTTGATCGCGCGCGATGAGGCTCGCCTTGATCAGCCAATCGGCCTCCTCCTCGGAGTCGTCGGCCATGCGGCTCAAGGTAAAGTAGGAGCGCGACACGCGCCGCCAATCCTCGCTCTCGGTGGCCACCGCGGCGATGCGCTCGACCGCCTGGCGGTTGTGGGGGTCCTCGGCGAGGGCCTGCTCGTAGGTGTCGAGGCCGCGCGCAGGATCGTTGAAGTGCTCGACCCAGTCATCGCCCAGCGCGACCATCGCGGCAGAGCGCGCCGAGGGTTCATTCAGGCTGCGGATCAAGCGCTGACGCACCTTGATGATCTCTTGTGAGTCACCGGCATCGGCGACGACGCGCAGCAAGCCGTTGAGCGCGTGCGGATCTTGAGAGCTCTGCTCGAGCGCCTTCTCGTAAGAGGCGCGCGCCTTGTCAGGGCGCTCGAGTTGTTCGTAGCAGCCGCCCATGTGGCGATATACCGTGACCAGATCCTCGAGCCCGAGCTTTCGCTTGTGATAGAGCAGGAGTGATTGAAAGACACGCAGCGCCTCCTCGACCTTGGCTTGCTCGAAGAGCAACCTCGAGAAGGGACGCAGCAGCGAGAGCTCGCGCGGATCAAAGGAGTACGCCGAACGGTAGCTCTCGATGGCGCTCTCGGTGTCGCCGTTCTCGCGATGCAAATCACCGAGCAGACGATAGAGCCAGACGTTGTCATCGATGTGGCGCGTGTTGTCCGGGAAGCGAGAGAACTGCTCGAGCAGTTGGCGCGCTTCGCTCGACTCGTCGCGCTCGATGATCGCCTCGACCTGAGGACGAACCTTGGTGAAGTCGAGCAAGGCGGCCTCGTCGACCTCCTCGTAGGCGTCCATATCGGTCTCGACATCGTCCATGTCGAGCTCCTCGCCGCCCTCGTCCTCATCCTCCGCTGCGTCGGCGCTGACCTCTTCGAGGTCAGCGTCACCCTCTTCGGGCAAGGCGGCATCGGCTTCCTCGGCAGCGTCCTCGTCATCCGATGGTTCGGATGGCGCGTCCTCCTCGGCAAGCTCCTCGACCCCGTTCTCATCATCCTCTGGAGCGTGAGACGCTTCTTCGGCAGGAGAAGGATCTTCCGCGTCTCCTTCTCCCTCATCGCTCGGGGGATGCTGCTCTTCCTCTTCGACGTCAGCGTTGGCAGTGACCTCCTCCTGCTCCTCAGGGGTAGCGTCCTGCTCCTCTCGCGGCTCGAGATTTTCGTCTTGCTCCGTCATCGGCGATCCTCGATCAAGAACCCATCAAATTCATCCCCACGACCGCGGGCCTGTCATCCAGCGCCCGCACCATTGGCAAGGGGTGCCACCACCACTATCAGCGGGCACCGCCGTGAGGGTCATCACGTCACGTTGGCTGCATCTTATACTGAGTCGCGCGTTCACAACAGTGCGAGTTTCTCGCCACGTCGCATCATCTGTTGCGGTTGAAAATAATCCGCGCGTTGTTGCCGTCGACGATGTTCACGGTGCGACGATCCGAGGTCGTGCCATCGGAGTAACGCGCCTGAATGGTCTGCCTGCCGATCGGCAAACGCGCCTCACGCGTTCTGTTGTTGATGGAGACCTCGCGATTGTTCACGAGGAGCGTACCTGCAGGGATGATCGCGACCGCCACGTTGGCATAGGATGGCTTCTTATGCCCCTTGAGCTTGATCGTCTTGCTGTCGCCTGACGCGAGCGTGACCGTGTCGCTGTCGAGCGGCTCACCCTTGTGAACCACCGTAAACGTGTACTTGCCAGGCTCTAGCTCCACCGCGCGCCCCTCCTTCACCTTACCCTCCTTGCCATCGAGCATGATCTCGCCATCCCCGGAGACTTTGACAATCACCTTGGCGGGCGTGATCTCTTCAGGCTTTGGCGGGCTCGGTTCGGGCGCGCTGGCAATGTAGCCAGACAGGCTGACCTCGAGCGCCTCCCCTGGCTTGATCTCGACGTTCCTGGTGTCGCGCACCCTGTCCTTATGGCGAACCTCGAGGACATGCGATCCTGCCTCGAGTGATAACTCACCACCTTCGAGGATAGTCACTTCGCGAGAATCGACAAAGAGCTTACCAGCCCCCTCTATGCTCACCTTGGCGCTGCCCAGCGCAGGGGTCGTGTCGATAGCTTCGGCTGGTGTGGTGGTCGTATTCTCCGAGGTCTTTACGGAGGTCTCCGCGACGGTCTCCGACGTCTGGCCCTCCTGGAGCGTCGCGACGGTGTTGTTTGGTGTCTCCTGCACATCGTTCTTTTCGCCACGCGTGCTCATGATGATGGCGAACACAGCAACCAACAGCGCCACAGATAGGAACAACCCTACCAACAGGAGCGGGAGGCGACTCTTCTCCTCTCCTTCTTCCCGTGGGCTCTGCTGCTCGAGGGTATGATCGCCTGCGCGCGCCGATTCGGATGGGCCAGCAGGTTCAGGTATGGACGCCGTGCGACTGCTCGGCGTCTCCTCGGAGGGAGTCTCGGGCTCTGGTGCTGGCGCTGGCGCTGGCTCCGGATCTGGCGGGAGCGTCGGCGCCTGGATGGTCAAATCTGTGCGGAACGCGGGCTGATCGCGAGACGCGAGCGAAGGGGCAGGCGCAGGCGTGTTGGCCGCGACCGTGGACCCTTCCTCGGAGACCTTGCCAGACGTGCCGAGCGAGCCCGAGAGGTCGATGCCCTGGCCGAGCGGGGTCGGCCCCGAATCACGCGAGTGACGACGCTCGGGTTGGCGCTGCTCGGATGTCGGCGCGAACGCCTCGCCGCTCATTTTTTTGACGAGCGGCTCTCCAGTCATCGGATCGAAGGCCATCGGACCTGTCGCCGCGACCACGGGAGCATCCACCGTGGGCTCGATCGCGCTCCGCTCTATCGAGCTCGAGGACGAGGACGAGGATGCATCGGGCACCTTCATCTGCGAGATGTCGATGGGGACGGTCGCGAGCCCTCGGAGGGACGCGCGCAAGGCGCTCGAGAAGTCCGTGATGCGAGGATAACGATCCTCGATATCCTTGCTCAAGGCGCGTTGCAGGACCTGCTCGAAGGAGTCGTTCACCTGGAGCGTCGCGTCGAACTCGCGCAGCGGCTTTGGCATCTCGGTGAGCTGCTGCACTGCCACGTCCACAGGGGTGTTGCCCTGGAGCGGCGTGTGGCCAAGAAGCATCTTGTATATGCAGTTGGCCAGCGCGTACTGATCGGTGCGACCATCGACCCCCTGCCCACGGATTTGCTCGGGCGCCATGTAGTGCGGCGTGCCGATCATCACGCCCGTCTGCGTGACCTTGTCGAGCGGCGTGAGCGTGGCCTCCTGGAGCAACTTGGCGATGCCAAAGTCGATGACCTTGACAAAGTAAGGGTCCTTTCCGCGAGGCATCACCATCGCGTTATGCGGCTTGATATCGCGGTGCACGATCCCGTTGTCGTGCGCGTCCTGTAAGCTCGCGGCCATCTGCTCGACGACGTGCAAGACGACATCGAGCGGCAGCTTCTCCTCTTGCTTGATGAGATCGTTGAGGCTGACACCCTCCAGGTACTCCATGGCGATAAAGAGGAGGTTGCGATCCTCGTCCTCGCCGAAGTCGTAGATAATGACGCTGTTGCCTTGTTGAAGCTTGGATGTGGCGATCGCCTCGGCGCGAAAGCGCTCGCTCGCCATGGTGTCCCCGAGCAGGCGCTCGTGTAGGACCTTGACCGCACAACGGCGCCTCATCGAAAGCTGCGTAGCCTCGAATACAGCCCCATAACCTCCCTGCCCCAGCAGCGAGTCCAACTTGAAGCGGTGAGCGAGTACCTCGCCGACCATTGCCTCAAGATCCACGTGCGTTCTCCCCTGAAATCATAGACGCGACGCAAACCCTATTTTTCATTCATAGAAGGGTTCGCCAGATGGAACACAGCAGAGACCCTCTCTGCCTGTTCGTGTCAGTGTTTCTCTTCTATCACGAAAGTCCACCGCGCAAAAGTCGTCAATCCGACGCCGATGGCCCGTGATCATCGTCTCCCGCGAACGCCACGCGCAACGCCCATCGGCCGATCGGGAGATCGGCCGGGAGCTCGAGCTCGGCGCGAAAGTTCCCGCCAAGGCTTGTCTCGGTCACGCCGAGCTCTCTCCCGACGACCCCACGCGCCGTCGGTGAGACAAGCAGAACGCGCACCTTCGCCTTTCGGATCGGGGTGCCATCGATATCGGTCAGCGCTCCCGCGATCTGGAAAGACTCTCCGCGCCGAAGATCCTCCGGCGAGACGCTCTTGATGATCAGCGACGTGCGCTTTCGGTTATCCTCGGGGGGTTGGAAGTTCTCCAGAATATCATCGCTGTTGTTCTCGGTGACGTTATCGCCAACCTCCTCCTTGCTCTGAGGACCATCGCCGACGTCGAAGCCGCCGTTATCACCGTTGCCCCCATTATCACCCGCGGCGCCATCACCCACGTTGTTGTTGCGCTGGCGCTCCTGCTCGGCGAGTCGATCGAGCTCCTGTTGGTAGGACGGCGGGTTGGGCAAGGTGTCGTTGGCGGCGCCGTCATGCACGCGGCGCTGCTCGTCCGATGCACGCATCAAAACGTCCTGCGCCGCGCCCCCGAGATCCACGCGCCTCCACCCGAGCCCCGGCCACAGGATCTCCACGAAGGCGTGCGCCTCGTTGTAGACATAGCGGCTCGGGATCCCCAGCGCGGTGGCGGTGATCACGAAGGCGAAGCTTCGGTGGCGGCAAACCCCGACCTTGCTCGTGGCGATCGAGTAATAGATATCCTCGCCGCGCATCTCCTGGGGAAAGGGCTTCCCTTCAAAATCACGGAAGTGTTCGATGAGGCGCATGAGCGCATCTTTCGGGTTGATCGACGCTCGCGAGACGCCGATCTCTCGCATCACATCCTCGGCCACGGGGTAGAGCGCGCGAGGGAGCTTTGGCAGCGCGCTCCTGTCAAAGCTCGACCACGCGACCCACCCGAACTCACCATCGAAGTAGCGCCTGGGCGCGGCGATCTTCATGTTCACGCGCACGAGATCCGAGCGCTCGGAGGTCAGGTAGAAGTTGTCCGCGCCGTCGCGCTCGATCACGACCGAGGTCGCCGGCTCGGTGTGCACCTCGAGGACGCGCTGGTCTGGCGCGACGCTCGGGATCGGCGTGCGATTCCCAGGGCTCGACTTGATGAGGAAGGTCCCCCAGAAGACATCCTCATCCTTGCTCGCCTCGCGCCCTCCAGCCCCGATGCCGACGCGCTGGAAGCGCCCCGTGTCCACGACAAACGCGTAATCCGCGCCCGACATACGGACCTCGTTCTGCGCGACGCCTCGCTTGTAGGGGATGACGCTCGGATCAAAGCTCGAGAAGTAGTTAAGCTCGTCGACGCGATCGGTGTTGTCATCGAGTTTGTTCGCCGCGGTGCCAGGATCGAGGCCACCCTGCGGGTTGGTCATGGGGAGCGAGGACATCGGCCCTTTTTGCCCCATGACGGGCTCGTCCTGACGGACATCGAGCGTCAGGGGAGGCGCCTCGCCAGGCTCCCTCGCCTTGATGCGCGGGGGCTCTGCGCCCGCGCCGCTCGCGCTCTTCTCGCGCAGACCGCTCAGATCACCGGGGAGGTTGAAGTACTCGTGCAAGACCTGCTCTTGCTGCGCGTATGCGAGCGTCCCGCTCACACACATCAAGACGAGCGATACGACACCGATGGCTTTCTGTCTGGACATCCTCTCTCCAGGACACGGGCTCGAACACAAGGACAACGCATGCCGGACCGTTCGGACGCTCGACACACGATGAGCTCGGAGGCTAACACGGACATCTTATGGAAGACACCCAGGGCGTATGGATTGTTCCCTGTCATCAGGGCTTACACGTGCCCGGATACATGCGGTAGCCCACGGTCGCCGAGGAAGATGCCGACGGCGCCGCGTCGAGCACGTCCTCCTCTCGCACGAACGCTCGCGTCTTCTTTTCCCACGGCGTCCCGATGGTGACCTCGAGCCAACCCTCAGGGTGATCTGCGTCAGGGGTAACGAGGAGCATGACCCAGCTGTTGCGGACCTGCGCCAGACGCGCCTCGGGCTCGGGCGCGCCATAAACCCAATCGCGCTGGGGGAGATAGATCTTCCTCGCGGTCGTCCCGCTTCCACCCCCGCGGCCATACCCACCCATACCTCTGCCACCGATCCCGAGCCCACCGTCAGGCGGCGGAGGCACGAGTTCTGCGTCGATGTAGCCGTGGAAAGCGGTTTGCGCCGTCGGCAAATCACTCGTCTCGAGATCGTAGGAAAAGAGCACGATCTCGGCGCGTTCGCCATCACCAGCGAGCAAGAAGTATCCCATCGGCGCGAGGTTCGAGAGGATGACGCGACCTCTGGAGTCATACAGATCCACGCGCGCGTCAGTGTGATGCTCGACGTACTCGGCTTCTTCGGGGAGGAAGTCATGCGCCGACTTCTCGCTCCCCTTCTGCACATAAGAGGACTGGCCGATGTAGCCCGCCTGGATCCAACCTCGCATGTCGCACTTTGGAGGATTCAAACAGACCTTCGTCAACCCCTCGCGATCGCCGGGCTCGGCGGTGACCGTTCCGCCTTGCTCGAGATAGGCGAAGGGGACGTAGCGATCATCATAGAGCAGCGCGTCTGCGCGCAGCCTGTTCGAGGGCACCGCGTCGCGCGAGATGGTCGGGAAGAAGTAAAAGCGATGCCCTTCGACCAGAAATGTAAGCGTCTCGGGCGTCGCAGCGATGATGCGCCTGTCCTTGATCGGGCAGCTCTCGACCGTTTGACCGCCCGCCCAGAGCTCGAGCTTCGCGCCACGGGGAACATCAGCGACGTGAACCCCGATGTCCTCGCGCAAGCGCTCCTCCTCGCTCATCGCGAAAGTCGCGGGCAACGCGCGCGGCGTGAAGACAGGCCAGAAAGGATGCGGCTCGAGGCGCTCGATGGCGCTCTTCTCGGGCAACGGTTCATTATTGGTGAGCGAGGTCTTATCAGGCGCCTTCGAGGCCTTGCTCGAAGAACACGCACAACACGCGAGCGCCATCACACACACGCACACCATAGCCGCATCGATTCTGCTGTTCATACACACAACCTCTCGTTGCCCATCAGAGTCATTCTTCATCGCCGGGACAGGGGACAAAGCTCAGGCGCGGGTCCCAGGATGACGCTTTCTCATTCGGAGGGAGCTTATCGAGAGTTCCCGAGAATTGCACATACGCCTCCATCACTCCCCAGGGCGTATCGATCCAGGCCGCCAGCCAACCGAATGGCACGTTCGACGCCTTTCGTTGCCAGAGCTTGGCCCACCTGGCGCGCACCTGCGCGAAGCGCGTCTTCTCGTCCGGCGCGCCATACACCCACGCGCCTCGCGGGATGTAGTAGTAAACCGTCGGCATGTGCGTGATATGGCGACCGTATCCGCCAAGCCCTCCTTCACCATCCCCTCCGAAAGCATCGGGGTCCTGCTCGGGGACGAGTTTGGCGTCGATAAAGCCATGCAGGTACACCATCTTGACCTCGGACTCCCTGTCCAGGTCATAGGGGACCACGATCTCGGCGAGCTCTTCCCCCTTATGAATCAGGCGATACTCCCAGGGAACGAACGGCGCGAGGATGAGGCGCCCGTGGATATCGCGCAGTTCGATCTCTGCGTCGGTATGATTCGAGATCCGCTCGGAATCCAGCGGGAACGGCTTTGGATCAACAGCACCCTTCTCTCGCTCTCTGGTGAGGACCTGGCCAAGCCGCTTCGCGCGCACGTTCCCGGTGAACGAGCACGAGGGAGGATCGAGGCAAATGCGCGCGAGATCCTCATCCTGGCTTAGCAGCAAGACCCGAGTCCCTCTGGGTAAGAGCGCATATGGCGTCGCGGTTGCCTCGGAGTACACGATCGTATCCTCGAGCGCGCGCAGTTGTTCTGGGCGCGTCCAGGGAGCAATGGGATAATAGACATAGGTCGAACCCTCGATCACATAACGCACCTCCTTGCGATCCCAGGCGAACAACGACTGATCATCGTAAAGACAGCTCTCGACGGGGTCTGCTCCAGGCCAGAGCGTCAGCGGCGTCCCCATCGGGACATCCGCCATCCAGCGCCGAGGTGGCCTGACATCGTATGGAGGCAGGGAGCGCGGGTCCTCGAAGCTCGAAGGGAGCTTCTCGAACTCGGGCTCGACCCAAAACTTATGCGCGGGGAGTTTGCTCGCCGGGGTGATGAGATCGCTCGCGGGGATGAGCGGCGCGCGCTCCGAGAGCGTCTTCTCGGAGCGCGAAGCCTTGCACGCGCCAACGAAACAGACGCATACGAGCGCAGCGATCATGAGCCCTGCGCGCAGCATGTGTTGGCGAGGTTGCCTCATCAGGGCACTGCGGGAATGCCTGTCGCGGTGAGCAAGCCCTTGAGATCCTCGTCCGTGAAGATGAACCCGAGGCTGAGGAAGGGAGAGAACCCGGTGAAGTTCTGCTCGAGCGTTTGCTGGTTGGCGCCAAAGGCGGGCGGCTCGTTGAAGATATCATCGAGGCCAGCCATCACGCGGAAGTGATCGGCGAAGTGATAATCACCCCAGACGCGCACGCGAGGGTTGTAGACGCCTTCGATGTCGAAGTCGAAGAGATCGACGTGCACGCGCAACCTGCGACCGCGGCTAAATGGTTTATCGAGCGTGCCGCCGATGCCGCCGGTGGACTCGATCAGGCCAAAGCGACCGAACAGGATCCAGTCATCCAGGAAGTTCCAGCCGAGCGCGTACTGCAAGCTAAAGCGGATATCATCCTTGGTGGTCCTCACGATCTGACGCTGCTGCTCGTTGCCGTTGGCGTCGATGACCGCCTCTGTGGTGTAGCTCGAGTCAAAGCGGAAATCATCGACGACCTCGAGCAAGTAATACTTGTTGCGCTTTGGCTGGAGGCGCAGGCCGATGACGTTTTTGAAGCGACCGTGGATCGGGTGATACTCGAAGCGAAGCTCCATGATGGTCTGGAGGCGCCCGATGCTGCCGGTGATTTCCTGCGCATCGCCCAGGATCGCGTCCGTCTTCTCTGCGATCGCCGGATCGTTGACGAGCGCGCCGACGGTGCCCTCGCCCTCGTTGATCTTGTCGGTGATATCCTGGATGTTTTGCAGCGAGTAGTTGAGCGAATCGAGCGTCGACTGCAATCGGATCAAGGTCCCCGAGAGCGAGCCTAACCCCGCCTGAACATCGCCCGAAGATTGGCCGACGATATCGCGCACGTTTCGCGTGATCGCCTTGGCGTCGCGGACGACGACCTTGGTCTCGAAGAGGATCTCTTCGAAGGATTGGTTGGTGTTGACGGCGAGCTCGCGAACATTGGACGAGATCGCCTTGCCGTCGACGAGGATCTTGTCGAGCTGATCGGTGCCCGTGACCACGAAGTCCGCGATCTCACGCAGCGTGGTTTGCAGATCGCGAAGGATCTGCTCCAGGCCTTTTTGCCCATCCTCGCCGCCGAGCACATTGGCGAGCGAGTTGGTGACCTCTTCGATATCTTTCGTGATGCGATCGAGCGTGGCGAACACTTCCTCGAGGTTGGTGCCGCCGTTGACGTTATAGATGCGGCCCTGATCGGGGATCGAGTCCCCTTCAGTCCCAGGCGTGACCTCGAGGAAGTAATCCCCGATGACGCTGGCAGACTTTCTGGCCACGGTGGCGCCGTTCTTCCAGACGCCCCCCTCTTCTGCTGGCGGGACGCCCTGCTTGAGCGCGAGGTCGCGGTTGACCTTCATCTCGATGCGCGCCTTGGTGCCCTGTCGCTCGATGCTCTCGATCTCGCCGACGACGATACCTGCGGTGCGGATACGAGAGCGCACGGCGAGCCCTGTGGCGTCGTCGAACAGCGCGTAGACCTTGATATACTCGGTCGCGCCATCGCCGCCGCCATCGTAGGTCAGGCGAGTGAGCATGAAGATCGTCGCGGCGATGCCGACGATGACCAACAGGCCGACCTTAAACGGTGTGAAGAAATCCTTGGAGTTCATGGGTCTTTATCTCGCGCTCGAGTCTGGTGGCCGTTTGCCGCAGCGGGCAAGCGTCCATCAGTTGGTGCTGTACATGAAAACAGTCAGGACATAGTCGATAAACAACACGGCGATGGAGCTGGTGACCACGCTCGAGGTGGTCGCCTCTCCGACGCCCTTTGCGCCGCCAGAAGCGTAGAAGCCCTTGTAGCAACCGACCAGGCCGATCGCCACGCCGAAGCAGGCCGCCTTGATGCCGGAGTAGAACACGTCCTTGACGACGACGAAGTCGCGGATCTTCTGCACGAAGATGCCCGGGTCGATGTTCATGACCGCCACCGAGAGGACGTAGGAGCCGCCGATCGCCACGAAGTTAAAGAGCATGACGAGGATGGGCATCATCAACGTCGTCGCCAGAACTCGAGGCATCACGAGGTATTGCACGGGGTTGACGGCCATGACCGCCATGGCGTCGATCTGTTCGGTGACGCGCATCGTGCCGAGCTCGGTGGTCATCGAGCTGCCGGTGCGACCGGCGACCATCAACCCCGTGAGCACGGGGCCGAGCTCGCGCACCACCGACGCGGCGACCGTCCCGCCAACGAGCGTCTCGGCGCCGAACAGCCCGAAGGCATAGATCGACTGATAGGCCATCACCAGGCCGGTGAAGAGCCCCGTGAACAGCACGATAAAGAGGCTCCCCACGCCGACCGACTCGAGGGCCTGGAGGAAGATCTTAAACCTGTAAGGGGGTCGCACCGCCCAAATAAGGGTCTGCGCGAGCAACATCGAGATATTGCCCACGTCTTCGATCGCGCTGATCGTACGTTCGCCGATCTGCTCGACACCTGCTTTGAGTTGCTGCAACATTTTGACTCGATATCATCGAGGTATCATACATCTTCCAAGAGCAACCGCCGCATCGCAGCCTGTTTCGAGAGGTTGTCGGCGTGAGCCATACGATGATGGCGGTCGCCTTCACCCCCTTAAAACGAGGAAGCGAACAATGCGGCGTGGTCGCGGCAACAGATCATTACCCGACATACGCACGAGGTTACAGTGCTTTCTTGCTTCCTTGCTCGAAGGGGCTCTCTTTGCACTCCTCGTCGGGGTCGCACCGAATCAGATGGCCTGCGCATCAAGAGAGCCTTTGCCCGTTGAAACGCCCGTTGAAACGCAGCAAAAAGAGCGCACCGCCGAAGAGCTCATGTCACTGCTCGAGGCGCGATGGAGCGCGCGAGATACCCCGGGAACCATCGCCCTGTTCGCGCCCTCGAGGCGCGACCTCGCGAGCGATCACGCCAATATCATTCAGGCGAAGCTAGCGACGTTTGCTCCGATCGCTGGCGATGGCGTGACTTCATGGCGCCTGGATCATCGCTGCCATGGTCGCGGCGAACAGATGCTCATCGCCAGGATCGACCTCTCCCCTCGCGAGGCGATCCTGACAAGGCCGCAACCCACAGATCACGCGCAGGCTCGCGCGGCGATGACCGAGACGCTCTGGCTCGTCTTCGAGCAGGGCTCCTGGTGGATCTACAGCCTGTAAGAGGTCTGTCATGGCAACCCGCGGTGGCCAGAAGGCATGGGGGGCGTTTTTTTGCCATCGGTCGCCGGGCGCTTTTTGCGGGTATCAAAAAAACGCCCCCATGCCTTCTGGGCGAGGCGCTGGCGAATCACCCTCAGACTCCGAGCGAAGAGGAGCGAAGCGCACCCGACTTGACGAGCGGCGAGGCTCTCAGGATAAAGCAAGGTGTTTGACGAGGCTCTTCCACCCACGAGATCTCTCCATGCTCAGTTCGACGCACACGCTTTCGCGCATCCTCGTGATGGCGCTCCTGGTTCTCTCGAGCGCCCCGCTCACTCGCTCCGATGCCTTCGCCCAGGGGTCGGGGAAGACCTCCGCGACAAAGCCCCCGCCATCTGACTCGGAGGAAGAGGAAGATGGCGAGGACGAGGACGAAGATGGTGAGGATGAAGAGGCCGAAGGGAGCGCCATCGAGAAGGGAGAGGATTTCGAGGAGATGGAGGCGCTCTCCAAGCTCGAGGAGCGAAGCCTCGCGCCAGTGATTCTTGGCGAGGGTGACGCATGGAAACCAGAGCTGCTCGCGCCTTATACAGGAGTGATGGCGTCGATGCGGCGTGACGCGGGGTTGATTCACGAGCTTCGCGGCCTGCCGACCGAGGCGCCTCGAGGCTCAGATCTGTGCGACATCACCTCGGTACGCGAGCGCTTCGATCGCACGGAGGTGCTCGGGCAGCGCGTACGCTACGATCACCCCTCGGTGCGCGCCTACCTGGACTTCTTCGACGGTCGAGGCAAGCCGACGCTGGCGAGGTGGATTCGCAGGATGCGTCGCTACGAGCCGATGATCCTCGAGGTTCTGCGCGAGGAGGGGTTGCCAGAAGACTTAATCTATGTGGCGATGATCGAGAGCGGGTTCTCGACGACGGCACGCTCACCCGCCTCTGCTGTGGGGATGTGGCAGTTTATCGAAACCACTGGCTCGGAGATGGGGCTGCGCATCGATCGCCACGTCGACGAGCGAAGAGACCCGGTCAAGGCGACGCGCGCGGCGGCGAAGTATTTGAAGCGTCTTCACGATCGCTATGACTCCTGGCCGCTCGCGCTCGCGGCATACAATGGCGGTCCGGGTTTGGTCGATCGCGAGATCCGCCGCTACAACACCAACGATTACTGGGTGATCGTGCGCCAGCGCGGGATGTACGACGAGACGAGGCGTTATGTGCCAAAGGCGATCACCGCCGCGCTCGTCAGCAAGAACCTCGATATCTTTGGCCTCGACGGCTCGCCCGACGAGGAAGCATGGGATTTCGACCTCGTGGAGGTCGAGAGCCCCACTCGCCTGAGCATCATCGCGAGCGCGATCGGCACCTCGGTCGGCACTCTGCGCGATCTAAACCCGGAGCTCAAGGTCGCGGCCACGCCCCCTGTGGACAAGGGAAAGACCTACGCCTTGCGCATTCCCTCGGGGAAGTCGAAGGCGTTCGTGGCAGCCTTTGACAAGATCAAGGTCAGCGAGGATGGGTTCGATTTGCACGAGGTCAAGATCGGCGAGGGGCTCTCGCTGCTGGCGGCACACTACGGGATCAAACCGCGCGTCTTGCGCGCGGTCAATGGCCTCGGCAGGCGCGAGCGCATCAGCTACGGCAAGACGCTCGTGATCCCCAAGGAGGGCCGCGGCAGGTGGTCGCCCAAGTCCTCGAAGGGGAAGCCGATCGTGTTTGTCCCCTCGCTCGAGTTCAGCTTCGAGGATCGCACGCGCTACGTGTACGAAATCAACGCGGGGGATTCGCTCGAGGTGTTGGGGATGGCGTTTGGCGTTAACCCTGCGGACATCGCCATCTGGAACGCGCTCGATGTGGGCGCGAAGTTGCGGACCGGGATGTATTTGCAGTTCTACCTGCCAAAGGATCAGCAACCCGATGGCCTGGCGCTGCAACCGGCGGATAACTACCAGCTCATCGCCTATGGCAGCAAAGAGTACGCGGCGATGATGGCCAAGAAGAAGCGCTCGAGCAGAAGCTCTCGGCGCTACCACAAGGTCCGCCCGGGCGAATCACTCTGGCTCATCGCACGCCGCTACAAGACGACGGTGTCGAAGCTGCGAAAGCTCAACCCCAAGCTGCGGCGCAGCAACACGTTGCAGCCAGGGGATAAAATTCGCGTCAGGTGAGTTGCCGCCCGAGCCCCCGTCGGGGTATGGAAAGAGGACCCTGTTTACGAAGGAATCGCCGATGTGACGCGCTCGTCTTTGATGGCGCGAGGTGGGCTTGCTCATGACAAACATGAATGCATTCACATTTACACCAATCGGAAAAAACCTTCTAAAAACAACGCACTGAACCAAACCAGGCATATTACCGACACCAAAAGATGAACACATTCACTCTTTAACCAGGTGTCATCCCCTCTCAATAAAACGAGGAAGCAGCGATGAAGCAATTTAGCCAGAACATCATCGGCAAGACCGTGATCAACACCTCGGGGTTCGTGATCGGCGAGGTGAACGATTATTTGGTGGATCTGGAGAGCTGGCAGGTGACGGACTTGCAGCTCAAGATCGAGCGTAAGAAGGCAAAGGAGCTCAACCTCAAGGTCTCCTTCTTCAAGCTCGGCTCGCTGCTCGTGTTGGTGGACGTGGCGCAGGTTCACTCGATCAACGATCAGGTGATCCTGGCGTTGAGCGCCGAGGACTTCAAGGGTTACATCGATCAGCGCCAGGAGGAGGATGGCGAGGAAGAGCCACCCGAAGAGGAAGCCGAAGAGGAGAAGTGAGCGCTTTTTTAGAGCAGGCGCTTGCTCGTCCCATCGGCCTGCTCGCTCAGGAGCAGCTCGATGAGTTGTTTGACCTCCGGGCGCGTCCAATCGTACTCGTTGACAAAGCGCGCCACGATCTGACCGTTGCGATCGATGATGTAGGTCTCGGGCAGCAGCTCGGTGCCGTATTGTTGCGCCGTGGCGCTCGTGGGGTCGTGCAGGATGGTCATTGCCGAGCGCTGACCGGGTAAGAACTGCGCCATGAAGTTTTGCGCGTCCTGCGCCTCCGGATCGACCGAGATGGCGACCATGACCATCCCTCGCTCCTGGTACTGGCGCACGAGCTTCTCCATGCTGGGCATCTCCCTACGGCAAGGCTCACAGAAGCTTGCCCACACGTTCAGGAACACCACCTTGCCGCGGTAATCCGTCATGCGGTGCGTCTGCCCATCGAGCGCGGGCAGCTCGAATGGCGGCGCCGCGCGCCCGACCCACTGACCATCGAGGCTCGAGACGGTCTCGACGACGGCGCGCTGGTTGGTGCGCTGCCACGGGACCATAAGGCTCGCGAACGCGCCGATGAGCGCGGCGGCGAGGATGGCGATTTTGATCTGATTGCTCATGCTCTCCTGGCTTCCCTTGATCCTCTCACAAGAGGATCGCTCGAGTCCGCGCGGACCTCTCCTGGTCTCGCGCCCTGCGAAGGATTTCTTACAAGACTTCCCATAAGAAAGAAACGGGAGAAGGTTCACTTTTCAGGCGCCTTCCTGGCCCCATCGGCGCTCGCAGCTTCCTTCTTTTCGAGCGCCTTGGCGCTTCTTGCCGCCAAGCACAGGTCATCATCTCCCAACGCACAGCCACGCGTGTACTGTTTGACGGCCTCGCCAAGGTCACGTGTCTTTCCATACCCCTTCTCGAAGTAATAGCCCGTGTAGAGGCACCCTTTCGGGTCGCCGAACTCGCATGCCTTCTCGAAGAAGGGGAAGGCGTCACTGTATTGCTTCTCGCGGTCATGCTGCTTGCCAAGGCTCCTGCACGCCAACGAGCTGCCATGTTCACAGGCCACGACGGTGTATCTTCGCGCCTTCTTCTCGTCGACTCGCCCGACCACCTCGAGTGAATAGATCCCAACAAGCGCCAGACATCCTGTGGCAAACCGCAAAGCGCATGACTTCTTGTAGAGCTCGATGGCGGCGTCGAGCTTTGCCGAAGTGTTCGCGTCCATCGCTTTTGCCGTGGCTTGCTTGCCGGCCTTTTGTCGCCTCGCCAGTTCGGCGCGCACGGGCGTCATCTCCATATCCGCCAAGAAGTAACACCCCTCCCCGTTCTTCCTGTCGCAAGCACCACCAAAAAACGCTCTCGCCTTCTTTTCATCGCGCCTCTGGTCAGAGGCATAGATCAAGCCGAGCCCGACGCATCCCGAGATGAAATCCTTCTCGCACGCCTTTTTATAGAGCACCTCGGCGCGGTCGAGGTCCTGTGGAATGTAGCCTCCTGCAATAAGGAGGTCCGCAGCCTTCACGCAGGCCTCCATCACCGACTGGGCACACCCTGACTCGAACAGTTCGAGCGCCTCGGTGACGTCCTCCTTCGTGACCACCCCCATCAGGCCACCGAGCATCAGCTCGCCATCATCGACGCACTTCTTCTTTCGGCATGGAGGCTCGGTATATCGAGCCTCGATCTTCACGCTCTTTCGAGAGGTCGGCTTCCTTTGTGCTCCGAGGATCGCTGGCGCGATGAGCATCGACAAGCAGATGATTATCGCGAGGACGCGATGAGATGAGGGTGCATGCATGGAGAATCTTCCTGGTGCAGGTGTTTGACGCCATGCATCGACTTTAACCGATCTGACCTGTCGAGACGACCTCACCAGTTGTCGCGCAACGCTCGCAGCGTGCGAAAACAAGCCTCGTCCTCATCTCCACCCTGCGAGAGCGCGAGCTGCTCACCCCAGGTGTCAGCATACGCCTCTTTCAACCTCGCCTTGAGCGCCTCCTCCTGGTGCCTGAAGAAGAGGTTGAACGCGGCCTGCTCCTTCAGCGTGGTGAGGCGAATGTTCGGGCGCTCGAGCTCGGCGACCTCCTCTTGAAATGCGAGCATCGCCGGATCTTCCGGGAGGATCGAGAGGCCAAAGGCGAGGTTGTTTTTGGCGTAGTCGTGGCCCGGGTAGAAGGTGAGCGAGCCAGGGAGCTGGAGGACCACGTCGCGATAGGTCGTGAAGAAGACGCCAGGATCTCCGCCGAATTTGCAGTGGCCAGCGCCAGCGGAGAAGATCACATCGCCGCTAAAGAGATGCTCCTCGATGCGAAAGCTCACGTGCCCGTGCGTGTGGCCAGGGGTCTCGATGATTTCGATGGGGATGTCGCCGATGGAGAGCGTATCCTCGGCGCTGATCCCCTTATCGATCGCGCGATTTCCAAAGTTCTCGATCTGTTCGCGCTCGGCTTCGGGCGCGATGAGCACCGCATCGGGGAACGCCTCGAGCACGGCGGCGTTTCCGCTGACGTGATCGGGGTGCCAGTGCGTATTGAGGACTGCGACGAGGTCACCGTCACGGGCGTTGACAGCCTCGATCGCCGTCGGCGCGTCCAGCGGGTCGATCAACAGGACCTCGCCGCCGGCCTCGAGCAGGTAGAAGTAGTTATCTCGGATGGTGCTGGCGATGACTTGTATGGAGAGGCTCATTGGGTTCCTCGCTCGAGTAATAGGGAAAACGGAAAGGTTGTTGTCGCGCCGCGTGCATCCTCGGAGATGCGCGCGCATCTGGAAAGGGTGTGAATGCGCTCGCCGCGCTCGCCGCGAACCTGTGCCGCAGAATTGCAATGCGTCGGGGGGCGGTGTAGAGTCGATCTCACCTGACTCAAGTGCAGCATACGACATACCTACAAATCCACTCTGATGCGCCCCTCGTTTCATATGAGGTTCGCATCTCCAAAGAGAAGCCCCCTCGAGAAGAAAGAGCCGATGAGACCAACGCCCGCGCGTTCTCGACGATCCTTCCTCAACCCGCGCCTGACCAGCGTGCTCCTCGCGTGCGCCTTGCTCGCGGGGTGCACCTATGACTTCGACTCGCTCTCTGGCGAGCCGCCCGCGGGCCAGGACATGAGCCCGACGCAGGACATGACGATCGATCCGGACATGCCGGTCGACCCGGATATGCCGGTCGATCCGGACATGCCGATCGATCCTGACATGACGATCGATCCGGACATGGGCGAGGAGGTCGACATGCCCCCCGCGCCGCTCGATGTGGAGATCGGGGCGGCTTGCGAGTCGGATGCGGACTGCGGGAATCAAGGCGCGCGCTGCTTCGAGGGGTATTGCACCTATGATTGTGACGCGTCCCTCCCCTGTCCGGAGGGGAGCAGCTGTCGCGGCGTGGGGTTCCAGCAGGCGGTCTGTCTTGTGGACTGCGAGGATGGGGATACCTGCGACATCGATGGGCGCTCGGACTTGACCTGCCTGCTCGGCGCGGAGCCAAACTCCTTCGATGTGCAGACGACCACGTATCATGCGTGCGAGGCGGACAGCGACAATGATGGCATCCCGGACAGGGAGGACAACTGCCCGACGGATGGCAACCCGCGCCAGCGCGATCTGGACGCGGATGGTGTGGGCGATGTGTGTGATGACGAGCCGCTCTGCCACCCCTCTCAGATGGAGGGGCGCATCGATCATGGCACGATCGCGTGGGACGCGGCGGACTTTGGCAGCGTGGCGATGCTCGATGGGAGCTGGCTGCCGCTGATCGGCGGCCAAAAAGAGGACATGCCGATCGCGGGCCGCGCGGCGCTCGACCGTATCTCGAGCAGCTGGGAGATGTTGCCAGACAACCTCTACCCGGGCATTGACTTCGCGGCCGCGACCACGCGCACAGGCGAGTTGATCGTGACGCCGGGCAGAGCGCCACAGGATGCAGAGCAGGTGGGCCGTGTCTTGCGCATGACGCGTGATGGCGAGGTCGTCCAGGAGGGCGCCTTCACGGTCAAGGTTTACGAACCGAGGCTCGCGACCACCGAGCACGGCATCGTGTTGATGTTCGGGTATCGCTCCTCGGAGGCGGACAACTCGGCGATCGGCATCTGGCGCTATAATCAGTCGAGCGGCAAGTTCGACTCGATCTATGGCTTCTCGAACTCGTCGCTGCCGCGCGTGAACTGGTATGCGACGCGCGCCGGAGATGGCGGCGTCCTCTTTTACTCGGCGCCGCTCGAAAACACGCAACCCGACCCACCGCCGCCCCCCTTCACGCGTGTGCTTCACGTGGACAGGCGCGGCGAGCAGATCACCACGCAGGACATCGACCTCCCGGTGCCGGATGCGCAGCTCGGGCCGCTCGATCCGCTGTTGATGGAGACGGGCGGAGGGATGCGCGTGATGATCGGGCGCAAGCGAGGTCTGGCCTACACGTTGGAGGTCAACGATCTCGGCGAGACGATCCCGACGCGGCGCGCCGAGTTCGACATCGCGCTCACGCTCGGTTCGCCGCAGTTTATCACGATCAATCGCTCGATGAGCTTTATCATGTTGGGCCGCACGCCCGATGACCCGACGACCCTCGAAGCGATCGAGTACAACCTGGCGTGCAGCGCGGGCGCCTCGGCGCTCGACAGGGATCAGGATGGCGTGGGTGATTTCGTGGACAACTGCGTCTCGGACGCCAACGCCAACCAGGCGAACGCCGACGAGGATCACGCGGGAGACGAGTGCGACGATGATGATGACGCGGACAGCCTGGCGGACTCGATCGATCTGGTGATCGACGACATGACGGGGATGAACATCTCTCGTGCGCAGGATTCGGATGATGACGGCACCGACAACGACGCCGATCAGGACGCGGACAATGACGGCATCCCGGATAGTCGGGATCGCTTCCCGCTCGACACGAACAACAACGGGCTCCCGAACCTCTACGACAACGATGATGACTCGGATGGCTATAGTGATGGCACCGAGCGAAACAACAGCACCAACCCTTACCACGCGCTCTCCTTCCCGAACTCGGGGCGCCTGCTCTGGGTCAAGGTCGGCGCCAACGGCGAGCGCTCGGTGGAGTGGGCCGAACTTGGCGACATGACCCAGGCCACGCGGGTGCCCTACGAGGATGGCACGACGCCGCACCTGCCGAGGTTCTCTCAGACGGGGGATTCGATCGCGGCGCTCGATGGGGCGCCGGGGCAAACGAGCGCGGTGCTCTGGGCGAGGATCGACAACCCGAACCAGCCCGACGGCATGAACGTGAACCCGGGCGCGTCGAGGATGGAGATGGGCGTCACGCTTCGCGGCGTGAGCTTTCGCGCCGCGGCGATGGACCCGATGGTCGGCGAGGTTCCGCTGGAGTATTACGCATCGCACGAGCGCGCGGGGGTGGCGGGTCGCTGGGACATCTCGAGGTTGAGCGCGACGCCTGACATGATGACGATGTTGCCAACGATCGAGCCGCTGGTCACGATCTACCCGGAGACGAGGGCGCCTTACTTTGACGGGAGCTCGCTCTACTTTTTGGGAGCGCCGACAGGGTGTGACGCGTGTCTGACGGTGTATCGCACGCCGCTTTCGGCGGGGGCGACGATCACGCCTTTTGTGGAAGGGCTGCTCGACCTGCGGCGTTTGATCTATAACGGCGATCGCTTCGGCACGGTCGGCGCAAAGATGGAAGGAGACGCCGTGGTGACGGGTTACCTCGATGAGAGCGAGGTCGAGGTGCCTGGCGCGAGCGAGATCAACAGCGTCGCGGGGATGGCAGACTCAGGTCACGCGGTTGTCTCGGCGCGGTCATCAGATGGGAACTATGCTTTATGGTTCTTTAATGGTAGAAATGGATCGTGGTACTTGTTGAGGTCAGGGAGCGAGGATCTCATTGAGATCGACTGGAAACGCTAACGGCACAGGAAACTCGAGGCGGAGCGAGGACCTTGTGTAGCTCGTCTCCCTCTAGGATCCACACCGATCGGACACTGCATTAACGATGGCTCAGAAGTTCCCTCAAACATTCGGTCCCTACACCCTCCACCAGCTCATCGCGCGGGGTGGTATGGCCGAGATCTATCGGGCGACGATGCCTGGGATCGGCACCTTCGAGAAGGTGGTGGCGATCAAGAAGATCTTGCCGCACCTGACCGAGAACGAGGAGTTCATCACGATGCTCATCGACGAGGCGCAGATCCTCGTCGGGCTCAACCACGCCAACATCGCGCAGGTCTACGACCTGGGTAAGATCGACGACTCGTACTACATCGCCATGGAGTACGTGCACGGCCTGGACATCTCGGGCGTGATCAAGGATCTGGAGAAGCGCGGGCAGTACATCCCCTACGACCACACCGCCTACATCGTCTCCTGCCTGTGCATGGGCCTCCACGTGGCGCACCACGCCAGCGACAAGGAAGGCCGCCCGCTCAACATCGTCCACCGCGACATCAGCCCGCACAACGTGCTCATCAGCTTCGCTGGCGACGTCAAGGTCATCGACTTCGGCGTGGCCAAGGCGCGCAGCAAGAACACGCACACCAAGGCAGGCGTCATCAAGGGGAAGCTCCTCTACATGGCGCCCGAGCAGGCGATGGCAAAGGACATCGACGGCCGCAGCGATTTGTTCGCCGCAGGCCTGGTGATGTACAAGATGCTCACGCGCGAGCTGCCCTTTAGCGGCGACAACGAATTCCAGATCTACAACAACATCCTCACCAAAGAGATCGTCCCGCCAAAGATCCTGAACCCGGAGATCCCCGAGGAGCTCAATCAGATCTGCATGACGCTCTTGCAGCGCGACATGGACAAGCGCTACCAGACAGGTTACGCCGCAAAGCAAGACCTGACGCGCGCGCTCCACCACATCAAGCCGGGCTACACGCCATCGCGCCTGAGCCGCTTTATCGAGGATAACTTCTCGCACATCGTGCAGGAGCGTCAGCAAAAGGCGCAGGCCGCGCAGGGCGGAGGACAGCAACCGCCGCCGCAAAAGCCAGCGACGCCGCCACAACCACAGCCCTCTCCCTGGGACAAGGTCGACAACGGCTCGACGCTCGAGCAACCCGCGCCAAACTTCGCGGCGATGGGCATGGGCCAGCAGCCCATGGAGCGCGTGCGAACCCACGATGGCGGTCAGCAACAGTACTCAGCCCAGAACCAGCGCACCGCCGACCCAGGCCAGTTCGCCACGCCTGTGCCAGGCGTCAATGACTCCGGACACAACGCCTACGCGCAGCGCGTCTCGACGCCAGCGAACGGGTTCAACAACCCGGACTCCTCGTTTGAAGGGAACGCCGCGGGGCTCGGAGCGATGGAGCTTCCTCCAACGCAGCTCCCGCCGCCAAAGGACGAGAAGAAGTCGATCCCGCCCATCCTGTTCGCCGTCCTCGCCATGGGCGTGCTCATGGCAGGGTTGCTCTCGTATGCGATGTTCTTCGCCGAAGATACGCAGCCCGAGGACAACAGCGATCTGATCGCGCCGCCACAGGATGACAAGGAGAAGCCTGCCGCGGACAAGATCGCCAACAAGGAGCAAGACACGCCGCCCGTCGAAGAAACGAACGACGAGGAAGGCGGCATGATCGCCTTCAACCTGACGAGCGAACCCTCCGGCGCAGAGATCTGGTCTGGAGAGGACAAGCTCGGCGCCACGCCGCTCGAGATGAAGCTTCCCGCCGACGAGTTCCCGCTCACACTGGAAGTGCGCCACGACGGTTACAAGACCGAGGAAGTGATCCTCGAAGAGAGCGACACCGAGCGCAAGCTGATCCTCGCCCCCGAAGAGGCACAGCCCGAGAACCCGGAAGACACCGAGGCCAAGAAGACGGCGGACAAGAAGCCCGCCGCGTCCACGAACAAGGGCACAAAGACGCCCAGGGACTCGAGCACCAAGCGTCCGGATAAGAAGCCTTCGACGACGGACAAGAAGCCCGCCAAGAGCGATGACGATGGCTTTATCGACATCGACTTCAGCGGCGGCGGCAAAAAGAAAGACGACAAGGCTGAGAAAAAGACCGAGAAGAAACCAGAGAAGAAGCCCGAGAACAAGGACAAGATCGACGACGTCCTCGACGGTTGGTGACCACATCTTCGGGCCCTGCTACGGGCATCACCGCGTCTTTTCTCGGTGATTGCTGCAACGCGCTCCCTCCCTCCTTCTTATAAGCGGTGCTCATGATCACGCCTCCTTCTCCTCCGAAATTGGCCATCACCCTCCTCTGGGCGATCTTGACCACGCCGCTCATCACCACCATCTCACTCGAGACCTTCGAGCCCGCCCCCGCGCACGCCGATGATATGGCCGAAGCGCAGAAGCTCTATCGCTCCGGCGAGAAGCTCTACAAGGACGGGGACTTCGAGGCCGCCGCGCGTGACTTCACGCGCGCCTACGAGCTCTCGGAGAAGCCCGAGTTGCTCTACTACATCGCGCGATCCTGGGAAGAGGTCGGCGAGCTCGGCAAGGCACAGGACAGCTACCAGCGCTACATCGACGAGCTCCCCGACGCCAAGAACGCCGACGAGGTCATCGACAAGATCATCGAGATCCAGGAGCGCATCGCCACAGAGATGGGCCGCGTCTCCGTCTCGACGCCCACCGATGGCGCCAAGGTCTTCGTCGACGGCGAAGACAAGAGCCGCTGTGAAACGCCTTGCATGCTCATCCTCAAACCAGGCGCTTACTCGATCAAGGTCGAGGCCGCCGAGGGAACGCAAACGCGTGACGTCTCCCTCGACGCTGGCTCCAGAGAGGAGTTCGCCGTCGAGTTCAACGTCGTCAAGACAGGCACCCTGCTCATCTCGACGGACGCGGCCAACACGCGGGTGAAGGTTTCTGGCAAGGAGGCGCAGCTTCCGCTGCGCGCGCCCATCGAGCTCGAAGAGGGTAAGCACTCGGTCACGGTCACCGACGGCGCAGACAAGACCTGGACAGGACAGGTCACGATCGTCGACGGAGAACAAACCTCGCTCATCGTCCCGCTCGCCCATGCCGGTGACTCCAAGGGAGGCGGGGATGTAAACATCAAGCGCGTGGGCGCATACTCGCTCGCCAGCGCTGGCGTCGGGTTGTTGCTCGGCGGTGTCTTCATGGGGCTGCAAACGCGCTCGACGTTCAACAACCTCGAGGCATCGCGCCAGGCAGGTCGTCAGATCGACCAGGCGATGATCGATCAAGGCAAGAGCCAACAACGCGTCTCGAACGTCCTCTTTTTGACCGGGGGTCTGGCTATCGCCGGAGGTGGCGGGCTGTTCGCCTGGGACTACTTTGGCGGCGACTCCAAGAAGAAGAAGGCGGCGCCGAGCGAAGGGAGCGAGGACAACCTCGAAGGCTTCGATGACGACTCATCCTCCTCCGATGTCGACCTCCTCGAGTGAGCCAAAACGCCATGCCCTCCCCGGACAAAGAGAAGCTCATCCTGGCGAGTGGTTCGCGCTTTAAACGCGACCTCTTCTCCAGGCTCGACCTCCCCTTTCTCGCCATAAACGCCGACGTCGACGAGACCCCAAAAGAGGACGAGCCGCCAGATACGCTCGCCACGAGGCTCGCCATCATCAAGGCCGAGGCGCTCGCCGACATCTACCCCGACAGCTACATCTTTGGCGCCGATCAGGTCATCAGCCACGACGGCATCCAGCTCCACAAGCCCGTCACGCGCGAGCGCGCCATCGAGCAGTTGCTGCAGCTGCAAGGGAGCACTCACGACCTCTACTGCGCCGTCGCCCTCCGCTCGCCCGATGGAAGCATCGACTCGCGTATGGTGCACTATGAAATGGTCATGCGTCCCTTGGACAGGGACGCCGCGGCGCGCTATATCGACCGCGACGAACCGCTCGATTGCGCGGGCTCGTACATGCTCGAACAGGGTGGCATCCAGCTCTTCTCCGCGATGCGCGGGGATGACTATACCGCCGTCGTCGGCCTGCCGCTCACGCGCGTCTGGGACTTGCTCGAGGCCAATGGCTACTTTAGCACCTGAGCCCTGGCCCGAACCCTCCACGCCGACGCGACTCTACAGACACTTACTCTGACACTGACAAACAGGAGCACTGACGCTCATGCTCGACCTTACGATTTTCGAGCGCTACCGCGATCTTATCGATGATTGGGAGGCGTTTACCGAAAGCCTTCATCGACCACTGCCCGGTTGCGTCTGGACAAACACCGAGCGCGCCTCTGGCGCGGAGCTCGAGCAATGGCTAGAGCGCCTGGGGTTAGAGCCCCAGGCGCTCAGCTGGTGCGACGGGGCATTTCGCCTGGGCAACGACAGCGAGGACGTGGGCACCAAGCTCCCCTATCTCGTGGGGTTGATGCACACCCAGGAGGAGGTCTCGCTGATTCCGAGTTGGGTGCTCGGCGTGCAACCTGGTGAGCGCGTCCTCGATACGTGCGCTGCGCCAGGCGGAAAGACCGCGCATATGGCCGTGCAGATGAAGAACCGCGGGACCATCCTCGCCAACGATCGCTCCTTCGGGCGCCTGCGCGCGCTGCGAAACGTGATCGATCGCCTCGGCCTGCTCAACGTCTCCATGCTCAGTTACGACGCGGCGAACTTCCCGCGCGCCATCGGTCGCTTTGACCGCGTGCTCGTCGATGTCCCCTGCTCCTGCGAGGGGACCACCCGCAAGAACGCTGGCGTGTTGGATAAGTGCAAGACCTTCGACTACGTCTCGATGAGCCGGTTGCAGCAAGCGATCCTTCGGCGCGCGCTCGAACAAGTGCGGCCGGGAGGGACGCTCGTCTACTCGACTTGCTCCTACGCGCCAGAAGAGAACGAGATGGTCCTCCAGGACGCGCTCGACGACTTTGGTTGGGAGCGCGTCGAGATCTCACCGATCGCGCTCCCAGGCTTCGAGACACAGGCAGGTCTGTTGCACTGGGCGGGCAAGAGCTTTCACCCAATGATCGCGAACGCGATTCGAGCCTGGCCGCATACCAATGACTCGGGTGGTTTTTTTGTCGCCTTGATCAAGCGCGTGGACACGACAGAAGAGGACGAGGTCGAGGATCGACGCGCCTACAAGGAGATCGAGGAGACCTCGTGCGAGGACGAGCTCGCCATCATCGAAGAGCGGTTTGGCATCACACCCGAGGCGTTCGCTGGCGCCAGGCTCTACCGGCAAAATCGCAAGGTCCTCTCGATCGCTGCGAATCCTCACGAGCTCCCACGCGCGCCCAAGGTGCTCTCGAGCGGGATGCCGTTTATGCGCCTGAACATGCAGTTCCCCAAGCTGACGACCGCGGCCACCCTGGCCTTTGGACACCTGGCAAAGCGCAACGTCATCGAGGTCACCGAGGAGCAACTCGACGCCTACCTGAGCCGCCGTCCGTTTTTCCCGACGCCAGGACAACTGACAGAGGATGCCTCCACGGGTTATGTTGTGTTGACGTTCGAGGGGATCACCGTCGGTCTCGGCCTCTTTTACACGGCGACCGATGAGCGCGGAGGCAAGGTGGAGAGCCTCTACCCCAAGTCACAAGCAAACCGCGCGGACCGCAGCGCGGTAGGTCAGGAAGAGTCGGGAGACGCATGAGGTTTCCATTCATCGACCACGAGCGCTTCCAGCTCGTCCGCGAGCTCGGAGAGGGAGCTTACGGCGTGAGCTTTCTCGTGGAGGATGCAAAGCGCGACGGCGAACAGGTCGTGCTGGTGCTCATCGAGCGAGACTTTCCCGAGGATGTCGAGATCTTCAAGCGCGAGATCGAATCACTCGCGCGCCTCACCCACCCCAACCTCGTCCCCTACATCGGCCCCTTCGTCGAGGATGGTCACATCGGGTATGTCCGCGAGTACGTCGACGGGAAAGATCTGAGAGACTTCTGGAGCACGGCTTCCCCGAGCAAGGATTCAGGTCTCGAGCTCGACCTCGACTTTGGCCCCGCTGACCAGAACACGCTCGAAGAGCAAGAGGAAGACGACGAACTCGAAGAGGGCGTCGTGCCCGCGTCTACCTATGAAACAAGGCGCGCGGATCAGGGAAGAGATGTCGTCCACACACCGCTGGATCTCCACTCGCTCGAGGTCGAGCGGGAGCTCGCGGATCTGAGCGATGAGTCGGACGAAGTCGGCGAGATCATTTCGCAGATCACCAGGCCCAACAAGGTGGTCGAGCGAAAGAGGTCGCTGGAGGATCGCTTAGGAGAACTCAGGGACCACCTCCCGGAGCTTCTCTCTGGCCTGGAACACCTCCACCGCTTCAAGCGCGCACACGGCGCGCTTCACCCAGGGTGCATCATCCGTGACGAGGAGAACGAGCGCTGGCAAATCGCCGACTTCGGGCTCCCCTCCCTGATGAGCAGCGCCTCCAATGAGGACACGACCCCGCCGCTCTCCACGGACGCGGCGCGCTCGCGCTGGAGGCAGCGCAGGGCCTGGGTTTATCGCGCGCCAGAGCTCTTTCGCGGTGAGCCAGTATCACCGGCCGCGGACATCTATTCGCTCGGGTGCATCCTCTACGAGATCTTTGCCGAGCGCCCCCCATTCGATGGCATGCTCGAGGATCTCGGTCAGCGCCACGTCGAGGAGGTCCCGGTCAGCCTGCTCGAGCTGCAACCTCGCTGCCCCTCCTCCTGGGCGCAGCTGATCGACGAGATGCTCGCCAAGCCACCAGCGCGACGCCCCACGCTCGAGGCCCTCGAGGAGGCGCTCGACTACCTCGAGGACGAGCCTTCGAGTTTGCCGCCAAGCTTTATCCCGCTGCCGGCGAAGCTGAGCGGTCGCGAGGAGATCCTGGCCGAGCTGCTCGCGCGCGCCGAGTACGCCGAGCGGCACCGGGAGCTCTCGACCATCGTGTTGACAGGGGAGGAAGGGGTCGGAAAACACCACCTCTTCGAGCATGTCTGCGCGACGCTGTCGAGGCGCGGTTGGGTGATCTTGCGCGGGCGCTGCTACGAGGATCGCGCCGAGCCCTATCAGGGATGGCGCGCGATGATCTTGCAGCTTCTGGAGTTGTTCAACCACTTGCCTTCAGGGCTGGCGGTGGAGCTTGGCGAGCTGCGGAGGTTGGCCGCGTCGATCTTTCCCGAACTCAGCCCGAACCCCGATCGCAGCGAGCAGACCGAGACGCTCCAGCGGCTCGAAGCGACGAGCGCGCTGCGAAAGCTGATCGGTTCGCTCAGCCTGAAGCGGCCCGTCCTGATCGGCTTTGACGAGCTGCACCTCGCGCGGCGTGACGCGTTGGAGCTCTTGCACGACTTTCGCTCGGGCAACGACCCCTTCCGCGGGATGGTCCTGGCGACGAGCTCGATGAGCGCGAAGGAGCTCTTCCCGAGCCGCGATCGTGAGAACGTGCCGAGCATCACGACGCGGTATATGAACTCGGAGGAAGCGAGCGACTACCTCGAGACGATCGCGCGCGAGGAAGAGCTCGATGTCTTTATGCCGATGCTCGAGGAGCACAAGGCGCATCACCCGTTGCTGCTCAAGGAGCTGCTCTACGAGGTCCAACGCCGCTGGATCACCGCCAAGCCCGAGGACGCGCGCGCGCTCCTCGAGAAGCCGCTGACGGAGAAGAACACGCTCGAGGCGATCGAGCGCCTGTTCTCGCAACGCCTCGAGCGCGTCAGCGGAGAAGCGCTGATGTTGCTTCGCGTGCTCGCGCTCACGGCGGGGCCGACCTCGCTGGAGGTGCTCGCGCACACGCAGGATCAGGTCCTCGACTCTCTGGGCGATGAACCGAGCGAGGTGAGCGCGAGCGAGACCGCGCTCACGAGGCTTTGCGCGATGCGGCTCGCCAAGCGACTCCCATCGGGGAGGCGCTCTCTCCCCTCCTACCGCATCGCAAACGCTCTTATCCGCGAGCAGGTCCTCGAGCGCATGCCCAGACCGGAGCTCGTCCAGCTCTGCAAGGCATTGGCCGAGGTCGTCGAGGGAGACAGCGCCCACGCCCACGCGCGAAAGTTCGAGTATCTCAGGCTCGCGGGCCTCACCGAAGAGCCCGAGGCTCATATCGAGCCCGCGCTGCGCGATGCAAGAAAGCACCTCGCGTTCGGACGCGCCAGCGAGCTCCAGCGTTGGAGAATCGAGCATACGGACCCCTCCTCGATCGAGCCCTCTGAGTGGCGCGCGCGTCGCTCGCTGCTCGCCGAGTTCGAGGCATCGACTGGACGATACGAGGTCGCCGCGAAGCTCCTCAAGGAGATCGCCGAAGAGCTCGACGCGGGCCTCGAACGCACGGAAGCGCTCGGCAACGAGGCCGAAGCGTGGTTCTACGCCGGGAACCTCCCGGAGGCAGAGCGCGCGTTGGAGGAAGCGCTCCTGTATTACGGGGAGCGCTATGGCAACTCGAACCGCTCCGATTTTTTCTCCGGCTTTCGAGAGCGGCTCGAGAGGTTGCGCCTTGGCGGCGTCGCGCCGCTGGACAAGCTCGAAGACAAGGTGCTGACAGGAGAGGCAAGGAGCAAGCTGCGCATTTACACGCTGATGCTTCGCACCAAGAGCCTGCTCAACAGCACGCAGGCGCCACGTATCCAACGCCGCCTCGAGGATCTGGGCCGAAAACACGGCGATCGACGCACGTGCGCGGACGCCTACCTGCATCGCGCGCAGATCCTGCTCTCGCTCGATCGCCCCTCGGCGTTTCGCCAGGCGCCTGCGCTGCTCGATGCCGCCGAGCAGGTTTACGAGGCGCTCGAGGATCAGGAGCATATGACGCTCGTGCTCGTGGCGAGGGCAGATCTGGCGACGATGCTCGGCGATCCACAGAAGGCCACCGAGCTCTACAAGGAGGCGGATCGCCGCTGGCGCAGCTCGAGCAATCACACGAGGCTGGCGCGCGCATCACTGGACGCGCACCGCGGCATGCTCGCCATCGAGCTTGGCCGGCTCGACCTTGCCAACCGCTGGCTCGAGGCGCTCTTCCACGAGGAGCGCCACCTCGAGCCGGCCAGACTCGCCGGCCACAAGCTCGCCGCCGAGGTCGCGCTCCTCCAGGGCCGCCCCAACGCGGCGCAGTACCACATCGAGCAGGTGCAATCGCGCCTTGCCAAAAAGACCGCCTCTACCCTCGAGCTCTGGACCATCTCCGCGCAGACGCGCCATCACCTCGCCGTCGGTCGCCCGGAGGTCGCCATCGGGCAGCTCGAGGTTCACTTCGAGCGACTCCACGAGCAGGGGTTCTTGAGGTTCCCTACAGCCGAGGCGATGTTGCTTCGCGCGCTCGGCTGGGCGTTGTCCGCGCAGCTCTCGAGAGAGTGGGCCTTCGACGCGTCGAGACGCAGGGAGTTGATGCGAAAGCTCCAGGCCACCACGCGCAGGCTCGAGAAGCTCTCCATCCCACAACAAACCCAGGAGCGCTCGCAAGTCGAACGCCTCAAAGCAAGGCAGGAGTGGCTTCAGGGGAGGCCGAGGCGCGCGCTCAAGATCCTGGATGACGCCGTCTCTGACCCGACGCATATCCCGGGCGCGCTCGAGCAGGCCAAGTTCGCCGAGGCGAGGAGCCTCTTGCTCGATGCGCTCGAGCGCGATGGAGGCAGCGACCTGAGCGAGCAGGCCAACAAGATGTACGACCTCCTCGGCATTTGCTCGCCGCTCATCCTCGAAGGATGGCCCATCCCAGCAAGCCTCTGCGCGCTCACCACCGACGAGCACTGATTCTCCCAGAGCGATGCTCGCCAGGGCGCCCTCCCCTGGCTCGCTGAGGGGAAAATGGGGGCGCGTTTTTTTCGGCGTGAAGTATCCGGAGCATGCCAGGTCGGCTCGTCGAAAAAAACGCGCCCCCATTTTCCCCGCGCCGCTTTGGCGAACATCTCCAGACAATCACAGAACACCCACATCGCGAGCCAAAAGCAGCGCGTTCGAATCTGCTGCAAGCAGAAAGAGAAAGGGCGTAAGTGCCCCAAATATGCGCTTGAATTGCGAGGCGACATTTCCTAATGTCCTGAAGTCTCATAAACCAAGACGCAAACGTGACATGAAGGAGATCGAGGACTTGTTTGGCAAGCCGATCGATTCAGGTGGGAAACACGGGAAAACGAACCGATTCGAGGTTCGGCCCCACCCGTTTGCCTGAGATACGGCGCGGTGCATCCGCGCTGTCGAGTGATTTGGCGCCCTGACTCAATGCAGGGCGCGATGATTCGTGGAGGAATCAAGTATGAAGATGAAGTTGCGGCTTTTGGCAGCATTGGCTGTCCTCGCCACCACGCCCTACGCCCTCACTGGTTGTGGCGGCACCGAATGCGGCGAAGGCACCACCGAACAAGATGGACAGTGCGTCGCTCAGACCACTGGCGACAGCGTCACTTGCGCTGATGGCACCACACTCACAGACGGCGAGTGCATCGCAGACCTGTCGGGATGCGGTGAGGGAACCAGCCTGAATGATGATGGCGAATGTGTCTCCGACGGAGGCTCGAACCCAGCCGACTCGTGCGGAGAAGGCACCCAATACGACGAAGGCGCAGAAGCATGTGTGCCGACCTCGACGATCGAGTGTGGCGACGGCACGACCGAACAAGACGGCGCCTGCGTTGCAGATCCTCAGGATTCGACCTGCCAGCCAGGAACATCGCTCGCTGACGATGGTTCGTGCGTTATCGATGCCAGCGCCTGCGGAGACAAAACGCAGCTGGATCCGAACAGCAACACATGCCTTGCCACCGACGAGGTGTGTGGCGCGAACACGGCTTACGACGCGGACAGCGACTCCTGCGTGCCGACCGATTCGGTGTGTGACGCGGGCACGGTCTACAGCATGGACACGGGGCTCTGCCTGCCAGAAGCCACGTGTAAGGCTGGCGATGTGATCCTCAACGGCAACTGCGTCTCGCCCGTCGAAGAGGCGATCGCAAACGCTGACTTCACCTCGCAAGAGGCGATGGACCCCGTCGCCAACAACGATGACGTCCTCAACGGCGGCACCGCAAACACGCTCACCATTCCTGCCATGGGCACCGTCGTCGCCGCTGGCGAGATCGGCACTCCTGTCGACCTCGACGGCGACATGGTCCTCGATCAGGATGTCGACGCTTACACATTCTCCGCCACCGCTGGACAGACCCTCCAGGTCTCCGTTCAGCCCACTGCAGGTCCCTCCCTCTCGTTCCTCGTTGTCGAAGGCGGCGCGTTGAACGCATTGGGAAGGGAGGAAGTGTTCGTTCGCTACTCGACGCTCGGCTTCAACAGTGGCTCCTCGCGTGCGGTTGTTCTGCCGCGCGACGGTGACTACACCATCGTCGTCGCCCCTTCATCCTACATCTCCAACGGCTTCGAAGGCGGACCGACAGGAGATGACAACTGGAAGTATGCGCTTCGCGTCGAAGAGATCGCGCCTTTCACCGCGACCGATGTCGATATCACCGCTGGTCCTATCACTGGCGACTTCCAGAACCTGAGTGACAACTACTTCAGGTTAACCAACTTCACGGGTGGCCCCGCGACTCTGACGGTGAACTCGCTCGGAGAGGATGTCGGTCAGGGTATCTTCACCGCGTATGACAGCAACGGCATCATCGCCGCATCTGGCATCATGACGGAAGGCGAAGAGAGCCAACTGGTCCTGCCACAAGGCGATGTCTTCGTGTTGATCGACTGGGGCTTTATCCTGGGCGGCAACACCGGCTTCGACATCTCACTCGCGCCGGTACCAAACGATGGTGATCTCGGAGTCATCACCCCTGGCACGCCGGTCACATCTACGCCTGCTGATTATGCCGGTGATCAAGAGCGAAGCTATACCTTCGCGGCTTCCGCCGGAGATGTCATCGAGATCACCCACACCAACGCCGAGGGTGAATCAGTCGAAATCAGCGTGACCGATGCCACGGGTCGCGAGGTGTTCTCGCAGTCCTCGTTCTCGGTCGTGGGAGACGCGAGCCCCGGCGTGGGTTACGTCTATGTGCCACAAGGAGGTAACTTCCTCGTCACGCTCACGAACCCAAGCGCAACGGATACATTCACAGCATCTGCCGTGACGCTCAATGCAATCACTCCAACGGACCAAGGCATGTTCGGCGTGGGTGACTCGTTGGCAGCCACCCAGGCAAACGCATTCGGCACGAACTACGCTGACTTCCACAGAGTCAGTGTCACCGCTGGAGCAGTCTTCACGGGCACCGTCTCCGCAACAAATGGCACTGGCGACCCTGATCTCGTGATCGCCAACGCGCTCGACGGCTCACCCGTGTTCACTTCCGCTGGTGGTGGTGATGAGACCATCGAAGGCTTCAACGTTCTCCAGCCTGGCGACTACATCTTCGTGGTTCGTGCAGCAGATGCGCTGTCTGATGGCTACTCGGTTGCTATCGACTTCGGGGCGCTTCCTGCCATGGAGATCGAGCCGAACGACTCGACCGCGACAGCGACACCGCTGCCCCCCTTCCCCTTCGACATCATCGGGACTGGCGGCTATCGCAGCGCGGATGGCTCCGCCGAACACGAAAACTTCCCAGTCGACACACCCTTTGACTACTTCTCGTTTACACTCGCAAACGATCTGTTACCTAATGAGATTCTCTACCTCAGCATTGAAACCATCGGTGATAACGATCCAAGCAGCTATGTCCAAGTCGGGATCTATGACGATCAAGGCAATGTCGTTTCGGGACCAACGACAGCTGAGTTTATAAGGTTAAAAGAACTCGAAACCCAAGACCTGCTTGCAGGAACCTACTATGTCGGCGTGTCGGTCTCCTTCGACACCAGCTTCGATACACAGTACCTCCTGCATGGCGAGCTCATTCCACCTCCGTTTAGTGAGACGGAGATGAACAACACCCCAGCCACCGCGAACATGTTCCCTCCCGTCGGCGAACTCGGGCTCGGCACGAGCACGCGTGATGGAATGGACCCTGATATCTTCAGCTTCACTGTGGCGACCCCAGGGGTTTACGAGGTTGGTCTGGACACCACAGGGGCGAGCGGGTGTGCTGTCCTCTCTCTCCATAACGCCGCTGGAGACATCATCGAGCAAGACGCAGGCAGCGCAACGTTGTCAGTCTCAGGATTCCTCCAAGCAACCACGTACCTGTTCAGCGTCTCCGGCGATGCAGCCAACTGTGCGGGAGATACTGCAACGTTTGATTACGAAGCGGTCATATCAAACCCAATGCCCATGGCTGATGCAGTCGACATCGAGCCAAACAACGACGCAGCAAGCGCAGTTATGGGCATGAACACCACCGCAAACGCCATCCTGGGAACAATCACGTCTCCCACAGATGAAGATTGGTACATGTTCAATACCGCTGCTCAAATCGACCTTCTCATCAACAAGCTCGACTTCGGTGGGCTCGATGCGCACCAAGGGATGGTGTTCGAATTCTTCGACGCCAACGGAGCAAGCCTCGGAGTGGACACAGCGACTGTGCCTGCTGGCAACTTCTTCGTGAAAGTCAGTGGCTTCAACAGCACGGACTTTATCGGCAACTCTTATCGCTTTGCTGTTGGCCTGCCTCCAACAGAGTACCTGTCTGCGCCGATGTTGGGTCTGGCCATCAACAGCGGCTCGACCACGGTGACTGATACAATCATGGTCACCGACACCTGCACGATCGCCGACTTGAGGGTCTATGTTGATATTACCCACGAATACAGAGGTGATCTCGAGGTCACACTCACGAGTCCACTGGGCACGACCGAGACCTTCCTCACCAGCAGATTCGATGGCACAGATGACTACATCGGCTATGCTCCGACTGACTTTGGTGACAGTCCTTTGAACAACTTTGATGGAGAAAGCACCAACGGAAGTTGGACCATTACCATCGAAGACACCTTCCCATCATTCGATGATGGCACATTCAATCAGTGGGGCATCGAGGTCACTTGCGCTCCCTGAGCAAAGAAGTCTCACAACCGCCTTCTGATGGCATGAAGAAAGGG
>Ga0208061_100025_pt1 | contig 45598 bp, 35 predicted proteins | sample DeeseametaMP0555_FD_184209 | JGI IMG/M metagenome (GOLD analysis project Ga0208061, IMG submission 184209) | Marine microbial communities from the Deep Atlantic Ocean - MP0555 (SPAdes) | ecosystem: Environmental > Aquatic > Marine > Oceanic | place: South Atlantic Ocean | collected 2011-01-23 | reverse complement strand
CGTCTCCGCGGTCGAGGGAGATGATGACACGACCGCCATCGTCAACCAGCAGCTCGCCGCACACATCCAGGCAGGCGTTGGTCTCTCGTCGCGATTCCAGCTCGACCTCTCGATGCCGCTCTACCTGGTCAACGATGTGCGCTGGCAGGGCGAGAACTACAACGGCTTCGCGCTGGGCGACATGCAGATGCGCGGCAAGGTCAACTTCCTCTCGAGCAAGAGCGCTCCCGTGGGTCTTGGCGCTCGCGTCGAGCTCGGGCTCCCGACAGGAAAGGATGATCGCTTCATCGGCGCGCCCGGTGTGTCCTTCACCCCGGAGTTGATCGCGGACGCCAGGCTTGGCCCTGTGTATATCGCCGCGAACCTGGGCACGACGCTTCGACAGGAGCAGGAGCTTAGAAACCTCTCCCCAGGCTCCGCCTTCACCTATGGCGTGGGCAGTGAGATCGCGCTCATCGATGGGTTGCTGAGCGTGGGCGGCGAGTTGTATGGCAACACGCAGCTCGACAGCTTCTTCGGGGACTTTCGCTCGAGCCCGCTGGAAGGGTTGGTCGGCGTCAAGCTGCGCACTCCGGCAGGCTTCACGGTCGCGACTGGCGCGGGCGGCGGACTTATCCCAGGGTTTGGCTCGCCAGCGTTCCGCTCGTTCATCGGGCTCTCCTGGGTGCTCCCCGAGCCAAAACCTGCCGCGGAGCCCGAGGTCCCTGTCGATATCGACAGCGACGGTTTGCCCAACGACCTCGACAACTGCCCCGAAGAGCCTGAAGACCTCGACAAGTTCGAGGACGAGGATGGCTGCCCTGACCCTGACAACGACAAGGACGGCATCGCGGATGTCGATGACGCCTGCCCGCTCGAGGCTGGCGAGGATGACGGCTGCCCACCCCAGGATACAGATGGTGATGGCGTCCTCGACGAGGCCGATCGCTGCCTCGACGAGGCAGGCCCTGTCGACAACGAAGGGTGTCCTTACGAGGATATGGACGGGGACGGTGTCCCCGACATCAACGATCTCTGCCCTGCCGAAGCGGGCGTCGCCGAACGCGACGGTTGCCCCGAGCCAAAGCGCGTGACGCTCGAGAGCAAGGAGATCAAGATCCTCGAGCGCGTCTACTTCGACACGGGCAAGGCGACCATTCAGGAGCGCTCGCACCCGCTACTCGACGAGGTCGCGCAGGTGCTCGTGGAGAACCCTCAGATCCTCGAGCTCGAGATCGCGGGTCACACCGACAGCAAGGGCAAGGACAAGGAGAACCTCAAGCTCTCGCAAGCTCGCGCCGAGGCCGTGGTGGCTTACCTCGTGGCCAAGGGCGTCGAGGCAAAGAGGCTCGTGGCCAAGGGGTATGGCGAGACCAAGCCATTGATCAAACCGGAAGCCAGCGACGAGGACGCCGCGAAGAACCGCCGCGTCGAGTTCAAGATCCTCGAGGCCGCGCCGATCGAACCAGCCGAGGAAGCCACCGAAGCGCCCGCACCATAAACCCATCAGGGCTTATGGCCAGACCACGCGCACCAGGTTGCTCCTCTCCATGACGTTGCGCTCGCTCAATCTGGCGAGACCGCTGACCATGAAGTAATACACCTCCCCCGACGTCGGCACCCAACCGGAGGCCGCGTCGAAGGGAGGTTGTTTTATATGGTCTCCGGCGACGGCGTGGAGAAACTTGCACGTCTGCCCAGGCCGCAACCACTCCCACGTCGCGCCATACCAGCGCTGCTCCTGGTGGTGGTAGATAAAAATCCAGGGGTTGGCGACGACCTGCGAGGGGTCGACGGGCCAGACATCCGCCTTGTCATAGGGGAGGCAGATCTGATTGCTCGTGAACGTGATTGGCGAGAGCGTGGCGGTCACCGACCACTGGCTCACGTCGTGGTGGAGCCAAACAACCTGTGAGAGCACGGGCGGAGGAGGTTCGGGGAGCGGCATATCACAGCGCACCTCCACATCGATCTGAACGCGTGGCCCGAAATCTCCCCGGTCCGAGGTGAGCATCCACGCGGTCGAGATGTTTCCAGCCTGAGAGGGCAAGGAGAGCTCGACGCCAAAGGTGTGGCGTGTTCCTGGCAAGACGCGCTCATTCTGGTCGAGACGAGCGTTGTTTCTGACCGCCAGCCCCGCATTCTCCCTGACGTTGAGGCGGTAGTTTTCATCGCGCGTCCAGGTCGTGGTGCCGCTATTCTCCATGACGATATCGACCGCGAGCGTCTCTCCACATCTGCCTTGGAGGCTCGTGTTCGGAGATATCAGCAGCGCATCATCCACGAGCACAGGAGCGCTCATATCAGCCGTCGCCATATCCGCGCCGAGATCCTCGCCGGTCATATCGAACGCACCGGGCATATCCGATGGGGGCTCGGGCGACATATCAGGCGCGGGCCGCATATCCTGTGTGTTGCCCTGATCGATGTCAGGCTCAGGATTATCGAGATCGACGCGCTCGATAAGATCGCTGGTGTTGCCAGGTGACATATCCGCTGCTGGAGGATCGTTATCACCAGGGGCCTGGACGACCCCCTGGCATCCAAACGCGAGCGCGCAGAGGACACCTGCGACCGAGCATAAACATTGCGATTTCAGGAACTTCATAACCTGAGAGTAACGCGTTCGAGAGCGAAAGTCAGCACCGTTGGCATCCCCTGAATCGGGGTGGTATTCTGGCGAGCGTCAAAAAGAGATGTTTTCGAAAAAGGAAGGCGATGAAGAGCAAGACCACCGTGGCCACGATCGCCACGCTCGTTGTTTTGGGGATTGGCGGCTACCTCGTGGTCGCGGACCCACTGAGCATGATGGGGGGCTCGAAGAAGGTCGAGGAGTTATCGCGCGCCTTCGTCGAGGATTTGCAGTTCAAGGATTTCCGGCAGGCGGGCCTCTATCACCACAAGCTCGAGCGCGATCGACTCGACATCGGCCGCGCGCTCGAGTCGCTCTTTATGGTCAAGCCAGAGATGCTCGACATCCGCGACTACAAGATCGTGCGCACCGAGGTCGACTCCAAGGCGGGTCGCGCGAAGACGCTGGTGCGCACGCGCTACAAGATCCTGAACAAGGACGCGGAACCTCAGGAGAAAGAGATCCTCATCTACTGGATCAAGCGCCACCCGGATTGCCCGCATAATGGCAAGTGCAACGCGGGCACCTGCGTCGACGAGTTCGGAGAACCGCAGAAGAAGAAAGAAGACAAGGGCGAGAAGAAGAAAAACGAGGTCTCCGAAGCACTGGATGGAGACGCGCTGGATGCAAAAGAGAGCGAGGAAACCTACGCCTGTGATCCGCTGGCCAAAGAAGCGTGGTTTATGAACCTCGACTCCACGCTCAAGAAGAAAGGATACAATTGATGACGGCAGCCCGCTGGAGGTCTTCGAGAGGTTCGCGATGAGCACCGTGCTCGCGCTGGAAGGCGCGCGACTGATGGTCTCGGGGACCTCGTTTCGCCCCGCGAGTTACTCGAACGCCGCGCGGTTCTCGAAAGAACTGGAGAGCTTCGGCGCGTCGATTCACACCTCGTTCGAGGATGGCGTCGACGCGTTGATCGCGGGCATCTCGAGCGCCAGGAGGGTCAGCGCTGCGCACAAGCGAGGCGTCCCGATCATCGCCAACGAAGATCTCCAGATGTTTCTCGCCGATGGCGCGATCCTGACCAGCGCTGACGAAGAACCCTTCGAGCCACTCCCCTCATCCTTCGACGCGATCGGCGAGCTTCGATCGCTCGCCGCGATACGCGCGAAGCTCGATAATGGGGTGTGGCGACGGCTGTGTGAGATCTGTGACCGCACCGAGCATGCGCGCCTCGAGGAAGCGGTCGCCTATATCGAGGGGAGCTTCCACCGCGCCTACACCCCGTTATCGAGCGATGAGGAAGGCATCTGGTGTCATTATGACCTCTGGTGGGATCGGCTCGCGCGGTCTGCGAAGGTGTCGGATGTGCGCGTGATGCCTCCCGAGTGGTTGCACGCGATGGTCGTCGAGGAGCCCTCGCCAAAGCATCGGCTGGCGCGCGTGCTGGTGCTCGATCTGCGCGCGAACCTGTCGACGAAGTCCTCGCTCGACCTGAGCGGCTACAAGAATATCCAGGGGTTCGCGACCAGCCCCGACCTCGAAAACATCACCACGTTGCACATGCAATATGGGCCAAAGTACGAGTGGGTCTTCGAGCTGCTCTCGCAAAACTCGAGCGCGAAAAACATCCGCACCTTGCACCTGCACAACATGCCCGGCTCTCATATGCACACGCGCCGGGGCGCGGTGAGCACGCTGCGAGAGCTCGTCGTGCACACCAACCTCTTCGATCGCTCGCTCGCGCCACAGGGGCTCGGGCAGATGGGGAGATCCTCGATCGGTGAAGGGCTCACCTCGCTCTCGATTTATAGCAGCGAGGGGCTCGACCAGGTCAAAAAAGAGCTCTCCTATGAAGGTTGCTTCCCGGCGCTCGAGCGCCTGGTATTGCGCCGCGGCACAGATGCGCTGCGACAACCCGAGGATATGATGGACGCCACCTTCCTGCATCGGCTTCGCGCGCTGAGGTTGGAGTTTATCGCGCCCAAGCCAAAGAAGAACGCGATCAAGCGATGGCTCGAGCTCGAATCATTGACCTCGTTGCGGACGCTCGACCTGAGCGGCAGCCGCGGGAGACGCCCGCCACATGACGACTTCGAGAAGCTCCTGTTCAAAGCGATCGACAGTGACCAGCCCGCCCTACACGACCTCGAAACGCTGATCCTCGGGAGGTTTGCCACGCCAGCCATATGTGATCGCGTCCACGAGTTCTACCCGAACATCGCGATCACCTGACCTCTCCGCGTCTGCTCAGGAATCCTCGACCGGCGCCTGCGCGAGGACGCGCGAGAGCAGCGCGATCTCGTCGGAGAGGGGGCGGTCCTCATCCAGGAATGGCGCGTGCTCGCGCACATCCTCGTGGAGTTTATTGGAGGACGCCGAGAACGCGCGGCGATCGTTCTGCTGACGAACGAGATCGATGCCTTGCGCGAGGATCAACTGCTCGATGGCCAGGACATCCCAGGCGCGCTCGATGATCCGAGAGGCTCTCCAGGCGGCGATCGTGCCCATGGTGGTGATGTCCTGGTTGTCGCCGTTGGTGGGCATCGATTGAATGGAGGCGGGAGATGCGTGCGCTCTGGCATGCGCGACGAGGGCCGAGGCGGTGACCTGCGCGCCCATAAATCCGCTGCGCAGTCCGACGCCGCGCGCCTGTAGAAACGGCGGGAAGCCGCTGCGCGTCGCGTCGGTCAACCTGGCGATGCGGCGCTCGGCCCAGACCATCAACTGGATGACCGCGTTCAGGAGCGCGTCGCTGGCGAACGAGACGTGTTGCCCGAAGAAGTTCCCGCCGTGGAGCGCGAGGTCATCCTCTGCGTAAAAGATCGGATTATCACTGGTCGCGTCGAGCTCGCGCTCGATCGTCTGTCGGTGGAAGGCGAGCACGTCGCGTGCGGCGCCGAGCGCCTGCGGCGCGCAACGGATCGAGTAGACATCTTGCAGGAGTGGTTGTGCGGGGAGGACGCCTTCGCCGTCGTCTGGATCGATCGCCGCGAGCGTCTCGCGCTCGAGCGGCACGAGCCGCTCGGAGCCTCGCGCCAGCTGCGCGAGGCGCGCGTGCGCCCACTGCTGGCCAGGGTGAGGTCTGGCGATGCCGTGGCGAGGGTCCCAGGCTTCGAGGCGCCCCTCCAACAGCTCGGCGTAGGCGACCGCGCCTCGCGCGCTCTGCGCGATGAGGCGCTCGAGCGCGACGTCATTGAGCGCGCCGATGGCGGTCATCACGCTGGTGCCATTGACCAGCGCGAGCCCCTCGCGATCGCGCAGCTCGAGGGGCGCGATCTGATGAGCCGCGAGCACCTGCGCGGCGTCCACCTTCTGATGATTCTCATCGAGGAAGGCGCCCTCCCCCATCAACGCGAGCGCGGCGTGCGCGAGCGGGGTCAGATCCCCGCTCGCGCCCACGGTGCCGAGAGAAGGTATCCAGGGGGCGAGGTTGGCGTTTAGCACCTGGAGCAGGATCTCGGCGCGCTCGGGAGAGAGCGCCGAGTAACCCCGCGCGAGGCTCGCGAGCCTCGCGAGCAAGACCGCGCGCGATTGCGTCCTCGAGAGCGGCTCGCCGACGCCCGTGGCCAGGTGATAGACGAGGTTCTTCTGCAAGAGCTCGAGGCGCGCAGGAGACACATGCGAGGTCGCCAGCGGGCCGTACCCGGTGGTCACACCATAGATCCTGGCGCGATCGGCGATCAGCCGATCGAGCAAGGCGTGGGAGCGCGCCATCGCCTCGCGGGCGTGAGCTCCGAGGGTGACGCGAGCGCTGTGGTTGGCGATGGCGTCGACATCGCGCGAGGTGAGGGGTCGTTCAGGGTCGAGCTCGATGTGTCGCAAAGAAGCGCTCCGCAAATACAGCATTCAGACACCGCCACAGAGAAGGCGGACGGTAACAGGCCAAAACAGAGATGCACCAAACTAGTTGTGAGTCGCATCCAAATCCGTGCTCCCTCTGATGCGGCGCCAGGTCCGAAGACACAGGCGCGTCGCGAACGACCCAAACCAAAGGGAAAGAAAGGAAGCGATGAAAGAGATCGATGCTTACCCACTCGATGTGAAACTGCTCGAACAGCTCCTCGACGATCTACCGATCGGGGCGCTTATTCTCGACGATCAGGGGATCATCCGCCGGTTCAACAAGTATGAGGAGCAGCTCTCCGGGCTGCCAAGGCAAAAGACCATCGGGAAGTCGTTCTTCTCGGAGGTCGCGCCATGCACCAAGGATATCGAGCTCGGGCCAAAGTTCCATGAAGGAATCGCGAACGGCTCACTGGATCTGAGCGTCGAATTCAGCTTCCCCTACCCTTACAACCGCGTCCCCAGGGATGTCTTCATCCGCGCGAAGTCGATCCGCGCGGGCGGCGAGGTCGCGCACATCGTGTTGATCGAGGACATCACCTCGAGGCGACAGCTCGAGCGCAACAACGCCGAGATCATGGCCGGGTTAAGGGCGATGCTCAGGAAGCAGGGGAAGCAACCACGCGAGGGATTGAGTTCGTTCGGGGACGCGGACGCCATCGAGCGCGAGGCGTGCATTCTTCACGCAGAACTGCTCGGGTTCAGGCGCGTCGCGTCGAAGCTTCAACCGAGCGAGTTGTTCCCGGTCATCGACGCCAGGTTGCGCGAGGCGGTCGATATCATCCATCGCCGCGGAGGTCGCGTGGATGTGGTTCAGGGGGACTCGCTGATGGCGTACTTCCTGCCAGAAGGCGATGGCAGGCGCATGATTTATGACGCCGCGCGCGCCGCCTGGGCGATCGCGCAAGGCGGCAAGCGCGCAGACTTCGAGCTGCCGTTCCGCGTCGGGCTCTCGCATGGCCAGGCGTTCAACGGCGTGATCGGACGGAGCGAGTTCGGCAACCGCGTGACCATCGGACAACCGATCATGAACGCGCGCGTCATGGCGCAGGTCGCCCGCGCCAACGAACTGATCGTGGATGGTCCTGTGCTCGAGCGGTTGGGGGATACCGCCAAGACAAGCCTGGTCCAGGGGCCAGGAGGGTACGCGATGCCAGGTCTCGAGGAGATGCGCCGGATCGAGGAGCTGACACTGCCCGATGAAGTGTAGGCGATTCGAGGCTCTCAGGTATTTCACTGCTGTAACCAAGGCGAAGCAACCTCGTGGATAACGGAAGGGACAAGTTAAAGAGACGGCCGCTGCTGGCAGGCCGTTACCGCATCGACCGCGCGCTCGACTCTGGCGGTATGGCGCGCGTTTTCCTCGCCTATCAGGAGCCCTTCGAGCGCCCCGTGGCGGTCAAGATCCTGCGCGCCGAGCACGTCGATGACGCGATCCTCGTCAAACGCTTCGAGCAAGAGGCGCGCACCATCAGCCAGCTCGTCCACCCGAACACCGTGCGCGTCTACGACTCCGGGCGAACCGATCAGGGGCACCTCTTCATCGTGATGGAGTTTGTCGATGGGAGATCACTCGAGCAGGAGCTCTGGGACAGGGGCATCCTGACGCTCGACGAGGCGGTGACCTACACGATTCAGATCGCGCAGGCGCTCGGCGAGGCGCACCACAAGGGGATCGTCCACCGCGACCTCAAGCCTGCAAACGTCATGGTCGTGCAGCCCGAGGGGACCGATCCGTTCGTCAAGGTGCTCGACTTCGGGATCGCCAAGATCCTCGACAGCGATCGCAAGTGGACCGACATGGGCAACATCATCGGCACGCCCTATTACATGGCGCCCGAGCAAGCCAAGCAGAACGAGGTCGACGGGCGAGCTGATATCTACTCGCTGGCGTGCTGCCTGTATGAAATGCTCGTGGGTCAGCCCATCTTCCCGGGCGACTCGGTGATGCAAGTGTTGATGGCGCACCAACAACAGCAACCTCCACGATTGCCGGACACTTACCCCGCGGCGCTCGATGACTTCTTGCAGCGATCGCTCTCGAAAGAACCCGGCGAGCGGCCTCGCGACACGGCGACGTTTATCGCGCAGCTGATGATGAGCGTCGTACCCGGCCAGGAGTCGCTCTCATCGCGTATACGACCGAACACGCCGACGGATATGTCCTTCGATGGCATCGACCCCGCGCGACACAAGAAGGCCACGCTCGAGACTCCGGTGCCGCTTCGTATCTCGAACGAGATGCTCACCGAGATGGCCTCGACCGAGTTCGAGACCCCGAGCCCGCAGCGAGCATCCAGTCCACCCTCGGCGCTGTTCGAAACCGTGGAGCAGACCTCATCACTTCCGGGCACACCGGAGATGACGCCGGTCAGCGATGCAAGCAAGGAGGAGCCCGCGCTGCCCACACCACAAACCGAACAGGAAGAGCCTGACGAAGATCCATCGCTCGAGGTCATCAAGCCAGAGCCTCGCGTGGTCCTCGAACCTACAGAGGAGCCCTCGCCAAAGCCCACGCCGATGCCGCAAACGGCACCTCGTTCGCTCGCCGTCGAGAAGCAAACCGCGCGCTCGAATCGAGCGATCGCGTTTGTCGGCATCTTGCTCGTGATCTGTGCTCTGGCAGCGCTGGCATTTGCCATCAAGGGACAGGGCACCACGACGCTCGCAATCAAGAGCGACCCGGCGGGTTCGATCGTGGAGATCGACGGCGTCGATGTCGGAAAGACACCGCTCGATTACAAGCTCGCTCCTGGCAGGAAGGTCTCGGTACAGATCAAGCGGCGCGGCTTCGTGTCAAAGAGCTACCCTGCCATGGAGGTCTTCGAAGATCGCAGCAACAGCATCTTCGTCGAGCTCGAGCCAAAGCTTATCGATCTCGAGGTCTCCTCTCCATCGGACGCGACGGTGAAAATCAATGGCGAGGAGTATGGCGCTGTCAGCGCGGGGAACGCGCGCGTTTTCTCGGTCGTCTGGCCAAATGATCGAGATCTTCGGGTCGAGGTCGAGCGCGACAAGGATCGCCCCTACCTCGAGGTCTTCCCACAGCCCAAGCTATCGCCGAACATGCGCGTCAAGGTCCCCTGAACGCCTCACCCGAGGTTGTAGGTTTCTGGCAACGGCGCGCCACAGTGAACACACTCGAACCACTGCTCCTTGATCAGGGCGAGCTCGCCACATCGCTCGCATCGCCGAAAATCATAGGCGCGCGTCAATCGACCTGGGTGTTCGATGCCAATCCCGTCCAGCGCCGCGGCGACAGCATCCCAACAGGAAGGCTCGGGGCAAAAACCCGTGGACTGGTTGGTGATCTCCGAGACGTACCACCCCTCCCCTGCTTCATCTCGTACAAACGTGATCTCTCCAGCGGCCGTCACAGGATCACCTGCGGCGCAGGCGACGTGCTCGCTGTGGCGATCGGCCAGCTGCAACTGGAGGTACTCGCTCACAGTGAACGTGGCCGTGAGGCGGTCATCGGAGGTCTGCGCCTCGAGCCACGCAGCGAGCGTAGCGAGGTCGTAGATAAACGCACCGCGCGGCATCCCGATGCTCGCGTAACGGATCGCTTCGGGGCCAACATAAGCATAAGTGCGCACGTGATTTCTCCTGATTGCTATAGCCTTCTGGTCATGCTGTGCTGCATTGCAGATCAACTTGGCCGTGACGCGATCTATTCTGAGCGTGACGTAGCGCCAGCATCGTCGAGTATTACAGCGCGCATGATGAATGGTGTTTGTACGTGGACAGGGATGGAGTGAGGTAAGAGATGGCGAGGAGACACGCGTCGACGACAATCTTCGAGCAAATGAGATCAGCGCTGGCGCAGGCAGGCGCGCCGGACACGCTCTACAGGATCGAGGATCAAGAGCTAAAGGAAGGTGGGAGGCGCTTTCTAAAGGCAGTGGCCAAGCTCTCGAAGAGCGAGAGGGAGCGGTTTGACAACGAATACGCGTTCGCCATCGAGCAGCTGCTGGCGAGAACCTTCGACGACGCTCAACGCGTCTTCACGTTGTGGGCGGATTACAAGGGTCTGACCAAAAAGAACATCGGCGACAGCGCGTTCTCCAAGCATTACATGGTGTTCATCGAAGGTCCGCTAAAGCGCACGGAGTTTACCGAGGGTTATCTCGAGCGCTGGGGCAAGGCGCTCGAGATGACGGCGCATGAAGATTTCACCGTATTGACCGTCCACAGGCCCTATCCAGACAACTTCGACGCGTTCGTCAAACCACTGCTCGAGACGCCGTGGGAGAAGCTGCACACGTTGCGCTTCTTTCTGGGGTCGGACTTTGCGAGACAGCTTGGCGTCAAACACAGCGCGTGGGCGCTCGGCGAGATGTGTAAGCGCTGGGGCGCGACGCTGGAGCACGTTCACCTCGAGCTCCCCAGACCACGCCACTTTACCCGCAACAGCCCGATCGGCCTACGCGGCGGATACTCCACACACTACAACCGCACGGGCAACCTCTACGACGAGCTCACCGAGAACCTGCTCGGCGCCCTGCTTGAGCACGCGCCCGAGACGTTGCGGGAGATCACGCTCTGGAACTGGCCGGACAGCGAGGAGGTGCTCTCGACGCTCCTCGAAGCATTCCCCGCGCTGACACGGCTCACGTTCATGAGCGCTGGTGGCCGAGCACACCTGAAGGCATTGCGTGAATCTCCACACACCGCCAGGCTCGAAGGTTTGCGCCTGAGCTCCTGGAGCAATCACCTGGATTTGCGCGATCTGGAACACCAACGCGAGAGCGAGAAACTAAGCCTCGAGCTGGGCGCCAAGGGCTTGAAGCACTGGCATTACATGAGCCAGAACCCGGACCCGAATCAACGCCATGTGTTTACCTGGGCACATCCCTGGAGGGACCTCTTCTTCGAAGCAAGAAAGAGAGTCGCAGGCATCGAAATCAGCGATGCTCCGAGCAACGCGCACAACGCCATCAGGTTTATCAACGTCCGCAGCGATGACCTCTCGCCGCAGCTCTGGCACGCGTTGTTGCACGACCGCGAAGGTGCTCCCAGGCAATTTCAGAGGACGCGCACGCTGGTGACGTCGACGCTGGGGTTGGAATCACTGGCGCTCTTGCTCGGGAGGTTGTCGGTGTGCTTCCCGAACCTGGTTCACCTGAACCTGAGCACCGGCCCGCTGCCTGATGAGGGAGTGAATATACCGGAGATCGAAGCTTCGCTCGCGCAGTTGGAGTCTCTGCAACTGAAGATGGAGGGAAGCTCGAGCGAGAGACAGGTCGAGCTGGTGCGAGCGCTGCTCGGCGCGCCCGAGCGCTTGCCAAAGTTGACGGACTCGAGGTTCGAGCTCGAACACCTCGACGCGCACGCCGAAGCGATCTCGCTGGCGGCCCACCACAAAGACAGCCTGCATGGATTCTCACTGACAAATCTCACCGATGGGACGCCGCTCGAAGATTACCTCGATCGCCTCCTCGAGGCGGGGCTCGCGGACATCATCGAGAAGACGCGCGGCTTCGTGAACCTGTGGTCCATGTTTTCCAATGGCGACGCGTTCGCCAGGTATCTGATGCGAGATCACCTGCCAGATCACTTCAGGAGGTATTTGATCTTGAACCACCTCGACCCGAGGTCAAACCTGCTCAAGGCGTTCTTCGTCGAAGCAGCCCAGACGTTTGACATCGCTAGCCTCTCGAGCATGCGAAAGGAAGAGGTGATCGCTGCGATCGCAGACCACCTCGGCGTCGAACCTCCGGCCGACTGAGTGTCAGCGCGAGCTCGCTTTTCAAGAGCGCAGCTCCAGAGGGAAGGAAGATAAAGCCTGGGCGCTCGCTCGACCGTGTGTGGGGCGGTTTTTTGGCGCCGCACGGCGAGTGAGAGGGTGTAGAAGAGATGCGAACACTGGCCCCCCCAAAACGGCGCCTGCCGTTGTGTAGCACCGTTCTCGAGGTATGGTTTTGGAGCTATAGCCAAGGTGAGACGGCGCGTTTTCGTCCCCCCCATCGCTCGCTACGCTCGGATAGGGGGGAAACTCGCGCTTCGATTCAAGGTGGTGTTTTGCGTCTTGGTGCTTCGAGTGTAGCGATGAGTTTTGCCATGGCGCCCTTTTGCAAAACTCATCGCCAAAATCGAAGCGCGAGTTTCCCCCCTGGCGCAGCCGGGGGGGACAAAACACGCCGTTTCACCTGCGCTAACGCATCGTGGTTCAAAGGGGGCTCACGGCTTCACCATGGCAGGCGTGTTTCGGGGGGGCCGGAGTTCGAATCTCTTCAACTCCCTCAGTGATTATTCGCGGTATCAAAAAACCGCCCCACACACGGTCGGCGCCGACGCTTCGGTGGTGCACCAAACAAGAAAAGAAAAAGGTCGGGAGTAATCCCGACCTTTTTGAAAGCCGATGACCGGACTTGAACCGGTGACCTACGCACCCCTAACCCGCATAAAACAACAAGAAACCACAGAAGAGAGTCGAACCTTGCCGGGTCTATTCGGCTCTTGGTGGACACCCCAGTGGACACCCTGTTTGCAGGATGTCCACTGGGGTGCTTTGTTTCAACCTGCGCGCGGCACATATCGTGCTGGGGGGCTCGGTCGGCTTGGTCGGCTTGGTCGACGAGCGCGCATGCTGAGCGTGCCTTTTAGACGACCTCCCCCGAGTTTCGAGAGGAGGTCTTGCACAGAACCAGATAGAGCATCGGGTCACAGCAGCTCTAGCACCGAAAACGGCAGACCACGTTGAGATAACAGATGATGCAAAGCCTCAGCGTCTTTCGGTGTTCTCACATCAAAAGAGAACTGGGTCGAGCCAACTGAAACCTGAACCCGATCTGCGAGTCTGCCGGAGAACTCGGACCCCAAACGAAGATCAAGGACTTCGGAGTAGCCCAACCCTCCCACAACGATATTCTCGCCGCCCTCGATCTGCTCGACCAGCCAATGCTCGTTATCTTCAGTCACAGAAAAGCCCCGCAACAACAGGACTCTTCTGGCAGCACGGCTAAACTCCCGCCGAATTCGAAGCCTGACATCTTCGCTGGCAAATGACACACCCTGGCGCGTCCAGTTCCGACGCTCACCTGGCATGCATCTCATGGCACGATCCAATGCCTGAACCGAGCAGTAGATAAGAGGCTCCTCATCGACCCACTCCACAACGAACGAGTTTGTCTGGCAAAACCCTTCGAAGGCCAGCAGATCTCTCTTGCAGGTGATCCCTCGAGTACACCAACGGTTGGCGGTCCTTGTCCTGATGCCGAGCCGACGAGCGAGCTCCACAATCCCTACCTCCATCCGTTCCATCTGTTGCCACACCGCCTTAACGTCCATCAATGTTTTCACCAGTTACTCCTTGATTTTCGACAGCACCACCATTGGTGCTGCGAAACCTAAGAAGCGAAAACGTGCGCCCGTCTACCTCAGGCTGCTCTTTTCGAAAGCGTCCTTGGCTTTGCGTGGGTTGTTGATCTTCTCCTCGATGGAGAATGAACCGACCGCTTTGAAGTCACCAAGCGCGAGCTCGCCATCCTCTTGTGAAGGCACGAGCACGAACGCACGCCGTTTGCCGCTCGAACGCGCCGTCGTCGAGATTATGGCACGCGTCCACCCCACCACATAGCCTCGCGTGAGGATGTGCCCAGGCTCGGGCGTGTAGTTGTCTATCTGGTGCCAGTCGCCGTCGGCCTCGACCTCGACGGCCTAGTCAGGGTTGGCTATCGATCTGCTCGCTCAGTTGCGTGTGCAGGTCCTTCAGGCGTTTGAGCTCTGCTCCACACCCTTCCTCGGTGGTGAGATCGTTTATGGTGGGCCTCCGGTAAGGAGCTATCAGGTTCCGCCTGACTCGGTCGGGGTCATGTCCCCCGCTGCCCCTATTCAATCCATGGCAATATCACATTTTGTATAGCTTTATTTTTTGTCGTTTTGCAAAAAGTGCCGCACGCCTGTTGCTGAAACTAAGTTCAGTAGTTACTGTTAGGGGGTAATCTTTAGGTTGCCTCTATAACCTCTCCAGAGGTAGGTGAATGAATCACCCGCTTTTGAAGAGAGAAAAATATGGCAACCAAAGTAACGTTGCTGCAGTACTCAATCGGGCGTTGCGGTTATTACGAACGGGGAGCTGATGAGGCCGCTTTTGGGAATTTTCAGGAAGTGTGTGAAGATCTATTTGAGTGGCTCACTAAACCAGGCCATACAAAAAAGAATTCAACCACCTATGAAGACAACGGCAAGCGCACAGCGGCCTTATGTCTATCCATCGATCAAGCCGCATCAGGCAGGTACCTGTTGACCTTGTGGGTTCCCTCGGTTCACAAAAACCAACGCCCACTCTCCATAGACGGAACCGCCTCTGTAGGGGAGGCAGCGGATGTCGCTCCCACAAAGGTGGGGAGGAACAGAATACTCGGATACCCAATATATTTTTGGATTGATCCTGATAGTGGTAATATTTGGTCTGTGCTGACCTCAGGCTGGAGAACAGGGCATCCTGTACTTCAGCTTTATATACGAGGCTTTATGGAGAAGTACACTCGGCATGCGACTCAGACGGTTGATGAAAACGGAGACGTGGTTCTAACTTACAGCAACTACGCTGGTGGAGGAGATGATGCGGTTAATGTCCGGGTCGTATTCGAATCCGCCCCACGCCGTTCAAGTATCCAACGTGATGCTATTCTTGAACGAAGAACCCAAATTACACGGGTAGTTCGAAAGTGCCGATTAACAAGAGAGGATGCGGAGACCGCCAGCATTTTTGACAAACTCTACAATAAAGTCGCAAACATAATGCAAAGCAATCTGGTCCCTGATTATGACTCTATAGAGGATAAGGTCTTTCGTTATGAGTTAGAAATGACTCCAACTGAAGAAGAGTTAATTTCCATGTTTGATAGTGCTGAAGAAACATCAAACCCAACATGGGACAATATTGGAGTCCGGTTCCGTGGTCAATCCGAGCCAGAATGGTTAGCTGACGTGCTGGAAAAACATGAGATCAACCTCGGGATCGATCTCGATGAAAATGGCATTTTTGAACCAAGAGGGTTATTAAATGCTTTGGAACTATGGGGAGGTCCCGGAGATGGCGGATAAAGCAAAAAAAAACGAACCCGTCCGTACCAGGATGTTTCATTTTGCACTGTTTGCATTTTTTCTTGGGGCTCTTGATTTCTTTTTCTTTCCAGGAGCTGCCTTTGAGGGTCACTGGAAAGTAGCAATCACAGGCTTGATTGCCATGGCAGGTTTCGCCATGACAATCACAAGCATTTGGGTTGCTGTAGTCTACAAAGATTTGCTTGGTAAGGTCTGGAGTTCACAGCCTCTTGACGATGGCGAACAGGTGCTGTCAGACAGTTTTGGAAGCACTATAATGGTGTCCACGTTTACGATGCTAAGCTCAGGGGTTGCCATCGTTTTTAGCCCAGGCATATCATATTACTTAAACAAACATCAAACAGCTCAAACACCGGAGTGGTTAGCGTTTACTTTAGCTGAGATACCACATGCTTTGTTTAGTGCTATTTTTGTAATGCAAGCCTCCGTCTTCATCTATGCACTTCTTCCGCTTTTCGTAGCTCGTCAAAGAGGCAAAAAAGCTTTGGCCCGGAAAAAGACAGAGCAACTAGACCAGCCAGTCCGCCCACCGAAGTAGGCATCCTCGACCCCACCGAGGGCATGACGTCGCGTGAACCGCAAGTTCGACGACCAGGCCGGTGGCTTAAACCAAGCAATGCGCGCATTGATGATCGTAAAAAGATCTGGGCAAAATGATTACAAATAAGTTGTTTAAGGAGCACCTCAATGCGTCACAAAAACCTCGCCTTCTTTTTGTTGCTCGTTTGTGCTTGTACGGATGAACCCTTACCGAAAGCAACCGCCCCACAAACAGATAACAATTCGCCGGAACAAACCAATTCGCACAACGCAACCGCGGCCAATAACCAAACTCCGAACAACGACGAACCAAATACTTCGAGCACTAACAACCAGCCTGTGAACGTCACAACTGTGGAGAACACCACCCCAAACAACACAGCCCCGAATGTTGGGCAGGGCGTGCTCAAACTGCCACCACGGTGGGTACTACGGGATCGGACAGGGATGGCACGTGACGTTTTGGTGCAACCCAGTTACACCAACCCAACTCCCGGGATGCTTGCTGACTTTGATCAGTATCAGCCCCAATGCTTTCAAATTCTTGGAACCAGAAACACCCCATATCAGCCTGCGCGTCTATACTCCCTGTCGACAGGTTCGATGGAGGGGTGTTTACCTGACTCATCAGCCACAAAATTCTTTTCCGATGCGGATTGCACTAATGGTCCGTATGCACCCTTTTTAGCAGCACCAACAATCGCACTGATTGACGGTGTTTTAGTGGGAGCAAAAGGCGCTTCTGTATCCGGTGGACCTCACCAACTCTACACATTAGATGCAGAAGGAGCATGTCGCCAAAGCGTCTCTGCACCATACATCTGGAAGTATGAGCCCGTGCCTTCCACAATGGTCGCCGCTTTTGTTGATGGCGCACCTTACACGTTGACGTGGGAATGAACGTCACCATCGCCAGATGACCACGCCCCCACCAGCCACGAGCTTCCAACCCCGCTGACTCGCGCCATACTCTGCGACTGCTGAACAGCTCACCACGGCGGTCCACCCCACCACCGCCCCCCATGACATCCTGCTCTTCTCCTCGTGGAACTCAAGCTTGAGCTTCGCGGCTTTCTCCTCGGCACGCTCGGCGCAGTCGCTCTCGGCCTTGGCGCGCCCGCGCTCCCCGCTCGCCTCGCGTTCAGCGCTTGCCTTGTCCTGACGAAGCTCTCGACACAAGGGTTTGAGCTTGGCGAGCTCGTCCACAGCATTTCGCGCGTCCCAACATTTGCGCGCGGTCTCGCACGCGATCTCGATGGATACGCGCTCTGGTGGGAAGACCTCGAACCTTCCCTTCACATTATGGTCGTGCGCCGCGCACCCAGTGCAAGCGTGTTGACCGACACGAAGACGCACGCTGAGCGAGAGATTTACCTCCCTGACGTGGTCCTCGATGCACTGGCACAGCATCAGGAGGGCAGGATCACAGAACAGCACCCTGGCCTCTCCAACGGCTTGGTGTTCCCTACCTCTCATTGCAGAGTTCGTGGCACGAGCACGCTCGCGAAACCGCTCAACCTGGCAGCGGAGCACGCAGGCATCACGCAGCACGTGACCCCACAAGTGTCGAGGCGCACCTTCAACACTCTCATGCTCGCGGCCGGCGCGGACAAGATCGTGCTGCGTTCTCAGATGGGACACTCCAGCGCGCCCATGACGCAACGCTATGCAGGGGTGCGGTTGGAATCGAAAGCGGAAGCGGTGGAGAAGATCTTCCAGCTCGTGTCAGTGGATATTTTGGAGAAGGAAGGAGTCCACTCGAAGGATATTGAAGCAGACAAGAAAAAAGGAAGGACCGCCTATTAAGCGATCCTTCCTATAAGAGCCGATGACCGGACTTGAACCGGTGACCTACGCATTACGAATGCGTTGCTCTACCAACTGAGCTACATCGGCGCGTATTTGCGCTCCCCCTCGCGAGGTCCAGAAGGATTAAAGGAGCGTGCGCGAAGTGTCAAGCAAAAAGGCGGCAGTTTTTATTCCTCAGTGACAACAGCCCGAAGGACCTCTCCTCGCACAGTCACTCACGCATCGGGGCGTTCGCTCAGGCCATCGAGGAGATCGGAGTAGGCGAGCCCGACGAGGACGCCGAGCTCGATCGCTGTGAACGCCACGGTGTACATCGAGGGGACAAAGAGGCGCTGTGAGATCATGGTGATCAACTCGAGCGGGGCGATCGCGCCGACGGTGAGCGTGACCCAGAAGGACGCTGTGAGAATGCGTACCATCAGGTAGACCAACACGACGAGCCCGAGCCAGACGAGGCGCCCTTTGCCTTCCTTGAAGCCGTCGTGCTTCTCCCAGGACGTGCCGCCAGCGATCGAGAGGATCAGCAGGATCGAGGGCATGATCCAGATCGCGATGCTGTAGAGCTCATCGAAGCACCCGAGCGCCATCAGCGAGAAGATGCCCAGGACGAGCGACAGGCCGAGCCCTTCGATAATCCCCGAGCCGATCCCTCGAAAGCCCTTGGTCCTTACCTCTGATGCGATGCTCGTGATCAGCGAGACGCTCACGAGCATCGCGCAGATCACCAACAACCCCATCCCGAAGTCGAAGAACTCGAGCAACGAGATCATCGTCCCGCCGACAAAACCATAGCTGACGCCAAAGAGCATCGGCAGCAGGATGTCAGCAGGGGCCACATCTTCAAGTGTTCCGTCATGCATGAGCGCGACCTCGAGAGTGCGAGGCAACGCATCGGATCGCGCGGCCTCAGATGTTAAACAGCCTGCCTAGCATACGCGCTGTCCTCGTTGCTGGCGAGACCATCCTGATCGCTCGACAGATTGCGGAGCGCGGCGCGATCGATCTTGCCGGTGCCATTGCGAGGTAGCTCGGGGAGTGTGAAGTACATCCTCGGGATCTTGTAGCCGGCGAGGTGTGCCCGCATCTCCTCGATCACGCGCGCTTCATCCAGGGCAACATCTGCGGCGAGCACGAGCGCGCAGCACACCTGCTCGCCGTAATCTTCGTGTGGCGCGCCAAAGACCACGAGCTCTTCCACGAGGCTCCCGAGGTGAGCGAGGAGCGCGCGCTCGACCTCGCCAGGGTAGACGTTCTCGCCGCCAGTGATGATCATGTCATGCTTGCGCCCGGCGAGGATAAGTCTGCCATCCTCATCGATCTGACCGAGGTCACCGCTGGCAAACCAACCGTCATGGATCGCGCTCGTGTCGAGCGGTCTATCCTCTCCTTGCCAGTAACCATCGAACATGTTCGGCGCGTTGATGTAGACCTGCCCGACCTCTCCTGGCGGGCACTTTGCATGAGGGTTCGACGGGTCTCGCACCTCGATCGAGACGCGCTCACCAGGAGCCCCCACACATGTATCATCCTCGGCGTCTTCTGTAGCGGGGAGCAACGTCACCATCGGCGCGAGCTCGGTCATGCCATAGCCAATGTGCAGCGGCACGCCCGCCTCTTCGCACCGCGCTCGCAGCTCGCCAGGACAGGGCGCGCCGCCCACGAGCCCGAAACGCATCGCGGGGAGGTCTCCCCATGTCAGGCCGCCCTGGTCGAGCATACGGCGCCAGACCGTGGGCACCTGGAATGAGCAGGTCGCGTCTGCCTCACGCATTTGTTGGAGCTGCTCCTCGGGATCGTTTGAAGCGGAGATCGCGCTGCATCCCCCGACGAGCAGCAGCGGGACGGTGATCGTCGCCAGCCCCGCGATATGAAAGAGCGGCGCGGATGCGTAGTTGATGTCTTTCGCGCTCAGATCGAAGGCGTCGACAAACTGCTCGGCGTTCTCCCTGATCGCGCGGTGCGACAGGATCACACCGCGCGGCTGACTCGTCGTGCCGCTGGTATAAATCAACCAAGCTGGCGCGTCTTCGGTGATGGCAAGGGTCGATGAGAATCGTGGCTCGAACGTTTGGAGCTGGCTCGAGATCGAGATCGGACAGGGCGCCTTGCAGGAGAGCGCCAGCGGCATCATCGATTCGTGCACGAGCCAGATTTTGGGGTCCGCATCTCCCAGGATAAGCGAGAGCTCCTCGTGTGAGAGGCGCCAGTTGAGCGGCGTGAAGATGGCGCCGAGGCGAGCGCACGCCGCCATGACACAAAGGAACTCGCCGCAATTGGGCGCGAGCAGCGCGACGCGATCTCCATGAGAGATGCCAGTCGATGAGAGAAACGCGGCGGCTCGGCTCACCTCGGCTCGCAACTCGGACCAGGAGTACTCGCGCCCGTTGGAGCAATCGATCAACGCTGTGGCCGCTGGCCTGGCGCGAGCGTGCCGCTCGATCCAGGTCGCGCAATGGTCGGATTTGTTTTGGTGCGTCATCGCTATCTCGGGTCCCTGTCCAAAAAGATCTCCCGAAACATTGGATGCAGGCGCAACCAAACCAGATGCGTGGAACCTCCGACGCTCGCGCCTGTCCCGTCACGAGCTCGCGCGATCACGCCTGTAGACGTCGTACATGAACTGATAGACGCGCTCGTCGTCAGGGGCGAAGCCGACCTCGCCAGCGTCGAGCTTGAAGGTCTCGACCATCTGCTTTAGCGGGCCGACGAACTCCTCGTCGACGGTCCAGAACAGCGTCGCGAGCCTGCCGACGTCATCCTTGGGGATGCGCGTGTAGCCGACGACCTTGTCCAGGTCCGAGGCGCGACCGCTGGCGTCGATTTGCTGGATCATATCGGCGACGCGCGCCTGGAAGGCGTCCACGACATCGCGCTGCTTTGGCTCGAGCTCATCGTACAGATCTTCGAAAGGCTCCTGGCTCATGATGATACCTCCTCGTCATCTCGGGGGGATGTGCGCTGGCACATCCGAACGCGATCACTATAGAACACTCGAACGTACACCAACAGTACGCGCGAGTCGCAAGGGTGGAAGGGGAAGAGCACCTCAGGGTGCGGCGAGAGGGCGTGTTCGAGGTGCGTGTACGCCGGGGTTTTCTGGCAAGGATGCGGTGATAAAAAGTCGCGCACGCGATGAACTTGCAATCTTTTGTGAATTGGACGAGAGTATCGCACCACGCGGGAGTAAGAGGTCACCCTACACATGAAATGACCACGTTTGCACCGTGTGCCAACCATGTTTTTCCATACATCCTTTCGTTGTTGTCGCCGAGGAGAAGGAGTCAAGAGACGATGAGTTCATCCGCCTGCAAACGCACCGCCGCCATCCTCCCCATCGCCACCATCGCGCTGCTTCTTATGAGCGCGTTCACCGGATGCCGTCCTCCCGAAGAGACGGAGCAACGCCTCGGCTATGTCGGCGAGCTGTGCTTCAAGGACCTCGACTGCCGCGAAGGCCTGGTCTGCAACAACAGCCAATGCGAAGACACGAGCTCGACGGACCCGAGCGCATGCCAGACCATGTGTGAGCGCCTCGTCGGAGACTGCGGCCGTGAAGAGAACAACTGCCGCAGCAGCTGCGATCAAACCATCGAGGGATGGAGCGAGTCCGCGATCTTGACCTTCGAGAACTGCGTGTTGGGGATGAGCACGCCGGAACTGACCTGCGAGCTTGCTCGCGAAGAGGACGCGCCGTCGTTCTGCTACGCGCAGATTCCGCTCGACGAGACGCGTCAGGCGCGCTGCGATGACTTCATCGACCAGGCGCGCGACGCTGGCGAGCCCTCCAACGAGCAGCTCACCACGCTGCGCCAGAGCTGCTACGTGCTCGCGCGCACTCGCCCCGAGTCCACGTGGTCGAACACCGACGCGTGCGCTGCGGACGACCTGAGCGGCGACGAGTTCATCTCCTGCCTCGAGATGGTCTTCGAGGTCAGCCTCTGAGCCTCTCGGCGGCGTGATTCACGCCGCGTGAGTACAAGCAAGATCGCTCACCCGACGCGCTGCTCGAGATCCTCGAGCAGCGCGATTATTTTTGGGGAGTCGGTCATGGTTCGGATGGTGCGAAAGCGAGACTTGATCCGCTCGGGTCGGCGCAACGAGGCGCGCTCGTCGAGATCGATAAGGTGCTCGAGCGCGACCTCGAGCACGCGCGCCTGAGGATGATCGAGCAGGCGCACGAGCAGATCCTCGTCATCGGGGAGCGGGTGTCCTGCGCGCACGAACGCCGACGCCTTCGTGACAAAGGGGCGAAATCCCTCGTCGAGCGCCTCGCGCAATGCGTCCACCTCTTCCTTCCAGGCGGCGACCTCTTCGGGGATCTCCTCGCCGTCGAGCTTCTCCATGATGGACTTGAAGCGCTCGGGGACATCGCCGCCGGAGTTAAAGAGTTTTTCCAGGTCACGCCTGTATGCCGCGGAGCTGCGCTGGTTGCGATCTTTCTTGCTTGCCATGTTCTCCTCGCTGGGTTGGCGCATAGAATGAGGGAGAGAAGCGGTGTAGAATCACCGCTTTGTCTGGACGTGGGGCCCATCGATCGGCTAGGAAATGAGCCTGGATTATGTAGGAGGCATGCTGCCAGCCACGCGCGCCGAGGACAAGAGCGCGCGAACACGGCGAGCTGCCCGCAAGTGATCGATATCGGAAAGAGAACCCCGAGGAGTCATGAATAGCCCACGCTCGACCAAACTCTCGACCGCCCTGCTCGCTGCCCTCGCGCTCACTTTTATCGGGGGCTGCACGCCACCTGACGAGTTGATCAAGAAGATGCTCGGCGGGCACCTCGAGAAGTGCAAGAGCGCCGAGGGAGACTTTGCCGAGATCAAGCTCTTTGACGGCAACACCGAGAAGGTCCTGAAGTCGACTTGCGAGGAACCGATCACGGAGCTGGTGATCGAGGACAAGATCAAGGCGAGCGCCAAGATCGGTCCCTACAAGTGGTTCATCGGCCAGAACCCGGACTCGGGCGTCTGGGTGGTCTCGGGGATCGAGTGGCGCGAGATGACTGACGCGCACCGCATCCTGAACGAGGATGATCCTGACACCAACACGCTCGAGGCAGGCGCCAAGCACTTCGAGGACGTCGAGAAGGCGCTCCCCGATAGCCCGTGGGTCAAGATCTCGAGGCTCGAGCTGCTGTTGAACCTTCGCAAGAAGACGCGCAACAAGAAGGACAAGAAGGAAGAGAGCGACATCACGGGGCTCGGCGCACGCGCGCAGGCCCAGTATGACGCCATCCAAGAGTGGGCAAAGAAGAACAACAACGCGGATCTTGCCACGCAATCGCGCGTGATGATCATCGACTACTACCGCAACTACAACAGCTTCATCGACGGCGCGCTCGAGACGCAAGGTTCGGGCGACGAGCACCTCCAGAACGCCATCAAGATGGCCGAGAAGGAGAAGAATGAAGCGGACGCGGAGAAGTACCGCAAGGAGCTCGAGCGCGTCACCGCAGAGCGCGTCCTCGAGACGGAGCGTCTGACCAAGCGCCAGAAGGAGCTCAAGAAGGCGATGTGCGCCGAGATCGCGATGCTCTCCGCAGATGGCATCAAGGATGACACGCTCAAGTCGCGCGCCATCGCCGCCAAGGAGAGCGGCAAGACGCTGTGCGTGGCCGAGGAAGCCAAGCAACCCGAGCAATAAAGAGCGAGGACCATGCAACACAACGAACACATCGCCACGCTGGGCTATCGCCTGGAATCCACCAGTGATGTCGCCCTGGTGCGGCCACTGCTCGAGACCGTGAAGCTCGAGCCTGTGGAGGACGATCCTCAATCGCCAGCATCGGAGTACTTGCTGGCGACGACACGCGCGGGCGGCCTGGCCGCGTGCGCGGGTTGGACGAGGTTGAGTGACACGGTGGTGTTGCACTCGCTCGCGGTCGCGCCTCCCTCGAGGGGGAGCGGCGTGGGCGTCTCGCTGCTCGCCGCGGCGCTCTCCCACCTGATGGACCACCAGCCCGTGGAGTCGGTGTATCTGATGACGGCCTCGGCGCGCCGCTTCTTCGCGAGCTATGGATTTATCCAGGTCGAAGCGGACGAGATCCCGACCGAGGTGCGCTCGCACCCGACGTTCGCGATGGCCGAGGCAGGTTCGACGCCGATGGTGCGTCATTACCAGCGCGGCCCGAGGGGCCTCGACCAGTGCGCCTTCAGGTTGCTCGAGAACCGCACGCCGAACGCCGTGCTGCCGACGGGGAGCGTGATCTTCTTCAAACAGGCCGGGCAGATGCTCGAGGCGAACTATCGCGGCGGCCCCGTGGCGCGCGGTCACATCCTGGGGAAGATCGACGGCGATCACATCCGCTACCTGTGGCACGCCTACTCGGACGAGGACGAGGTCCTCAACGGAGACGGGCACTGGCGCATCTCGAGTTTGCCGGATGGGCGCCGTGAGCTGCGCGAGATCGACGACCAGGACGTCACGCTGTTGATCATGCGAGAAGTTTGAGTGCGCACGAGCGCACACAACACCGAGCAAAAACTTGAACTCTCGGTGGGTGTGCGCGAGGATAGGGTGTTGGAAGTTCTCGGGGTAAGCGCGATATCAGAAGGGACACACGAGCCCTCGCAAAGGCAGGCTTGCTTGACGCATTCGCGCGCGCTCTGATAGAGGTTTGGTAGTCGGGATCGAAAGGCTTTCGGACCAAAGAGGTCCAAAAGCGCTCCAAACATCAAGAGCGCTTTTGTTTGCGCCCGAGATCGTCGAGTGAAACGCTGGAGGTTTGCAGTTGATAAGGACACCGATCAAGTTTTGCGCGATGGCGGCGTTGGCGAGCGTCATGCTCACGAGCTCGCTCGCGCAAGCGCGTGACAACGACCTCGTCCTCTCGCGTTATTCGACGTTCGAGCCGGAAAAGTGTGGTCCCCGCCCGGACCCAAACGCACCGGTCTCGGATACGAACCAGCCACAAAGCATCTGCGGTCAGGTGCAACCTGACACGGCGGCGTTCAACAGCCTCGTGGTGGACCTCGGCGAGGTCTTCGCGCCGCGCATCGGCAACCCGGCCGAGACGCTCGGTCAGGCGGGCTTCGCGTTCGCGGCGATGGGCAGCGTGTCGTTCATCCCGAACACCAACGATTACTGGCAGCTGGTGGTCGAGGACGGCGATCCTCCCCCGGCGATGTTCACAGGGTTGGTGCAGGTGCGCAAAGGGCTCCCCTTCTCGTTCGAGATGGTGGGGAACATGAGCTACCTGTCGAACTCGGAGATGTTCGCCGTGGGCGCCGACCTGAAGTGGGCGTTGCACGAGGGCTTCTTCTACATGCCCGATGTGGCGGTCAGGGGTTCTGTGAACACGGTCCTCGGTTCGGAGTATCTAAACCTCGTGACGGCGGGCTGGGATGTCTCGATCTCGAAGAACTTCGGGCTCGGCGGCGTGGTCTCGCTCGCACCTTTCGCGGGTTATCAGAACCTGTACGTGATCGGTTCGAGTCGTTTGATCAACGCCTATCCCCAGGACCCGAGGCCACCGCAGACCAACTCGAACAACGAGGTGTTCGCGCCGGAGTTCGTGTTCGATCAGCACACGGCCAGCGTGAACCGCTTCTTCCTCGGGACACGCCTCAACGTCTGGATCTTGAGCTTCGTGCTCGAGGGCGCGCTGGGGCAGAACGTGAACCAGCTGACCTTCTCGGGCGGCGTCGACTTTTGAGCCATCACGCCCGGCCACCGACTCCCCATGACCGGGCAACACTGCGGGTGAGTGCGTCCCAACGGATCGCGGAAAGAACAACATGACCAAAGTTATCAAGCGCTACGCGAACCGAAAGCTCTATGACACCGAGCAGAGCACCTATGTGACGCTCGACGAGATCGAGCAGATGGTCAAAAACGGGGAAGACATCCAGATCATCGACAACTCCTCGAAGGATGACATCACGCATGTGACGCTGGCGCACATCATCTTCGAGCAGGAGAAGTCGAACAAGAGTCAGCTCCCAGTGAGCGCTCTTCGCGGCATCATTCAATCTGGCGAGGAGTTCATCCAGCGCCTGCAGACGCCGGTCACGCAATTCAAGGACGAGTTCCGAAAGCGCGCCGAGGTCGTCGGAGAGGGCTCGCGCGCGTTGCGCGAGTTCGTCGACTCCACGCAGCAATCCATCGACGAGATGCAGCGCCGCATGGATGATCGTCTGCGCGACGCCTTCGATCAGCTCACGCACATCCCTGAGATCAAGACCGACACGCAGCGCCTCGAGGCGCGCGTGGGCGAGTTGGAGAAGACGATCCTGAGGCTCGAGCACTCGCTGATGCAAATGCAGCCTCACCGAGATGTGACCTCGAGCGATCCCCTTCGCGATGTCCCGAACACGGACACGCATTTTCGCTGAAAACATCCTCGAATCTGCGCGCCGGGGGGCGGGGTTGGAAGTTCATCCAACCGCGTGAACGTGCTAGAATGAGGATGCAACGTTTCGTGCACGATTTTTGGAATGTTTCGCGGTGTCTCTGGAGCACCCACTTGATCCAGGGAGCCCGAATAGACGCATCTCTGGTATCCGAGGCTCCTCCATGGTCATCAACTGCCCGGCTTGTACGACCGGCTTCAACCTCCCAGAAAAACACATCACAGCCAAAGGCACCAAGCTTCGCTGCTCGAAGTGTGGACACGTCTTTCGTGTGCGACGTGACTCACCAGACGACGAGGTCGAGTTCTTCTACAAGCCCGAGGACGAGGCGAACAACGAAGAGAACGGCACCGCCGCCCAGGTCCCCGAACAGGAGGCCAACGAGAAGACCCAGTTTGGCGTCGGCGCCGCCGCGCCAGCCGATGGCGAGGAGCTCGACGGGGACGAGGCGTCCTCGGACAACCCCTCCACCGTCGAGCTCGAGCCGATGAGCATGCTCGGCGGCGAGGCGAGCGAGGGCACGGGCAACAAGACAAACTTCGGCATGCCCGCCACAGACGAGAAGTCCAAGGGCGGGTTGTTTGGCTCACTGAGCGAGGATGACCCCTTCCCTCACGCGGGCGGCAACCTCAAGGACCTCTTCGGAGGCAAGAAAGAGAGCGCCCCCAAGGAGAAAGCGGCTGCATCCTCGCCAGCGTCAGCGCCTGCGCCAGAGTTGGACACCTCGACCCAGCTCGGGCTCGCCAACGCAGACGCCCCCACGCCGCAAGAAGAAGAGCTCAAGGGACAGACCCAGCTCGGCACGGGCGTCGTCGGGAGCACCGAGACCGAACCAGCCCCGAGCCAGGAACCAGCCTCAGAACCAGCGCAGCCCAAGGTGGAACCTGCCGTCGACCTTTTCGATGACGAGGCAGATGCGCCCGCGGGAGAAGATCCCTTCGGCGATGCTTTCGGCGATGACGGCCTGGACATCGACTCGTTGAGCGAAGGTTTCGACGACTCGGCAGAAGACGATGACGAGCCGATCCTTCGCCCTGGCCAACCAGGCATGGCGCTCACCGGAAACTCCGTGGCGCATGACGAGCCAGCCATCAAGGAGCCCGTCATGGAATCGGCTGGGCTGCAACAGAGCTCGAGCATGACCGCCGACTTCTGGGACGAGCAAGGGGGCGACATGGCCAGCGGCGGTCTGGCCGAGGCATCATTTGCCGACGGCCCGAGCTTTGATCCCGAGCGCGGCATCGTCGATGACAGCGCCCCTCAACCTCAGCAACCTCAGGCCGCGCCTCAACCTGCGGCGCCGCGCGCAGCCGCGCAGCCGCGCCGCGCCGCCGCCAACGCGACCCCGCAGGCCGCGCGCGCTGTAAAGACCGAGGATGACTGGCCAAGCGATATCGAGACCATCGCCGCGCCGCACAAGATCGGCGGCGGCGGCCTGCAAAAAGTCGCCAACCTCCTGCTCATCGTGCTCGTCGTGATGATGGGCTTTTTGGGATTGGTCGCCGCGCTCAATGGCGGCTTCCTCGACTTCAAGCAGTTCGGCTCGATGCTCGGCGTGGCATTCAGCGGAGAGGAATACAAACCTCGCCAGGAGTGGCTCCCCAAGGAGAAGCCAAAGCCCGTGCCACCCAAGAAGGACATCCTGCGCACCCAGAGCGTGTACGCCGAGGTGGTCCCGATCACGAAAAAGAGCAGCGTGTTGGTGATTCGCGGTCAGGTGAAGAACCTCGACCAGCAAGAGTACATCGACATCAAACTTCGCGGCCTCTTGCTCAACAGCAAGGACAAGATCATCGCCGAGAAGGAGGCACCGATCGGCGAGCTGATCCCGAACTCGAAGTTCGACGAGCTCTCGAGCATGACCGAGCTGCCGGATATCTTGCCCAAGCACCCCAAACCTCTCAAGGTCGGCGAGACCGAACCCTTCACCATCGTCTTCGACGAGATCCCGAATCAGGTCAAAGAGGGCGAGCCGATTCTCTTCCGCGTCGAGTTCGCGGAGCGTGTAGGAGCACAGGATCTGAAATGACTCGCGAAGAAGAGTTCGGGGAGGTCAGCGCGGACGAGGAAGAGCGCTTCTGGGAAGAAGCGCACGAGCGTCAGGAGGCGCTCCTCTCGCGTCTCGGGGGGTTGCTCGAACTCCCCATGCGCGTCGGCGTGCTCGCCGAGATCTTCACCTCCACCACGCCACGAGAAGCGGTCTGGCACATGGGCCAGATCCTGCGCGGCGCGATATGGGGTCGCAACCCTCATATCGACGCGATGCTCGCCACCTCGATCTGGTTGCTTCAGGAGCAGTTCGCAGAAAACTTCCAGCTCTTCCAGGACTTCTTCCACGCCGCGCACGCGGATGATCGCCAGGACGTGCTCAACTTCTTTCGAAGCCCTCCCCCACACCGCATCCTCCCACCAGAGAGCAAGCTCCCCGAGGTGCGCCTCCCCTTCGATCGTGACATCACATTGGGCGAGCGACGATCGCTCGCGAGCGGCTCGAACCGCCGCGTGTTGGAGCGTTTGTTGATGGACCCGAGCGAGCTGGTGATTCGAAAGCTGCTCCTCAACCCCAACCTCAATAACCAGGATCTGTTGGTCATCACATCGCGCAGGCCGACCACGCAGGAGATCCTGCAAGAGGTCGCGCTGTCGACGCGTTGGTTAAGAGATCCGACCGTCCGAGAGGCGCTCGTGCGCAACCCCTTCGGCGCGACCGGGACAGGGTTGAAGTTGCTCCCGACGCTGCATATCCGCGAGATTCGCCAGATCGCCAGCTCGGGCGATCTTCACCCGGCGATCACCGAGTTCGCCCAGCTGCTCGTCAAGCTCAGGAAGCATATCCACGGCGAGTGATCAGTCGATCGCGGCCTGGAGCTTCGCCAGGAACTCATCGCGAAGTTCGGGCGTCTCCGCCTCCACGCGCAGCACCAACACGGGCTGCGTGTTGCTCGCGCGGACCAGCCCCCATCCCTTGCCAAAGTTCACGCGCGCGCCGTCGATGGTGTTGACCTCGTAACCCTGGCTGGCGAAGTGCTCGGCGACCTCGGAGGGGATGACGAACTTGCGCTCCTCGTCACAGTCGACGCGAAGCTCGGGCGTCGCGTGTGTGGTAGGCACGTCCGCGAGCAGCTCGCTCAGGGGAGTCTTGGAGCGCGAGAGGATCTCGAGCACGCGGCAGGTCGCGTAGACGGCGTCATCGAAGCCAAAGTAGCGGTCGTTAAAGAAGATATGGCCGCTCATCTCGCCAGCGAGCTTGGCGCCAGTCTCCTTGATCTTTGCCTTGATGATGCTGTGTCCCACCGCGCTCATGATCGGATCGCCGCCATGAGCAGCGATGTCGTCGAACAGCGTCTGCGAGCACTTCACCTCGCCGATGATCGTGGCGCCGGGGATCGTCGAGAGCACATCCCTGCTGAGCAGGATCATCAACTTGTCTCCCCAGATCACGCCCCCCTTCTCGTCCACCAGGCCGATGCGATCGCCGTCGCCATCATAAGCGACGCCGACATCCGCGCCGTGCTCGCGCACAGCCGCGATGAGGTGCTCGAGGTTCTCCTCGACGGTGGGGTCAGGGTGGTGGTTGGGGAAGGAGGCATCCGGCTCGCTGAAGAGCTCGATGACCTCGGCGTCGAAGACGCGGCGGACAGCCTCGGGAGCGACCACTCCAGCGACGCCATTGCCGGAGTCGAGCACGACCTTGAACCTGCCGCGCTCGCCAGCAGGCTCGAGGTGCCCCTCGAGCCAGTCGAGGTAAGAGGCGCGCAGGCCATCCCAACACTCGACCTCGCCAGGGATCGTGGCGACGATAAGATCCTCATCGATGATCATGTCGCGAAGCTCGGCGATCCCTTCGCCATGGAGCGTGCCCGCGCCGAGCATCATCTTGAAGCCGTTGTACTCGGCGGGGTTGTGGCTGCCGGTGATCATGATGGCGCCCTGGAGATCCTCGCGCGTGAACTTCGAGAAGTAGACGAGCGGCGTGGGGACCATGCCGAGATCGAGGACATCCACCCCGGCGCGCGTCAACCCGTTGCTCAGAGCCGTGAAGAGGCGCTCGCTCGAACCGCGTGCGTCGCGCCCTACCCCGACCTTTCCTGCCACGCCGAGCTCGCGGATCATCTTCGTGGCGTAAGCGTGCCCGATGTTTTCGACAACCTCGTCGGTCAAATCATCGGCCGCGATACCGCGGATGTCGTACTTGCGAAAGATGTTCGTATTCATCGGTCAACCTCGAGCGCACAGAGGGTCTTAAAGAAATCACACGACTCCACACCTTCTTCTCTCCGAGAGTAAGCGTGCGGATGAAGAGAACGGAACACGCGACCGTGTTTAGCACAAGTTCGTGATGCTCAGAAGAGGATCCCTGGAGGCTCGATCACATCCACGCGCAACCAAAACTGAGCCCAATCAGGGGGGAGGCAAAACAGGCTGCGGTCAAAGCAGAGCTTGAACCAGACCTGACCGCCGCTCTGGCGGAGCTCCTTGTAGTTGACCTGATCGAGAGGGAAGCTCGCCTCGACGCGAGTCGGCGAGGCGCGTCGGATGTTGTCGTCGACGGGGTCGGGAGATTCCCCGAGCAGGATCTCGCGCCGCTGGCCTCGCTCCATGATGAGCCCCATCATCGACCATGACTCGAGGTGCTCGAAGATATGAAAGGCTTGCGGAGAGGCGGCAAAACGCGAGCCGCGTTGCTCGAGGGCGGCGCGAATCGCGAAGCTGCGGCGCTCGTAGGCGACCGATGCTCCCGCGACGACGCGCATCTTGGGGAAGTCGACGATCTCGAGCGGCAGGGTGCTCGCCTGGCGCAAGGTCGGCGTCTTCGCCGCGTCAGGAAACGCGAGCCACCCGCCAGAGAGGCCGTTGCCTGTGTGGAGGATGGCGACCGACTGATTCTCCTTGAACATCTCGTAGCCGACCATCGCCACGCCGGGGACGACGCTCGATTCGATGCGCTCGACGAGCGCGCGCGAAGTCGCCAGATCCTCGAACGCCTGGAAGATGATCTGCTTTTGTTGACTCAACATCCTCCGCACGCGCGTCCCGTCCGTGGCCAGGACCTCGGGGAACCCGCCCTCGGGAGCATCCATGGCGCGCTGACGGCGCCAGAGGAAATGCTTGAAGTCGTGCGACCTCTGGAGTTTCTGGTTGTGTTGATGGGTCGCTGATTGCACGTTGGCTGTCATCCTACCAAATCAAAGCGATCTGTCGGTTCGCCGCGTCATGACCGGGAACCAGGGGAAATGCATGCAAACAAGCATAAAGGAAGGATGTGCGCTTGGCCACACCCAACCAACGGCCCACGCTGCGTGCAATATCCACAGGATTCGCAACTTTCGTAGCTCGAGAGCGCGGGATGTTTACGACCCACGCGATCCTGGCACGAAATTCGAATTTTTTAATATCTTCAGACAGCGCGACGACCCGCCAAACCTCGCGGCAGGTGATGAGCGGAGCACATTTCGAATTTCGTGCCAGGATCGCATGGGGGTGTCGTGGGTGGTTCGCGAGAGACAAGAACCTCAGTCAGGGATCCACTCCCCGTAGGGGCGACCAAAGTTGTGCCTGTTGCGCTCGGTGTGGAGCGGTGAGCCCTCGGGCGGCGTGTAGGGCTCTCCCCACTTGGCGCCAGGGGCGAGGAGTTCGCCGCTGGCTGTGCGCGTGCGCACCGAGGAGCCTGGCTTTGGAGGCTCGGATGGCGTCACGACGCGGCCACGTTCGACGTCCTCCTTGGCGCCCTCTCCAGAGGGCTCCGAGATATGCCTGACGACGATCTTGGGCTCGATCTTGAGCGAGTAGATGACCTCCTTGGGGTAGCGTGGCCCGTGAGGGCGAAGCACGCGCACCGAAGGGAGTGATTCTCGAAGCGGGACCGCGCGCACGGTCGTGCCGAGCAGGAAGACCTCGTGCTCGGGGAGTGATTTTTTAAAAAACTCCTCGAGCTCGCGCAGCGTCATATCCGTCGTCAGCTTGATCTGGCGCTTGTTGCGCTGGATCGTGAGGACGCGCGGGGGAAGTGGCAACCCGAACGCGTCCGCGCGCTCTCTGGCGCGCGCCTCGGCCTCAGGATCTGGCGCGGGCTTCTTCTCGGTCTCCTCGCCAGTGGATTCCTTCTCCTTGGATTTGTCGCAAGCCACCAGAGGCGCCGCCAGCGCGAAACACGCCGCGAGCGCCAGGATATGGATACAGTTATCGCGCATCGATTCCCTTCAACAGGAGGGGGCTTTCAAGAACAAGACGGGCGCCAATCCCTGGCGCCCGTCTTGTTTACGTTTCTCTTCGCACGAGGCGCCTTCCCCACCCGTGATGGGGCCAAAGCGTGAGCTCGCGGATCAGTCTCCGAGCACCGCCCAGCTGAGCGGCTTGAGAGGCTCGGGCGCCTGCGAGAGGCTCGTCCTCGACGCGTTGATCTTGCCGATCGCGTCCGAGTAGAGGCGACCCTGGTTCGAGTTACCCGCGGTGCCAGTCTCACCGGCGACCTGAGCGCTACCCGTGGTCGCGATAAGCTCTGGCGCCGCCGCCGAACCCGCGCCAGAGGCGCTCGTCGGGTTGTTCGGATCGGAGATGTCCTCGTCGCAGTTTGGCGGGAACGCGATGGTCACGCCGCGAATCAGCGTCGGGAGTTGAGGCTCGTACCAGCGAACGAGCTCGTTCTCCGCGTCGTTGGAGAACTTGATGTCGTCTGGCGAGATGCCACCAGCCGAGGCGCGGAAGTCGAGGACGCCGTCCAGGCCAGGCTGACCGTCGTCGATCATGCGCAAGCCCCAGACACGCGAGAGACCTGGCGCGCAGATGTTGTCGATCTGCTCGGTGTAGGTCGTGAAGTACACGCCGTAGTTGAAGATGACGGGAGGACCGGTCAGCTTCTCTCGGATGGTCGAGGTCGAAGGATCTTCAGGGAAGGTCGTCGCCCAGATCTTGTCGGGGACCTCGTTGATGTTGATCCTCTCGCGCAAGGCGATCATCGCCTGCGTCTGGTCGCTGACCGAGGTGTCCGCGCGCTCGCCGAGACCGTAGACGATCGTCAGGTTGCGCTGCGGGTCGAGCGCGACGGCGGGCTTGAACGATGCAGGGCCCCAGGAGCGAGGACGATCAGCGAGCGTGTTCCCCTCGAGCGCCTCGCAGGTGATGCCTGCCTGGTTCTTCAGGTCATCGTCCTGACAGGGATCGAAGAAGAGGTCCACGCGCCAGTTCTCGGGCTTGGGGTCCGAGAGGTTGAGGCGGAAGAGGCGACCCGCGGCATCACCCACGAACGCGCGAGTGGTCACCGTGCCGGGGCGCGCGCTGTAGGTGACAGGCGTCCCCGTGACGGAGGTCTCGAAGGCGTAGGCTTGAGAATCACCGATCGGGTAGTAGTCGAGGAAGCGGCGGAGCAACGTGCCCGACTGGAGGTCGACCACGTAGATCGCGCGGCCACGACGCTCGTTCACGCGACATGCGCTCGACTCGGGGATGTCGCCGTTGAGACCTGCGGTGAAGATCGCCACAGGGCGCTGGATGCGACGCGTCGAGTCGGGTCCGATGCCGTCGAGCACCACCGTGCCGATCGCGGGCTCGCCGACGCTCAGGCCCATGTAGGGGAACTCGTCGAGCGTGTTACGCGTGAAGAAGATGTCGAAGATGCTTCCGCTACCATCACAGTTTGGATCCGAGGAGATGTCGCTCGGAGTAGGACCGTCAGGGCTGTAAGTGAAGCGTCCTTCCTGGCCAGCATCGCGGAGCGCGAGGATCTGGCGGCCTTCCCAGCGCCAGTCAAACTCCCAGAGGGGGATCGGGTCGGGCATCCTGTTGGTCGCGCCCTCGATCAAGCCGCCCGAGTTGGTGACGTCCATGGCGAGGTAGCCAGAGCCTGCGGCCCCGCGACCTTGCACGAGGACCGTGCGCCACTGGTCCTGTGGCGGCACGAACGAGCCGCTCTCTGCGGCCTTACACGCGTGGGGGTTCTGGTTGAGGTCAGGCTCACCGTGGCAGAGGCGCACGTCCTGAATGATGGGCGTGCCATCGAGCAGGTTTGGCTGGCGGCCGATGTTGTTCGCGTAGTCGCGGCGAATCATCTCGGGAGCGTAGGCCCACGCCTCGCGCATCACGAGGTTGCCGTCATTGACCTCACCAGTGTTGGAGGCATCCGAGCCGTTGAAGTCACGGCGAACGATGGCGTCCTCGGCGCTGTTGTGCGCGCCCGTGTGGATCGCGTGGAGCAAACCATCGAGGGTCGAGGTGTAGAGCATCGTCGCGCGGTTCTTGTACTTGTCCTTGAAGTCTCGATAGCTCGCGATCGGGAGGTCCAGTGAAGGAGGACCGACGACCACGGGGTTCGAGTTGAGGATCGGGCCGAGCACGCGACCTTGCTTCCCGAAGATGCGACCGCGCACCTCGGCGATGAGGTCGATGGCCTCGTCCTCGGTGGAGACGTTGACGAGGTTCTGGATCTCGGTGCCGCTCGGGCTGTTGCCGTAGAGCGCGGCGATGCCGAGCTCTTCGAGCTCGAGCGGGATGCGCACGTTGGCTTCCGTCGCGGTGCCGCCAAAGCGAGCCGAGCCGCGGAATTCATCGAGCGTCTCGTCGATCGTCGCCATCTTGTACGTGGAGATGATCGTGGCGTCTCCGCCAGGGATGACCTTCATGTTGCCCAGATCGTTGATCGTGGGCTCCTCGGCGTTGCTGTCAGCGTCGATTCCGAGCGCGATCGAGGTGAAGATGCGGCGGTTGTCCGTGAAGTTGGTCGGCGACGCCGAGTCTTCGCGAACCTGCTGATCGATCTCGTTATGCAGCGAGGTGATCTGGTTGGAGCCAGCGATGGCGCCACCAGCCTGCGCGCAGGCGATCGTCTGACGCTCCAGCACGCCTTCCCAGAAGACGTTACCGCCAGAGACATCCACGCCCGAGAAGACGCGGTACTGACCGCGCACGTTCACGTCATCGAGGGTGTTGGTGATCGCTGCCCTGGTGCGCGATGCGACACCACCGGCGTTGCTGATCACCTCGTTGAAGACGAGCTGGATAGCCTCGGTGAGGTCATCGCGGAAGGGGCGGCCGTCAGTAGCGTTGCCATCCTGGAAGCGATCGTTCTGCTCGAGCAAGATCGCCGGAGCGATACAATCGGTCTCGCCGCGGTACATGTAGCTGTTGTTTGGCAGCTGACGCACGAGGCAGTTACCAGCGTTGGTGGCGCTCACCGGTGCGTTCGGATCACAGGTCCCCGAGAGCGTGTTGCCATCGACGGTAAAGGAGCCCCAGGAGGCAGGCACGTAGCGGCGGCCATCGCCGACGATAAGTTGTGCGAGCGCGCAAGTATTGCCAGATTGCGCCATGCGGCCAAGCTTCTCGTGAACATCCACGATGCCAGGATCGCCGTTGGCGGTCTCGAGCGTGGCGTCCGCGAGGTTCAAGCCGACGATGTGCACGCGAGGGAGGAACGCGTCCGAGTTCCCCTCGACATCGTTGAGGTCGGAGTTGTTCACGAACGCCGCGATCTCGTTCTCGGCCGTGTCGTAGACGTAGCGGTTTGGCCAGTCGACATAACCGAACGCGTCGTTGAGCTGACCCGAGCCGACAAACAGCGGCCCATCGGGGTGCGGGTTCAGATCATCGGGGCGCTCGGGCTGCGGGAAGCCATCGGTGAGCATGACGACATGTTTTGGACGACAGCGCTTGTAGGGGTCGGCCTGAACAGGGTTGACGATATAGGTCTTACCATCGTTGTTCAGGTCCTTGTGCGCGTCGCTCTTGTCGAACGGGTCCCACTGTCCCTGGTTTGGCGTCTCCGCGACGCCGTGCTCATCGAACTCGGTCTGGCCATTCATCATGAACATATGAATGTCGCGCATGGCGCCAGCAAGCGGCGTCGCGCCGCTGATGGGCTGGTGCCCCATCTGATAAGGGAGCGCGTAACGTTCGAGCCCGTCAGGGAAGTTATAAGGAAGGTGTGACTCGTTCTTCTCGGGGTTGATCGTCCACTCTTTCTTACCGCCGTTGCGCATGTAGCCCGCGTCGACCACAGCGTACTGCGCGTAAGACGAGAGCGCGTTGAGCTGCGATGAGGGCACATCGAGACGGTTTGGACCGACGATCTTGTAGACGCCGAGGTCGTAGGTGGTGTCGCTCTCGTTGGGTAGCCCGTTGGGAAGATAAACATCCGAACCGGCGCCATCGGGGTTGCTCGTGATCACGCCGTCATTGATGATCGGCTGCTTGTCGACGCCGTTGTTGTCCGGGTCGTTCTCTGGCTTGACCAGGCCATCGGCAGGATCGAGCCTGCCGGAGTAACCATCGAACATCGCGACGCTAAAGATCGCGACGTTCGCGAGGTTATCCATCAGACCTGTGGTCAACTGGAAGTCGAAGACCTCCTGGAAGTGTGGCCTGGGATCGTTGTAGTCGACGAGCTTGTGGAACGCGTTCTCATGGTTGCTAAAGAAGTTCCCCGTCTTGTTACCGTTGGCGTCGACCTCGGAGCAGATGTGGTAGTGATCCTTGGCCGTACGCAGGTTGCTCATGCGCGGCACGAACCAACAACCGGGGCCATGAACCCTGGCGTTGGCGTTGAAATCACCGACGGCGTTCCCCGAGGAGCCCGACGCGGGCTTGAGGATCATATCACCGGTCAGGATCTCCTTGAGCTGCACGTGACGAGGCTGGTTCTCATCGGTCAAGCGAACCGCCGTACCCGCAGCATAATCGGTGGTGACGTTGTCAGACGCGTCCGCGATGCCGCGCATGTTCGTCAGGCGCTCCCACATGCGGTCATCATACTCTTTCTCATCGTTGTTGCTCTTGTGGTCATCGAGCATGCCCGGGTACCACGGCGGGCGAGAGTAGTCCTCGCACTCATCCTTCCAGACATAGCAAGGTCCGACAAAGCTCGGGCCCTTGGCGGGGTCCTCGTAGTCGCGGTCGAGCTCGCTCGCGCGTGATGCGTCCACATCCCCGAGCGGGTACTCCGCGCGCCACGCGAAGTAAGAGGCGTTCCCGCCGTTGTCCTCGGGGGGCGCGATCGAGTTGGAGTTCGCGAAGGGATCTTGCGGGTCCTGCGGGTTGCTGTCCCGGCAGGAGTCGAGCCCGGAGCCATTGGGCTGGCGCTGATAACAAGCATACGTCTGCTCGCCATCGAGGCTAAACTCCATACTCGCCGAGGAGTCGACGAGCAGGACGATGTATGGACGCTGACCCGCGCCAATCGAGGTGGGGTCTTCCTGCGCGGAGACGTCGTCACCGGCGAGCGGCGCGAGGATGAACGCGCTGGCGATCAACCCCATCCTGGTGGCCCAACGCGCCCACGCCTTCTGGCTGGCCCGTGCCCCTTTTCTTTTGCCTACTTTACCCATCATGGCTACCGCCTCTCTTCCCTATCTATGCCAAACTCGTTCTTTCTTCTCGAAATCTCTGGTGCGCCGCTCAATCACCCGAGGTGTTGTTGCACGGGATCGGGCCCATCCAGGCCCCCATGCCAACCATCGAGGACGCCGCTCGCGCGGGGCGGTCCCAGTTCCCCTCGGTCTGCAAGCCGGCGTTTCGCTCGAGCGCATCGTAGCGAGAGCGTGACGCCAGAAAGACCTGCTTGGTGCAGAACGCAGCCTCTCCGTAGCTGGAGTTTTGCTGCGAACCGGGAGGGGGAGGACCATCGGTGGAGTCGCGAATCATCACGTCGAAGTCGATCGTCCCCAACGTCTCGTCGCGCTCGAACGAGGCCACCGTCGGATCATTGGGATCTTCGAAGAGCCCCGTGGAGTTCCCCGTCGCGTTCAACAGGTTGGTCTGCACGTAGTCCTTGGTGAACTCGAAGTTATCCGGCTCCAGATCAGGCTCCTTGCCCATCCTGTTGTAGTAACTCTCGGGCTTGGCGCTGACCTCGGCGCTCACATACAGGAGCCCCGCGTTGGCCGTCTCGAGCGCCTGACGACGCAGACGGTGGTTGCCGGCGAGCTGCATGCTGTTGAACGTGTTCTGCACCGCCAGCAGGCCGATCCCCGAGAGCACCATCGTCAACAACAGCACCGCAACGAGTGCGGCACCTTGACGTTTTTTCATAGTGCGCCGGAGCGCCGTTGTCGTTCTCATATCCTTCATGGAGTTGCTCCTTGGGGGAGATGTCTCCTCGAGACTTCGTCCTGTCGTTTTCTCATACCGATACAAAGCAAGGTTCGGGCCACTCCGAGAAAAGAGTTCCCGACCGCTTCGATCTCACAAACCGAAGTCGCCGACTTCATCACGTTGGACGCGCGCGCGGTTACCGAAGTTTGGCAGGTTCACATCGAGTTGCAAAGTCACCACGCGCGCCGCCGTCCCCGGGTCGCCGTCGATATCGAACGTCTGCAAGCCGCCGATGATCCTGTTGGCGGGGTTGTCGATCTCGGCGAGCGAGTTGGTCAGGCCATCGCGCGTCAGGTTGAAGACGCGGCCATCGGTCGCCAGGAAGCCGTAGTTGTCCACGTCCGCGCGCTCGCGCTCGGTGCGGACCGAGAGGCGGATATGCGCGACGCGGATGTTGCCAGGGCTCGTCCCCGCCACGGCAGGACCGCCAGCGGGGTTGAGGTAGGCGCAGTTATGACCGGGATCTGCGATCCCTGGAGGCATCCAGTTGGTGTTCCAATCAGGGCGCTGCACGCCCGCGGGATCTGCGCAATCATACCACACGCGGAAATCGACCACGCGCTCGACCACGGTCTCCTGAGAGGTCACCAGCTGCCCCGGTCCGATCGCCGCGTCATCACACACCTGCGGCGTGGGAGGGCGATTGCCTCGCACGAGCTGTGCGGCGTTCAGGCGCTCGCGCACCAGGCGCAGGTTCTGCGGGTCGAGGCGATCGATGCACACCCTGTAGCGGTACGCGTCGAGCAGGGCGGCAGAATAACCTGCGTCCTGCTCGTCGGCCGGTTCGATGCCCCAGTCCTCCTGGCCATCCTTCTCGGTATAGATCAACCCATTGTTCCCGAGCGCGAAGCGCAAGCCGCCCGTGGCGCCGGGGACAAAGTTTGCCGCCGTGATCTCGATGAACTGCGAGTAGCCGTTGCGATCGAGGACGCGCAGGAGCCGATCTCCCATATCATTGACCAGGATCCCCTGGAGCTGCGGAGAGAGCTCGACGGGCACCGCGTCGTGAACGAAAGGATCGAGCTGCGAGAAGCGAGGCGCGCCGAGCGGGTTGTCGTTTGGCGCGAGCGCCGACTGCCCCTTTGGCGCGGGGAAGGTGACCTCGAAGTCGAACGGGTAATCGAACGACCCCAGCACGATCAACTCGTCGGAGAAGGTCGCCTGGTTGTAGATCGACTGGAGCGGCGAGAGCTGGCGGTTGGCGAGCGGCTCGTCGTAGGCGTAGATCCCGCGGAGCGAGAAGTTGTTGCGAAAATCGGGGTGCACGAGGTTGTCGATCTCGGCGTCGTGCGTGGCGTTTGCACCGGCGGTCTGCACATCGCGCGCGATCATCTCGAGACCAAAGCGCGCGCGGTCGGTCGTCCCCGAGAGGCTGTCCACCTCGTACATCGCCGCGGAGGTCGAGCTAAAGAGCTGATAGGCCGCCGCGATCACGGCGGAAGACACCACCATCGCCACGAGCAACTCCACCAGCGTGAAGCCGCGTCGGGTCCAGCGCCCGAGGATTCTTCGCTTCATCGTCTTCTCCACAAACACTGCGTCCTCACTTCTCTTGTTCGCCTGACCGGACGAGCTCATCTCATCTCTTTGATCGCGTCGCGCTCGCAGCATCAACCGTTCCTCCGCGTGACCACCGCTCCCATGTACACCGCGCGCCAGCCGCACTGCTCGAGCGGAGGCAGCGCGTCCACGCCAGTCTGGGTGTTGTCCAGCCCTTCAGGTTGCAACAGGCCGATCGTGGCGCCCGTGCACCCTGGCAAGGCGTTGCAATCACCGAGGTTGTTGACCTGGTTACCAAACCCCTGCTCGCCGCCGGGGTACACCACCGCGATCTGCGAGCGCACCATCGGGTTCTTGGTGCCATTGATAGGGTCCGCGTTGAGCGTGTCGTCGAGCGCGCCACGCACGAAGACGCAGTAGCGACCGGAGACGCCTGGGATCAGGCGCTCGTTGACGGGGTTGAGCGTGACGGTTTGCCACTGCCACGGGTTGTCGATCATCACCCCGAGGAGCGACTCCTCGTTGCCGGGATCGACAGGAGAGCCCGCCACATAGAAGCTCTTTAGCGTGACGTCGTTGCCGTCGCTGTCGGTCGCGCCCGAGAGGACGTTCCCCTTGTCCTGGAGCCCCCAGGCGACGCTCTCGGTGCGCATGAGCGAGATCGTGCGATAGCCGAGGTCTGTCGCGACCGTCAGGTCGCGACCGGAGGTGTAAGCGCGCAGCGCCGAGAACTCCATCGAGATCACGGCCATCATCCCCACCGAGAAGACCAGCGTGGCGATCATGATCTCGACGAGCGTGAAGCCGCGCGGGCGAAAGATTGCGTTGCGATTTCTTTTCATCCTATCCCTCACTGCTGCACCACGATCGAACCGCTGGAGGTGACCTCCACGATGTAAACGTACCCTTCCTCGCGCGCCAGACGGAGCTTGTTGCGCTCGGTGCGCAGCGTATCCGAAGCCGACTCTCCCAACGTATCTCCGCCCACGCTCGTTTCGCCGCAGACCAGGTTGTACCCGCCTCCGCCGCCAAAGTAAGTCGCGTTGAACGAGAGGATGTTTGTCGCCTGAGGAAGCTGCCCGAGCGCGATGACAAAGCCGCGCTGACATCCGGCATAATCTGCGGACACGAGGTTCCCCGTGTCATCGTACACGCGACCTGTTGGCGAGAAGCACAGGATACGAGGCCCGGCGAGCACGCCAGGGATCGGCATGATGTTGACATCCCCGCGGATGAGCTCTTCAGCGGGGAAGATGCGCGGTGGGATGTTGTCATGCGGCTGCGTCATCGCGGCCCCAAAGTTGTTGATCAACCTGCACGAGGTCGCCACGGGCGTCGCCGCGTTGCCGGGCACCACATTTGGCGCCGCCGACATGACCATCATCTGGCTGCGATCGTTGGGGTTGATTTGCACCAACACGATCTCGCCGCGACTCATCGCCTGAGTGCGCGCGTTGCGCAACACGCTGGCGATATCGCTCGCGCTATTCCTGGAGCGGTTGCGCCTCATCGAATCCGTGAGCGTCGGGGTGGCGATCGTGGCCAGGATAGCCACGATCGCGACGACGATCATCAACTCGACGAGCGTGAAACCGCGAGTCAGGTTTTTTCGTATCTTCTCGTGCATGTCTCGATATCCTCGAAGCATCGCGTTTTAATGTCGCGCTCTCGCACTGTGGAGCTTGCCTGCCACAAAAGAACCGCCACGGATTCTGGCGCGGCCCATACATTCTCCCGTCATTTCATCGATACCGCAAATTCTATACCATCCTCGCCATCAGAGACAGATCATTTCCCCCTGTCACCGCCCTCCCCCGACAGTTCCGAGAGGCACCGATGTTTGAACCCGCCGATCCACGGAGCACGAGCGTGCCTCACCCCATTTTTGAAAGCAGCACCGCGCACGCGCTCACGCAAAAACAGACATCTCACCGATGTAAGCGCGCCTCCTACACAGCTTCAGGCTGGCTATGAAATCTTTTCACCCCTGCGCAATCGGTGCACACTGCCAGAGAGTCGGGCTTGCGTTCACAAGGGGAAAAGAGCAACCTCTCTGGCGATGATGCATGGCATGAAACAAACAGGATCGCGCCTCTTCCTCGCGCTCCTTACCTGCTCGCTCCTGTGCACCTCTCCCACAGTGGCGAGCGCGCGCACGTTCTACATGCGCGCCACCACAGCCGGTGAGGCCACCCAGTGGCGCAGGCTAGATCTTGGCGTCGAGGCATCGCGGCCGCTGCTGCTCGGGATCGAGCTCGGCGGCTATGATTTGCTCGATGATCAGTCCGGCTCACTCAGCGCGCGCTTCTCCATGCGTTACGCCAATGACTTCGGGCTCGACCCGTCGCTGAGCTCCGAGCCCGTGTTCGCGCCCCAGGTCAACGACCTGCGCGTCAACCTGCTCTACCTGCGCTGGCGGCCCACCAAAATGACCGACTTCGTCGCAGGCAGGCAGTGGTCGATCAATGCGCTCGGGATGCGAGACTTCGACGGCGTCACCGCCGCGCTCGTGCCTTTCGATGATCGCGCGCTCAGGATGCGCTTCGCGCTCTACGGTGGCCGAGATGTCCAGCTCGGGTATGGCGGGTCGATGCCGGGCTTCTCCGATGTGCAAGGCGTCCCGCTCGGGCAAGAGCGCTCGGTCGACAGGCTCCCGCTTCTGGCTGGCGCAGATCTCTCGATGTCGCTGATCGAAAAAATCCAACTCCAGGCATCCTATCAGCGACGCTGGAGAGACGAGGCCAGCGGCGCAGAGCGCGACTGGCGCCTTGGCGACGAGCGCGTCGGCGCTGGCGCCCTCGTCTCTCCGACCGAGCGCATCAACCTGAGCGCGCAGGTCTCCTATCACACCTTACTCGCTGGCCTGGATCACGTCGGCGTGCAGACCTCGGCCAGAATCAGTGAGCGAGGTCAGACCTCGCTCTCGGCGGGTGTGGAGCGGCGTCAGCCCTGGTTCGATAGCGCGAGCATCTTCAACATCTTTGGCGCCAACCCTCACGACGAGCTCTGGATCGCGATGGGGAGTGATGTCAGCAAGCTCTCCACGCGCTTCGAGCTTCGCTCCTGGGCGCGCGCCTTCTACGGGAGCGACGCTGGCGCGAACCTGTTTCAGAGCGGCTTCGCGACCTCGCCAGAGGACGCTCGCGCGCTGGGCGTCGCGGCCGCGCACCGCACGACCATCATGATCGCCGAGCGCCCCTTACGCTGGTCTTCACAGCTCTCGATGCAGCTCGGCGAGCGAGATTATGGCGGGAACCAGTACCTCGCGGACACGCGCGCGAGGTTGCCGGTGTTGCCGGGAACGCTCGGCGTGACCGCGCGCCTGATCGGACTGCGCGTCGCCCACGATCATCATCGCTACGAGGACGAACACGCGCTGAGCGCGATCCTCGGAGTCGACGCGCCGGTGCTCGAGCGAGGACGCCTGAGCGTCCTCTTCGAACAGCGCGCGAGCACCAACGAGGTCGCCAGCACCAATATCTATGGCGTGATCGAGATGGAGGTCTGGCGATGAAGCACACCTCACGAACTTCCAGATTCTCACGCGTGATCCTCGGCGTGGCGCTCGCCACGCTGGCGCTCGGGCCGCTCACCGATGGCGGCGCCAGCGCGGACGAACCCGCCAAAAAGATGGCCCCCAACAAGAAGCCCTCGGCATCGCCGAGCCCTGTGTATCCGACGACGATCGCGCGGGTCAGCTTCTCGCACAGCACGCACGCGAGCACCAGCTGCGAGACGTGCCACGCGTCGATCAAGGAGAGCACGCGCGCGAGCGATCGCAACACGCCTGCGATGGAGGCGTGCGCCTCGTGCCACGCGCACGAGAGCAAGCCGCTCATCGGAGACTGCGCCGGATGTCACCAGGGACACCCGGTCAAGGCGGGGCCAGATAAGGACGGCGCGAAGGATCACGTCACCACGCCGGAGCAATGGCGCGAGGTTCGACCGGTGCCCATGATCCTCCCGGCTCCGCAGGCCAACCTGAAGTTCGATCACACCGCGCACGCCGCGCTCACTTGCCAAAGCTGTCATGGCGCAGACGCGAGCAAGGGCGGCGAGCCAGGGATGCCGAGCGAGGCGTCCTGTCAGACCTGTCATGATGGCAAGATCGCTGCAGATGCCTGCTCGACTTGCCACCCGACCACAAAACAGGGCGCCGTACTCAAGACCGATTTTGCAGATCCGGTCACGGGAAAACAGCTCACGCTGCGGCCGAGCGATCACACCGTGGACTGGATCGAGCGTCACGGTCCCATGGCAAAGACGTCCTCTCAGGAGTGCACATCCTGTCACACCGAGAGTAGCTGCGCCGAGTGTCACCAGGGCTCAGACCCTCGCAGCTTGCTCGCAGCGCACCCGCCAAACTACATCGTCCTGCACCGCGTCGCGGCCAAGGGGCAGGGGAGCACCTGCACCTCGTGTCACCAGCAGGAGAGCACCTGTCTGGACTGTCACATGCGCAGCAAGGCCGCGACCATCGAGGGGAGCAAACCTCCCCCCAGGCTCGCCTTCCACCCACCAGGCTGGCTCGACGGGACCAACCCCTCCAACCACGGGGTCATGGCGAGGCGAAACCTCAACGAGTGCGCCTCCTGTCACCAGGAGCGCGATTGCGTCTCGTGCCACCAGGGGATCAACCCACACCCTCCTGACTTTCGCGCGGACTGCGCGCGCATGCTGCGCGCGAACCCCACGCCATGCCTCGCCTGCCACACCAACGCGACGTGTAGCCTGTAAGACCGGCTCGCTCAGAGAGCAGATAAACTCATCGCGTGCATCACGATCGAAACCGTCCCGAATCAGGGGATGATCCGAGGGAAAAGTTATGGTACTCCACCCTCGCTCATAAACACTTGTAAGGGAGATGATTATGAAGACCTCTACGTTCGTGATGCTCGTGTGCGCCAGCGCGATGATGCTCTGGGGATGCGACGCCAAGACCAAGGCAGACCTCGACGCGGCCCGTAACAAGGCAAAAGAGACCAAGACCAAGGCAGAAGACACCAAGAATGCTGGTGAGCAAGAAGCCTCGGACAAGATCTGCGAGCAGGCGCCCACGCTGCACCAGACCGCGCTCGACCGCGAAATCAGCGTCTACTACCGCGCTGGCCTCGCGCCGCTCTACACCGAGATGGATCTCAAGGCGCACGCCGAGGACCCCAGCAAGGAGTTGACGCCAAACCCAGCGCTCGCTTCGGCCGCTGACGTCGTCGAGGCAACTCGCGAGCTCAAGCAGTCCTGTATGGCGGAGAAGGTCGATCCGAAGAAGGTCCTCGCGCTCGAGAAGACCATCCGCGAAGGGCTCAAGCAGCCCGCCGTGGACGTGGCGACCTACAAGTTCGACGTCAAGGAGCTCGGCGCGCTCTACACCATCCCTGATACCTTCAAGGGATCGTGCGATCAGCTCGACGCTGTGACCAAGCAGGTCACCGTCCTCGCGCCCAAGGTCGCCGAGACCCAGGAGACCGATGTCGAGCCTCACAGCCTCCTCCATGGCGCCGTGATGCGTTACTCCGCAGCGCTCGCCACGGCGACCGCGAGCTGCACGCCTCCAGAGCCCGCTGAGGGCGAGGAGCCTGCTGAGGGTGAAGAGGCCGCTGAGCCAGCAGAGCCGATGGTCGACCCGACCGTCAAGGCCGCGCTCGTGCGTCACCACGAGTTGCTTCGCGCCGGACTTCGCATCACGCCGGAAGAAGCAAAGATGTGATCGTCAGGCTCTCAGAGGGTGTTGAAGATATTCTCCACGTCGTCTGACTTGCCAAAATCGACGCAGCCAGCGTTGAAATATGCTCGACGATACTGCGTATCGCCTGCGCATTTCTCCTTGGCTGCCCTGATTTTGGGC
>Ga0208061_100024_pt1 | contig 45819 bp, 26 predicted proteins | sample DeeseametaMP0555_FD_184209 | JGI IMG/M metagenome (GOLD analysis project Ga0208061, IMG submission 184209) | Marine microbial communities from the Deep Atlantic Ocean - MP0555 (SPAdes) | ecosystem: Environmental > Aquatic > Marine > Oceanic | place: South Atlantic Ocean | collected 2011-01-23 | reverse complement strand
TCTCCGAAAAGGCGCGGCGAGTGCTGAGCGAGATCGTCGAGTTCTCGCCGCACGATTATGGCGCGCGAACGCAATATGCGAGGTTGCTTACTGGGAGAAAGGAGCTGCTCGAAGCGTGCGAGCAATACGCCATCTCCGTGCAACTTGATCCCAAGCAACGAGACACCTTCCGCTCGATGATCGGTCTGCGCCGCATGAAAGAAGGTGAGCCGCTCGCGGACAAGATCCGCGAGTGCGTGGTCGATGGCGTCTCGAAGTTGCCCGTCAAACGCTCGCTGTCCCTCGTGCTTACCTGGGATGATCCGGAAGCAGACGTCGACCTGCACGTGCACGAAAACAATGGCCAGGATCACGTCTGGTATCGCGAGCGAGAATCCTCCAATGGCGGCCTCCTCTACTACGATATCACCGATGGCTATGGCCCAGAGATCTATGTCCTCGGCAGCGGCCCCACTGGCGAATACGGGTTGAGCCTCGTGTATTACTCGGGGGAGCAGGAGAACCTGAAGGCCAAGCTCACGGTGCTTCGAGATGCTGGCTCGGTCGACGAGACACGCAAGACCTACGAGGTCCTCTTGCCCAGCGCGGACTCGGACACCGAATACTCGGTCACCACGATTCAGTTCGACGCCAAGGATCGCTCCATCGATGGCTCCAAGGTCGTCGATCCCTGAAGCTCTCGTGGAGCAACGATGCGACGACACCACTTTAAACAACACATGTTCTGGCTCGCGGTAGCGCTGGTTCTCGGTTTGACATCACCGAGCCAAGCTGAAGGCCCTCGTTCTTCCACGAGCAACTCCAACAAGCTCTCGGCGGTCCCCACCGAGCTTGTCGAGGGCACCCTCCCTGGGAAAAGCAAAGTCGTCTTGCATGAACAACGGCGTGCCCGACCGACCGAAGAGCTCGACCTGTGGAGTGATGGAAAATCACTGATAAGGAACGGGCTTCGCTACCACAGGTTGAGCATAAGCCTGAGGGACGTGGATAACGATCGTTTTGTAGGAATCCTGCTCGATGCCCCATTCTTCTCGAAGAGCGAATTGCACCTGTTCGAGGTGAAGAGCAAAAAAGGCGAGGCAACGTCGCTGACCTTTCATGAAGTCGGGGAAATGTATGTCAGTATTCACAGACCAAAAAAGGGAAGTGTCCTGACCCTCGACTATCACATCCCGCCATCGGGGCGGTACCGAGAGTGGTTCGAGCCATTCGAAGAGAGAACCTCTGAGATGCCATTCGAATCAGCGCTTGTCGTCTGGGACCCCGCCATCGACAGACTCTCCAGACACACCAAAAAAGGCGCGCGTCCCGAACGTTACGATCGAAGGTGGTCGATCTTGTTCACGAACACGCTCGACGTGCCCAGAAGAAGTCGTTGGTAATATCGACACCTCTTTATCGAGGCATCGCGTAGGCTGTGAGGACCATGTAAATCGCCTCGTCGACGGCGTCCGAGAGGTCGGGTAAATCCGAGGTTGTATCGCCTTGCACCAGTGGCCAGAAGTAGGTGTTGGTCAGACCCCCGACGAGCTGGTTGGCGACGATTTCAGGTCTCTTGCAGCGAATCACGCCGCGCGCCTCGAGCGCGCGGAGGTAATCGACGAAGCGATCGAGGAGAGGTTGGAAGCTCGCCCTGGCGAGCGAGCCATTGAGCCAGGGGAAGTGCCTGGATTCAGCGATCATCATGCGTGTGAGCGCCACGAAGTCATCTCTGCACAGAAACTGGATCAGGCCCGTGGCGCCAGCGTGCATGACCTCGTGAGGATCACCCTCGGAGTCGAGCGCAGGCATCAACAGCTCGAACTCGCGCCATTCGCGCATGACGACATCGCGAAAGATCGCCTCCTTGCCATCGTACTGGTTGTAGATGGTGCGGCGAGAGACGCTGGCGCGTGTGGCGAGGTCGTCCATGCTGATGGAGGCGTAGCCTAGCTCGAGGAACAGCTCGCGCGCGGCCGCGGCGATGGCGTCACGGGATTTGCCGTAGGGGACCTTGATGGACATCAGGTTACTCGTTGGCCAAAAAGAGAAAGAGGTTCACGCGAAGTCGTAGCCTCTGGCGCCCGCGTTCTTCATGCGCGCCTGGTATTCAGCCACGGTGCCGGGCCAGAGTGTGGTGTTCTTGCCATTCGCGTCCTGATACCAGCTCGAACAACCCCCTTCTTGCCACACGCTGTCCGAGAGTCGCCCTTGCACCTCGTCGACCCATTGCTGTTGAGCGCGCGCCGATGGCTCGACCTGCTCGGCGCCTCGCTGCCTGACCTCGCGCATCAGGTCGATGATGTGTCCCACCTGCGCCTCGATCATGAGCACCACCGAGTTGTGCCCCAGCCCGGTGTTGGGTCCAAGCAACATGAAGAAGTTCGGGAACCCGTGCACGGTCGTGCCGAGGTTGGCCTCCATACCCTCTGACCACGCATCTTGGAGCGCGAGGTCGTTCTTGCCATGGATGTTCAGATGGTCGAACGCCGTGGTGGTGTGAAAACCGGTGCCGTAGATGATCGCGTCGACCTCGTGACGCGAGTTATCCGCGGTGATGATGGCATTTCTTTCGATCCTGGCGATCGAGGACGTGTGCAGTGAGACGTTCTCCCTGGCGAGCGCCGGATAGTAATCGTTGGACCTGAGGACGCGCTTGCAGCCGATGCGATAGTCGGGCGTGAGCTTCTCGCGAAGGATGGGGTCCTTGACCGAGGAGACCAGATGCTTGCGCGCCATGCGCTCTCCGATCCTGACCGCGGGTTCGAAGCCCCGAAAGACGATATGCTGGATCTCGTGTCGCCAGAAGATCCATTGCCTGAACGCCTCGCGCGTGGCGGGCACGCGCTCGAACACGAGGCGCAGCGCAGCGGGCAGCTCCGGGTCCTGTTTCTCGATGATCCAGGGTGGAGTGCGTTGATAGAGGTGAAGTTCGCTGACCTCGGGCGCGATCTGAGGGACGAACTGGATGGCGCTCGCGCCGGTGCCAATCACCGCCACGCGCCTGCCAGTGAGATCGTAGTCATGGTTCCACTGAGCCGAGTGAAACGAGACGCCTTCGAAGTCCTGTTGTCCTGGGAACTCGGGGATTTTTGGCAGGTGTAAGGCGCCGACACCAGAGACGAGGTAGCGACCTCTGTAGGTGTTGCCGCTGGCGGACTCGACGACCCACTGCTCGGCATCCTCGTCCCAGTAGGCGCGCTCCATGCGTTGACCGAAGCGCGCCCTTTCATAGAGGCCATGCTTCCTGGCGACCTTTTGCAGGTAGCGTTGGATCTCGGCAAAGCCCGCGTACATGCGTGTCCACATCGCGCTCGGCTCGCTGGCGATCGAGTAGAGGTGCGAGGGGATATCACAGGCCGCGCCCGGATAGGTGTTGTCGCGCCAGGTGCCTCCGACATCGTCCCCTTTCTCGATCAGGAGGCACTCTCCTAGCCCCGCCCTGGCGCATTCGATGGCCATGATCATGCCCGAAAACCCCGCGCCGATGATGAGGACATCGGTGGTCTCGTCTGTGTTGGATGACGACGTCGCGCGTTCCTTGACCATGACCGCTCTCCTGAAAAAGTTCGTTGCGCCACTGTTTGAACGAGGTTCAAACTTACACAGGTTAGTGTAAGTTTGAACCTCGTTCAGTCAAGCGATTTTTCTCGCTCCTCTCGAGATGGACACCGCCGAACGGGAGTAGGGCACACGGAGTGTGAGAAGGTGGACTGTTTGGAGTAGGAATGGTGTTTATGCTAGGCTTGGATAAGATCGAAGGAATCCAGGAAATCCCAACCACACCACCGAGGACGCTTTGTCGCCAAGCGCCAGGAAGCAGAAAAAGCGCATCACCGTTGTCATCGGTACGCGGCCCGAGCTGATCAAGCTCGTGCCGGTGATTCGCGCGCTCGAAGCGCGCGAAGGCATCAAGCTCGACGTGGTGTTCACGGGACAACATCGAGACATGCTCGACGAGCTCGCGTCCTTCTTTGGATTATCGGCGAACCACAGGATCGAGATCCCTGGGAAGGATCGTTCGCTAACCTCTCTGACGACCTCGCTCCTCGAGGGGTTGGACGCGATCTATTGTCGCACGTTCCCCGATCTCGTGATCTGTCAGGGAGACACAACCTCTGCGATGGCAGCCGCCATGGCCGCATATCACCGGGGCGTGGACATCGCCCATGTCGAGGCTGGCCTCCGATCGGGCAACCTCCAGAGTCCCTTCCCCGAAGAGGGCAACCGCCGCACGATCGGCGCCCTGGCGACCTATCACTTCGCGCCCACCCAGCTCGCCCGCGAAAACCTCCTTGGCGAAGGGATCGACGAGGATACGATCTTTGTCACGGGTAACACCGTGCTCGATACGCTGCGCGAGGTCGCCGCGCGAAATGATCTGAGCGTCCCCGAAGAGCTCGAGGGCAAGAATTATATCCTGATCACGTTGCATCGCCGCGAGAACTTGCGACGCTTCGACGAGATCCTCGCTGGCATCGGAGCTGTGGCGTCCAAGTATCCCGAGCTTACCTTCGCGTGGCCGGTACACCCGAATCCTCTGGTTCGTGCGGGCGCAGAAGCCTTGCTCGACACCACCCCGAACGCCCTGCTCCTCCCTCCGCTCGATTACGGCACCTTCGTGCGGACAATGCAGAAGGCTCGCCTGATCCTGACCGATTCGGGCGGCATCCAGGAAGAGGCGCCCTCACTGGGCGTGCCGGTGCTCGTGATTCGCGATGAAACCGAGCGTACCGAAGGGTTGCGCGCGGGCGCGGCGACCCTGATCGGCACCAACGCTCGAGGCATCCTGCAGGCGACCTCTCAGATGCTCGATGGCCCACCCGAACCGCGTCAGGAGGCGACCTCGCTCTATGGAGACGGGGACGCCGCGCAACGCATCGTCGAGCACCTCGTCCCCTCGGGATCTCCCCGCAAGCTCCCACCCTTTGATTCTCGGGGATCGGACTTGACGAACTCCTGAGAATCTTACATACTCGCCGCCCTTCGTGGGTTGGATTTTATCACCGAACGGAATCTGGCCACGTCACTTTTGAGAAGACGGATGTTCGTGGCTCATCACAGCGATGAACCTTGCATCCATGCGATGATAAAGCGCCTATAAGGAGAAGAGAACCATGGCAAAGAAGAGCCAAATCGCGCGCGAGAAGCGCCGTGCAAAGCTCATCGAACAGCACGCTGAGAAGCGCGCAAAATTGCTCGATATCATCCGCGACACCTCGGTCAGCCAGGCTGATCGTAACGCGGCTTACGCTCGCTTGAACAAGCTCCCACGCGACTCCAGCCCCACGCGTCTTCGCAATCGTTGCCGCCTGACGGGCCGCTCGCGCGGTTACATCCGTAAGTTCGAGCTCTCGCGCATCAAGTTCCGCGAGCTCGCGCTCAAGGGCGAGCTTCCTGGCGTCACCAAAGCTTCCTGGTGATCCTGGGCGAAGCGTCCAAGAAATGAAAAAGCCCGATGCGAATCGCATCGGGCTTTTTCATTTCTTGGACGCTCACTTCTTTCGCCGCTTCTCCTCTTCGAGCAACATCTTCACATACATCAGCTCGTAGGGCGTCATCAGGTTTGGCGAGAATGACTTGTCCTCGGCGAAGAAGATCAAGCGCTCCTGTCGGCAAAACTCCATCATCTCCTTGCCCTTCTCTTTCATGCAGTAGTGCGGAGGATAGATGTGTTTGGCGCCTGGCTCGCGACCGTAGAACTTCTCGCGAAGATCCTTGCTCTTGAAGGGATAACCGTAGCGCGCATACACGTAGTTGCGACACAACCTCAGGTCTGACTTGCTGTAGCTCTTCAGGAAGGATGACTCGGCCTCCTGGCGCTTCTTCTTCTCTTCATCGGAGAGCTTGCTCTTGGTGGCGAGCGTCTTCACGCGCGCGTCGACAAGCTCGCTCGCGGCCCAGTACGGACACGAGACGCCCGTGTAGAACTTGTCCATCCCCCCTTCCTCGCCGCATTCCGACATCATCACGAAGCGAAAGTCCTCCTCGGGCATCCAGTCCTTCATCTCGAAGACGATGTTCGTGCGGCTGCGCTCACCCTTGCGCACGACCTCATGCTTGATGCTCTTGACGTCGTAACCCTTCGAGATCGTGTAGGCGTCAAAAGCTCCGAGCAGGCTGACTTCAAAGCGCGCGTTGCCGATCGGTCCCTTCCACAACCGCCCGGTGCGCGTGATGTAGGAGATCTCCTGCTCGCAGGCGAGCGCCACGGACCCTCCTCCAGCCATCTCGAAGGTGTGCTTGACCTCCTGTTTTTGAGAGGGCTCGAAGGCGACATCGAACAGGTGCACCTTCCCGAGGCGATACCCTTTCCAGGGCTCCTTCATTTGACCGGAGGTCTTTGTCGTGATCTTGACCTTTTTGCCATCGACCCAGGTCTCGAGGCCCTTGAAGTACACCCCCGAGTTATCCCCCTCGGTCTCGGGATAACCCATCTTGAGGTTGACCTTCTCCTTTGTCGTGTTCTCGAAGACGTAGGTCGCGTCGACGCGCCAGCCGCCCTTGGCGGTGTCCGTGAAGATGATGTTCTCACTCACCATACGGATCGAATCGTTCTCGATCGGCACGGGCATCCCCGAATAGCTCCCATACTCGGCGTCATTGCCGAAGGCGACGCTCGATATGAGAGAGAGCGAGAAGAAAACAACGAGCGAGCAGAGAGGATGACGCATCGACATGCACTTGACTCCATCAGGTGCGAGAGAGGCTGTGAGCCTCTCATCACGAAAGACAACGAGGCGGTGATACCTCGCATCATAGCCCGCCCAGGTCGTGAAGAGAAGGAGTGACGCTAGGTGCCGACTGACGAGAATATGGCGCTGGCGGTTTTCTCAGGGGCCTCCTGATTGAGCATGTGCCCCACCCCTTCGAGCTCGATCAGCTCGAGCGAAGGCCAGTTCTCCTGCCACATCGCGACGCTCTCGTGGATGGCGCCGAAGGTGTTTTGCCCGTGGATAATACGAATCGGAGCATCGATCTCCTTGTAGATGCCGTGCTCGGTCAACGCACCATAGAACCCGAGGTAGTCATATGCCACGTCGAGGTCTGTCCCCAACCCGAACGATCCCACCATATCGAAGTCGTCGTTGAGCTTCTTCTTGCGCATGCTCAGGCTGGTGGCGGCTTTGCCTAGAGGGTTGTCGAAGACCATCTTGTACAGGAGGCGGCCAGTGATGGGCTTCAAGAAGATCGAGAAGTACCAGGGCATATAGGCGAAGGGTTCGAGCATGATGATCGCCTCGATACGTTCAGGTCGCCTCGAGGCGACCTCGAGCGCATGAAAGACGCCGCTGCAAGACCCGACGAGCGTGACCTTCTTACCCTCGGGCAAGTGATCGAGGTGCCTGGCGACCTCATCATTGAGGTGCTCCCAACCCCAGGGTTCGACGCGCTCGGACTTGCCGCATCCTGGCAAATCAACGCCGATCAGGGTCACATCCTCGGGTAGAAATGGCAGGAGCTCTTTAAAGCTCCTGCCCTGCTCCGAGCCCCAACCGTGGTAACCGATAAAGATCCTGTGGCCGTCGCCATAGGTTTGCGCGTGCATTGCTCTCATCCTGTTCTGGGGTTCGCGGAGCACGATCGTGAAATCGGGGGAGAACATCGTGACGTGACCAAGAAAGTGAAGAGTCGACACCTCATTGGATCAAGATGAGGTATCGACTCCGCCACTTCTCGGGGCCCTGTGCATGACCGCCGAGATGCACCACGTCGGGAAGCTCTTCCGATGTGGTGCATGAGAACTCACGATCTCGTTCGTTCAAACGAGCTTGTCTGTCACTTCGACGACGCGACGCGCGAGATATTCTGCGTGCTTGATATCTGCCTGCGTGACGCCTTCGCCGCCAGCTGTCACGCTCACGCCATAGGGGTTTCCGCCAGAGTTGAAGACCACTGGATCGGTGTACCCGGGCGCCACAATGTAACCACCGAAGTGATAGATGCTATTGTAGAGCGCCAAGAGCGTCGACTCTTGCCCACCATGTGGGTTTTGAGCCGAGGTGAAGCCTGCGTAGACTTTGTTCGCGAGTTTTCCATTGAACCAGAGACCGCCGGCAGAATCCAGGAACGCTTTGAGCTGCGATGCGACGTTGCCAAAACGCGTGGGCGAACCAAAAATCACCGCATCGGCCCACTCCAGATCATCGAGCGTCGCGCGGGGGACGTCCTTTGTGGAGTCGACGAACTCGCGCCACTGAGGGTTGCTGTCGATGGCAGCTTCGGGCGCGGTCTCGGTTACGAGTCTGGCGCGAACCTCCGCGCCGGCGCCAGATGCGGCCTCGGCGATGGCTTGCGCGACGGTGTGGTTGGTGCCTGTGGCGGAGTAATAAATAACAGCGACCTTGGCCATCGGATGTTCCCTCGTCTCTTGCGTGAAAAGTCTTTTTTGTTCGGCTTTTTGCCAACAAGGCCACAAACCGCTCCTCGCCGATCCCGATTTTATGGGGCCTGCGAGGTCACGTGCGATTCCTCGATGCAATGAGGAGATTAGTCACACACAGCGCGGGAATCATGGAATTGTTTGCGAACGCACCGTTTCTTCGAGGGAAACAAGATCGATTTCAATTGAAAATAACGTGCGTTGTAGCTTGGAAAAGAGTCCACGAGGCGCTATGAGTGCACGCGATTTGCCGGGGGGACCGGTTCACTTCGCATTGTGGAGCGCTCTCGCCACCTCGATGCCCAATCTTTAGCGCTGACGACATCATGGATAACGTTCGAAATATCGCCATCATCGCCCACGTCGATCACGGCAAGACCACTCTGATCGATGGCCTCCTGAAACAGTCCAACACGATCGACGATCACAAGGAGCTGGCCGAACGCGCCATGGACTCCAATGACATCGAGAAAGAGCGAGGCATTACGATCTTCGCCAAGTGTACCGGCATCACCTGGCGCGATCACACCATCAACATCATCGACACCCCCGGTCACGCCGACTTCGGCGGCGAGGTCGAGCGCGTGCTCAAGATGGTCGATTGCGTCCTCTTGCTCGTGGATGCGTTCGAAGGGCCGATGCCTCAGACGAAATTCGTCCTGAGGAAATCCCTCGAGCTCGGACACCAGCCCGTGGTCGTCATCAACAAGATCGACCGCCCCAACGCGCGCCCTGACGCCGTGCTGGACATGGTGTTCGATCTCTTCGTCGACCTCGAAGCGAACGACGAGCAGCTCGACTTCCCCGTGATCTACGCCTCGGCAAAAGAAGGCTACGCGGTCAAGGAGTTGGAGGACGAGCAGATCAACCTCGACCCGCTCTTCCAGCTCATCGTCGACGACATCAAGCCACCGACCGGCGATCCCGACGCGCTGTTGCAGATGCAGGTCGCCACGCTCAACTACGATCCTTACCTCGGACGCGTCGCCATCGGCCGCGTGTTCAACGGGCAGATGAAGCTCAATGACAGGATCACGGTGTGTCGTCGCGATGGCACCGAAGAGAAAGCGCGCATCACCAAGATCTGGGGCTTCCGCGGGCTCGAGCGCATCGAGCGTCAAACCGCCTACGCCGGTGACATCATCGCGGTGACGGGTATCGACGGCATCCTTCCCGGTGAGACGCTCACCGACATCGACAACCCGAGCCCGATGCCGCTGCTCAAGATCGACGAGCCGACGCTCTCGATGGTCTTCATGATCAATGACTCGCCCTTCGCTGGCCTCGAGGGCAAGTACGTGACGAGTCGTCAGATCAAGGAGCGCCTCGATCGCGAGCTCGAGGGGAACGTCTCTCTCAAGGTCGAGCCCACCGAGCGCGCCGAGGCCTTCGAGGTCTCGGGACGCGGCGAACTCAGCCTCGCTGTCCTCATCGAGACGATGCGCCGCGAAGGTTTCGAGCTCCAGGTCTCTCAGCCACGCGTGATCTTCCGCGAGGACGAGGACGGCAACAAGGTCGAGCCGATCGAGGAGGTCGTCGTCGAGGTCGACTCGGAGTACGCGGGCACCGTGATCCAGAAGTTGAACCTTCGCCGCGGGGAGCTCCTCGAGGTCAAGGTCAACAACGACAACACGCAACGCCTCGCGTTCATGGTCCCTTCCAGGGGTCTGCTCGGTTATCGCTCGGAGTTCCTCACGGACACGCGCGGCACAGGCATCATGCACACCAACTTCCACTCCTATCAGCCGTTCCGCGGAGACCTCCCGCACAAGCGCAATGGCGCGCTGATCGTGCTGGAGAAGGGTGAGACGACGACCTACTCGCTGCACAACCTGCAAGAGCGTGGCCGTCTTTTCGTTGGCCCCTCCGAGCAAGTGTATGGCGGTCAAATCATTGGTGAGCACGCGCGCGACAACGATCTGGTGGTCAACCCTTGCAAGAAGAAGGCGCTGACCAACGTCCGCGCGTCAGGATCGGATAACGCACTGATCCTCACGCCGCCTGAAGAGCTCTCGCTCGAGCGCGCCATCGAGTTCATCGAGGCTGACGAGATCGTCGAGATCACGCCCGAGTCGATTCGCCTGCGCAAGCGCGAGCTCGATCACAGCTTCCGCAAGCGCAAGTGATCTGAGCAAAAAAATCCAGGTTCTGCACCACGAGACGCCCCAGCAGTGAACATTGCTTCACTGCTGGGGCGTCTTATTCTTGGAAATGCGATACGCGATCGGTGTATAGTTTTGACCAGGGTTAATCCGAATAAAGAAAATGGTGCGGCGAGGGGATGTTCGATGATGAGAAAAGCGACGACTTTTTGTGGGTTGGTTCTGTGTATCACTGGCCTTGCCGCGTGCGGACTTGATTCAGGGACTGGCAACCGCCCCCCTGCCTCGAACAACAGCGACACGAACAACAACACAAACAACACCAGCGCGAACAACCAGACCTCGCCCACTGGTAACAACGCCACGAGCCCGACGAACAACCAGACCTCTGCGACGAACCAGACTTCGCCTCCGACAAACAACACGTCGAACAACGCGACGGCGAATAATCAGACCTCTCCCCCACCCAACAACCAGATGGGGAACAACACCTCGCCAAGAATCATCGACCGCGAGGGGTTGTTCGGGATGGGCGTCGACAGCGTCACGCTCGAGATCGACTATCAGGCGGGCGCCGAGCCTTACACATCGTTTGGCATCCTCGGCACCTCGGGGAGCCCGTTTCGCCTGACGCGCGCCAATATCGAAGCGCTCTTCTCGGTGACCTCGCCGACGCTGACGATTCCCACCGAAGTTTCACAGATGCAGGAAGTCACCGACATCTCAGGTGAAGACTTCGACGTGGACACGATCCTCGCCATCGCATCGCGCTGGCGAGATGGATACTCCACGAGTACCGACCGCACGTTCTACATCGTGTTTCTGGATGGGTACTTCAACGATGACACGGGGCGCCGCGAAGGGGTGCTCGGCGTGTCGATCGGAAACACAGGCGTGATCGCGATGTTCAAGCCAGTCATCGACTCGACCTCATCGCCACAATACGTCGAGCAAACCACGCTCGTGCACGAGTTCGGACACGCCGCAGGGTTGGTCAACAATGGCGTCGATCTGGTCAGCGATCACCAGGATGAAGAGCATGGGCGACACTGCGCCAACGATGACTGCGTGATGTACTGGGCGAACGAAGGCGCAGCCAATATCGGCGCCTTCGTCTCACGCTATGTGCTCGACCCCGAGACGGTGATCTTCGATCAGGATTGCCTCGATGATGTCCATGCGGCCGCGGGGCAGTAAGGCTCAGAGGAAGAACCAGCGGATGAACAACGCGCCGTTTGGAAGGATCGCCGAGCCTGTCTGCACGACGTTGTTGTTGTTCTGCTGCGGAGGATCGCGCTGAACGTTGGGGTCTCCCTGGCTGATGATATCGAGCGCGAACTCACCGCCGATGCTCAGGTAAGGCGTGATGTAAGCCTCGCCGCCGCTGGCGACCGTGAACACGAGGTCGTTTCGTTTCACGTACACGCGCTCCTCACCATCCGAGACGTTCACGAGATCGCGCCGCTCCTCGCCATTGAATCGCAAGAAGCCGAGGCGACCGCCGAAGTAGATGTTGGTGCGCTCTCCTGGTGAGAGCATGTAAAACCCACCCACGCCGAGGCGAAAGACAGACGCGATCTCGTCCGTACGCAGCACCAGGTCGCCGTCATTGTCGAAGGCTTCCTCGGTCTGCGAGGTCCTCCCGAAGCCGATGTCTGGCTCGAGCCGGAAGTTGGAGAGGACATTGATCGGGACAAACACGTTGAGCGATGTCCCCGTACCGATGCTGTTGGCGATCTGGGTCGAGAACGGATCTTGAATCCTGACCCCGAGCCCGACAAACGGTTGCTCGCTATCCTGCGCCGAGGCGGTCGAAGGAGCGAGCAGCGCGATGCAGAACGCGGTGATGATGGCCATGCTCGACTTGTGCAGCAAACTCATTGAGACTCCTCATAAGGATCGAATCATCGCTGTCGCGATGTTATGATGTCGAACGGAAACACGCAGAGAGAAACAGGGGGAAAAACGCGAGGCGGCCTTCACCCTCGTCGCGCGCTTTTTGCGCCGTGAGGTTCCCCTCTCCATGACTCCAACCAGTTTCGAGAGATAGCCCATGTTCGCAAAGCACTCCAGCATCATTCTCCTGCTCGCTGCGCTCGCCATGTGCGCGACATCGTGCGTCGAGGGACCTTTTGGCCTGGGCAATGGAAACAATGGGCCGGGTCAGGAACCGGCCAAATCGTTCAGCCACCGCGCGGGTTTATTCGGACCTGATGTCACCAAGGTCACGTTCGAGATCGATTATCAGGAAGGGGCCGAGCCCTACACGAGCTTCACGATTCGCCCTGGCAACCCCTTCCTTTTAAGCGAGGCAAACATCGAGGCGATGTTCGAGGCGGCTGGCACCAACCCCGAGATTGTCCTGCCAAAGCAGCTCGAGCAAATGGACAGGTTCCCCGCTGACTTCGAGGCCAGGGAGAACTACTCGGCGCAAGAGCTCGTCGACCTCTCCGAAACATACCGGGATGTCCCCGCCACGACCGCAGAGCGCTCGTTTCATATCCTCTTCCTCGATGGCTATTTTCGCGATGACAGCGGCGAGAGAAGAAACGTCCTCGGCGTATCGATCGGAGACACGGGCGTGATCGCGATGTTCAAGCCGGTCATCGACAACAACAGCTTCTCGGTGCAGTTCATCGAGCAAACCACGCTGATTCACGAGTTCGGACACGCCGCGGGTTTGGTCAACAATGGCGTCGATATCGTCATCGATCACCACGACGAGGAGCATGGCGCGCACTGCAACAATGATGATTGCGTGATGTATTATCTGAACGAGGGGAGCTCGGGGTTGGTCGACTTCGTGCGTCAGTACGTGACCGAGGATAACCCCGTGGTGTTTGGCGAGCAGTGCATCGAGGACATCGCCGCAGAGGGCGAGCGATTACGCCTGGAGGCAGAGGGCGAGTGAGAGGTTACGGCGTCGCTTCGGTGGTGCAGTCGGGGCAGGTTCCGTAGAGCATGACCTCGTGATGTTCGACCTCGAAGCCATCTGGCGCCGAGCTGGCAAGGCCGTGCGTGCAGCCAGGCACATCGAAGACGCGCTGACAGGTGGTGCACTGGAAGTGATGGTGGTGCGCCAGGTCGGCGAGCTCGTACCTGCTCGGCTCGTTCGGCAGGTTCACCGGCACGATCCACCCCTCATCGACGAGCGCCTTGATATTTCGATACACCGTCGCGATGCCGAGCCCAGGGACATGCTCCTGCGCAGACTCCAGGACTTCCTGCGCGTTTAATGGCCTGTCCGTATCCTCGAAGACATCTCGGATGGCGTCTCGTTGTTCTGTACGACGTGGCATCAGCTCTGCTCCTCAGTGGTGGTGATGCGAGCACCCACAACTGCTCGCCGCTGCCGGTGTATGCTCGTGCTCGTGTCCATGTTCGTGGTCGTGATCATGGCTGTGATCGTGGTCGTGGTGCCCATGGTCATGATGATGGTGATGGTGGTGATGATCATCACCGCCAAAGCCGAGGATGGTTTGCACCCACGCTCTGGGTCCAACGCGCAAGAAGGAGAGCGCGAAGATCAACACCAGGCCGATCATACTCGCCCAATTCAACCACCCGAACGTGGTGTGATCGTGCCCGTGTGAGATGACGACGTTGGAAGACGAGGGCAAAAACAGGTTGGTCAACACCCCCGCCGTGATCGCCAGCGCGACCATCCCCACGCCAAAGACCACAGAGACCTTTCTGCCATGCAAGTCCGAGAGCACGCCGAGCGTGGTGACGTTGCTGGCGGGTCCTGCCAACAAGAAGGCGAGCGCTGCTCCTGGTGAGACGCCCGCGAAAATCAACGCCGCCGCCAATGGCGTCGCGCCTGATGCGCACACGTACAATGGGAGCGAGAGCAACGCGAACAGGACAACGTCCAGACCCGCTGGCCAACCAGACAGCGTTGTCGCCAGCGCTCCAGGTGAAATCAACGCCGCGATCGCGAGCCCGATCAAGATCCAGGGCGCCGTCTCATCGACGACCTCCCCCATCCCGAACCTCCAGGCGGCGCGAGCGCGCTCGGCGAGCGAGGGATCAGGGGCGTCATCTTCCTCGTGGTGATGGTGATGCTCCTCGACCTTGTTGGCGAAGAAGGCGTGCAAGACGATCGCGATGATCAGGGCCACAGCCGCCGCGGCAAACAAGCGCGCCAACGTGAGCTGTACGCCAAGAAGAGGCACTGATAATAACAGCGCCTCGATCCCCAGCTCGGGCGTGGCCACGAGGAAGGCGACCGCCGCTGCCATCGGCACGCCTCGGTGCACGAGGCTCTTGTAAAGCGGCACCACGCCGCAAGAGCAAATGGGGATCGGGAGCCCGAAGAGGACGCCTCTGGCGGCCTGAGTGATTCCTCGACCGCGGCTCATCCACGCGTAGGAGGCGCGCGGGAGGAACGACGCGAAGACACCGGCTAACAGGTAACCGAGCAAGAGCGCTGGCGCGCTCTCGAGCAAGAGGTGCTCCAAACGATCGGCGTAGTTGACCAGATCGATGAGCATCGGCGCCTGCTCTGCGACCTCGGCGATGTGACCGTGACCGTGGCTGTGTCCATGGCCGTGGTGCGCATGATCCCCAGGGCCGTGGCCAGGGACCTCGGCGAGCTTCTCTAGCATCGGCATCGCGACCACGAGCGATGCGCCGAGTAAGCCTCCTATTGCCTCGGCGCGCGTGCGTTGTGCTGGCGAGTACGGAGCTGCTTCATCATCGTGGTGATGATCGTTGTGCAGAATCACATGAAGGAGAGAACCCGCCACGACCGCCTGGATATAGGCAAAGATCGGGCTGCTCCCTCCGAGATCGTGCAGGTGTCCTTCGATGCCAAAGCCAGCCAGCGTCGCCACGCCAACCGCCGTGAGCGCGCCTGCGGCGACGCGGCGTCCATACCGAGGACGCACCAACCACCAGATCAAGAGCGCGACGGGGAGCCTGTGCAATACGATCGCGGCCGCCAGAGATGCGCTGACCTCGGCGTGTGTATGTGCCGCGAGCGTGAGCCCATCTAACATCGTGTGCGTGAGCAGACCGAGCCAGGCGACCACCATCAACAGGATGTGCGTCCCTCGCGCGGCGAGCCCGCCGAAGCGCTCGAACAGCAGCGGGAGCAGGACGCCCGCAGCGGCAGCGGCCAGAGCGCCCGCGCCAATGCTGGCGACCGACTCGGGCAACACGTGCATCAGGATAAGCCCGCCGACGCTGATGATGATAAAACCATCCAACAGGGCGCGGAGTCTGGCGTCCCTGGCCACGAAGCGATAGCAGAGTGGGCCCGCGGCCAGGATGAGGATGGAGAGGATCAGCAAGGTCATGGTCTATCCGTGAGCGTCGAAGGAGACGCAAGTGATAACTCTTTATCACAATCGAACCAGAAACCAAGCCGTGTTTCCAACACACTCACCGCCTCTTCGAGGCATCGAACCCATCAGCAGATGGCTTCTCTCTCTTTGAGAGCTCAGAGAGCGCATTGTAGCACGCTGAACGCCGTCTTCCTTAAATTAGTTCCATCATGTGCTTGACTTAACCTCGGCGCGCTCCTAAGAATTAAACGAACGGTTAGTTAACCGAGGACCTGTTGTTCGTTTTCGATGCGAACCTTTGGAACGGGTAGAGCAATAGTGAGCGGCAAATTAAACGATCGTTTAATTTGCCGCTCCTCCCGAAAAAGGAGCTTGAACCATGTGGAAATACATTCGCTACTCTTTGCTGACGTTGATCGGGCTCGCGGCGAGCATCGCGATGCTCGCCGGTGGAAACGGCATGTGGTTTGGCTTCGCGCTGGCGATCGTGCTCGCCATCGGAGGGGATAGCATCCTCGGCGACGACATGAGCGAGCCCAGATACCGACACACCTGGTTGCTCGACCTCGGCCTCTACGCCAACCTCCCCTTGCTCATGCTGATGACCTTCGGGTTTGCCTGGCAGCTCTCCTCGCACGACCTGTTCGGCGTCGGCGCCCTCGCCGAACAATGGACGGGGTACTCGATGCTCGCCGCGCGCGATGCCAACGCATGGCACCACTACCTGGGCGGCGCGCTCGGCCTCGGGCTCTTCTACGGGGTCGCGGGCACCAACGTCGGCCACGAGCTCACGCACCGCACCTGGAGCGCTTCGGCGCAAATCACTGGCCGCTTGCTCCTGGCGTTCACCTCGGACGCCTCCTTTGCCATCGAGCACGTCTACGGACACCACAAACACGTCGCCACGGCCGCCGATCCTGCCACCGCCAAGCGCGGCGAGAACGCCTGGTGGTTCATCCTGCGCTCGACCGCCCAGAGCTACATGAGCGCCTGGAACATCGAGGCCGAGCGCCTCGCCAAGCAGGGGCACTCCGTGTGGTCCTGGCGCAACAAGATGCACCGCGGCAACCTGATGACGCTCTCGTACATCGCCTTCTTCGGTTGGGCCGCAGGATGGACCGGCGCGCTCGCGTTTATCGCCGTGTCACTCTACGGGAAGGCATGGCTCGAGTTCGTCAACTACACCGAACACTACGGCCTGGTACGCGTTCCTGGCGCTCCCGTCGAACCGAGGCACTCGTGGAACTGCAACCGTCGTATCAGCGGCTACCTGCTCTACAACCTCACGCGACACTCTCATCACCACGCCATGGGCGAGAAGCCCTTCTGGGAGCTGCGCGCCTATCCAGACACGCCGATGATGCCGCATGGCTACCTGACGATGATCCTCTTTGCCATGATTCCTCCGCTGTGGAACCGCGTCATGATCCCGCGCGTCCTCGCCTGGGATAAGAAGTTCGCCACGCCTGAAGAGCAACCGCTGATCGACGCGGCAAACCGCGCGAGCGGCATGAAGATCTTCATGGAAGGATTGCCCGAAGACCAACTCCCACAAATCGTCTCGGACAAGACACCACTCCCCGAATCTGCCAACAGCGATGATGAAATCACCATTGGTGAGGGCCTCGTGCTCGGGAACCTCGTTCGCGGGCTGTTCTCCGAATCCAGGAAGTCTATCGACATCTCGGGTTCTCAGATCTCGTTCGAATCGGAAGGCAACGAGACGATCCTGACCGCCGCGCTCGAGCGCGGCGTCGCCTTCCCGCACAACTGCCGCGTGGGGGGATGCGCGAGCTGCAAGTGCAAGCTCGTTCAAGGAGAGGTTAAACAACTGACCGACGCGTCCTACATTTTGAGCGGCGAGGAGCTCGAGCAGGGTTATGTGCTCGCCTGCCAGAGTGTCCCGAAATCAGAGCGCGTGGTCATCGAGGTCGATGACCTCCCCGAGCAAAACCTCGTCCGCGAGATCTTCAAGACAGGGGCGACGATCTCGAATTTGAAGCAACTGACACACGACATCATCGAGCTCACGCTGAAGCTCGACGGTCCGATCGCCTACACCGCCGGACAGTACGCCGACCTCTCTGTACCAGGTTTGATCGACGAGCCTCGCAGCTATTCGTTCGCGAATGAACCGGGCGATGCATCCGAGATGGTGCGAGAGGTCAGCTTCCACATCCGGCATGTTCCGGGCGGAGAGTTCACGACCTGGCTTCACGAGGAGGCAAAGGTCGGCGATCGCCTCTCGCTCAAGGGGCCGTATGGAGACTTCTGGCTCAGGCCCGCAGGCGCTCCGATCCTCGCCATCGCAGGTGGAAGCGGCCTGGCACCGGTCAAGGCGCTGCTCGAGCAAGCGCGCACGAACAACGCCGCCAGAGATGTCCTCTTCCTCTTTGGCGCGAGGACTCAGGAAGACCTGTATATGGTCGAAGAGCTCCAGCAACTGGCCAGATCATGGAGAGCTCGCATGGATTTTGTGCCTGTGCTCTCGCACGAACCTGAAGGGAGTGATTGGGAAGGATTGCGTGGCATGGTCACAGACCATATTCGCTCGCTGACTGGCGCGCGGCTCGCCGAGCACCACGCCTACATGTGCGGACCACCTGCGATGATCGATGCCGCAGAAAAGATCCTCACTCACGCCGCCGTGCGCGATGGCAACATCCACTACGACAAGTTTCTGGATAAGAGCCACCTCCACAAGAAGGCGGAGAACTTCGAGCGCAGCGCCTGATCAAGCGCCGTAGGTTTTCTCGAGATATTCGATGATTCGCGGTGAGTCCGCGATCTTTTTCCCGGTGTTCGGATCGACGAGCACCGGGAATTGTATCGGTAATCCGCGCTCTTTCATCGTCGCGCGTCGCCCTCCATCCACCGGGTGATATTCCCCACGATGCAGCCTGTATCCTGTGGGTCCGATATCTGCGACCTGCTCCTTGCCACCTGACCATAGCGTGTAAGGGAGCTCCAATTCACACAACACCTCGCGGACCAACCTGCTAAACGGGCTCGACTCGAACGAGTAAAGTTCGAGCGGTTGCTCCGGCGAGCGAGAGGGGCGAACCTTCGCTCCTCGCCGACCACGCACGAGCGAAGCGAGCGCGGAAGTCGGTACGGCGAGAGGACTCCTGGCAGGCGCACTCTTACCGGCGCGCGTTTGCCAGAGGTGCTCGATGATATCCTTCGACTCGGACATCATCACGTCGTTCTCTCTGTCGACCAGAAAGGGGAACGTCGTCTTTCCGCCAGCGAGCTCGTGGGCTTTTGGGCGAAACCGCTCACCATTTGGAGGGCACGGGTATACCATCACATCGAGCTGGAGCTCGGTGATCGCCTCGCGAACCAGTCTGCAAAAAGGGCACCCCTCGAACTCGTAGAGTTCGAGCGTGATCTCTTCGGCGAAGGGAACATCCCCGCGCTTTTGCATCGTCCCGCGCCAACCGCGCACGGTCGAGGACACCAGCGAGGTTCCCACGGCTGCTTGATGTTTGATGAACTTCCACACGATCTCTACTCCTTGCACATCAGGCTCGGCAAACACACCATGGGAATGCGTGAGCGACGCCTTCGTCGCACAATCTATCCGCGGTGAGGAAGTTGACGTTATCCCCATGGCACGAATGCGGAAAGGCTCACCGCCAGATTCGTGTTCTTCGACCTGGATGCACACGAGCTCGAAAGCAAGAGGAGGAGTGATGCGACATCATCCGTGGCGGTTCGGCTTCGCGCTGATCCTCTGCCTGGCGATCCCGGCGACCTCGCTCGGACAGGATCACGACATCACCCCGAGCGCCAAAACCAAGGCGCTCGCCAGAGGTTGCCCTCCCCTACCCCACACGCAATCTTTCGAGGCAAAAGCTATCCGAGGGCCATCGCGCGAGGTTCGGCTCGGGTTTCATCCAGACTCGCGAGAGGCGTGCGTTGGAGTCATCCTCGAAGATGGCACCACCCGAAAGGTCACCAGCGCGACGCTGACGCTCGATAAGAACCACTCGAACATCGGTTATATCGCGCCCATTCTGCATCCCCAGCCGATCTACCACGACGAGGAGCAGCTCATCTTTGCCATCGCCAAACCACAGCTCCGCGCGGCAAAGCAAACCTGGGTGTTCTGGAAGCTCGATGATTCCGCGCTCGTGAAACTTGGCGAGTGGGTGATGATCGAGGAGAGCGAAGCTGGGCTAAAGGCAGGCAAGGTCTGTGGTCCATTCGATCGGATTCGCCAGACGCACATCGACGCCAAAGCGAAGCGCTTGAAGATCAGCGCCTGCAAGGCTGGCGAATACAAACCAACGCGCGAGATCGACCTCTCGACAAAGGGCCCTGCCCCGACCGAAGGTTCTGCGCTCGTTCTCAGAAAAGAAGGACTGGGAGGATGCCCGAAGAGCACCTCGTGGCGTGAGGTTCCTATTCGTGGCGGCTCGTACAAGCTCTCGCTCGGTTGGAATGAGGGCGCGGAGAAAGCATGCGTCGCCGTGCTCTTCGACAGCTCGAAAGAACCCAGACCATACGCCGCGGGCGTCATCGACGCGGGTTACCTGACGCGATATGACGAGTACACCGCGCCGAGCATCCAGGATGTGATCCTCGCTAACGAGGAGCGACTCGTCTTCACGAGCGTCTCCTCGTGGATGGGGCGTCGCGTCGAGGATGGAGGCACGCGCGTCGACATCTGGCAAACAAACAACGGCAGCCTCGAACACCTTGGCTCCTGGTCCCCCGAATCACTCTCGTCCTGCAAGATCGACAGGAAGCCGTGGGCGTTGTCAGGGGATAAGAAAGAGCTCACGCTCGAGACATGTCGCGGCTCCAAAAAACACCGCGACGTGATCGAACTGACGCGTTGAGGATCGTTTCGCTCGCGGAACGGAAAAGCGGCAGGGGGTTAATAACGGTTATAGGTGCTGACTTTATGTTCAGCACCTATAACCGTTATTAACCCCTCGTCGCCCGAGTCGTTATTGGTGGAGCGCTTCGAGCGAGAAGTTTGGCGTTTTCCTCTGGGCGCTTCGAGATGTGCAGTGAGTTTTGCGAGCGGTCCGGCCGAGACCGCAGGTCGAGGAGGGGGACGTTTGCAAAGCTCACTGCAATTCTCGGAGCTCCCTCTTCGAAAAGGGAGGTCCTAACAAACAAACGCCAACCTCGCGCAGAGGTCATCGCATCGTACGGTGCTCGGCGACTTTGGCGAGCGCGCGCTCGATGATGTGAGCGGTGAATTCGACGCCGTAGAATCGCTCGCTGTCGAGCAAACCTCCTGGCGAGAAGGTGTTGACCTCGACGAGCTTGCCTCCGATGAAGTCGGCGCCCGCCAGGAAGATCCCATCCTCGCGCAAGCGCTCGCCGACGACCACGGAAGCCTCGCGCATGAGGGGGGTCGGCTCGATCGCTCGGGCGCGTCCTCCCGCGTGGATGTTGCTGCGAAAATCACCGCTGCCCGGAACGCGCGCGACAGCCGCCACGTGACCATCGATTTCGAGCAAGTCGCCATCGAGCAAGATCAGGCGCACATCCCCTTCGACCGCTTCGGGGATGAACTCCTGGGCGATGACATGACCGCCGCGCGTCATGATATCGAGGATCTGATTCAGGTTGTCCGCGTCCGAGCCTCTGAGCATGAACACGTCGCGACCGTGGGTGCCCTTGAGCGGCTTGACGACGCACCTGTCGCCGACCTCGTCGATAAACGCGCGGAGCTGCTCGGGGTCATGCGTGATGAGCGAGCGAGGGCGATACGCTGCGGGGATGTGATGCAGGTAGAGCTTGCTCGAGGCGCGCTGGAGACCATACGGGTTGTTGAGCACGAGCGGGTGCTGGCACAACCCGAGCATCGGGAGCGCGGCCTCGTGAGCCCAGGCGCGCTCGCTGTCACGCGCGGGGTTGGTGCGAATCCAGACGAGGTCGACCTCCTCGAGGTCGACGCGTTGCAAGGGCTGGATGCCAAGGTCTGCGCATTGCTTCTTGCGATCGGCGACCGGTCGCGCGCTGGCGCCCATGCCACAAACGTGATCGTGGTCATCGAGCCAGATGCGATCGACACCGACCACCGTGACCTCGTGCCCCATCGAGGCGCACTGATGAATCAGCATCACCGTCGTCTGGCTCGGCTCGAGGCCCTGAATGTCGTTGACGAGAAACGCGATCCTTTGTGGTGCCATCGTTATACCCCCGCCAGTTGGTCGGTGATTTCGCGCGTGTAGTACTTCACATCATCGGGTTCTCCGACCTGCCCCACATGCGCGATGCGCGCGCCTGTCTGAGCGGACGGGTTGGTGCTCTTGCCGATGATGATGCCATCATGCTGCGCCTTGTACTCGTGGATGACGTCGCCAAAGATATTGCGCACGTTGGCGATCACCTGCCCCTCGGCGACCTCCTCGACGACGTCGGGGAAGACCTCGAGCAAGCCACCCTCGGTGGTGTACATCCAGCTCGAGCTTCGGCAGATGATCGGGTCTGGACCGGGCGCGAGCTTCTTGCGCTTGGGCGTCATCCCGATCTCACTCAAGACCGCGCGCAATCCTGTCAGCGAGCGCTTGATAAGCACCGGCTGGAAGAGATGCGGATCTCCGATCTCGACCGTGATCGCGGGGATGTCGAGCTCCATGGCCGTCCCCCTCAACGTCGAGTCCGAGGCGGGGTTATGCAGGATGATCTGAGGTCGCTGCAAATACGCCATGCGCGCCGTGATCGGGTTGGTCATATCCGCGCGGATGTAGAGCGAGTTGATCCTGCCAAAGCTCGCCGTGTGCAGATCGATCAGGTAATCGAAGTGCTTGATGATGCGCGTCACGAGCCGCGTCGCATACACCTGTGATTCGGTGCCCCCCTCCTTTCCTGGCATCAGGTGGTTGAGGTCCTTGCCATCGTTGAACTCGCGCTGGTTCATCAGGTAACCAGGCACGTTCGCCACGATCACTGCCACGATGGTCCCGCGAAGTTGCTGGACATCGATGCGATCGAAGAGCTCGTGAATGACGCGGATGCCGTTGAGTTCGTTGCCATGCAGGGCGGCCGTCAGCCCGAAGACCGGGCCATCCTTTTTGCCTCGCAACACGACGACCGGGACGCGGATCATCTGACCCATCGCGTCGCGCATAAGCTCGATCTGCAAGCGAACTTCTCTCCCGGATGGGAGCGACTCTACCTCGAGCTCGTCCACTTGAATCGGTTTCTCACTAAGAAACATCAGCTATTTTCCTTGGTCGCGGCCAACGCGTCCGACTGAGGATCGAGCCAATCGATCTCTCGGATGAGCGCAGGATCAGGGTTGAGTGTCGAGAAGAAGCGGCGACGGAATTTGCCCTTGGTGTTCACCAGGCGAATCGCCATCTCGTCGATCGCGGTCATCGTCAGGATCGTCTGGATGTAGCCCTCGATCAAATCATCGAGGCCAAGCCCCAGGCGGTTAAAGTTGCGGCTGTCCATCAGTAACAATCGGCGACTCTCCGTATCCCAGGCGCCATCGAGCGCCTTGATCGAGAGGTTGGTGCCGAGCATGTTCCAGGAGTCCTCGCCCTCTGTGATCGTCGAGGTCAGCGGCGAGCGCGCCTGACGAGCGTAGAGCGCCACCGGGAAGAAGCCTTCCTCGGAGGCACCGACCATGAAGCGTACGTCCGCGACGTAGATATCGCCGTGGCGATCGGGCACCAGGCCGATGTGATAGAGGCGCCCGTTCGCGCTGCGTGAAGACCAGCCAATGTTGCCGATCAATGACTGCACGATAAAGCGCTCGTATGGGTGTTCTGCGGCCATGAACGCATCGAGCTCCCCGCGCGTGGTGATCGTGTAGACGCCCTGCCCTGCGTTGGAGTAAGGCACCTTGACCACGCCGATGCCACCCATCCGCTCGATCCAGAGCGGGACCTCGCGTAAGGCGACATCCCAGATCGTCTCGGGCGTGCGGATCGAGAGCCCGGTGTCCTCGAGGTCGCCGTTGTGCAAATCATACGCCTTTGCCGCCAGCAGCTTGTTACGGCCACCCGCGAGACAGACGAGCGTGGGGTTGAGCACGACCGTGCGACAGATTGGCGGGATGAACTTCCAGGGGCGCTGCGTGACGTACTTGATCGCGCCGCGAATCGGTTGCCACTGGCCGCTATCATCGCGAAGCTCGAGCATGTTCTCTGCGCCGAGCCTGACGATGGGATCAGGGTCATCGTAGCGACACGCCACGAGGTAGACGTCCTCACCGGTCAGGTCCGCGAGCGCCGCAGCATAACCCGTGGTCTCCATCTCGTTCTTGTCGTAGAGGACCGCGAGGACGCCCTGCTTTGGCGCGCCGCGCTTCTTGAGCATAGGCAAAAAGGCGCGCTCGAGCAGCAGCTTGTAAGAACCCTGCTCCTGCACCTCTTGTAAGATGGGCATCGACTTCTGGCCCGAGGGGCTGGAGTTGGTCTCGATGACGACCATCTTCCTGACGCCGTGCTCGTCCGTCGTGTAGAAGAGGTCCGAACCGCCCCAACGCATGTAAGTCGGGATGTGCTCGAGCGCGCGCGAGACCGCCTCGGGCGACACCTCCGGGTGGAGGTGACAGTAGCGCTTGGCGATGCGCTCGTTGCCCAACGTGAAGAAGTGGCGCACCAGCGGGTGGATGTGCGCGTTGAGCACCTGCGGATAAAAATGCCGCTGGGCGTCAAAGCTCATCGGAGAGACGCGGGTGATACCAGATTCGATTCCCATGGTTGCTCCTTTTCTGGCGAGGTGTTGGCGCGCGCACGACATGCCGTCATGAAAGCGGTGTTTCTGACCTCGGAATGCGGCGATGTTAGACACGCATGCTGACGCGACCAATCAAAAAACTTACACACCCGCAATTCGTTTGCAGACGGCACCGCGAAGGCTCGCGATGACATCACCACGAATCCGCGCAGATGTGCTCCAACCACCCCAAATACAAAGAGTTAAATGCGATTATTATGACAACTTCACTTACACATCGCGCTATCGCTGCTGCATGGCGCCACGCAAGGAATGCTCGCGATGGCGCCGTCGCAACGGTCGGCCATCGCGGCCGCGCGCATCACAGCTTCGCGCAACCACCTGTGCGCTTCATCGCGATCGAAGCGCTCGTGCCAGGTGGCCACGACGGCAAAGCGAGGCAGGTGCAGCGGCGGCTCGTAGAGTTCGAGCTCGAAGCGTGGCGCGATTTGCTCGACCATTCGCCTTGGCGCCGTCAGGATCAGGTCCGAGCGCGCGATGAGCATCGGCGCCGCCGCAAAAAACGGCACCTTCAACGTCACGCGTCGCGCCCGGTTCATCTCGGCCAGGACGCTGTCGACCACGCCCTCTCCCTCGGAGGTCGGGCTGATGAGCATGTGTGAGAGCGAGAGGTAGGTCTCGAGGTCGAGGTTCTCGACGATCCCAGGATGCCCCGAGCGCGCCACACAGACGAAGTCATCCTCGAAGAGCTTTCGACGCCTCAGCCCGACGCTCGCCTCGAGCCCCACGCCAAGATTCATCGCGAGCTCACCGGTCTCGAGCTGCCAGGCGACGCGCTCGAGCTCGATCGGTCGAAACAGCAACTCCACGCGCTCCGACTCGCGCGTCACGATGTCGAGCAGAGGAGGGATGATCACCATCCCCACGAAGTCCGAGGTCGCGATGCGGAACGTGCGCTGCGCTGTCGCAGGATCAAAGCGCGCCTCATCGCGGACCACGCGCTCGAGCTCGAGCAGCTCGTCATGCAACGGCTCGCTCAAGCGCTCGGCGCGCGGCGTGAGCACCATCCCGCCGCTGCCCTGCACCAACAGTTCGTCATCGAACATGTCGCGCAGGCGCCTTAACGAGTGGCTCATCGCAGATTGCGTCACGCCGAGCTTTCGCGCGGCGCGCGTCACGTTCTTTTCTTTCAGTAATACGTTGAGGGAGACCAACAGGTTCAGGTTGATCTCCTCGAGCTTCAAGTCGCTCATCGCCTCTCTCGATGCCTGGAGCTGGAGGGTCGCGATCGTTTACAGACAGAGTCGCAAAGCAGGCTGGAAAAGGCAAAAGGGGAGGGGAGTGATTTTTACAGAGATCCTCAGATGACCACCTGAGGCAACCTGCGCAGCGCGGAGAACAACTCGTCCCGCGTGCCCCAGGCGATCATCGCCAGCAACGAGAGCAAGGTCATCGGGAGCAAGGCCATCCCCAGATCCCCCTGCATCAGATGCAACGTGCTCGCGCCAAACATCACGCTCCCCAGGATAATAACACCCCTGTCTCGTGTGTCCGAGGAGGCCAGCAACACCGCGCCGACAATCTCGAGCGCGCCGACCGCGTACATCATCCACGGCGCGAGGTTCAGGTAGGCAAAGAGCTGCTGCTGTATATCCGTGGAGGCAAACTTCGTGATGCCCGAGAGCATCATGAGCCCCATCAGTAACATGACTGGAAAACCGAGGCTCTTGTCGTCGATGATTCTTCGCATCGTCTCATCCTTGTTCTCGAAGCGCGCGCCGTCCATCAAGTGACCCATCGGTTCTGTCGATGGTTGGCTCGGACAGCGTCTGGCAAGTGCTTCATACCCAGGTGGCTTCACGCACCGACTGCGTTGACGAATTCAACCTAGGGACGAGATTCCATCGCGTGTATTGATAAATATTTGCTACTACCCATCAAAAGAGTCGATAGAACGGAGAACAGCCCATGCGAGACATCTCGCTCGACCAATTGCTCGTGTTTATCAACGTCTCGGAACACGGCAGCTTTAGCGCAGCGGCCAGACACCTGCACCGCGCTCAATCCGCGATCAGCTACGCGATCGCAAACCTCGAGGAGCAGCTCGAGGTCGAGCTGTTCGATAGAAGCCGTCGAAAACCACGCCTGACGCCCGCAGGGGAGGCGCTGCTCGTGGACGCCAGAGAGGTGGTCGAGCGCGTCGATCTCCTGAGCGCCAGAGCGCGCGGATTCTCCGAGGGGATCGAGCCAAAGATCGGCGTCGCCGTACATATGGTCTTTCCGCTGAAGTTGTTGGTGAACGTGCTCAACGCGTTCAACGAAGAGTTCCCATCCGTCTCGTTGGTGATGCACTCCGAGATCCTCGGCGGCGTGACGCGGCTGGTGGAGGAGGGGAAGTGTGATATCGGGATCTCTTCGGCCATCGATCCCTTCTCGCACACGCTCTCGGCGGAGCCGATCGCGGCGTTTCCAACACTCCCCGTGGCAGCGCCTGACCATCCGTTGGTATCCATTGGCGAAGAAGAGGGGCTCGACCTGAGCGTGGTGGCGAAGCATACCCAGATCGTGGTGCTCGATCGCTACGAGTCCACGCCTGATCGAGAGTTCGGCGTCCTGAGCGAGCACACGTGGCGCGTGGCTGATGTGCACACCAAGGTCGCGCTGTTGAAAGGGGGGTTGGGTTGGGGACATATCCCGGTCCACCTGGTGCACGACGAGTTGATTCGCGGAGAGCTCGTCCCACTCCACATCACAGGCGCCGAGAACCTCAAGAAGATCCCGATCTATGGCATTCACCGCACCTCCGAGCCTCCGGGGCCTGCGGGCCGGTGGTTGCTCGAGAACCTCACGCTCGCTGCTCGCGAGGCCGTGCAATCGTGTCAGGCGATGCAACCCGATCCATTCTGAACGCCCACGTCCTCGAGACTGACAGAACTGACACAGCAGGGGAGGGCGCTACTTCTTCTTTTTGATGTGGCGCGCTTTCCAGTCATCGATGGCGGCCTCGACGATCGGGATCTCTTCAGGCTCGAGCGCTCTGGCGAGCATCTTGCCGAAGCGGGTTTTGCGCGAGGACGCGAAATCCTCGACCTCCCTGCATTGACGCGCCTGCTTCTTCGAGACGCCTCCTTCTGGAGCGCCGTCAGACGCGATATCATCTCGCACGCACCGGATAAAATCCCGGAACTGTAGCTCCTCGTACATCTCCTTGTACGCGTATTCGCTGTCCTTCTTTTTTATCGCGTCGATCTGACCGGTGAGCATGGCTTCGACCTTATCCAGCGCCGAGAGCACCTTGTCCTTCTCATCATCGCCACCCACGTCACTGTCCGCGCCAGCGTCTGACTCTTCGGGTGAGGTGGTCTCTGGCGCCGTGGTCGTCTCTGTCGCAGGCCCGACCGATACAGAGATCGAACCGTCCTCATTCCTCTGGATATCCTTGCACGCCCCCGCCACGCAAATCTGGTCTTCGCCACAGGCGTCATCGCAAGAGTCGACGCACTTTCCATCCTCACAGGTCGAATACTGATCACAGGGAGGATCACATACGCCAGGCTTCGCGGTCGTTTGCTCGGTCGGTTCGTTTCCAGGGACTGGCTGCTTTTCACAACCGAACAATCCCCCACACAGGAGCACACAAAAAAACACTCTCGACATCACTGATCTGCTCACGCGACGACTCCTCGCTGATTTACTGCCATGGAACCTCTGTTCTAACACGCCAGAGGTCGCTCTTCTATCCAAGGTTGGGGGCTCGTTTTTAACGAGGTAGAGGCTAATAACGGTTATAGGTGCTGACTTTATGTTCAGCACCTATAACCGTTATTAACCCCCTGCCGCTCGAGTCGTTATTGGTGAAGCGCTTCGAGCGAGAAGTTTGGCGTTTTGCTCTGGGCGCTTCGAGAGATGTGCAGTGAGTGATGCGAGCGTCCCCCCTCCTCGACCTGCGGTCTCGGCGGTGCCGCGCTTCGAGAATTGCAGTGAGTTTTGCAAGCGCCCCCCATCTCACGCTTCGCGTTCGGTCGGGCCCCCGCGTCTGGACGACGCAGCCCCCGCGAGCGGGGGCTTATTCTCGCGCTTCGAGATGAGGTTGGTGTTTTGCGTGTTGGAGCTTCGATTCGAGCAGTGTGGTTCATGGAGGTGCCATGTTGCAAAACACCAGCTTGAATCGATAGCTATAGAACAGACCCCCACGAGTGGGGGTCGCGACTTTTGTCGCGGGGGTCCGACCGAACGCGAAGCGTGAGAAGGGGGGCGCTCGCAAAACTCACTGCAATTCTCGAAGCGCGGGAAAAAAGGAGGCGCGCTGTTTTCAAAATCCTGAACGACATCAGAACCTGTCTTGAAAACAGCGCGCCTCCTTTTTTCCCTCAGCCACCAACGGTGGTGGCCAGGTTATGGCTCTCGACCTCAGGACTCCTGGGTCAGGAAATCATCCACGGCGCGGTGTGTGCGCTCGCAGAGCGAGCTGCGCAGGGACTGCGGCGAGAGGATGTCGGTGAGCGATCCGACATCTCGGGCGCGTTGGACGGTGTGGATGTTGTCGAACTCGGTGGCCACGGCCGATTGGATCTCGGCGTGCACGGCGCGACGGATGCGGTCGAACTCGAGCGGTTGCAGCTCGCCCTTCTTGAGCTTGGCGCGCGCCTCGATGACGCGATCGTCCTTCTCGACGCGCTTGCGGACCACGCGAGGGAAGACCACCGCAGCGGCAGGGCCGCCGCCGATAACCGATGCGAACGTGCCCTCGAGCGCGACCGCCTCGAGGCGGTCATTGAGGCATTGCGAGAACACGACGTAAGCGCCGCCATGGTAGCGAGAGATCACGCAGAAGATGATCGGGCCATCGAACTGCACGACCGCGCGGCCGATCTCGGCGCCGAACTCGAGCTGACGATTGCGCAACGACTCCGGCGAGCCGTCGAACCCGGAGAGGTTCGCCAGCACGACCACAGGTTGCACGCCGCTCGCGGCGTGAATCGCACGCGCGACCTTGCGCGAGGACTCGGGGTAGAGCGTGCCGGACGTCCAGGAGGAAGGTCCGTGCGTTGGCGAGTTGCCCTTGCGTTGAACCGGCATCGACTCGATGCCGATCATGCAGACTGGCTGACCGCCGAGCTGACCGTGGAAAACCACCGCGGTTTCGCCGCCAGCAAGTTCGGGCCAGCGCTCCAGCGGTTGCACATCGCGATCGAGCACTGTCGCCATCACCGCGCGGATATCGAACGGCTTCTTGCGACCAGGGTTCGTCGCGTCCGAGAAGATCTCGCCGACGGTGCCAAAATCACCGGCGGTGCCGACGTAAGGCTCTGCGGTGACATCACGGTCGAGTTGATCCCTGGCGTCCACGCGGAGCGTGTAGTTTTTGCCAGGCTCGATGTAGGTCAACGCGTAGTGGCGAAGCAACATCTCGTAGGCGCTCGCGAGCGTCGGCGCGATGTACTGCGCCTCGCCATTTGGCGCCATGATCGGCAAGCCACCGATCGCCTCGTTGCTCGATGCAGACACGCAACCGGAGTGCTCCAGCGCGCGCTTTCCTGTCAGGATCATGTAACCGCGTGGCGTCATAAACAACGCGCCGCGGCAGTGATTGAGCATCGTCGCCTCGGCGTTCCAGTAAGACTGGGCGCCGACACATGGGCCGTCGACGAGCACGTGGATCGTGCCGCCTTCTTGCGTGAACTCGATGATGCGACGAAGCACGCGCGCCGTCCAATCGAGGTTCTCGGTGCCGGTGTCGAACGAGATCCTCGCGCCAGACGAGAACGTCACCCACTCGATGGGCAAACCATGCTCTTCGGCGTGATCGATCGCGGCGATGACGCGGCGACACTCTTCCTCGGCCAGCGAACCCATCGTGCGCGTGAGGTCGCCGATGATGGCGACGCGGCGCAATCCAGATGCGAAGCGCTCGTGAGGATGCACCAGCTCGCCAACGACGAGGTTCGCGGCGCGCTCGCCAGGGTGATCGCGATCCACTTCGATAAGCGTCTCTGGGGCGTTCGGATCGAGGTCATACTCGGTGAACGTACCCGGAGCGGTGACGCCAGCAGACATGCTCTGCGCCATGTGACCAGCGATTTGCTCGGGCGTGAGCTGACGGCGACGACGCGCGCGAATCAACCTCAGGTCATCCTTGGAGAGGTTCGAAATCGCCATATCGCCGAGCGCCGTCGAGGCCACCGTCGCCTCACCATTCCAGGCGTGCGAAGGCGTGAGCTCGATCTTCCAGCCAGAACCTGGCGCGATGATCACGACCTTCTCGAGCTCCAACGCGTCGGTGCCCTGGAGATCGAGGTCTGCGAGCACGGACTCCATCGCGCTCTGGTCCGCCTCGAGTTGGTTCGAGACGAGCAGCGTGATGCGGTTCCAGTGCCAGGGGCCTTCGAACTGATGATCGAGCAAGGTCTGTCGAAGCTCGTCGATCGACTCGCGCATCAACGCGTCGACGTGCGGACAGTGCCACTTGTCATCCTCGTCCTGGTACGGCTCGAATTTCTCGAGCGCGCTGACCGCCAGAACGCGACGATCGCTGTCCTCTTCCTTGGCGGTCGCCAGCGCGCAACGCACGCGGTGATTGACCACGCGGGGCAGGGGGCGAAGGTCGAAGTCGCGGAAGGTGACCGTGTGCTCGAGCGCGAGGTCGAGCAGCGGCGTATCGCCGTTTGCCTCCTCGCGCGCGGTGTCCTTGTCGAAGCCGCGGAGCCTGTGCGCCAGGTGTTGCGCGCGGAGCGTCAAATCGTGCGCGCCGTTCTGGGTCGAGATCTCGGTGAGCTGATCCAGCAATGGAATCGCGCGCTCGACCTCCTCGTGCGCCATCTCGTCGGCGCCCCACCTCGAGAGGAGGGTGTCGAGGAAGATCGAGAGGCTGCGGCGGCGCTTCGCGTCGCGCAGGTTCGTCTGGAGCAGGCGGAAGAGCGCCTCTTCGACGGCGAGCTGATCTTTCTCCGGCTCGTCGATCTCGTGCAACGCGAAGAAGCGGCGCAGGCGGTAGAGGACGCGCTCGGAGAGGCGATCCTCGTCGAAGCGGCGGTGGAGCAAGAACCAGATGGTCTGCGCCGCGCTCGACTCGCGCGCCTCGTTGAACGCGTCGTCGTAAGGGCCTTCGAGGAAGAGCTCGTGTTGCACGACGACTGCTTCCATCGCGTCGAGCACTTCTTTCACAGAGAGCGCCTGACGATCTTCTGAGAGATCCTCGAGCGCCTCGGCGAGCTGCTCTTCGGTGATGTCGTAGCCGAGCATCCCGGCGCGAATCACGCGCGCCAGCGCAGGGTAGTCATCATCGCCCGAGAGCGTCGCCGTGCCTGGATCGTGCTCGTCAGTCGCCTCGGGCTCGTCGCCAGAGGAGAGCGGCGTCAGGTCGAGCAGGTTCGCGCCAGGCGAAACCTGCGTCGCAGGTCCGACGTGGATCGCCTCGACCACGCCGTCCATCGGCGCGTTGAGGTGGATCTCCATCTTCATCACTTCGACCGTCATCAGGCGCTGACCGCGCGTGACCTCCTGGCCTGCCTCGACGGCGACAGAGGTCACGACCGCGGCCATATCAGCCTTGATCTGACCATCTGGCACGCGCTCGAAACGGTGCGAGACGTCGTGAGTGTTGATCTGAATCCAGCTCCCACCGCGAGCACACAGCGCCGAGAAACGGCTCTCACGCGTCACGAATGTGATCGCCTGATCATTGACGTCCTCGATCTCGACCACGGTCGCCCAGTCCTCTCCCTGAACCTGGAAGAGCTTTGGCGACAGCTCGCCAACCTCGACCGCGACGGGGTTACCGTCGACGAGGTAGCGATAGGTCGTGGGCTGAGGTTCGGCGAGGCTTTGTGGAGGACCTGCGTGCACACCGGCGAAGAGATCCTCGCGCTCCTTGCGACGCTTGGTGTTGAAATCGAGCAGGGCGGCGGCGATGAGCGACTGCGCGAGCAACGGACGACGAATGCTCGCCGGACGACGCTCGAGGAACCCATCGAGCCAACGCGTGGAGTGGCGGTGTTCGACGAAGTCATCGTCGGTCAGCACCTCGAGCACCATCGCGCGGTTGGTCAAGCCACCCTCGATGACGACGCGCGTATCGCGCAGCGCCTGCTCCAACCTCGCGATCGCTTCCTGACGGTCGCGACCGTAGGCGATGATCTTGGCGATGTTGGAGTCGAACGCGCCAGCGATCACATCGCCTGCGCGGAAGCCCGAGTCGACGCGGATGCCAGGGCCACCCGGGATATCGAAGATCTGGATCTTGCCGCCAGCGGGCGCGAAGCCCATGTCGGGCTCCTCGGCGTTGAGGCGCGCCTCGATGGCTGCGCCGCGAGGCTCTGGAGGGTGCTCCGAGGGGAGCTCTGCGCCGAGCGCGACCTCGATCTGTGCGTCCACGAGATCGAGCCCGAAGATGCACTCGGAGATGGTGTGCTCGACCTGGAGGCGAGCGTTCATCTCGAGGAAGTAGAAGGTCTTCATATCGGGGAGGAGCAGGAACTCTGCGGTTCCTGCGCCAATGTAACCGCAAGCCTTGGCCATGCGGCGCGCGGCCTCGCAGATGCTCTCGTAGACCTCTGGCTCGAGACCAGGGGCGGGCGTCTCCTCGATGATTTTTTGGTGACGGCGTTGCACCGAGCAATCGCGCGTCCCGAGCGCCCAGACCGTCCCGTGCGAATCCGCCAGGACCTGAACCTCGACGTGACGCGCGCTCTCGACGTACTTCTCCATGAACAGCGCGCCATCGCCGAAGGCGCTGATCGCCTCGGTGGTCGCCGTATGGAATGCGTCGGCGAGCTCGTCGTAGCCGCGCACCAATCGGATGCCGCGACCACCACCACCGGCGGCGGCCTTGAGGATGAGCGGGAAGCCGATCTTCTCGGCCATCACTCGCGCCTCCTCGGGGTCCTCGATCGCGCGACCCGACCAGGGGCTCACGGGGACCTTGTGTTCCTCCGCGAACGCCTTGGAGCGGATCTTATCGCCGAGCAAGCGCATGACGCCGCCGGGAGGTCCGATGAACTTGATGCCTGCGTCTTTGCATGCATCCGAGAGGTCGGCGCTTTCGCCAAGGAAACCCCAGCCAGGCCACACAGCGTCGACGCCGAGCTCGGAGCATTTGCTCACGAGCCCTTCGACGTCGAGGTAGCTCGAGACGCGGGCGCCCGAGGCATCGATCATGAAGGGATCGCCGAGTGCGACGGCCGTATCGGCCATCTGGACAAACGGCGCGCGCGCATCAGGATCTGTATAAAAGGCGATGAGTTCGACAGGCTGCGCATTGCGCCTGCTCCAAACGCGCGCCGTGCGCATAAATCGCACGGCGGCCTCGCCGCGGTTGATGATCGCGATGCGCACCGGCTTGACGCCATCGCGCGGAATCCATCGGGTCGTCGAGTGATTCAATCTCTAGCTCCGTATCGCTCATGCTCGCCACTTACGGGCGGCGTTTTCGTGATCTGAAAAACCCGGGATGCTCCCCACAAAAGGGCACCCGGTGTCAAGAGGAGAACCGCTTCGCGATTCGCATCAACCACTCCCGCCGTGGTGTGCCGACTTCGTCGAGGACCTCTTGTTCTCCCCGAGCGAGGGAGAGAATAGTGCGGGAATCCTCTCCCAACGCGGCGCGCTGCGAGAGGATGTCGAACAGGGTAGCGTTGATTTCGTCCATGCCGTTCGAGCGCGATGCTTCGATACGCGTGACAGCTGCGTGATCAGGTTCTCCGGGGACCGCGCGCGAGGCCGATGGCCCGAGCGCGTTGATGCCTTCGAGGACATGCGCGCGGCGCTTGGCGTACTCGAGCGCGCCGAGCTCTTCTGGCAGGATCGGTCTTCCGAAGTGATACGCCTGCCCGGTCTGACCGACCGGGAACTCGAGCTTTCCATCCTGCAATGGCTCCACAGGGAGCCCCTTGTCGAAGTAGACAGGGACGATCGGGAGGTCGAGCTCGATGGCAAGATCGAGAAACAGCGACGAGATACGCTCGACGCTCTCGCCAGCCTTGACCGCGCGTGTTCCGGGCGCGTGCACCATGATAGATGCGGCGCGCTCCTTGACCGAGCGCTTGAGGCCATCGAGGAGCGCGAACATCGACTCGCGATCCTGTTGCTGGAAGTAGACGATGTTCTCGGGGTCTTCGCATCCGGGATAAGAGAAGATGTCGCGGATGAGGTTTCCGACCCAGCCTTGCTCGTGCTTGGCGTTGGCCATCGTGATGACGGTCGTATCCGTGAGCGCGCTGGCGAGGATCGTGATCAGCAAGGACTCGATCTGAACCTCGTGGTTCCCCAAAAACAGGACGCTGCGGCCGCGCAACGCAGCGAGCGCGTCGATATCCTGGAAGTGCACGCTCGAAACAAAGCGATCGACGAGTCCGCCGTAGAGGTCATCTCCAAACCAACCTTCTTCGACGCCCAGGCGGTCTCTCCACCACGCCTGCAACCTCGGGATCGCTGGCGCAGCGACGACCTCTCCACGACACGAGACGCTCCCCGATCCAACCTCGAGTTCGACGGGGAAGGGGGTCACGGCGAGGTCGCGGTGATAGACCTCCTGACGCTCGAGATCCGCGTGAAGTTTGCTCGGGTGGATGGCGAGCTGTCCGGCGAGATGCTCCTTGGCCACGATGCGCGCGACGTTCTCCTGGAGCGAGCCCTTATCGAGGTCGTAAATGCTCGAGATCGTTCCCTTGAACCAGTCCGAGCTCTGCACATCGTCGACGCGCAGGATCGAGCTCTCGCCATCCCAGCTCGAGAGCGAAGCGCCCGGGACGTAAGCCTTGTCGCGGATAAACGCGCGACGCTGGGTCGCCTCGAGGCGACCCAGCGGTCCCTTGGGCATCAGGATCTCGCTGAACGCGATCGAGACCCACAACACATCACCCGAGAACACCTGGATGGCAAAGCGCGCGATGCGACCTTCACCACCTTCAAAACGAACCTCGGCGCGCAGGTTTCCTGCGTGGGGTGTCACCGAGTGGACCGTGATTTTCTCGACGGCGTGAGGATAAGCGATCGAATCATCGCCTGCCTCTTCCCACCAAAGCTGGAGTTGATCGTGAGGGATGCTCTGGAGCGCGCCATCGAGGAGCGCTGGATTCAGCGCCCCCACGGGCACGCCCGATCGGGTCGTATCGAGCGTGGCGCTCGCGCCATTGCTGCCACGCAGCGCGCTCGAGACAACCTGGAAGGTTGGCCCGTGGAAGAGCTGCGCGCTCTCGTAGAGGTCATCGCAAGGTCTCGCGTCGATGAGCGGGCCGAGCGTGTCAGGCGCCGCGTCATAGACATCGCTCACGCGAACAGTCGCCGAGGCGACCTCGTCAAAGCGCGACATCTCCTGGCGAGGTGCTTCCCACCAGAGGTCGAGCGCGACGCGGTAATGATGAGGTTGACCTTCGATGGACTCGGCGCGTGTGCGCATTTTAAGCGGTCCATCAAAGATAACCCACTTTCGCAACTCCACGTTCGAGATCTCGGAGACGTGGAATCCAGGCGCAGCGAGCAGCGCTTGCTCGGCCAGCAAATCCACGATCGACATCATCGGGAGGGCAGGGCGGGTGTACGTCGGGCAGTGATCCCCGAGCCAGGTGTCGACCTCAGGATCCAGTGTGAGCTCGCGCTCGAGCTGCGGCGCTTCGGCCGTGTGCTGCGCGCCTTTCAACTCACTGGATTCCGCTTTCTTGTCGGCTTTCTCGCCGAGGTCGATGCGTGCTCCTGGCTCGGGGTCACCCTTTCCCGAAACAATCCTCATGCCGAACTCGGACGCGTGATAAATCCGCATCCCATCGACCCAGAGCGAGCCTGACGCCTTGGCCCAGACGCCGCGCTCGTCTTCTCCGATTTCGAGCAACTCGAGCGTGGAGGAGATCGTCTTGTTGGTGGGGACCACCTGACCTCGATACTTCCAGCTCATGGGGATATCCACAGCGATTGCCTCGAAGCGCGCGTCTTCGATGCCTTCGCCCATGCCCTTCTGGATCATGGCGACTTGAAGCAACTGCAACAACGCCTCGAGCCCGAGCGAGCCGGGTTGGACAGGATCCTGGAAGAAGTGCGCCTTGAAGAACCACTCGTTGGGATCGACGTCTTTCTCGGCGCGAGCCTGACCCAGACCTGCGGCGCCAGCTTCGGGCCACCAGCCTGTAAAGCGGTCGATCATCAACATCATCGGCTGCGCGAGCTGCGGCGAGGCGTCAAAGAATGGCGCTGGCCTCGCCGTCAAATCGACATGCATATCGCTCTGGCGAGAGAACAGCTCCTCGAACTCAGGTTTCTTCCCGACGCCGACCTGTGCGGCCAGTGATTCTGGTGGGAAGAACCCGAAGACGGTGTCCATCTCCATGACCTTGGGCGAGCCAGGTTGGTCGATGGCGAACATCTCGACGTGGAAGGAGACGATGATGTTGCCTGCGGCGCGCGCGATGTTGAGCAGGCGCGCCTTGGTTTGCAACGTGCCTGTCTCTGGCGTGACTTCGAGCAGGTGATGTGTCGTGCCATCGAGGTTACGGAACGCGAGGTCGATGTCATCGCGTGTGAGCGCGCAGCCCACATAGCTCGCGAGCCAACCGCAAGGTTGCAGGCCAGCTTCGAGCAACACCGCATAGGGCATCACCGCGGCGCCGTTCTCGTGGAAGTACCACGCATCCGCGGGCACGTCGTACTCGACGGTCAGGTCGACACCTGAACGCATCGCGTTCTGCGCCTCTGGGTCGATCTCGGTCACGCGCGAGATAAAGTGGTAAGGAGGTCCAGGCAACCTCGCCACGGTGCGGTGCGAATCGAAGGGTGCGTACATCTCGCCAAAGGCACGCGTGGGGCGGCCCCATGCACACGCCAGGAGAGAATCATAGCCGAGGTCGAAGCCATTGACCGATGCTACAGGCTTTGGCTCCTCGTAGTCATTCATGTCGATGAGTTGATCCATCGGCCAATCAGGCACGAGCTGGAGACCCATTCGCGCGCAGTGGAAGGCGCCCAGGCCATCGACCGTGCAGAGCAGGTCGGCGAACAACTTCGGCGTCTCGCCATCGTGCACCTCGCGCACGAAGACCTCGTAGATGAGCTCGCGCGAGGATGGCGTCACCTGACCGCGACAACGCAGCGTGTAGGCGACCTCGGGCACAGGCTCGAAGACCCAACCATCGCGGTCGATGGTCCATCCGCAAGCCGCCATGTAGAAGGCCATCGTTTGCACGCAGCCCTCGAACATCAGCGTACCGGGCATGCACGGGTCATTCTTGAAGTGGCCATCGAAGAACCAGTCATCAGAAGAGATGTGCTGGACCGCTTTGAGGTAACCTCGATCCCACGGTCCTCCGTGAGGATCGAACTCGAGCACCTCGTCCATAAAGCGCATACGGTCGGCTTGAATGCCGGGCGTCGCGGTGTGCGCGCCAGCGCGTTCGAAGCCAGCGCCGAAGGTGTCATAGACCTTGCCATCAGCGAACGCCTGGACCTCTTCTGCGCTGAAGGAGCGCTTGGAGGCGAGCGCGGGAGCATCGGCAAACGGCGTCTTCGCGATCGCGTCGGCGTCCTCATCAGAGGGCTTCCAGAGGATACCCTTCGAATCTGCGAGCTCGTCGTAGGTGAAGAACCCGGCCTGACCGTGTCGCACGCTCAGGCGGACCTCGCCATCGACCTCACAATCGTAGTGGAAGAAGAAGAGGCGAATATCATTCTGCTTCGCGTGCCCGTCGATGTGAATATCGTAGGCGAGCGTCTCGCCGGGGCGAGGCAACCCGCCGTGGAAGGTCAGCTCGCAGCCGAGCAAGCGATAGCAACGATCGCCGCGGTTATCGAAGTCCGCGCCCATGTAAGAGATGAGCATCAGATCTGCCTGACCGGACTCGATCATGATGCCGACGGGCATCCTGTCCGCGTGCAAGAACCAGGCATCCGAGGGGATGTCGCTCTCGCACCAGAGCGAGCCGGTGCCGACCACGCCAGCTTCACAGTCAATGCCGGTGACGCGGTGACAAAGGAGCAGCGGAGGTTCGGGCATCCTGACCTGGATGGGGAAATCATCCTGCTGCTCGAACAGCGGGCCGAAGATGTCCGAGATCTTGCCAGAGGCGTGGATCTTGATCTGCTCGTAATCGAACGTCGGGCCTACGGGCGCGCGCTTCTCGCTCTTTGGCTTGACCGCGTGCGCCTTGGGGACCTTCTTCGACTGCTTCACGCTCTTTGGCGCCGGAGCTTTCGTCTCGGCGACAGGCGTCGAAGGTTGCGGCGAGGCAGGCTCTGATTTTGGCGCCCTCGCCGCAGGAGCAGAGGTGCTGCGTGCCGAAATTCGCTGCTCGGGCTGTTGCTGGACGTGATCGATCAGCGTGACAGGGAAGACCTCGCTGACGGCGGGTTCTTCGTGATGCCTCGCGGTGGGCGCTGTAGGTGCTGTCGCGCCCTGGTTCGCCTGAGAGATCAGCGTGTGGACCATGTTCTGGCGCGTTTGCATGAAGCGCTGCTGCATCTGCTGCTGCTGCGCCATGAACTGCTGGTGCATACGCGAGATGTGCTCGAACTGCGAGGCGACGACGTTTCGGACCTTGCTCGAAGGATCCTGTGTTGGAGCGCTCGAGACGGGAGCGACGCGCGAGGAGCTCGAGGGAGCTGCCGCCTCCTCGACCTGTGATCCTCTCGTGACTTCTCGCGGCGGCAGCTCCCTCGAGCTCCGAGCAACCTCTCCCTGAGCGGGGAGCACGACAGGCGTGGGCTGCGCGAGCGCGGAGGTGTCCTGGAGCGCGGATGGGAGCGCTGGCGCAGGTGACATGACTTGGTACGGCGCGTTATCGCGAGATGAAGCGCTCATCGGCGTCCTCACTGGTGACGATTGATTCTCTGGGCGTTGCTCTTTACGGCCCGCGGAGCGGGCCGGAAGGGACACGGCGGGGAGGTGCGCGGGGAACGCGAGCTGGAAACCAGGCTTGGCGCTGGCGACATCGTCCTTGCTCGTGACCGCAGCGCACCACTTCTCGTACTGTGCGGAAAGTCCCGCCGCGGCGAGCTTCCCGAGCGCGTGGTTGATCTGCTCGATGTCGGTGCGACGGTACTCATCGAGTGAGACAGCAAGATGCGGCTTATCTCCGAGGATCTTGCGAATCCACTGCGCGCAACCTGACTGCGGGCCATGCTCGATGAAGACTCGCACGCCATCTTCCCACGCCTTGCGGATAAGCGCAGGGAAGTCGACGGTTTGCATCGCCTGACCGGTGAGCGCGTCAGCGATGGCGTCCGCGCTCGCTTCGTAAGAAGAGAGCGTGGAGTGCGTGTAAAAGCGCACGCCAGGGACAGGTTCTGTGGGGCGATGGTGGAGCGCATGCCAGGTCTGCTCGAAGCCTCGTGCTTCGGGGCAGTGCATCACGATGTTGTAACCGAGGCTCCTGGCGCGGTGACCACCGATCCTGGCGATCACGCGCTCGCACGCTTCCTTCTCACCGGCGATCACCAGATCGCCCGGACAGTTGATGATCGTCAGGTAAGCGCGATCCTCGCCCTCGAGCGCCTCACGCACCGTGTCTTCATCAGCGAGGACGCGGTACGTCTCCCAATCGACATGCTGGCTCTGCCAGGATTGCTTGAGGACTTCGAGTTCTCCACCGAGCGCGCGGTCGAAGACGCCATCACGCTCGATATCCGAGTGCATCGCGTCGAGACCTCGCCATGCGCCCATGGCAAAGATGGCGTTGGTCTCACCGGAGCAGAATCCGATCGCCGCCTCGGGCTCTATACCCAACACGCCGCGCGTCAGGCGCGCGTGGACCTGACACAGGAACGAAGATCCCCAGAGTTTATCGACCGGGGGACGCTCGCGGGTCGCGCCGGGTTCATAGATCCAGCCGACCGCTTCCTCGATGTTGGCGAACTGCGCCGAGACCTCATCGAGCAAGTCGGGGTGAGCGACCAAAAGCTCGCCGCCCATTTTGGGGTATGCTCCGGCGGGGCCTGTGAACACGAGCGATGTCTCACCATCGAGGTCGCCATGCCCGAGGTAAATCCCTGGCGCGAGCTCTTCGACGATTCCTCGAACCTCATTGTTTCCAGCTCGCGCGGCGAGAGCAGCGAGGGCTGCCTTCTTCCTCGCCTCATATTCGGAGGCATTGCAAACCACGGAGAGGCGCCAGGGGAGGGCGATATCTTCTGCGTGACGATCCTCTTCGAGCGCCGTTTGAAGTTGCTCGAGCGAGGACGCCGAGAACAAATGCACGCGATTTGGCGACGTGGGGCGATGTGCACCAGATTTGCCGGAGTAACTGCGCAGGGCGATCTCGGCCGACTGCTCTCCGAGCGCTCTGGCGCGCACGCTAGCGACTCGCGATCGATCCTCGGATGATGAGAACCAGGGTGTCGCGGATTGCTCGGGTGTTGCCGGGAGGAGCGCGTGGCGCTGACAGAGCAGGGCGCCTGCGGCGACATGCAACAATCCAGAAGCCGCGTGGGCGTGCCCGAATGTTGACGTGAGCGAGCGAGCTTGCTCGCCATCACCGAGGATAACCTCGGCTTCTGCCTCTTCGCCGATGATCGCGATGATATTGTCACCATCGCGCTCGGCATCCTCGAGGCGTTTGACCACGAGCAACACCGCCGCATCGCCGGAAGTCTGACGATCTTCCGGGAGCACTGCTTTCGCAGCGGCCTCGTGCACAGGATCACAGCAAAGGTCGACCGCGCCAACCAGCGCCGCGTCGAGTTCTCCGTGACGTAGCGCCCTGGCGGCGAGTTCGAGCGCGACGATGCCGGATGCCTCCTCGGAGGAGACCGTGTAGCTCGGTCCCGAGAGGTTGAACTGGCTGTTGAGACGGTTTGCCACAATGTTTGGCATCGTGCCGAGAACACCTGCGGCGACGAGTCCTGACACGACCGATTCGCGCGATGCTTCGAGCGTCTCGGCGTTCGACTCGTGCTCGACCATGCGCCAGCGCACGCCATAGCGCGCGATCTCGCTATCACACTGCATCCCCATGTAGATGCCCGTGCGCTCGGTCGGCAAGGTGTCGATCTGCTCCTTGATGAGTAGACCTGACTTGAGCGCGAGGAGCTGCTGCCCGAGCGCGTGCTTCAAGTCATTAGGCGGGAAGCGTAGATCCTTGACATCAAAAGATATTTCGGAAACCGAGCGCGCGAACGCGCCGCTCGGAGCGCCGAGCAGTGCTTGCTCGAACTGCTCGAGGTTTTCGCAAGATCCTGCGATGACGCTCGCGCCCACGATCGCGACCGGGCAATCGGTCACGCTGACCACGTCTTCGCCAGCGGCGCCGGGGTAATCGATGGTTTGCTCTTTCCACTCTTCGACGAGGAGGTGAGCGTTGTTGCCACCAAAGCCGAAGTTGTTGATCGCCGCGCGACGCAAGCCCTCGACCTCCCACGCTTCGTTCGAAGCGATCGGTCTGAACGGCGTCTCGCCGAGCCACTCGATCGGCTCGTCCACATGAAGCGTGGAGGGGCGAGTTTCGTGCTTCATCGCCGCCAGCATCTTGAGCAATCCAGCCACGCCCGATGCGGTGATCAAGTGACCCATGTTCGACTTGAGCGAACCGATGGGAACATCGTCGATCTGCTCGAAGATGCGCGCCATGCTGCGAAGCTCGGTGCCATCTCCGAGAGGCGTGCCGGTCGCGTGGCATTCGACGAGCGTGATGTCTTCGGGCGTCAGGCCTGACATCTCGTAGGCGTCACGCATCGCGCGCCACTGACCTTCTTCAGAAGGCGTGAGCATCCCGCGACCGCGCCCGTCATTGGAGAGCCCGACGCCGCGAATCACACCAGCGATGGCGTCTCCATCGCGCACGGCATCCTCGAGGCGCTTGAGGACCACAAACCCTGCGCCCTCTGCCGGGACGAGGCCATCGGCGCCCTTGTTGAAGGGGCGCGAGCGACCTGTTTTGCTCATGGCGTTGAGCGCGCAGAAGCCAACATGAAGGAACAGGTCGTCGGCGTGGTTCACGCCACCGGCGAGCATCACATCGGCGCTTCCTTCCTGGAGACGATCGCACGCGATCTTGATCGCGTAGAGCGATGAGGCGCAGGCAGCATCCAGCGAGAATGAACCGCCTCGAAGCCCCAACGCCTGCGCGATCAGGTGTGATGGCAGACCGGACATGTAGCGGTTGTGCGCGTCGATGCGATCGTCCTCACCACGCCACACGGACTCGGCATACTCGGCGAGTGAGCGGGTAGGGTAGGAGAGGTTCCCGAGGATCACTCCGCCGCGATGTGTGTCCTCGCCCTGGATGTTTTTGCCAGCATCGCGCCATGCCTGACGCGCCGCTTCGAGCGTCCAACGAAAGAGAGGGTCGAGGCCGCGGATAAACGCCTCGTCGAGCAAGAAACCACTCGGATCGAACTGCTCGTCGAAGCCGCGTACGTAACCGCCGCGCTTTGACCAGGTGCGGTCCATGGTATCGCCATCTGGCGAGGTGCTGATCGCGTCGGGGTCGAGACCCCAGTAAGACTCGGGAGGTTCCCCGAGCACGTCGCGACCCTCGAGCACCGAGTTCCAGAGTTGTTGGGGGTCGAGCGCTCCTGGGAGCACACAGCCCTGTCCGACGATGGCGATTGGGGCAAAGAACTTCAAAGTCCTCTCCATCCTGGATGGTGGAAGCAATCGACGAGATCTCCATTTGGGAGACCTCGTCAGAGAGCCAGTGCGAGCTTGTTATTGCGGCGAGGAGAGGCTTATCGATGCCTCTCCTCGCCGCACGTTTTCGTTACTGTGCGATCGGGGAGCGCCCGGTCACTTCAGTTTCCGCGAGAGGTCCCACCGGGGACGACGTACATCTCGACACCACGCAAGTCGAGGAGCGGTGCTCCCTGCGCATCCCAGACACGAATATCCGAGATGGTGCGTTGCGAGGATGCCGAACGCTTGACCAGCTCACAGGTGACCTCTCCCTCGGGGAGCGGGCCATACTGGATGAACTCGGCGACGCGCATCGGCAAGGATTGACCGCCACTGACCTCGAGGCCCCACAACAGCGCGAGCTGGAGGCAGCCGTCGATCAATGCAGCGTCCGTTGCCCAGAAGTCCGAGGGCCACCCCTTGGACTTGAGGCCAACGAGCGTGGCGCGTGCGCCTTGCTCGCCAACACCTTCGATCGAGCGGAGCACCTGGAATGCCTCGCCGTGGAAGAGCGTGTCATCGCCGTAGAACTCCTCGGGAGCCCATGGCGCCGGAGCGAGGTCACCACTGATTCCAGTGAAATCGAGCGGTGTTCGGTTCCAGTCGATGATCTCTGCGCTCGCCTGATAACGCGGCGTGTCCTTGGCGTCGACAAGTTTCATGTCGATACCTTTTCCGCCCGCGCCGAGCTCGGCGTGGATGGTAAACGCATCACCCGTGCTCTCGTACCCGCTCAACGCGACCCCTTTCAAGACCTTGAGGTTCTTGATCTTGACCTGAGTGGTGCCGGGATTGGTCGAGCGAGCCATGCGCACGAACCACTCCAACCCTTGAACCACTGGCAGGACAACCTTGCCCTGGATGCAGTGGTCCGCGAGGAAGGGGTGCTTGGTCTGGTTGGTGAATGCGTGCCTCACGAGCGCGTCTTGACCGGGCTCGGGGAGCAGCGAGTTCAAACCACCCGCGACGACACCGCCACCCAGGACAACCTCGCATGCCTCGCTATCTTCTTCGAGCATCTCCGCCGCGAAGGCGCGAGCGCCTGCATCGAGGTCGATGAGTTCGACGCCACGTTGCTCGAACATCGCCTTGAGTTGTGGCGAAACCATACCGCCATCCCATGGACCCCAGCCGAGTGATTTAACCACGCAGTTGGGGTTGCTGGCGGCGTAAGCGGAGGCGACGCGGTTGAGCACTTCGTTAGCCATGGCGTAATCAGCCTGGCCGACGTTACCCGTGCGGCCTGCGACCGAGGAGAACATGCAGAGTGCCTCGAGCTCTTCGCCATCGAGCGCGTCGAGCATCGCGCGCAATCCTTCGACCTTCGTGCCAAACACGAGGTCGAAGTTCTCGAGCGTCTTGCTCGCGAGCAACGCATCTGCCAACACACCCGCGCCGTGCACGAGCGCTGTGATGGCGCCGTACTCCTCGCGAACTTCGTCGAACAACGCGCGGAGCGCGTCGGTGTCGCGGACATCCACGGAAGCATACTTGGCGCGCGCTCCAGCGCTCTCGAGCGCCTCGAGCGTCCCGCGAACTTCACGGTCTGCCTGGATGCGACGCACCCGGCGAGAGAGGTCACGTGGAGTCACCTGCTCGCCGCTCTGCTTTGCCTCCTCGAGCGCGGCGCGCTTGAGCTCGGCTTCGGTCTCCTTGCCATGGAAGATGGCAGGCTCTGCATCCGCGACGGCGGTGCGACCGAGCAGAACGAACGTCGCGCGGGTTTGACGCGCGAGCTCGATGACGCTGGCTGCGGTGACACCGCGAGCACCACCCGAGACGACCACCACCGAGTGCTTGTTCAACACGCGGCCAGACATCGACGTCGGACGAGGATAACTCGCGAGGCTGTAGCGACCACCATCGATGGTCAAGCCAACCTCGAGCTCGGCGCCGCCGTTCCAGAGTTCATCGACGATCGCTTGCGCCACATCACCTGCTGCGCGATCGCCGCGCTCGAGGTCGATGGCGCGCGTGCTGACCGTCGGCCACTCCTTGTTCGCGGTCTTGATAAGACCTGTGAGGCCCGCCATCCATGCGCGCTCGCCAGCGCCATCGAGGCCGAGTTTTCCGCCCGTGTCTTGCACGGTGACGAAGACGCCCTGGCGCTCCGCGAACCTCGGCGCCATGCGGCATGCCGCATGGAACGCCTCGCGGTTGATCGTGACAGCCTGCTCGAAGTCGACATCCTGGCTCATTCCACCGAGCGCGATGACCACATCTGCATCACCTGTGAGATCTTCTGCCGATTGGACCACGAAGCATTGTGGTCCGAATGTCATGAGCTTGACCGCCAACGCCTGCGCCAGACCTGTACCATCGGAGATGATCTCGATGTTGCGCGCTGTCTCCAAGCCGGGGAGGGCGAGCCCGCTGGCGGGCGCCTCGACGAGCTGGGTGACGTAGCGGCTGACCTCGAGCCTCACATCCGAGACTTCGCCGAGGCCAACCTCGAACTTCTCCTCGCCGACAAACGTGTAGGTCTCTTCAGCCTCCTCCTTCACAGGAGGCGCCGAGGGCATCGTCTGCGCGATGCCTGGCTTCTCGCCGCCCGTTGCTTGCGATGCTGCGCCAGACATGTGCTCGACGATTTGTTGCAAGGTCACGAGCTGCGCCATCGCCGAGGTCTCGACCTCAGGAAGACCCGGAACGCGCTCTTGCATCGCGCTAAGAATTTCGACGCGCTTGATGGAGTCGATGCCAAGATCTGCCTCGAGCTCCATCGACAAGTCGAGCATCTCTGCAGGGTAACCCGTCTTCTCGGCGACGATATCGAGCATGATGCTCACGAGCTCGTCGTTGCTGGGTCCGCTGGCTGCAGGT